>JAABUJ010002148.1_pt1 | contig 25409 bp, 18 predicted proteins | sample 5559131 | NCBI WGS metagenome assembly JAABUJ01 (sample SAMN10711875, study PRJNA513366) | rock metagenome | isolation source: Antarctica rocks | place: Antarctica: Victoria Land, Mt New Zealand nord | collected 2016-01-07
GGTGTCGGAGAGGTCGGGTTTGATTTCTTCGGGGAGGTCTGTTTCGTCGGCGTGAGGTGTTTGAGGACTGGTGAGAGGGTCAGGTTGGTGATTCGGGGGTTGCTCCGTTTTCACTGAACGATCATGGACCACTTCGCGCGGTTGCTGTGCTGGTGGTGGTCCCGTTTGTTGCGGCTGCCTCGCCTGATGCACATGGACGACCTTGGGTTGAGAACCAGGCTCCTTACGGGATAGGTGAGGTTCATTCTTTCGATTTGTTGAGCCTTGGGCCTTCTTGCGAGATGTCTCGCTGTGTTCTTCATCCGGATCGGTCTCTCCAGATGTGATATCTGAGTAGGGATTCTGTGTATTGCCAACGAAATGCTGCGCTCTACCACGTACTTGCTTATTGGGTTCGGGATAATGTTGAAACACTGGCTCCGGGATGGTTTGCTTCTGTTGACTGACTACGTTGGCTCGATTCTTCGGACGCTCAACCAAAGGACGCCAAGATGTGTCGGCTTTCATCGCCCGGAGCTCCCGCGCCAGGTTCATGCTAGCCACACTGGCATCTTCCTCTGGCGCCCAAGCATCGTCGCCGCTTATGGCCCCTTCTTCCTCGAGGCCGGATGCTTCACCATCTTCGGTGCCCTCTACATTGTAGTCGTCATAGTTGCCCATTGGCGCATCCTGTTGAATATTGCTTGCCTGGTTCATTGCATGATTCCAATCCTCACCAGGTGGCCTAGTGTCCCACGGACTCGTAGCATGAGCGGTGTCTCGACCGTCAACCTGACTGTCTTTGACCTGCGTTTCACTAAGTATACTCGTTTCATCCATTCCTTCAATATCCGTATCGAAGGCACCGCCAAAGTGGTCCTGGCTGTCAAGTTGCTGTGCGACGGCTGCTGTTCTTTCTTCCAACTTCACATGGTTTGGCGCAACCGAGTTGTAGTTCCTGGTTTCTGGCCGATCAATGGGAGCTTGCAAAGGTTGACGTGCAAGCCGAGTCGGGGGTGGTGGCATACGTGCTTGCGCTGCGACGAGTTGACGCCGGTTGTTCGCATCAGGGCTCGTCGTATGTGAAGCTCCATTGGTGGTGCTTTGGACTGGAGCTGGTATTCCATTGCGGTTGCCAAGCCAGCTTTTCAACCCGCTCATGCTGACGATGTGTATTAAGCCAGGAAGTGTAAGGTATGCGCTTCAGATGGATTGGGAGCTGAAAGTATGGAACTTTCTGATTAGGTCGTAACCAGGTGCTCGTCCAGTGACCTTGATTTGCAGTCTCATAATTATGAAGACATTACAAAGGACGCGGACAATCTCTGTGTGGTCAAAAGGATCTTTCCTTTTGGATGGCGTTGAAGCTGATTTAAGATGTGGTTTTTGATTTTATATTTAGACACAGCCTTACATACCACGGCGTTGTGTAACCATCATATGGGTTATTTCACGGAACGACTCTTTTTATAAGCATAGCAAAAGCGAAGAGAGTCTCATTCAAAAGATAGGAAATAAAGTGCTAATAATCAGCATCTCAATTAGTCCTTAGACCTTACAACCACGCAGTGTGCACATATAAACCAAATGTTTACGTATAGAAGAACCAACATGTTTATATGGTATGGCGGTCGACCCTGAGTCATGTGACTGGTGACTAATCCTGATTACATAAGGTAAGGTACTTGCCCGAAAACGGCGATATTGATGATAGGGCTAGCCCGGCTGGGATTGCGAGCGCTGGCTGCGAAGGCTATAAAGTTGAACTCCCCCTGTTTTTTCTTCTTCGTCTTCGTCTTCTTCTTCATCACCGTCATCATCTTCTTCTTCTTCTCCATCACCATCTTCTTCTTATCCTCCAAACAACTCATCATCAGCAACTGATTCAACATGGATCGCCGTGAGAGCACTTCGACCGCGAGCACCGGTGCCCCTTCCGTGTTTTCTCCAACATCTCCCACTAACAAGCGCCGCCACATCTCCAGCGGGGAGACCGATCCTTCATCCACCGCCAGCGATGTCGCCGACCGCTCCACACCCAAACAAACCCAGCCCCCGCCAGCGCCACCGCGTCCACGCAAGATGGCCAACATGGACCAAGGAGAACCCGAGGATGAGCGGTACAGAAACGCCTGGAGGACACCCATCTCATCTCACCCTGATCCCTGGGAGCCCATGCGTACCTTTGCAATTGAGCCCAATCATCCACTAGTGCAGTCCTGGGCTACACTGCGTGATGATATTCAAGCAGTGCTTGAGCAGCAGTCCCTTTCTTATCCATGGCGCGCAATCGAAGTCTTTCGCCGACGACGCACCCTCCGACCAAGCCCAGAAGGCATCGACGATACCACTGTACTGGTGACGATAGAAAAAGGCGCAGATGACGACCATCGAGCTATCCTTGTCAGAAGCATAAAGGCGATCTGTGGGACACATGGACAGCCCACATTGCAGGTTGAGGTGCTTGAGGGCCTCATTACTCGGCTGGCCTCGCCGATGCATCCGCATACGAAGAGTGCAACCCCAGGCTCAAGCATCGGTGTTGCTGGCCTGGACTGGTCCAGTGGGACGCTGGGAGGTTATGTAACTCTCCGGTCATCCTCCACTGAGGAGAGGGTTTTATGTGCATTGACGTGCCACCATGTGCTGCGGCCAACAAGAATAATCAAACCCGCCGCATCGTCACCACCACCATCGCCCCCCTATGACTCCAAACTTGATGTCGTGGGATGTTATCACCCAGCCATTGAGAAACCCGATCCCTCTCTCAAAGTTCAGCAGCCATCTACTGCCGACCATCACACAGCCTGTGAAGCTCTCACCTCACAGCTGGCAGAGACTGACGCCAAGATTGTGAGGCATGAGGAGAATCTGGAGATGGGAATGGAGAGTGCAGCAGGCCAACGTGGATTAGAAGTTGCTCGCGAGAGACGCGAGACATACCAGCGCCTACAAGCGGAAATAGACAGTTTTGACCGCAACCTCGGCCACGTGTGGGCCACCTCGGGCTACCGGACTGCAGCCGCAGGATGCGCAATTGACTGGGGCCTCGTCCGTGTTGACAAAAGACGAGAAGGTTACAATGAGGTAAAGTCCACACCACATATTGTTCCAAGTTTCACAGGAAAACTCAAGAAGACTGATATGTTGGAATGTTTTCAGTTGCCGACTTTTCAGTCATCTCGTATTGCTTTGAACGTGGTCGGGAAGATAGTGGACACAACGGCAAAAATGAGCCTGGGTGATACAGTGATCCTATTTGGCAAGGTCTCCGGAATGACACTTGGCACATTCAGTGCCATCAAGTCCTCAGTCTCCTGGTCTGAGCACAAAGGCCTGACCACTGAGTGTGTTGTTGCTGGGGTGGACGGCCATGCCTTTGCTGATTTTGGTGACTCTGGTGGTTTTGTAATGAATAAGTCTGGTGCGTTGGTGGGTCTGCTCATTGCTGGTTCGGAGGGAAAAGGAACAGGTTATGTGACTCCCATCCAGGCGATTTGGGATGACATCAGGACACAGACTGGGCGTGAAATTGAGTTAGACTGATCGTTCAAATTGTCATAGAGTAGATGAATAAAGACCACAAACACCTCAAGTTGCTCCGCTCGGTGCCTAACTAGCCACAGCCATAGCAACTCACCTAGGTATCTATGCCCTTCACCTCTGTCTCCTCGTCTTCACAAACGCCCGAAGTACTCTCCTGGTGGCTCGACCGATGGGGGATTGCTTTGCTAAAATCACTTAAAAGCATCCATATTTCAGAACAACTTTATTCTGGGTAGTGGCTATGGACTAACGACATGTATGGTGACTGTTTGCAAACCCGCATAGAACGCCCTGCTTGGGTTGAAGTCAGACATGACATCGAAACATGGCATGACAGAATACAAAAAGAACTCTCAGACGGCCTGCAGATCCATTTGAGACAGTCAATTGTTGCGTTGTATATCCCATCATACGGATAATCTAGGTTATGCCCTGAGCATATAAGGTTTGTTTGAAGGAGCGGCAGTAAAGCTGTAATTCCTCAGCAGGATCCTCCTATGTAAGCCGCAATGTATGGGAGGCTGCCGTACTCAAGGTGGAGCTATCAACCAACTGTATATATCCTACCTACCTGGTACTTAAGGCGAATAACAACAGCGCGCTGGAACGCGTTTTTAGGGTCTGCTTACTTAATCAAACTAGCGGCGGAGCTCCGCAATCTCCCACGCTAGTGGAACTCGAGACACGCGTTGCTTCATTGAGAAAGGATACCCTACAGCCTCGAGTCCAGTCGAAACGTCAGTCCTTTTTGCCGCTTACATCTCCATACAGCGGTAACGAAGCAGAGTAAAGGCATGCCCTCGGAGCCGAACGTCCTCTCAACATGGCGATGATGGCAAGCGCATCCTCCAGCAACCCCTACGAGCATTACGACAACACCTCCATCGAGCAAGACCTGATCGATCCAGATGACGGTATGCCGCCAAGCCCCGTATACTTCCCAATCTTAAAAACTAACGTCATCGTACGAAGCCGATATCAACGACTTCGACGACCCCCTACAACCAACCAACGACCGAGCGCCCCTAACCGGCAACATCCAACCCTCCTCCTCCTCGCCCGCCATCCCCCGATCCTACCTCACCTCCTCCATCCCCGGCGAAGACCGGCGCGCCCCAACCAACACCATCGACGAAAGCGTGTGGGCGACGCTCTCGCGAGACCTGTTGGCGGTGTGGGAGAAGATGCGGCAGGTGCTGTGGCCGAAGTACCTCCTGGGCGGGATGCTGCAACGCGGAGGCGGCATCGGGGCGGCGGAGAGGGGCGAGGGCGGGGGCAGTGGGGCGGGTGGGGTGAGGGGCCTCGTGGGACGGTGGCCGGATGCGGAAGTGGTGCTTCAGGGCGGGATGAGTGAGGGGTTGAGGGATTGGGATTTGTGGTATGTTTCTGCAATGGAAGCTTGATCGTATGGAACAAGCGAGGGGGACGTGGGAGCTGATTTTGTTTGCTTTGCACAGGGGTCCGCTCATTTTCTGCTTGCTGTTGAGTCTGCTGTTGTCGATGACCGCGTCGGGCGAGCAGAAGAGTCTGGTTTTCTCTGGGGTTTTTGCAATGGTGTGGATCGGGGAGGCGGTGGTGACGATGCAGATCAAGCTGCTGGGTGGGAATATGTATGAAATCTCCCTTTTCCTCGGATGGGCGTTCATTGGGATGCTGACTCGTACGTGTCCGCAGTTCGTTCTTTCAGTCCGTATGCATCATCGGTTACACGCTGTTTCCTCTCGTCATTGCGGCGATGCTCAGTGCACTACGGCTTCCGGCTATCGCCAGAATACCGGTGTACCTTGTTCTGATCGCTTGGTCATTGGCAGCTGGGGTCAGTATTCTAGGAGGGTCGGGGGTAGTCAAGAACCGGGTTGGGATTGCAGTGTATCCTCTCTTCGTTTTCTACGTCGGTCTAGGTTGCTTGTGTTTCATTAGCTAAGATAGGACTCCTCGTGGTGTACGAATATACGGAATGGGCAAGACTATCAACTTTGCTTGGAGCACGAGTTACACTTGCAAGGTAGACTGAGCTTCATTCGAAAATACTTTTGGTGCGAGGCTTGTTACTTTTCGAACAATGATGGAATAACCAACTCTACGCCCCATATTTGCCGAGATGCCCAACATTCCGACAATGATCCCTCCTTCCCTTATGCGCCAGTCCGATCGGCGAATTTTGCATGATCTGCCGCCAGGTCAGTGACGAATATCACCGTGTCACTTGGTGGTCTTTCTACGTTTCGCAGGGCTGAACTCCTGGGCATAAGTCTTGAAGAAGTCCGTAGGCTCTTGAGGGTGTTCGTGGGTGATGTCGTGGAAGGCGAGGGTGGAGATGTAGTTGGTCTTGCCGGCCTTGACCAGTTGGTAATATTCGAGGAGATACTCCTTCTCGGAGTCGTCGCTGTCGGCTTGTTTCTTGAGAACGCGCTTGGCTTCCGCTCTGTAAGGTTTTGTTGTCAGAACCAGCCTTGGGCACAATGGCGGTGCATCAGCAACTTACGCGGAAATGTTCTCGAATTCCATTGGAGAATCCAATGCCTGACTGGCAGCTGTAGCAAGCTCATCTCCGCTCGCCATCATAGGCCCTAGGGAACGTCAATACCATTTCACAGAACACGGCAAGAGTGATTGATTTACCAGTCAGCGTAATGAGCTGTCCACGATGCTTATCATCGAAACCATGTTTGCCGTGCCCAGTCACGACATGCGCAACCACCTTAGCTACATCCCCGAGAGCGATCGGCGCGAATTTGTGGGTGTTCCCAATGGGCAACGGGAGCTTCCCATCATGCTGAGCTTGGGGGGCATAAAGCAAGAGGTTCTCGGCATAAAAGCCCGCACTGGTCTGTGATTAAACAATGGCACACCTCGACTTGAGTTGAACAAACTTACCGAATCACAACAGGAGAGTGGCCGGTGGCGGTAGAAGTATCACCCTTGGTATGCATCACAAGGACTTCAAGGTCGATGAACTCGTGTAGGCGCGGCTGTTTCTTCGGATCCGCCAGATCGCAGCCAGCAGAGCTCAGGAAACAGACATTCTGGACGTTTGCCTTCTTCGCCGCCGAGACCAGTTCGGTCGTGATGTCGACCTTGTCATGATGCGCCGGAGGAATCAAGCACATGGTGTCGGCGCCAATGCTCTTGAGGGTTTTCACCATCTCACGCTCCTTGCCGGGCTTGTGAGGGATGATGGTGGCACCTAGCTTCTTCAATAGCTTACAGTTCTCATTGTTGGGGTCCAGGGCCAGTCCGGTCAACGAGGCAATCTTCTTGGAGAAGTGGTCGTCGGTTAGGATAAGCTCTGCAATGAGATGCCCGGTCTGGCCGTCCACTGCAGTGACGCACAACTTGCGAGACATGACTGGAAAAGGTGTTTGAACGTGAGAGCTTCGATTTTTTGGGTCTTGCAATGAAGAGTGAAAGATGAATATGAGGGAAGAGAGATGGAAGATGGAAGATGAAAGATGAATTGTTGATTGATATCTGTGAGTGAGGTACTTGTAGGTACGTTACTGTACTTGTTGATTGGTTTTGAGAGCTGTAAAGGAGGTTCCAAGCTCCAGGGTAAGGTGCCTTGAGCTCAAGCTCTAACTTAACGCGTGCTTTACCCCGGGATACGTGACGTTTGCGTTACGTAGTATCACGTGAGTTTTAACGTCAGTACTCGACAGGGGTTACCTCCTGTATCTAACTCTGTACGGTAAGGTATTTGGCGGCTGTTGCTGGGCTTCCTAGTCCAGTGATGTCAATTCGCTGGATAGTACAGCCGATTGACCTTCGTAGAGTCCCAATAAATAAGTGGAGCCTCTAGGTAGGTACTGCAGAGTTCAAGCTACGAGTAAGGTATAAGGTATTATTCATCCCGCATTCTCATATCAACGACTTCTTATGAAGATTTGATTTCTTTGCAATGTCACTGTACCGAGCTTCAAGAACAATCACAACTCGAGCTTTTCAGGCCAAACCACTAACTCGTTATTCTTTCGCTCCATTCTCTTCTACCACCGCAGCCATGAGGACTATCACGGATGCAGTCACGGACGACCACCGGGAGCTTGAGGAGTACTATCAGAACATCGTGAAGTCAACCGATACCGACACTCAGACCCGTTATCAAAACCAGTTCACCTGGGAGCTTGCCAGACATTCCGTTGCAGAAGAATTGGTTGTGTATCCGGCAATGGAGAAATATTTGGTATTACCCATGTTGCCATTTGCCAGACAGACGGCCCACTGCCGCTGACGAGTACTAGGGAGCAGAGGGCAAAGCGAAGGCCGACCACGACCGCAAGGAGCATCATTCGGTAAGTAGACAAATAACACCATACGTTACCTTATCTCAGCTGACGTTCGTTCAGGTCAAGGAGCAGCTCAAGAAGTTCCAGAATCTTAGCGCTACCGACCCGGACTTCCTCCCAACCATAAAGAACTTGATGGCGGATCTGTCGGAGCACATCAAAGAGGAAGAGCGTGACGATCTGCCGATCCTGGAGAAAGCACTGCAGTCTCCAGAAACGGCACAAGATAGTGAAGCCCTGGCCACTTCTTTCGAACGCACCAAGATGTTCATCCCGACGCGCAGTCATCCATCTGCAGGAGAGACTCCGCCGTTCGAGACTGCTATGGGTCTGCTGGTGGCTCCATTTGACCATATTTCGGACTTGTTCCGCAAGTTTCCGACCAAATGAGTCAGTCCTTTCGCCCGCCTGCTTTTCCACCCTCGGCCGTTGCTGCTCACGATTATATGAAGAGTTACAGCTGACCACAATGGGGTTGTCCACCAGTCCGAGAAATATGGACACCGGGATTTCCTAGCTATCAGAGGCCTTTGCTGACAATCCGTCTTTCACCAGCTCAGAATTGATTCAGATAGCTTAGAGAATATCTCCTCTGCATATGCTGAGCGTTCAATGAGTGCTGAAATGTTTGGTACTTGCTGCCATGTCTTGTCGACTCTTGAGCTATTTAACTTATGGAAACACGTACAGTAAGGGAAAGCGTAACTTACGGTAGATCTAGGTATCTCTTGAAGATGTCCCAAAGAAACAATATGCGGCTCCGCAGCACGGAATAAGGTATAGCCCCACCAAGCGAAGAGTCTTGATTTGCGGGGCATGTGGCACTTACCTTTTCGGGTATATACAATGTACATCCATATAGCCTATGGGATTCGAGAACAGCCACCATCGCCGAAGAGCAAATCTCCCCCACTACAGTACCTTACCCTTACCTACCTTACATTATCACAACCGTAGGTACAACAATAATAGGTGCAGATTGCCAACACACCACACTTGAGCTTGTACTGTACTATCAAACAGCTCTCATCTTTCTCCTTCGGATTGGTCACGAATGGTGGCAGCCGGAAAGGTGCAAGCGTCCTTCTTGTTACGGTATCATACGCTATCCCGCCGGTAATTGGACCGTTCGAAGCGATTTGAGTGAAGTGGACTGTGGGTCAGCATTACCACTGATGTCTTGTCGGTGCCACTTCCTGTAGTGTGGAAAAGGACGATCTCTTGTTCTTGCAGGATCTAGGTCCCTCCTGCGATACTCGTGTAGCGCACCGCTGCAAGAGATTCGCTACACTACTACTCGACTTGGCTCCTGAGGAAGCACGCTTGCAACGCACCTATCAGCTACTAAAACCACACAGGAAAGGAGAAGTAGATTACAGCTGACCTCATGCTACCTGTAGCCTGATACGAGGACCGGACCGTAATCGACACAATGACACGGTCAACACAACGGCAGAGCTCTGCTCAGAACAATGGACCACAACGACCATCGAACGCTACCTCTATTCCTTCACCTTCTACTACTCCTGCGACGCTCTCTACGAAGGAAGTAGAATCCGCCAGCGACAACGACACAGGCGAGAGACCTGTGCGAGAAAAGCTAAAGAAAACGTCCATCGCCACATTGCCTAGATATGGTGTAACAGCTACAAGCGCCGACAACCCAGTGAACGATGACGATCCCATGGGCCCTCTACATACAGTTTCCAAGGCAAGCTCTAATGTCGAGCCTACTGACCGCGATACACGAGGGAGGCCTACAAGAAAGCGATCCTTTGACGATCTAGAGGCTACGGACGAGTCATCTGTCGGAAACAAGCATAGCACGAACACTTATGGGAAGGAAAACCACGAGGGTCATACACGCAAAAGATCAAGGGATATTGGTGCTGATGATTCCTCGAGAGAAAGTGAAGGAAGGAAGAGCTCTCGAGAGGAACCGGTGCTTGAAAAGGAGGCGAACGATGGAGACAACGATGAAAGCATGAAGGTCTCTCAAGAGCGAAGTAGTACTCCACCCGATCAACCGGATGCTATGGACGAAGATGGAGGTCGTGGTGTCCTTAGCCCGAGGAAGAAGCGGAGCAGGGATCAGGTAGAGCAGGACCAGGATAAGAAGCAGAAGGTGGCGGCTACCGAAGAAGAGCGAGCCCGGAGAAACTCAGAGGAGGAGGAGAAGGCGGCTCAGGCGCGAGGCCAACATACGAGCCCAACTGCAGGCAACGAATCGGAAAAGAAGAGGCATCGAGATATGTCAGAAGAGCGCGGAGGTCAAGAGCAGACCGATTTACCAACGAAGAAAGTAAGTGATTATACTGCACATTATCCCACGACGTGTTTTGGCCTCGGCTAAACCTCCAAACCAGGTGCTGCCAACGAGTGGCTTTTCTGATACCTCGAAGGTTTCACCATTTGGTACTTTGGCCAGCACCAAGTCAGAGTCGAACCCTCCGTCTGGCTTTTCGTCGGATGTTTTTGTGGCCGAGCCTCAGACCTCTTCCTCGGCATTTGCAGCCTCCGGCTTCGCTTCCCTCTCCAAATCCACAACTTCCCCTTTCGGAACCTTGGGGGCCACTTCAAATACGCCAGGCGCCAGCCCTTTTAGCAGCCTAGGGTCTGCATCTAAACCCACAGCGTTACCATCCTCAACAGGTGCTCCGAACAAGACTAGCTTGGACACCATCAGTGTCTTCGGCGCGGGTGCCGCACCTGCTACGACTGGCTTCGGATCTGCCCTGGGATCCACGTTGGGCACTTCAGCCACGTCAGCTTTCGGTACTCTTGGTGGATCCAAGCTTGGTATCGGTTTTGGTAGCGGCTTTGGAGGTGTGGGTGCTGGTGGCCTCAAGACGTTCGCTGCTCCGAATGGTCCTAGTGTCCTCGGTACTGGAGCCTCGTCGTCACGAGCATTCGGCTCCCCTGCGGTGGACGACGAGGAAGACGAAGACGGTGATGAGGACGGCCAGCCAGGCGGGGAAGCTAGATACGGTGAGGCACACGATCATGAGGATAAGAGGTTTCATGAACAGGACGGTGAGTGGCTCTTCGGTATAGATATAATGCTCCCCCAAAGCTGACTTAGCTCACGACAGTCGAAACCGGCGAAGAAGGCGAATCGACGTTGTTCTCATGCAAGGCGAAACTGTACCACTTCACTGGGAAAGAATGGAAAGAACGGGGCATTGGTACATTCAAGTTGAATGTTACAGAGGATGAGAATGAGTCGAGGAAAACCGCACGGCTTATCATGCGTACCGTGGGAGTTTTCAGGGTCGTTTTGAATACACCAGTTTTCCATGGGATGAAGATTGGTGACAATGCGGGCAAAGAACCTACGGGCAAGATGATCAATCTCGCAGGGGTGGAGAATGGCAAGCCCGTCCCTCTCATGCTCAAGGTTAGCCTTATATCCCTCTCGAGCGGTGTGACAACAAAACGCTTACGCTGGCATGGCAGGTCGGAGCAGCTGAAGTCGCGAAAGAATTATATCGTAAGATCCAGGAAGTGCAACAACAGTTATAAGATCTAGCAAACCACTCACAACCGTTCGAAAGGAGCCGTCCATTTCCGCAAGGTAGAAAGCTGGATTATAAACACGTAGAGACATGGTGGCCATGTGCCTTGTTAGATGATTAAGATACGACGGCATCGGCCCATCAGTACACGCTCCAATCCCCCAGAGACGGAACAGCATGCTTGACTTTGGAAGATTCGAAAACCCTGGGGTCAAAGGGCAACAGATTGTTCTGGAGTTCTGCGAAGCATGCCAGACCTCAGAACGAGCGTCTCTCTTGTACATATCTGGTCTGGTAGAGGCCCGGATTCAAGCGTTGTAGATCGTTTGACTCCATTTCCAACGATGAATCAGCGCACCCTGTCAATTCCTCTGAGCACAGGAGCAACAGAGAGCTATAACTGTTCTGTAGGCGCTGCCGGGGCGTCTGTTTGATTGTTGCGTATCTGCTCTACTGTACCTACCGTACCTTGCAAATCACGGGCCTGCGCGCTAGGTCAGCCGTTACGCGAAGCACTAAAGCACTTTACGCGTGTGTGAACGTCATGGTTCGAGCACCTGCAGGTACGAAATACGTACCAGGTAGTGGCATCGATTATTAGCGCATGGAAGTGTTGATGTGCATTGGCTGTAGAGCAATCTTCGAGCTATACTAAATTGAGGGGGTCAATGGCGAAGCTACAAACAGCCACCGTATCGAACCAGGTTGTCCGCAAGAGAAAGAGGACCATTCCAGTAGAACCAGTTGCAGAGGCGGCAGAAATCGACAGTGGCACGCCACCAGCGATCACCACTACCGTACCTACCAAAACTCACGACGGAGGGAAGAAGCCTCGTCGGACACCCAATACCAAAGACGCAAACGTCAAACCACCTCTTCTCCGCCGAAATTCCTCTACCCTTGTGGAGAGTACCATTCCATGGCCGGCGCACTTCACGAAGCTTGCGCAAACCCACCGCGCTCTGAACCTGGTATACACGTTCTGCTGCACACGGAAGCACCTCGCCACTACCTTCGAGACTATCAAGAAAGCGGTCGAGGGACATATCAAGCGGGAACTGTTGATCGAGGATGTGGCGCAAATCAAGGCCCTGGTGCCGAGGGCCATTAACTTTGCCTATGTAGACGAGGCATTGTTACAGGTCGCGGTGCTCGGAGAGGAGAACGGGGCCAAGGGAGGGAAGGCGAAGGAGTTCCGGTCCTCGGACTCGTCACGGGAGGATAGACAACGGGAGAAGAAGGGAAAGGAGCTACTGCTGTTCGAATTCATAGATGGAGATCTGAAGCGGCAGGTCACCCATGCGAAGACCGGGGAGCCGACGAAGCCTTTCCGCAAGTTGAGGGAGGAGGACTTGAAGATGCCCGTATTTAGTCGGAAGCAAATGATGAAGCTCATCGAAAAAAGGAATGCAAAGTTCGCATCCGCAGTCAATGCTTTCCTCAATCAATGTGCCGCCGATGGTGTTGATGCAGTTGAGGCGATTCAAATAGAGGAGAAGCCGTTCGTGCCTGTCCCGTCGGATAGCAGGGGCACTACCCCTACCCTGGAGCAGAGAGCGAACTTGCCCGCTTCGATACCTAAGGAGCGGAAAACGGTGGCCGAAATACTCACAGAGATCAAAACCATGGAGTGGTATACTGGGCAAATTGTCCCTGATGGCCACCGAGTCTTCGACCCACAGCAGCCAATATTTGGCGATCTTAACTTCCAACTTTCACAGAACATGGTTGATGCGCTGTATAACACTCGGGGAATCACGCAACTTTACTCACACCAGGCCGAAGCAATCAACAATCTCTACGAAGGGCACAATGTCATCGTCGCTACCTCTACCAGCTCTGGCAAATCGTTGATATACCAGATTCCCATGCTACACGAGCTCGAACAGGACCCAAACAGTCGCGGCATGTATATCTTCCCTACCAAAGCCCTAGCACAAGATCAACGGCGAAGCATGAAAGAGCTGCTACGTTTCATGGAAGGTCTGGAGAATGTGGTCGTAGAGACGTTTGATGGAGACACCGCAATGTCAGACCGCAACCTCATTCGGGATGAAGGCCGAATCATCTTCACCAATCCAGACATGTTACATATCACCATCCTACCACAGGAGGACAAGTGGCGCACATTCTTGCAGAATTTGAAGTATGTCGTGGTCGACGAACTGCACGTCTACAATGGGCTCTTCGGTTCACATGTTGCCTTCATCATGCGGCGACTACGGAGGATATGTGCGGCGGTGGGAAACCGTCATGTTAAGTTTATCTCCTGCTCGGCGACGGTGGCGAATCCAGAGGAGCATATGAAGACTATCTTCGGTGTTGACAACGTCAAATTGACGGACTATGATGGTTCTCCCTCAGGTCGAAAAGAGTTCGTTTGCTGGAATACTCCGTTCAAGGATCCTGGGGATCCCTCCTCGGGAAGAGGGGATGCCATGGCTGAATCGGCGCGACTGTTCTGTCAGCTAATATTGAGAGGGGTGAGAGTCATTGCTTTTTGTCGAGTACGAAAGCAATGCGAGGTTCTTATCACTGCAGTCCGCCATGAGCTTACCAGTCTGGAGAGGACGGAAGTCATAGGGCGTGTTATGGGCTACAGAGGTGGATACGCACCCCAAGATAGGAGGAGGATTGAGAAGGAGATGTTTGAGGGGAAGTTGATGGGTATTATAGCTACCAACGCTCTTGAGCTTGGTATAGATATCGGTTCTCTCGACGCGGTGCTTACCATAGGCTTCCCATACACCATTGCCAACCTGCGTCAGCAAAGTGGTCGGGCGGGTCGACGGAATAAAGACTCGCTCTCCGTGCTGGTAGGCGACTGCTTTCCCACGGATCAGTACTACATGGAAAATCCAGATCAAATCTTCACGAAACCCAATTGCGAGTTGCAGGTCGACTTGCAGAACATGCTTGTTCTTGAAGGCCACGTCCAATGTGCAGCTTTCGAGATGCCCATCCGGCCAGACGAGGACAAGGCGTACTTTGGAAAGCAGCTGCCGGAGGTAGCAGAAGAGCGCATGGTTAAAGATCCCTTGGGCTTTTACCACTGTAACGAGCGTTTCCGACCATATCCTTCCAAATTCGTAGCGATACGAGACACCGAGGATGGGCATTTTGCTGTGGTCGACATCACCCATGGACGAAACATTGTCCTGGAGGAAGTTGAGCCCTCACGTGCCAACTTTACCATCTACGAAGGTGGAATATTCCTTCATCAGGGCTACACATACCTCGTCAAAGAGTTCTCCCCCGAACGTAAAATCGCCAAGGTCGAGCTGGTGAAAGTAGACTGGACGACGCAGCAGCGCGACTACACGGACATTGACCCCATCGAAACGGAAGCCATCCGACGCATCCCCAACTCCCTGTCGCGCGCCTTTTACGGCGCGATCAAAATCCGCGCCGTCATCTTCGGCTTCTTCAAAGTCGACAAGAAGCGACGCATCCTCGACGCGGTGCAGGTCGACAACCCGCCGATCGAGATCTTCAGCAAGGGCATGTGGCTCGACGTGCCGAAGCCGGCGCTCGAGATCCTCAACGCGCGCCGGCTCAACGTCGCGGGCGCCATCCACGCCGCCGAACACGCCATCCTGTCCCTGATGCCCAACTTCGTCGTCTCCATGCCCGGCGACGTGCGCACCGAGTGCAAGAACGCCACCAAGGAGCTGGCCAGGAAGGAGACGTCGCGCAAGCGGCCCGCTCGCCTGACCTTCTACGACGCCAAGGGCGGCGCCGGCGGTTCCGGCATCAGCACCAAGGCGTTTGAGTTCATCGATCTACTGTTGCGCCAGGCGTGCGAGCGGGTCGCGGCCTGCCACTGTCATGAGGGCTGCGTCGAGTGCGTGTGCAGCGAGAGGTGCAGGGAGCAGAATGTGGTCATGAGCAAGGCTGGCTCGGAGGTGATTTTGAAAAGCCTCTTGAATCTGGAGATCGATGTCGACGCGTTGCCGTGGGGACCCGAAGAGCAGACGCCAGCTGGTATTGAGACTGTGGTTGCTGCTACGGAGGTCAGGCCCGCGCGGGGGAAGAGAGTCGAGGTTGTTGAGATTAAACGTGAAGAGGGTGGGACCAGGCGCGTCGTTGTCGATGAGATTGAGGGAACATCAGAGGGAGAGGAGGAGGTGGTCCGCATCAAAGATGAGCCTGTAGACTGAGAGATGCGCTTTCAATCGTATATTCTCAGACACCGGAACCTACTAAGCCCAATCCGTATGCCATACTGCCTCCAGGACCAACCGCTGGAGGATAAAATAGGTACCGCTATAGTTGGGCCCGAGGCCCAGGAAAGCAGTGAAGCTATACATGTTGGCCAGACTGATCGACTGCACGGCCTTTCGGAGCGTCTCATATGAATCCCCACTATCTGCTGACAGCGCACTTCAGCTGCCTGCCGCTTGCAATGTTATTGGTGGCGCGGGACTGCTGATCCCAGACTACCCACGCCGCAAGAGCGCTTGGCTTACTCGCTGATGCAAAATCCTGAGAATTGAGGATCATCTTTGGAGCTAGAGGGACACGATGGATACCGCTGCCTCGAAATCCATTCACTGCCAGTCTCATCATGATTATTCTGGGCAATCTTTGACGTTCACTACGGATATTTGTCAGGATTCGAGATTACTGTTCTATTAATCCGAGCAAGCTGTTGCTCTATCAACTCAGATGAACGAAGACATGTATTATTTACAGGCATAAATCAGCACTTCTTGGCTCTTCGGAGGCTTGCATCCCCAGTCGCCCCAAAACCGGACCCTGCGTTGCTGGACTAGGAACTTTTCAGCTGCAGAGTAATGGTGTTCACATCATAGACACCGAAAAAGCGCAAGAAACTCAGGACCTGCGGCGCCACGGCGCAGCCCATGTGACCGACCTCCGGCGTAGTCGCCTTGAACTCGACGATGGGGACGGCCGCGCCGTTGCACGTGTGGCACACGGCGCGTGCGACGTACGTCTGGTTGATCTCCAGATCGCCGGCGATGATCTGGAACATGTCGAGACCGACGAGCGCGCGGATGGTGAAGAGGGCGGTCCCCTTGGTCGAGTTGGTGACGGCAACGACGCGGTTCTCGATGCGTTTGTCGAGTCCCTGGCGACCCAAGTTCTGCGTGCCGTTGCAGTCGGGCACGGCACCGGCCACGTAGACGAGCGCCTGGCCCTCTTGCCCGACTTTCAGGGTGTCGATTACGGCGAGGGATTGGGTGTCGATGACGTCGACCGTGTCGCTGTGCTCGTTCACCGTGTACATGCGTGTGTTGTCGGGGCTCCCCCAGATGCCGTGCGGCTGGACGCCACTGGATCGGATGGACTTCACGAAGACCGGGATCGAGCTGGCCGAGTCTTGCCGGTAGACCATGGTTGCGTTCAGCCCGCCGCTGGTGACGAAGGCGTATTGAGTGCCGTCGACGATGGCGAAGTTCGGATGGTTGGTTTCCAAGCCGGTATCGACGACGGTGACGATGGTGCGCGTCGTCAGGTCGATGACGGTGGTCTTGCCGGCTTTCTTATGCGCCACCCACATGGACTGGCCGTCGGCGGACATCATCATGTCGGAGGAGAACTTGTCGGCGAGGCCGGTGATGGTGTCGACGACCTTGCGCTGCTGCACGTCGATGATGTCCAGCGTCGGCGAGAGAATGTGGTTGACGTATGCGGTCTGGCCGTCGGGGCTGAACAGCACCTTGCTCGGGCCCTCGGTGGGCGTCTCGACCCTCCCGACGACCCCGCCTTTCAACCCATCGACGATATCCACGAACTTGGTGCCGCGGCACGCGACCCAGACGGTGCGGTTGTCGTGGGCGAAGAAACCCTCGTGCGAGGCGCGGTCGACGGACGTCTGGGACACGATGCTGTTGTCGAGCGTGCGGATGACGGTGAGGGTGTTGGTCGTCGTGGCGACGGAGTTGATGTATTTCCCATCGAGCGAGAAGCCGAGGCCGTGGCTGTTGACGACCTTGAGGTACTGGGGGGAGAGGACGTCGGTCAATCGAGAGGCTCCGAGACTGATGGTGCCGAGCACTTCGTTGGTGAGGGGTTTGATGACGGTGATGGTGTTGGAAGTCTGGTCGCCGGTGTAGATCCTGTCGTCGGGCCCGATGGGTGGAGCTCCGGGCAGAGCGGGAGCCTGGATCTGGGCGACGGCGCCGACGATGAGCAAGGGACTTGCGATTGCCCAGAGTAGGAGCTTCATGATTGCAATTGTGGGGGTTTGAAGGTTCCTGAGTCTATACGTCTACAGCATCGCTACAAGTCACCAACGTTCAATATACTACTGTACCTATGCATATCAACATTACTTCGTTTTCGGGGTTCTCGGGGTTATTCGGGGTTTCTGAAAGGTTTGTCCTTCATACAGGAAGAGTGAGGCAGGGAATCTACCTTAGCTTGGCTACTGTACCTTAGGGTTGGCACGTTCCCGCCTCAGCCGTGGCGCCGGTGCAGTTGTTGACAAAAGAAACTATCACATTGGTATTAGTGGCCCTCATCGTGAAGCCACGACGGGATGCTCCGTGGACGGCTTATTTCAGGCTTAACTTACAGTGACATCACTTCCAGCCCGATGTGGACAAGCTAACTTAGTCTCACTAACGTTAGGCTGATGACGCTACAAATGACTTTCAAGAGGGGAAATGGTTTTAGCTAAGGTAACTTACAGTACGAATTACTTCGATTCAGATCCAGCTCGGTCTTCCTCCGAACCTCCACTCAAATCCGGGACTTGCCGCCAAGCATGAACGAAGAGCCACAGACCAGCGGCGTCAAGTCGGCCAAGTGTGAAGTCTATCCGTTGCTTGCCGGCTACACGATGATTGCCGTTTTTGAGAACTGGGATCCCGAGAAGGACGGTCAGGCAAGCTTGTTCGAAGAGATCCTCCGGGTGAAGTTTGGCAAGGACAACATCCACAAGTTCGGGTGGAAACAGTTCCCATCCAGCACTCGATTCTCGTTCCGTGTGCCGTATCCGGTTGGAGACCGCTTGGGCCGAGGGAAGTATACGCTCACGTCAGATGCAAATCTTTATCATGCCTGAGTCAGTCACGGCGGTGGGGGACGGGGACTGTGTGGTTCGAGCGGGCAGATGAGTAAGGTGAAGTGTGCACAGACGTTTTGTTTGGGCTGGAGAGAGAGGGTTAGCTCCTTACCAGATTAAGTCGGTTCTATATCTGAAGGTGTGTACTAATGCGGTGACGACTGTACCACAGCGGCCCTGGACCTGGACTGAACCCCAAGTCACCGGAATAGCATCTGTCCGTCCGTCCAATTTGGTTGGCCACAACTCAATTCATGGTCACTGCTCTTAGTTTGGTTACCAATGAACGCGCGGAAAGCTAGCGAGTAAAGCGTCTGTTCTGGTCTACTTCCTTAGATCTGGGGCTTCGTACTTGTATTTAGTATATGTCTGTGCCGGTGGATTTCTTGCACTTTATCCACACCTACCTAACCTTACCTTCATCAACAGTGTTTGCGTCCTCACAGCCTCAGGATGAAGTCCTCAACTCTCGCTATGGGCGCTGTCGCTGTTGCGGCCCGCTCTGCTATGGCTTCCCCGCAATATGGCTCGGCTTATCCTTCGGCCATGTCGATGAGCTCGGCGATGGCAAACTCGGCTTACCCTTCGGCCATGTCGATGGGCTCAGCGATGGCAAACTCGGCTTATCCTTCGGCCATGTCGATGAGCTCGGCGATGGCAAACTCGGCTTATCCTTCGGCCATGTCGATGAGCTCGGCGATGGCGAACTCGGCTTATCCTTCGGCCATGTCGATGAGCTCGGCGATGGCGAACTCGGCTTATGCGTCCGGTACGGCGATGGCGAGCTCGGCTTATTGTCCAGCCATGTCGATGAGCTCGGTGCATCCGTCAGGTACGGCGATGGCGAACTCGGCTTATCCGTCCGCGATGGCGACCTCCATGTCAACCTCCATGTCGATGAACTCGGGTAGTAGTGGTTGTGGTTCCGGGCTCATGGCTTGTCAAGTCATCGATCCGATGAGAAAGGAAGCACCATGGGCTGGCTCGACCAATGCCCACCCTCAGTGTTATGATCCGGCTCGCTACACCTGCACTTCAAACTTCCTGTGCCCTATGAACGCCCCCAAGATCTCCGGTCAATATGCCTGCGGACCTGTTATGGCATCGCAGGCATCTGCGCAGATGAACTCAATGGGTGGGTCGTCACCATCGAGCGCTTCGTCCGCGCCGAAACCCCAGCTCAGTATCACTGTAAACGTCCCCGGGGCTGGCGATATCGATGGCATCAAGGGCCTCCATTTCATAGTTGACCTCACCATCGACGTGACTGACACAGCTTCGAACGGCCTCATTCCCTTCAAGCCACTGTACCAAGATGCCAGCAGCTCCACATTCGGTGTTGGTCCGAATGCCGCCTTCCCTGGTCTGGTTGTCTTGCAAAACACGACAATGACCAAGGGCCCACTCACGGGACCAAACACCAACCTGGCTGGAGTTTTCCAGCTGAATGGAGTCTCCAAAGTCAACGGCCTCAATCAATATAATACCGTCTGGGATGACGGCGCACCATTGTTCGGTATCGGTGCATCTGAGCTCGTCGTTTATTATGTCAATCAGAAAGCTGGAAAAACCATGACCTTCACGCCCGGTTCTTCAGACGGCCTTGTCTCCAATGTCGTCCAAATTCCATTTACAATCTCCAATCGGTCCAGCAACGCTGTTCCCCAAACAACACCGCATTGCACGAACGGCGCAATGTTCATGGAAAACAACGCAACCACTCCTGCCGGCATGCCTCAGGTCTCTGCTCAGATCTTCCGCCCCCTCAATGGCGACGTAGTCGGAGTCAACGGTTCCGGTTGGATCCTCGACCTCCTCTTCGATGCCACCTCGACCATGGCCAACTCCCTGATCAGCCAAGATGCCGGCTACACCTCTGGATTCGTGAACCAATCGTCGCCGGCCTTCAAACCAGGCCGCAACTCGCTGATCCCAGGGCTCGTCGTCCTCCTGAATACCACCATCGCTAGGGCCCCCCTGTCGGGACCAGGCACCAATCTGGCCGGTCTGTTCCAGATCAACAATTTCCGGACCGTCAACTGCGATACCATCATCGAGATCTGGGCCGAGTGGCTGGTGGGCAAACCGATCGGGGGACACGGACCTTCCCAGATCAATGTTTTCCTCGTCAACGGCACGGCGCCTAATGTTATCAAGGATACGTCCAACCTTGCCGGTCGGGCCGATTTGATCTCTAGTGTTTCTACGGTTGATATCATCCTTTCATGAGAGGCTTTACTGGAGATCATGGCTGAAGATTGAACCTTTGATTACTATCGGTGCGTTTAATAATAATACCGGAATATCACGGACTGTGGACTTCGGGACCAGCAGTGGTGCGTTTTATCCTACTTGTATATAATATACTCTATCTCGAAAACTTGAACCCAGATGGAACAATGTGACTCTGGTCACTTTCCTGTCCCAGCACCAAAACTGCCACAACCAAGATGTGGGGGAGGATTAAGGTACAACACAAATGTAGCCAGAACGAAAGAGTAGAACCTAGAAGCGGAAAGTCAATTCAGGACTAGGTAGCTGGAAAGAGCTGGAGAGAGGCAGTCTTTTCGGAAGTGTAAATTAGATCTACGTTGAGTTCCCGAAGAATTCGCATTGGGTAGAGCTCGAGCTCGAGCTCGCGATTGAAGGACGTCGTCGAGGAATGATTGATATTGGGATCTCAAATTGCTCCAAACGAATTACTGACTGACCAATGTACCTTAATATTTGTACCTTAATATTTGGAATCTTCATTTCCACTCTTTCTCTTTATGTAGGGGTAACGTTACCTGATAGATAGATATTAATTGAGTTGATGGTCCTACCTTACTAACCTTAGTGATGTACGGGGCGCAGCACTCACACCATTGCTACGCTAATTCTCCGGCCCTGCTTTGATGGGTGAAGGTACCTACCTACCTACACTAAAGTACCTACACTAGGTAAGGTACCTACACTAAGGTAACGTTAGTCACGAAACTCCATCTTGGATCTCAGGCCACTGATCTAACATCTAACTTAGCCCAAATGACATAAAGTGTAACTTACCTACCCTCGATCTCAAGAATGCAATTAAGACGTCCCCAAACAACTAAGTTATTCGTTCCACCTCGATTTGACACTCCAGCCAAGCTTCATTCCCTGTCCCTCAGCCACCGAGCGAGTCGGCTCCTCAAGCTCAACCTGCAGGCCTCAAGTCTCTCCGTCTACGGCCTCTAACCCATACCATGTTTTCCTCTCACCACGATCTTCTCCGCTATACCTCCTGTACGGCCCCAGTTGCAATATTAATAATACCTGAAGTCCGGGCGCTTGTCTTTCCCTAATGCTTTCAGCATGCACCGTTCCGTCCCGATCACTCCCGCACAAGGGAGTCCACCCTAGCTGCTTTGCAGCCTATCCCAATGCCTTAAGAGCGCTGTTATCCTTTCATTTCGATTCGTTGCGAATGAGGAGCTCCTAGGACTCCGGGGACGGAGCGGGGACGGAGCGGGGACGGAGCGGGATCGCTGCTCTCAACTATACATGAGGGAAGTTCCAACCCCTGCGTCTCAGTCCTTCAACACTCCAATGACGGTGACTTCCTCTGCTCTGGAGGACTTCAGTCCACGCCCCTTCACTCCTCGGGAGATCAGGGCCTGGGTTGATCGGCTCGGTGGCAGGAGCTAATGCGGTGGGTTGTGCATGCTCACACCAACCGTGTGGGCAACGCTTTTATTTGTAAGATTCAGGAAGTGTGCTGTTGGGAGGCGCTGAAATATTGGGTGAAGAAGCATGGGGTTGTCTGCTGATGACTGCTTTGAGCATATCATGGGCTTCTCGTGATCTCTTAATACTGAGAGCCGTTGCTGGCTCGGTCTTGCAAATTCTCATTGCTCTCGTACTTCGTTTTTTGGAGGACTCGGATGAACATATATTTCCGTGGTTCGATGTTTCACATCACTCGTTGTTGAGAGTCTGTCGCACTTGATATGGAGTCTTGCGGCTCCATTACGCGAACCGTTACTGAGGTCGGCCATCCAAATAACAGCGGCGTCCCTTAACTCAAAGAATTAGCAATCCACCGTTGATGTCCGTATCGGGCCATAGAGGTTATCATCATTAGCACGCGATCAGCAATAGGGGCAGACTCCCTCTCTCCGGCCATGTTGTTGCCCACATGTCTTCGTGTCATCATCAATAGCTGTGACTTGCTCTCACCCAGGGCAACGTGCACACATGGAGCACTCTGTTTTCGAAACGCTCAACGGCACCTGATGAGTCTCTGAGGCAAGACTTGGGTTCTCCATCTCCATCTAGATCCCTCGATGACCTTCCTGTTACTACCCTGACTGCTCCGATCACCAGGACCGTGTCCTCTGCACTACGATTGCTATCATTCGGCGGTCTCCCGGGAGTTCACCCTTTTACTATCATCGTCATCAGGTGAGTATGTCAAAGTGATATCGTTACAGACAATTAGCATTTGCAAGCTACCTAAACACTAATAACTCCGAAAAAATCAACTACAAACAGTCTAGATTAGCACCACAGTCCAGTGGTGCTCCTCGAAAAACGTCTCGTCATCCATCATCGCCGCCATGCAGTCGGCGGTGCTCTCGAATCCCTCCTCCTCCTCCCAGAGGGCCGCCCACGGGTTCTCCTCGATGGCTAGCGCGTATTAGTCATCCGGTAGCGACGGTGAGGATCATGCTGGATTTGAAACTTACCCATTTCGGCCATTTCGTCGACTGGCGGGGTGGGCGGGGCGGCGGACTCCGGCATGGTCGTATACGTTAGGTAGTATACGCCCCTTGATTGAGGAGTGGCCCCAACTGCCACCGTGTGGCGGGCGGGCTCCTCGAACTTGAACACCCCCAGGCCCGTGACGGTGGTGTCAGTGGCTGAGGCACGTCAACGGGTGTCAGGGCAGGGAAGGCTCAACCGAATATACGCACCCAAATTAGCCATCGGGCCCGGCACCACCCACCACTCTTTACTCCCCTCCCGGACGACCGCCTCGCACGCCCCGTCGACGTCCTCCTTCACCGCCAGCAAGCACCGGACGAGGGCCTCCAGCTCGTCGTTGTCGAGGTGCGAGTCGAACTCGCGGGCCCTCAGCCCCTCCATCCACGTCCCCTTCGTCGTCGTGCCGCGGCCGGCGTTGACGTAGCGGTCCATGATCGTCTCGAACTGGGTCCAGGCGAAGGAGCGCCCGCCTTCGATGATCGGGTGGGCGATGCAGAAGCTCGACACGACGTCGCTGAGGTGGTGCGTGCCGGTGCCGTAGATGCGCTTCGCTAGGGCGGGGAAGTGGGCGGACCAGTGGTAGGCTTGGAGGCGGTCGAGGAGGTTTTGGAGTTCGGTGCGGAAGACTTCGAGTTGGACGGGGGCGTGGGTCGGGAGGCGGGGGCCGGAGACGGTGGCGATGAGGTGCTGGATGACGACCTGGGCGGCGGGGTTGGTGGTTGCCATTTTTGCTGGTGTTTGAATATGGTCGGTGTGAGGTGTTGGCGTGGAAGGTGAGAGAGTGTCAGTAACGTGTGTTGATCTCGAGAGAAAGCGTGGAAAAAGCGGAGGCGACGCGATGAAGTGACTTTGCCTTGTACGAGTGTTATCCAGTTGAAGATTGGAATGCCTGTCAAACGCTGTCGCTGTATGTGTTCAAGGTGCAGAAGATACGTGTTAGTCGAGAGAGAAGTGTTAAGTCAAGAGAGCAGTGTTGAGTAGAGAGAGCAGTGTTAAGTCGAAAGCGAAGTGCTGAGTCGAAAGAGAAGTGGTAAGCCGAGAGAGAAGTGCTAAGTCGAAAGAGAAGCGCTGAGTCGAAAGAGGAGTCCTGAGTCGAAAGAGAAGTGTTAAGCCGAGAGAAGAGTGCTGAGTCGAAAGAGAAGTGCTAAGTCGAGAGATAAGTGCTGAGTCGAGGGAGAAGTGCTAAGTTGAGGAGCAAGAAGAGGATGTAGAAGGAAGGAAGAAAGTGGATTGAAGGTGGGTGGTGGCTTGAGTTTTGTTCAGCAAAAGGGGGAGGTTGGTTGTTTTCCTGAGCCAAAACGTTCTACAATGGAGTACAATAGAATCCTGGATTACGCTCGTGATGTTCTGGAAAGAGAATGGAAGAGGTTGGTCGTTTCCTTCCTACCAATCGTCATTCTGGTGGTTGGTTTTTTCGATAAAGAGAATTAGGGCTTAGCGAGGTTGGTCGCGAGAGAAAGGCTCACACGTTGCAATTTGTCCACTCACTTCGACAAGCTACGGACACGGGAGGTTGGTCAGTTCTATCGTGGTCTTCTGCTTTCTCGTTATACAGTTTCGAGTCTGACGATGACTGCTTGCGGCCATGGTCTCGTTGCACCAATACTGATTCCCAGGCTCTGATGTAGTGCAATACTCTATCAATACCATTGATGTTCAGCATACCCACCAAGCTTGCTTTGACGTTGTATCAGATTCATTCGCATGTATGGAGTATTAGTGAAAGCCATCGGTGGCGGCGATGAGTTGGGTATATGCCACCGATCCCACACAGCTTCTCTACCTACCGTAAGCAGAACGAGGTGGTGGCTTTTCTCACGCATTCACTCGAGTACGATGCGCGTTCTTGGACGACGCCGCTCTCCCAGGACGTTGAATTCACTCGATGGAAGGTTGGTGAAGTCCCTCGTCTCGACATGCGTGTTCGACCCGCAAACCGCATTCTCATATCCTACTACTCAAGCTAGAGTTATCTCTCATTGATCTTTTCGAGCCTCCAACGGACTACAGCAGGAGAAGCTAGGATACTGTCAGATACATTCAGTCTAGAACCTCTCCGTTCGGAACACATATAAGATTCTGAGCCAGATTGCTAACCCTGCCCTCCCTCCACCCACAGCAAGCCCTACCTGGACTCCACCTACGAAGGAACCGAATCCAATCCCATAAGGGATCATCTCGCGCAACTCTTATTACCCATACACGACGGCTCCGATTTCGCGCTAGGACTCAGGTCCAAATTCAAGAGAGAGAGCGTGTGTGAGAGAGCGTGTGAGGAAGGATGAAAGAAGATGCGAGGGGAGAGAACCAAAACAGCAAAGC
>JAABUJ010002150.1_pt1 | contig 25395 bp, 20 predicted proteins | sample 5559131 | NCBI WGS metagenome assembly JAABUJ01 (sample SAMN10711875, study PRJNA513366) | rock metagenome | isolation source: Antarctica rocks | place: Antarctica: Victoria Land, Mt New Zealand nord | collected 2016-01-07
TCATACGGACGGTGGTGAAGCGGGTCGAGATTGACCACAGCCAGGTGAACGTCGTGTTCCGCATCGGCCCTGGCCCCCTCATCTCAGGCCCTGCCCCCACAACTTTGCAACATTGTGGGAGGGGTGATAATTCCCCCTTGTGGCGTCCCCTCGTCGGTACGGTAGAGGGCGTGCTTCTCCATGAACCCGGCCTTGAGCCACTTCTTGAGGATGACCTTATCCATGGGGACGTGGGCCACCAACCAGTCGTGGTCAATCCGATCAAAGCAGGACTTAATGTCCCCTTCCAGCACCCAGCCCGGTGCGCCTTGCGCGTTTGACAGGACCGTGTGCAGGAAGACAAGGGCATCCGCCGTACACCGCTCCGGGCGAAAGCCGTAGGAATAGTGGTCGGCGATTGTTTCCGCGACGGGATTGACCGCCAGCAGGTAGAGCGCCTGCATAGAGCGATCTTTCATCGTCGGGATGCCCAATGGGCGCGTCTTGCCATTCGCTTTAGGGATATACGTGCGCCGCAGCGGGCGGGGCTGGTAGCCTCGCTGTCGCAACCCACCTATGGCCGCCGCTTTCTCTGCGGACGTGTCCCAGGTCACTCCGTCCACGCCCGGTGTCCGTTTGCCTTGGTTTTCCGTCACCCGTCGCACGGCAAGGGCTTTGCCGCTGAACGAATGGGTCAGCAGGTGTTGCAAGGCTTTGACCTTGCCGAATCTGCCTTCCTGCCGCGCCTTCACGATACGTGTCTGGAGGCGACGCACGTCCCGTTGGACCTGATACCAGTCGATCTGATGCCAGTCCTGGTCGTGGGAGGCCGCACCAGCAGTCGTATCCTCGACGGGTTGTACCGCCTGGGTCGCTCCTGCCGTCATCTGCTTGCCTCCTCTGTCGCTTACCATGTTTTCTCGTGATGGGAGACCAGGCGGAAGTCTGCCCGCTTTCGCGTGGGGTGATGTCGCCTCGCGGCTCAACCCCTATCCGTCCCATTACAGAACGGTGTTCGCTTCCTCCGCCATCTCCTACCCGCACCCCCATCGGCTTGCCTTGCGGCTTGCTTTCCCTCGCGGGAGAAGTACGGGCTTACCACGTTCCGCTCGATTGCCCGGATAGGGTAGGCGCTGCCTATCCGCCGGTGCCCGTTGTGGCTGTGGTTGGGGAAACCGGATACCCCAACACCGGGCACGTCCCTTTTGGGTCAAGCCTGTCAGCATCTTAGGCTTGTTCATGATAACGGCGTTTAGTAGCAGTTCACGTGTGTTCGCCATGCTATCCACTCCTAGCGCCCCGACCGCCTCGATGCTGGCAGTCACGATTTCGCCTCACGGCTTTATCTTGTCCCTTTCGGGCGAGGGCTACATTGTTCCGCGAGCGTCCCACCATGGGATTACTCCCGTCGCAGGTCGCGGTAGGAGACCGGTGACAGCACACCGGGTTGGGTCCTCCTTGCGGAGTTCCAACAGCCAAAAGAGCGACCTCGTGTCGCAAGCGGTTATTCATGTAGCGGCTGGTGCGATGCTGGACGTCGGGTCTCAGCGTCTCGCGGATGGCGCGCGGGTAGGCATCGTGCCCGTCCGTCGTGACCTTCGCGGGCGCATGGCCGACCACGGCGGGTGCCCGCTGGAAGAACCGCTTGGCGGCGTCCATGTCGCGCGTCTCGCTCAGCAGGGAGTCGACCAGGTTCCCGTCGGCGTCGATGGCCCGATACAGGTCGCACCAGCGCCCGTCCACCGTCACATACCGTGCCACTTGAGGCCCGCTTTGCCCCGTCGCTTGGCTCGCAGGCGCTCCGTCAGCAGCGGGGCGAAGCGCTTCTCCCACGCCCGCACCGCCTCGTGGGTGAAGGTGAAGCCGCGGGTGAGGAACATCTCCGCCAGGTCCCGCAGGCTGAGCTTGTAGCGCAGTCGCCAGAGCACGACGCGCAACGCGATGTCGGTGGGGACCTGCAGGTGGTTGAACGGCGTGCCTGTGCGCTCGTTGAAGGTGCGCCGACAGGGACGGCAGCGAAACAGGCGGTAGCCTAACGCCGTCACGCGCTCCAGTTCCTGCGTCGCGTCCCCTTGGCAGGACGGGCAGGTCATCGTTCCCTCCTCCATGCACCCCTATAACATGCACCCCTATAAAAGGAGTAGGATACCTGACCGACGGGCTCTCCACCACCACTGATTCTGAATCCTGACGCATCCGCATTAAGACGCTCCATGCGCTCCCTTAGCCGTGAGCGGCGCGGCATCGGGCCCTGCACCGATCGCGAGCAGGTGCGTCATTCGCGCACTGTCCCAGCGCGCGCCGAGCCGCGCAAAGATCGCGTGCGCCGTTTTCAAATGTGCTCTCGCCAGCCCCAGGTCCCCGTGCGCCCCCTCCAACAGCCCCATCAGGTGCAGAAGACGCGCCTCGCCGTGAGGATAGGGGATGACCCTCGTCAGGGATAAGCCCTCGTCCAGCGCGCGGGTGGCCTCCGGCCAGTTCTCCTGACGCATTGCCAGCCGCCCCTCCACGCCGAGCGCCTGCACGAGCGCGATCCGCAGGTGCTCGGCACGCAGACGGGCCAGCGTCGGCTCCAGCACCTCCCGCGCACGGGCTATGTCACCCAACTCCACGTACGCCCAGGCCAGACGCCACAGCACCTCGGTGTCCATGGCGGTCTCGTGCTGCCCGTGCTCAGGCAGCGGCGCCAGGCGGGCGAGCGCCGCCTCCGGACATCCCGCCTGCAGGTCGAGCTCCGCCAGCAACGCCTGCGCCCTCCGCTGCAGCGCGAGACTGTGCGTCCGCTCTGCCGCCGCGACGCACTCCTCCAGGTAGGACGTCGCTTCGTCCCAGGCACCTTCACCGAGGCACACATAGCTCAGGGCGAACAGCGAAAAGGCGGCCTTCCAGGAGGACTGCGTCCCGGTCCGGAGACTCACGGACAGGGCCCATGCGCCATCCCGGCGCGCCTGGCTCCAGTCCCCGGTATAGTAGTGGATCAGGCAACTTCCCAGGGTCTCGAAGGCGACGGCCTCCTCGTTCCCCAGTGCCTCCGCCACGGTGATGGCCCTGGTGATCGTCTGCCGTGCCAGGGCGAGATCGCCCCGCTGCATCTGCATATGGGCCACGCTGTCCAGTGCGCTGCATAGGGTATCGAGGTCCCCCGCGGCTTCGGCCACCGGGATCACCTGCTCGTAGGCCCGGAGGGAGTCCTCCACCTGGCCCTGCATGGACAGGGCACCGCTGCGAGCGCCGTGCGCTTCCGCCAGGATGCGGCGATCGCCCAGCATCTCGCCGAGTGCGGCAGCCTGCTCCGCCGCCGCCAGGCCCTCGGTGATCCGGCCGGTGGCGACGTAGAGCCACCCCAGCGCCAGGTAGAGTGCGGCCAGACCCGGCGAGGCGCCCTCCTCCCGCACGGCCAGGAGCGCGACAATCCGCTCAATGCCGGCCGCTGGGCTACCGCGCCCCGCACAGGCGCGGCCAAACTGGGCAGTGACACGGCGCAGCCCTTCCGCATCGCCCGCGGATCGGTACGATGTGGCCGCGGCCTCCAGCACCGGCAGGGCGGCGTCATAGCGACCGGCGACGCTCAGAACCGCTCCCAGTTTTTCCCGCACCCGTGCCGCGTCCCGCGGCGGGTGCGCGGCGTCTCCCTGATCGAGCGCCTCACGATAGGCCTGTTCGGCCGCGGCGTGCGCATATTGCGCCACGGCGTGGTCGCCCGCCTGCTCCAGGTAGCGCGCCGCTTCCTCCGGCACACCCCCATAGGTATAGTGGTAGGCCAGCGCTTCCGGTTCGGCACCAGGATCTGCGACCATGGCCTGCGCCACGCGCCGGTGCAGCGCCGCGCGCCGCCCCGCCCCCAGGTCTGCCTCTACCACCTCACGCACCAGGTCGTGCGCGAACCGATAGGCGCCCGCGCCGTCCTCAACCAGCAGCCGCGCCCGACAGGCTGCCTCCAGCGCGTCCAGCACCTCCTCCTCTGGCCGGTCAGCCACGGCCATCAGCAAGCGCAGCGACGCGTGGCGCCCGACGACCGCCGCCCTGCCCAGCAGCGCGCGGGCCGACGCGGGAAGCGCAGTCACCCGCTGGCGCACCCCCTGGGCGACGTCCCAGGGCACCGCCGCGCCATCCGCACCCGACGCGTGGGCGCGCAGGCCCTGGGCGCAGCTGAGCAGGAAGAAGGGGACACCACCTGTGCGCCGCAGGACCTCGTCCCCCCGGCTATCACTGTCCGCCAGCAGGGCGTCGAGTAGCTGCGCCGCCTCATGGATGGCCAGCGGGCCAAGGGGCTGCTGTGCGGCTAGCCCCGCCTGGGCGAGGTCCGCCAGCAACACGACAAGTGGGTGGTCGGGGTGCACCTCGGTATCGCGATAGGCGCCTACCACCCGTAGGGGGATGGGCACGGCCGACCGCACCAGTGTCGTCAGCAGCGCGAGGGCATCGTCTCCGGCCCACTGCAGATCATCCAGCAGCACCAGCGTGCCCGCGTGTTCTGCCACGTTAGCCAGGAAACGCCGCACCGCCCCAAACATCAGACGCCGCTCCTGCTCGGGAGGCAGAGCCAGCACCGGCAACGGCTCTATCGGTCCATCGGCGAGTTCGGGCAGCAGCCGCACCAGCCAGGCACAACCCTGCAGATCGGCACGCAGCTGCAATGGGTCCTGGCCTTGCACATAGCGGTCCAGCGCGTCGAGGAAGGGCGCATAGGGCTGCTGGCCACCCTGGCGCTGACAGCCCCCCGTCAGCACGCTCAGGCCGTGCGCGACGGCGTACCGCGCCACCTCCTGCAGCAGCCGGGTCTTGCCGATGCCCGGTTCGCCCGCCAGGAGCAGCACCGGCGGCCCGTCTCCCTCCAGATGCCGTTGCAGCAGGGCCAGTTCGCCCGCCCGCCCCACGAACGGGACCAGGGCGCCGGCAGCCGCCCCTGGGGCTAGCGTAGGAGAGGCCTGACGGCTCCTCACTCGGTCTGGAAGAGGAGGGGAGAGCCGCTCCGACGGTTGCGCGGCCGCCAGGAACAGCGTGATCTCGCGTGCCGAGAGGTGCAGGGCCGCGGCCAGAAGGTGGATGGTCGCCAGGCGTGGTGCACGGCGCACACCGCGCTCCAGGTCACTCAGGCCCCGGACGCTCAGACGTGCCTGCTCGGCCAACGCCTCCTGTGTCAGGCCCGCTGCCAGACGGTAGCGCTTGAGCAGCGCCCCGAACGCGAGAGAGCGATCACCCTCCATTGCTTCTTCTGCCCCCTGTGTACACGGCGACGTAGAATTGACGCATCCGCGCCAATGTGGCTTGACCCATCTTTTTCAAGTAGCTCGTTCCTGGCGTGCGCCTTCATCTCTGGTAGATGCTGATCGAGGCCTTGGCCAGCTGGCCTAATAAGGGTCAAGCTACATTGGCGATTGCGAGACTCCGTAATTGACGTTTGCAGAACCCATTCGGCCTTCACATGGGACGTGCCAATGGACTCTATGTAGGTGCTAGAAGGCGTGGCGGCCCCTACAAACCGTGCTTGATTGGCTGGCGGCACACGACACGGGTATGGGTCTATGCGTGCTACAAACGTCAATTACGGAGTCTCGCGATTGCTGGGTCAAATCTCACTGGCGTTGACACCTGTCGTCCGCCTATGACGCTGCCATCATAGCACGCTTCCGCCCGACCGGCGCCGTGCACATAGTTCCTGCGGGACATCTGCGTGGGTGATGCGTGGGTTATCTGCCGGTCGTCAGCCTGGTGGCACGGCGCGTGGGAGCGCACACTGGAAGGGAGGACAGGACCAAGGGTGGTGCAGGAACCGTACACGGCGGAGGGAGAGCTGATGAAGGACATTCGGCGGGACACGACGGCGAGCCGGGGGCCGACAGCGCGGGACAACGCGGCCCTAGTGCAGCGGCTGCTGGAGGAGGCATGCAACGCCGGCCACCTCGACATTCTCGACGCCGTGCTCGCTCCCGACGACGGCACTGCTCAGTCCGCCGGTCTGGGGGCGCACGGCCCAGACAGGGAGGTCATCAAGCAAGCCCTGCGCCTGTTCCGAGCTGCCGTACCGGACGCCCGCTGGACGATCCAGGAGCAGATCGCCACCGAGGATACGGTCGTCACGCGCCTGCGCGTGCGGGGGACGCACCGGGGCGGGCTGTGGGGTATCGCCCCGACCGGCCGGGCGGCGACCGTGACTGGCATTCTGATGAGTCGCTTTGCGCAAGGCCGAATAGTGGCGCACTGGGCCCAGGTCGATCTGCTCAGCCTGCTCTGCCAACTCGGCGTGCTGCCGGCCATGGACCTGGAGCAGATGGTGTCCGTGGCCCGTGTGCTGCGGGCCAGCGACGCATGGGCGGCACCCATGTCGCCAGAAAGGAGCAGCGTCCCAGAAGAGTGCTGAGGAGAGGGGAACGCCACGCACGGATCACGTTGGAAGCGGGCAGGACCCGCACGAACTCTAGCAAGCGAGTGAAGGAGAACACCTCATGCTAACGCAGCAGCAACCGTATGCTCTGACACAGGACGCGGGGCAAGCCCTCTGGTTCTTGGGCAATGTGCTCACGCGCGTGAAGGCGACCGGAGAGCAGACAGGCGGCGCCTATGGGCTCGTCGACCAGGTCCTCCCCGCCGGGTTCGCCTCGCCGTGGCACATGCACCATGCCGAGGACGAGACCTTCTACGTGCTCGCAGGGGAGATCACGTTCCTCTGCGGCGACACGCGTGTCGTCGGCGGTGCGGGCACGTTCGTCTACGGACCGCGTGGCATCCCGCATGGCTTCCGCGCCGCGGCGAGTGGGCCAGCCCGCTTGCTCCTGATGAATACGCCGGCCGGTTTCGAGCAGTTTGTGCTCGCCTTGAGTGCGCCGGCGTTGGGAGATGCACCCCCGCCTGCCGGGCCACCGGACATGGAGATGTTGATGGCCACGGCTGCGCGCTTCAACATTGATATCCTGGGCCCGCTGCCAGAGTAGGACCGGCACTGGCCAGCGCTCGCCACCAGCGGAGTTGAGGAAGAGACGCGCAAGCGCCCCGTGCGCACGATCCATGCGCACAGCACAACAAACGACAAGAGGAAGGAAGATGCTTATGACTGCAATCACGACAAACACCGCCACGATCGAGGGCATCGACAGGGTGCGCGCAGCGCACGTTGCCGCCGTCAATGCCGGCGACGTCGCCGGTTGGGTGGACGCGTTCGCGGATGATGGCGTGCAGATGCCGCCCAATTATCAGACCATGCGCGGCAAGGACATGATTCGGGCGTGGGCGCAGGGCTTTCTCAGCGCCTTTCAGGCGGAGTTCACGCTCCACGTCGAGGAAGTGCAGATAGCAGACCATTGGGCCTTCGAACGGGGCACGTACGCGATTACCCTCAGGCCTGGAGCCGGGGAAGGCACGATCCACGATAACGGGAAGCACATCACGATCTACCAGCAACAACGTGACGGGACCTGGCTCATCGCTCGCGACATATGGAATAGCGACCATCCCGCGCCCGGAGCACAGTAGAAGCAACCGTGTTGCATCGTCACCTGATTGGGGACGATGCAACGTGGGTTGGCATGTGAGGGGGTCTGCATATCCCCCAAAAGGTGCATTAAGAGAGTAGGCCGGGCATTTGGCGTCTCAGAATGTCTAAGATGCCACGAGACGAGCGTTTTGAGACAACTTTTGCGACACAGCAGGCCCGGTGTTCCGCAACGTGTACCTTACGAGACATCGTTCTCGACGGCAGAGTCATGGAATCGCCCTCCTGTCTGCCCCGCCCGGCGACGGAAAGAGCCTACTACACCTTTTTGGGGGGATATGCAGAAACCCCCACACTGCGGCGCCGTCCGCCCCATGTCGCAGGGGGTGTGGTGCGCGGGCGCGACCCGGAGGGCGGCGCGGCGGTCCCCGCAGCCAGCCTATGCTCCTCTCCCGTGGCCAGCGTCAGCGACGCGATCGCCGCGCTGCGCGCCCACAGGCCGGCTGCCTGCGACGCCCGCCCGCAGGGGCGTCGAAAGATGTGCCTGAAGCCGAAAGATGTGCCTAAAGATGTGCCTAAAGATGTGCCTGAAAAGGTGTATTGTGTGTGTACAAGGGACCCGCATACGCGGATACTGACAACACCACGAGCAAGACGACGCGGGGACCAGGCTTGTGCCGTAGCCCGGCGACCACGGAGTGGGTCGGGGCCGCGGGGACGTCGGAACGGCCACCAGCGAGTACGGCCCGTAGAGGAGGCGTGCAATTACAGCCATCTGGCCATCCTCGAACCGCGGTCATTGAATAGGGCCGACGCCACCAGGTCTGGGGGGAGCGCCGGCGCTCCCCCCCTCCTCCTGCCGCCTGCCTTTAGTGGTAACGCCGACCGCGTGGAGCTAAGCGGCTCGGTGGTGTACGTTCGTACTTTTGCTGGAGGTGGTGCTCCTTAGCTCCAGCGTTGTATCGATGGCGTCTGCGACCATCAGATCTACGAACTTCGGCCGCCGACCCACTTAGTACAGCGCCACAGTGATAGGGTACGGAAATCAGACGACGCCATCAGCACGATGATCGCGGGCCGACAGATGACCTTGCGCACTCGCGCCAATTCCTTACCCCTTTTGTGTGGAACTGTACTTAAGTAATGAATCCGGCCACGACTGTCGTGCGGTCAGTCGGCCCTCGCTACGGGGCTGGAAAGGAGGTCACGAGACCGTCAGACGCCCGCGCGCTTCCCTCACGGTTTACACGAGTCGCGCATCCACACACTCGCGCATCCACTATAAAGGAAAGGAATTGATCGAACGATGAAACGTGCTGCACCATTACTGCTCTTGAGTCTCCTGGTCCTTGCCCTCGCTCCTACGGCCAGAACCCACGCGGTCCCGCCACGGGGCGGGAGCGCTGTCCACGCGGCTGTGTCCCCCGAGCAGACAGTCCTGATCGGTCTGGGGCAACTTGAAGTCTCCCAGGGCTCGCAGCTCGCCTATACCCCCAAATATGTCGACATCACCGTGGGCGATACGGTGGCCTTTCGCGCGATCGATCAGCTTGAGCCGCACACGGTCGCGTTCGGCCCCATCGCGATGCTGAAAGACCTGGCACGCAAGGATCAGTTCATTCCCGTTCCGCAGAAGGCCGGACCTCCCACGCTGACGCTCAATCCAAAGGTTGCCTTCCCGACGCCGGGGAATACCTTTGACGGCACGGGCTTTGTCAACTCGGGCATCTTGCGACCAGGGAAGACGTGGACCCTGACGTTCACGACCCCAGGCACCTACCGATATATCTGCCTGATCCATGGTGATGGCATGACCGGCTACGTGATCGTCCATCCCGCGGTGCCGGCAGGCCCGGTGCATTTCGTCCAGGCGGGCGACGGCATGCAAGCCGGCAACGACAAGGCCAATTCGACGACCAACGACGCGTTCTACCCCTATGCGTTGACCATCCATGTGGGTGACACGGTGCAGTGGATCGGCGGCTTCCATACGATCAGCTTTGGCCCCGATGCGCTGATCAAACAACTGCAGACGAGCCTCTTTATGCCGGTGCCGCAGAAGAACGGTCCGCCCATACTCGTGCTCAACCCGAAGATCTCCTGGCCGAGCGGCGGCTCGACCTATAACGGCATGGGCTTTGTCAACTCGGGCATTCTGCCCCTCAACACGCCGCCAAACTCCAAAGCGCCCCCGTCGTTCAAGTTGACCTTCACCAAGGCGGGCACGTACAAGTACTACTGCCTGGTCCACCCAGGCATGGACGGCACCGTGACGGTGGCCCCCTAGTCACGGTGGGGCCGGCGGGGGAAGGCGTCCGCAGGTGGGACGCCCTCCCCCGCCGGTTGACACCGGGCGAGGGTACGTGTGATCGGGTGATACATAGACGGAGAAAAGGGACGGTCTCTCATGCCCAGAACGTGGTCACGCCGCCGTTGGAGGAGACCATTGGCCCTCCTCCTCGGGAGCGGCATGGTGGTCATCCTGCTTGGCCTGGCGGTCATGCTGCATGACGGAGCGCCGCCCATCCATCACGGTACGGCACCCGCCGCCGTGCCAACAACCGATCCACGGCTTATCATCCATGCGCGAACTGTGCCGCTCGCGGGTGTGCTGGCGCCCGGAGTGCGGATACGTGGGACCCTCTATCCAGCCTATCCCGGACGCAATACGCTACGCCTCGTGCTACAGCGCCATGGCCGCGCGCGTGGGGGGGGCGTCTCTCTGGCACTCGTGGTGACCATGCCGGGTATGGCCATGGCGCCGATACGTGTGCACCTTCGGGGGCACGACGATCGCTACAGTTGCGCCATCACGCTCCCCATGTTCGGCACGTATCGCGCTCGGATCACGGTCGTCACGCCGGATGGTCCCGCGACAGGGACCATAACTCTACCGCTAGCATGGCCAGCCACATAGGCGTCGGCGCCCGCCCCCATTCACCGCTGGAGCCATCAGTGCGATGTCGCGGCATGCCCGCGTGGTGATCGTTGGCCGACTACCTCGTCCCGTTCGTTTCGTCCCCGCGTACACATCGGGCGCGACGAATGCAGCAAGGGCGCAGTGGCATAGGTCGGTACCTCGCGGTACTCTCCCCGCCTCAGAACCGCGCTTACCCGTTACCGAGTACGCGGCTCCCAGGCCAATCGCCCCTGTACGGTCTACTGGCAGGGTAGAGCGAATGCTCCCGGTGGGTCTGTTTACAGCTTGATCGGCCGTATCTAACTTCCGCCACCGTTGCCCTGTGTTCATCGCCTCGGGTCGATTGGTCCCCTGCCCCACGTCAGCACCCTTTCGGGGTGGGTCTCTCCGCTCGCGCGGCCCTATCTGCCCGGTTATGGGTTCCCGTTGCCTTTCGGCGGGCAGCATTCGCTTCTTGGGGCATCTTGTCCTGCTGGAGGCTTGTTCCTCCCTTGCGGTTGGCCGACTGGCCTGCCGGGTACGCTCCCGATCTCGCGACCAGACCCCAGCAGGGTTTCCACGTTCCGCATCCATCGAGTACGGCCGGGGTGGGCGCTCCCTATACGCCGGGGTCGGGTGTCCACACGAGAGGCTAGCTCGTACCTCCCGCCCTGACCCATATCACCGTCTTTGTCAACCATCCTCCGGTGATTGCGCGTGACGACGCCTCATAAGGAGTTTCTGTTCGTCGCCCGTCCGACCTATCCCTAGCCTGGTTGAGGGGATGGTTCCCCGCTCCTTCGGCGTTCCTCTCTAGCTCTCGGACCCCGCCGTTGCCAGCGACGCCCGTTCGAGGTGGGATCAGACATGTGGACACTGGTCCGGGTGCGTCCTTTCACAGCACCACTCATTGGATGCGACGTCGTGTCGCACGAGCGATGCGCGCCTCGCTCGCGCCTGCCACATGCCCTGGCGATCCGCCCACACGTTCTGTCCGCCGTCCTTGGCGCTGCCCTCATGAGTAGGCGTGTGTGTCGCTATCCTGCATAACCATACAATCCCGGCACCAACGACAAGGAGCCTGTGCGGCAGGCGTCATCGTGGGCTTGCTCACATGACCGTTGTCTTTTTTGGGGCGCGGACTTTAGGCATCGCTATGCGCATAAGTGCGCACTCACTTTCACAAAGATGAAGGCCCTGTGCTCCACTCTCGCCTCATGGGCATCAACTCGTCGCGCTTCTTACAGCCGACGTATAGCCCGTGGGGAAGGTGCGCGCCCCAAAAAAGACAACGGTCATGTGAGCAAGCCCACGTCATCGGCATCCCAGATCACTCACGCAATTGGCCGATGTTACCTTTGCGCCCGTGCGCTCTCAAGGTGTCGTCGCCGGCGTGGCGGCGCGCTTGGCGGCCTGGAGGCGCTTGGTGGTGGCGCTGGTGGCGTAGACGGCGATGCCCTCCACGCGCGTATCGAGGGCGGCGTAGCCCTCGATGATGGCCGCGTCCGCGGGGTCGGCGGCGAGGGCCTCGGCCACCTTTGCCCACGTGTCCTGGCTACTTTGCACGTCCGCGCAAAGCTGACGCCCATCGTCGCGGATGCGCAAAGTAGCCAGGACACGATGGGTTTTCTCGTCGGGATTCAATAAGCGCGGGCTTTCCGCGCATGAAATCGGCGCGCGTCCCTGCGACGAGGACAGGGGCAGCGGGCTTCGTCGCGGCCATGAGGCGTCGATCGAGCGCCTGCGCGAGGGTCCAGCCGAAACGGGCGACGTGGTGACGGAGGTGAGCCAACAGGGAAAGGGCCTCCTTGGCGACTGGGGGCGTCACGAGGGTGCGTCGTGTCACACTGCCCCCGTGTAGCCTCACTGCTCCCCTCATGTCGACATGCCGATGGTGTGATCATGCCGCGCTTGTCTCTCCGTTCTCTGGACCAAATACTCGAACGGATGTGCCAAGCGGCCAGCACAGGAGTCCCCGCGGCTCCGGCGTAAACCGGAGCCGCGGGGGTCGAGCGCTACTTGTTGTGCGCGACGACGTTGCCACCGGTGAGTGAACCGGAGACCGGGTGCAACGGCGTATTCCCACTCTGGAAGGTGGAGAGAGCGAAGCTATCGGCGGTGGAGGTTTGCCCTCCCTGGCCGCTATCCCCATCGATCACCGTGGCACTGAAGCTGTCGTTGCCCTCTGTGTACAGGGTGGCGCCGGTGGCCTGCGAGACGATCGTGTAGCTGACCTTGCCCTGCAGGGTCGCGGTGACCACGGTGGTGCCTGAGAAGCTCAGGCTGCTCAGGGCATTGCTGGCGATGGTGAAGGTTGCCGCCTGGCCGCCGTAGATCCCTTCCCAGCTGTACATCATCTGCCCCTTGGGCGAGCCCTGCTTGTTGTAGCGGGCATTGAATCCGAAGGTGCCCTGGCCAGTACTGCTTCCGCTGTCGGCAACTCTCCCGCCACCGGTCACGAACTGACCGTTGTTGACGTAGAAGGCGATACCGACAACCTGGGCCTCGGGCGCCGTGTAGTATCCGCCCGTGACCCGGGCCACGACGCAGAAGGAGCCTTCGGTGGATTGGCTGAAGGAGGCGGTGGCCGTGCCGACACCCGACGTGCCGGTCGCGGTCACCGGGGCCGGGAGGCTATAGGCAGGCGAGCCACTGAGGCAACTACCGGCTGGGTAGACATCGAACACGACCGAAGCCTGGGTGATGTCGCCGATGGTCCCGCTAGACGCGGACTCGGCATTGCTCCCGCTGTAGCCCTTGGCGGCGCTGTCCCACACGGTCGCGATAAGGGGAATGGTCGCCGAGCCGCTGCTGGGCAGTGCCGCGGTCGTCTGGGTCCCGCTGTCCTGGATCGCCGCGTCCTCTGGTGTCACCGTCAGCGAGCCCGAGCCGTAGCTGAAGGTGTAGTTGGTGGCCGAGCCACCGGAACAGGTGATGGCGTAGGAACCAGCTGGGCTGCTGACACCGGTGGTGGCCGTCTCGCTCTGACTGAAGAAGGAGGCGGTGGTCGCGGTGGTGGTACAGGTGGGGGCAGTCGTCAGCACGCTCTGGTCCTGGCTCAGCACGTAGCCGGTGATGGCCGGTGTCAGAGCGGGCAGGGCATCGCTGTACTGGACCGAGAGGTTGCTGGGTGGCGTCACCGTGAGTGTTGCCTTGGTGATGGTGAGCGTGCCGGATGTGTAACTGAAGGTGTAGTTGGGATCGATGGCCCCGGAGCAACTGGTCGGGTAGGTGCCGGCGTTGCTGCTGCTGGTGGCCGTGGTGGTGCAGGTAGGAGCCGGGGTGAGCGAGCTCGTGGTTTCCCCGTTCACGAAGCCGCTGTAGCTCGGCGTGATGGCCGGCACCGTCCCCCCGTAGGTCATGGAGGGGCTGCTGGCCGTGATGGTCAGCGGAGCCTGAGCGATGACGAGGGTCCCGGTGGCATCGTTCGCGGTGTAGTTGGCGTTGTTGAGCGAGGCATCCACGCTGTAGCTGCCGGCCGTGGTGGGAGCGCTCACCGCGGTGTTCCCCTGCGCGTAGGTGATCGTGACGCCGCTCAAGCCACTCGGCGTCGTCGTGGCCGTGGCGTATTTGGCGCTCCCGTCGTAGGTCTGGTTCAGGTTTGAGAGCGTGATCGTGGCCAGGGCCTTGGTCGCCGTCACCGTCTCGGTCACCTGCGTTGCCGCATTGTAGTTGGTGTTCCCGACCTGATCGAAAGTCACCGTACAGTCGGCCGTGCCGCTGGTCATGGTGTAGGTGGCGCCGTTATTCGTGCAGCCACCGCTGCTGCCATAGCTCACCGTCAGACCCGAGTCGGACGTTGCCGCCACGCTGAAGGTCCCGTTGTACACCTTGCTGGACGGGGCCGTCGTCTGTACGGAGATCGCCTGGTTCGCTTTGCTCACGGTCAAGGTGTTCGAGCCGCTGCTGGCGACATAGCCGCTGTCACCGGCGAAGCGCGCGCTGACGCCGGTGGCGTAGGCGCCGGCACTGATGGTGGACAGGTTGACGCCGGCGAGGGTGGCGATCCCGGTGGCGTCGGTCGTCGGGCAGATGACCGGCGTTGAGCTTCCGCAGACCACGGCTCCATTGAGCGAAAACACGAGGGTCTCGCCGCTCACCGGGGTGGTCCCCGTGGTGAGGGTCGCGGATAGATCAGCGCTTCCGCCGTAGCTGCCGCTCGCCGTGGCCACGCTCAGCGTGGCGCTCTGCTGCGGAGCCGTGACAGTGACGGTGTGCGACACGTCAGGTGCGGCGAGGTAGTTGGTGGTCCCGGCCTGGGAAGCGGTAACGGTGCAGGTCCCGACGCCGACGATCGTCATCGTGCTGCCGTTGGTCCCGCCGGCGGTGCACACGGTCGAGGGGCTGGCGGCGAAGGTGACCGGGTTGCCGGATGCGCCGCCCGTGGCACTGACCGCGAACGGCGCCGCAGTGCTGAGTTGGGCTGACAACGCGCTGAAGCCGATGGCTTGACTCGCCTTGGTCACGTCAATCGTGGCCGTTCCGGTTGCGGTGCGGTACGTGGTCGCATCGGTCGGTGTGAAGCTAACCGAGAGCGTCTGACCGCTGCCCGCATTCAGGACCGTGCCGGAAGCCGGGGTGTAGGTGAAGCTGCCGGGCACGGATGCCGTCGCATCCAATTGCGCGGTCGACAGCGGCGTCCCGTAGGTGATGCCGGTGGGGTTGCTCCACGTAATGATTGGCGTCGCCCTGGCCACCGTGAAGCTCTGCTGCACCTGCGATGCAGCCGCATAGGTACCGTTGCCCGCCTGATCGGCGTCGATGGTGCAGGTCCCGGCGGACACGATGGTCACGGTGCTGCCCGAGACGGTGCAGACGCCGGTCGTGGCGCTGCGGAAACTGACGGTGAGGCCGGAACTCGCCGCGGCGTCACTGCTGACGTCGAAGGGGCTGTCCCCGTAGGTCTTGTTCGGCAGCGCGGTGAAGGTGATGGTTTGGGACTGGGGCGCGCCACCCACGTCCTGGTACTCGTAGGCGCCGATGGTGCAGGTGGCGAGGGTGCGGGCGACGCCGCGCTGGTCGATCGCGCCGGGGACGTCGAGTCCGAAGACCACGACGGGACCGCATAGGGTAGGGTCGCCCGCGCCGATGGCGGGGCTGCCAAGGCCGACGGCGAGGGTCTGGGTGGGACCGCCATTGTTTGCCAGGGGACCAAGCAGCGGGTCCTGTCCGCTCACGGAGCCGGGGCAGAGCAACGCGTTGTAGCTCAGGTTGTGGCCAGCGTCGGAGAAGAACACGCCGGCGTAACCCGGCGTGACAGCGCAGGTGTTACTGGCAAAGAGCGTATCGCCTATTGTGACCCCGCCGAACCCGGAGCTGAAGCTGCCGGTGTTGTTGTACACGGCGCCGCCGGAGGTGGCCGTATTGGAGGCGAGGGTGGAGGCGCTGATCGTGACCGTGCTGGCGGTGTCGTTGTACACGGCGCCGCCGGAGCCCGCGGTATTGGAGACGAGGGTGGAGGTGCTGATCGTGGTTGTGTTCGCGTTGTACACAGCGCCGCCGAAGCCGAAGCCATTGCCGGCAGCAGTATTGGAGGCGAGGGTGGAGGCGCTGATCGTGGCTGTTTTCAGGTTGTACACGGCGCCGCCATCGTAGAGCGCTACATTGGAGGCGAGGGTGGAGGCGCTGATCGTGACCGTGCCGGCGGTGTCGTTGTACACGGCGCCGCCGGAGGTGGCCGTATTGGAGACGAGGGTGGAGGCGGTGACGGTCAAGGCGCCGTTGTTGTACACAGCGCCGCCGGTCCCACTGCCCGCGTTGCCCTGGCGCAAGGTGAGGTGGACCAGGGTGAGGGTCACGCCCCCGTTGACTCTCAGGATCTGGGTTGCGTTGTTGCCGTCGAAGACGACGGCGTGGCCGTTGCCGTCGAGCGTGGTGGGGGTCGTGGTGTTACCCGCGCTGAACGTAGCGGTGAGGACGAGGGTGCAGTCGCCCGCGAAGGTGTAGCTACCGCCAGCGGCGAGGGCGGCCTGCACGGCTGTCTGAGAGCAGGCGACCGTGGCGGTGGCAGCGTGGGCTTGATGCACCGGACCGGCCGCCCACCCCAGGGTGGCCAGCAGGAGGGTCACGATGAGTGCGACCCGGTAGGGGAAACGGAACATGGTCAGTACCTTTCAGTTGATGGGGCGACACACAAGAGGCCGCTCACTCGACGGCGCCGGGGAACAGGATGGTCAGGGCGTTGCGCTGCCGCCGGCGGCCTCGCGGCCGTCGTGCGCGGGACGCACGGCTTAGGGAACAGGATGGTCAGGGCATTGCGCTGCCGCTCCGGTCGGCGGGCGGCGGGGGATCGGGTGGCGCGGGCGCCAGCGCGCCTGCCAGCGCCGCGCCGGCGTGCAGCACCTGGGCCAGCGTCACCGCCTGGGCCAGGCGTAGCGGCGGCAGCACGTCGAGCTGTTGCAAGAAGCCCAGCAGGTCCGCCTGCAGCCACAGCTCCACCAGCCGCCCCTCGGCGAAGCGGCTGATCGCCACCCCCGTCAGCGTCGCGGCCCGGCCCGGCGGCGCCAGCCCCACCAGCGGCCCGCTGAAGGCGCCCCGCACTGCGAGCCGCGTCACCACCGTGTCGCCGGCCGCGACCTGCTGCACGATCGTCCAGCGTGCATTGGGGACCGCCGCGCGGAACGCCGCCAGCTGCCGCCGGAGCGGCTGCGGCGCCGGGGTCAACGCGATGCCCGCGCCGCGCGCGGGCGCCACGACCTCGTCGAGGATGTCCAGATGGCCGTGATTGCACGCCTCCTCCACCAGCCGGGTGATCGCGGCGGCGTGCGCGGCGGCCTGCCGCGCCTGCTGGCCATGGTTGATGCGCGGCGCGCGGGTCATGCTTACCTCCTCCACGGGCCGGACGCGCTGATGGCCGTTAACGCCAGCGTCCATACGGCCCCGACCAACTCCGTGGTCGCCGGGCTGCGGCGCGGGCCTGGTCCCCTCATGGTGTTGTCAGTATCCGCGTGTGCGGGTCCGCTGTACACACACAATGCACCTTTTCACGCACATCTTTCGGCACATCTTTCGGCTTCAGGCACATCTTTCAGCGCCCCTACGGGGCGGAGGGGCGCGACGGTGCGCGTGACGCGGTGAGAGCAGTGCGCGACGGCCTGACGGGGGGGCAAGCCGCGGAGACAGCCGCCGGTCTGCTACCATGAAGGAAAAGGGAGCGTCATGGCGGATCCCTCAGTCCCCCCCCGCTTCGGAGCCCTGCTCCAGCGCCTGCGCACCGAGGCCAGCCTCACCCAGGCTCAGTTGGCTGAGCGCGCGCGCCTGAGCCAGCGGGGGCTGCAAGATCTCGAGCGGGGCATCCACCAGGCGCCGCACCAGAGCACCCTCGACCTCCTGGCGACGGCGCTCGGGCTCTCCGCGCAGGACCGGCTGACGTTTCACGCCACGGCACAGGCGCCGCCCGCTCCCCTGCCGTCGCCTGCTCCCGTGTCGCCGCGCGCGCCGGTCGCCCCCGACGCGCTGGCGCCGCTGGTGGGGCGCGCGGCCGAGGTGGCGGCGCTGGATTGCTTTCTAGCTGGCGCGGGCGCCGCGGGCGTTCCGGACGCCGCGGCCCGCGTCCTACTCCTGGCGGGGGAGCCCGGCATGGGCAAGACGCGCCTGTTGCAGGCCGCCGCCCAGCACGCTATCCCGCGCGGTTGGACCGTGCTCGTCGGCGGCTGTCAGCGGCGCGGGGGGGAAGATCCCTACGCGCCGGTGCTGACGGCGCTGGCGCACCACATCGGCCTGCGGGAGCCGGAGGGGGTGCGGGCCGCCCTGGCGGGCTGCGCCTGGCTGGTGCGGCTGCTGCCCGAGCTGGCGGGCGCGCTGGAGCCGCTGCCCGCCGTCGCCGTGGCCCCGCAGCAGGAGCGGCGGCTGATCCACGCGGCGGTGGCGCGCGTCCTGACCAACGTGGCGGGGCCGGCCGGCACGCTGCTGGTGCTGGATGACCTGCAGTGGGCGGGGCCGGACGCCCTGGACCTGATCGAGACGCTGGCGCGCACCTGTGCGGCGGTGCGCCTCGTGGGCGCCTACCGCGACACGGAGGCGCCGGACGGCGCCCCGCTGGGCCTGCTGCTGGCCGACCTGGCGCGGGCGGGGCTGGTCCGCCACCATGCGCTGGGTCCACTGGCGCACGACGAGGCGGCGGCGCTGCTCGCGGACCTGCTGGCGGACACACGGGGGGACGGCGGCCTGGCGGACAGGGTGTTGCGGCGGGCCGGAGGCACGCCGCTCTTCCTGGTCAGCTATGCGCAGGCCGTGCGGCAGGGCGGGGTGGACGCGGTACCGTGGGACCTGGCGCAGGGGGTGCGGCAGCGGGCGGCGGTGTTGCCGGAGGCCGCGCGGCTGGTCCTGGGCGCGGCGGCAGTGGTGGGGCGGTGCGCGGCGCGGGGCGTGCTGATGGCCGTGGTGGGGCAGCCGGAGGAGGTGGTGCTGGCGGGACTGGAGGCGGCCTGCCGGGCGCGCCTGCTGCTGGAGGAGGGGGAGGACGGGTACGTCTTCGCGCACGACGTGATCCGCGAGGTGCTGGAGGCCGACCTGAGCGCGGCGCGGCGGGCGCTGCTGCACCACCGGGTCGCGGCGGCGCTGGCGGGTGATCCCGCGGGCGCCGCGCCGGAGTTGCTGGCGTTTCACTACGGTCGCGGCGGCGCCTGGGAGGAGGCCATGCGCTACCTGGAGGGGGCGGGCGATCAGGCCTGGAGCCAACGCGCTCACGGCGCCGCGGAGGGTCACTACCGCGCGGCGCTGGAGCGTCTGGAGCGCCTGGAGCGGGCGCGCGATGCGCTGCGGGTGCGCGAGAAGCTGGGCGAGATGTTCTTCCAGACGGGCCGCTATGCGGAGGCAGCCGCCATGTGGGGGCTGGCCCTCGAGGCCTACCGCGCGGCGGGTGAGGTGGAGGGTCTGGGGCGGGTGGCGGCGCGGCTGGCCTGGGCACACGCCCGCCAGGGCGCCCCCGACGCGGGGCTCGCCCTCCTCGCGGCGCTGCCGCTCGGTCTCGCGCCCGACGCACAGAGGGGGACGGCGCCGAGCCCATCCCTGGGCGTGGCTGCGGCGCTGCACGTGGGGATGGCGGTCCTCCTACTGACGTCCGGCCACTACGACGAAGCCCTGGACGCGAGCGGGCGCGCATCCGCTTTGGCGTGCGCCAGCGGCGACGCGCGGGCGATCGCGCGGGCGAACGGCTTGCGTGTGGATCTCCTCGACGTCGCGGGCCGCCTGGGCGACGCCCTCGCACTCGGCCACGAGACGCTGCCCCTGGCCATGGCCGCCGACGACCCCGACGTCCTCCTGCGCCTGCACCGCAACCTGGCCCATGTCCATGCTCGGCGCGGCGACCTCGCCGCGAGCCGGGCGCTCCTCGCCCGCGCGCTGGAGATCGCCGCGCGCCTGGGTGACCCTGCCCAGCGGGCGTACACCCTCGCCCTGGGCGCGCTGGTCGCCGTCGTCGCTGGGGACTGGGCGGACACCCGCGCCGCGCTGGACGAGGCCGCGGCCCTGCTGCGTGCGGACGCGCGCTCGTGGTACGCTCCCTACATCCCGGGCTACCGCGCGCTCCTGGACCTGGTCATGGGTGACCGGGTGGGGGCCGCCGCGGCAGTGGCGCAGGCCGAGGCGCTGCTCGCAGGGAGCAGCAACCTACAGGCGCGGCGCACGGCTACGGCCGTCGCGGCCGAACTCGACCTCCTAGCGGAGCGGCCAGGGGCGGCCGCAACGCGCCTGGCCCCGCTGCTCGACCAGGCGGGCCTGGAGGAGAGCGACGTGACGGAGCTATTGCCTATTCTGGCGCGGGCGCAGCTGGAGCAGGGGCGCGTCGCGGAGGCGGAGGCGACGGTGCGACGGGCACTGGTGCGGGCGCGGCGGGAGGGCATGCGCCCGGCGCTGGCCGAGGCGTTGCGCGTGCAGGCCCTGATCGCACTCCGCCAGAAGCACTGGGCAGAGGCCGCGCACAGCCTGGAGGAGGGCCTGGAACTAGCACGGACCATACCCTACCCGTACGCGGAGGCGCGGCTGCTCTACCTCGACGGCCTGCTGCATGTCGCGCAGGGCGAACACGGGCTGGCTCGTGCGCAGCTGACGGCGTCACAGACGCTCGTCCGCCGCCTAGGTGCGCGAGAGGAGGCCGCGCGGGTGGACCAGGCCTTGGCGTCCCTGTCTCAAAACCGGCCTCCGTCGACGCCTGAGCCATAGGTCACGGACGCGCCGGTGGCTGTCCTGGCTACGTGGCTCATCCGAGACTGTTTCTTACCTCGGATGAGCCACGTAGCCAGGACAGCCACCGGCCTCAGCGGTGCGCTGACCTGGGTGGCCGACACGCTTCTTGCCACGGCGCTCCTGGACCAGATCGACGACGCCACCACGCGGATCTCTCAGTTGGTCTCCGTGGTCAAGGATTATTCGTACATGGATCGCGCACCCGAGCAGGAGATCGATCTTCATGACGGTATTGAGAAGACCTTGCTGATCCTGGGGCACAAGCTCGGGGCAGGCATTGAGGTCATCCGTGACTACGATGACACGTTGCCGCGTATCCTGGCTGACGGGAGCGCGCTCAATCAAGTCTGGACGAACCTGATTGACAATGCGATCGACGCCATGGACGGGCACGGGCAGATTCGCATCCGGACACGGCGGGAGGAGCACGCGGTTCTGGTTGAGATTGCCGACCAAGGACCCGGGATTCCCCCTGAGCTCGCCTCTCGTATCTTCGATCCGTTCTTCACGACGAAAGAGGTGGGCAAGGGGACGGGGCTCGGGCTTGATATTGTGCGGAGGATCGTCGTTGAGCGGTGCCGCGGTGAGGTATCAGTCGAGTCAGCGCCAGGTGAGACGCGCTTTCTCATCCGTCTGCCGCTCACAGCGCAACCCTGAGAAGACGCGCATCCTTCCGCGTTCTCCAGCTGTCATGACGATGTCACTCGTCTGGCCTGCTCGGACGAGCCACCACAGGTCTGGATGCACAAGAGCGTGCCGCGACACTGAGCTGTATCGGCTGCATAGTCGATCCAGACGGGACGTACTGCTGCACAAAGATAACGCGATGAGTGCGATGCGCGCATCGCATCTGCCCTGTCATAGCGTCAGCGTGTCTAAAGGACTCCGCCGTCGGAGGATACGAGGGAGACGGCGATCGGGCCGATCACGCGCAGCGGCGGTATAACACAGGGGAGGGGGGCGGCTCATGATCCCGGACACGTTCAGCACCTTCATGCTGGGGAGCACGGGCGCGATCGCCGTGCTGATCGGCCTGCTCTTCGTCGCCATCCAGATCGCGCCCACGCGCACCGTCGGCCACACCGCCCCGCTCGGCCGCCGCGCCACGGCGGAAAGCACGGTCACCGCGCTGGTCAATGTGTTCTTCATCTCGCTCGATGGCCTGGTCCCCGGCAGCAACATCGGGATCGTCACGCTCGTCATGGCGCTCATCGGCCTGGTCGGCACGCTCCGCCTGGGCAGCGCCTACCGGCACGCCCGTCCCACCCGCTAGGGCCGCGTGCGCGCGGTCGCGCTCCTGCTCGCCAGTGTCGTCGTCTACGTGCTCGAACTGGTGTACGCCGTGCAACTCATCCGCACGCCGTCCGCCGTCGGCCCGCTCGGCAATCTCGTCGACGTCCTGCTGGCGGTCTATGGGCCGGGCCTGGGACGCGCGTGGTCCTTGATCGGGGGCCAGCGTGAGGTATCATCAACGAACTGCTCGGCCCACGGGACGAGGACACCCCGGTGTCCGTCGCAGGGGACGGGTCTGCTCCCGCCAACCCGGTGGATGCAGCGATGCGCGTGTAACCCATGGGGGCCACGCGTCTGTGTCTTCCACGGCCCCACCGATGACCCGTCGCCGCGTCAACAGGCGCATGCCGGTGCCGATCGAGGTGGTAGCTGCACGGGCCAGGAGCGCCACGTGTTCGTCAGGTTGTGCTGATGGCCGGGCCTTACACCGGCCCACGCACCGCACCCCGGACACGGGGCAAGGTAAGAATGATGGTCGTCCCGTGCCCCGCGACGCTCTCCACGGCGATGGTCCCGCCGTGCTGGGCTGCCATGGCCTGTGCGCCTGCCAGCCCCAGGCCGCTGCCGGCCACGCCCGCGGACGATGAGGCGCGGTAGTAGCGCGTGAAGATGTGTGGCAGTTCCGCGGCCGGGATACCCACGCCCCGGTCCCGCACGATGATGACGGCGGTCTGCGCATGGCCCTGCACCGTCACCTCGACCGGCGTCGGCGCGCGGCTATACTTGAGCGCGTTGCCGATGATGTCCTCTAGCACACGCCGCACACGGGCGTAATCCCCCTCCACCACCACGCCACCGGAGCCCGCGACCGTCACACGCGGCGTCCCCCCCTCCGCCTCCGCCTCCCTCGCGACCGCCTGCGTCAGCGCGCTGAGATCCACGGGCTGTCGATCCAGGTCCAGCGTGCCGCCCAGGCGCACCTGCACCACATCGCTCAGGTCCGCGATGGTGACGAGCATGCGCTGGACCGTGTCCACGACCGACTGCGCCTGGGCCGCTATCCAGACGGGGTCGACGGCGTGGCCCCGCGCAAGACGCTGCTGCACCAATTGCATCCGGCCAACCACGTTCGCCAGCGGCGCGCGCAGGTCGTGCGCGGCGACCGTCAGCACCTCATTCCGCACCTGTACCGCGGCCTCGGCCTGGGCGCGCCGCTCCTCTGTCAGGCGCAGCAACGCCGCGCGCTCCCGCACCCGTTGGCGTGCCTCCTCGCTTGTCCGCGCAGTGGCCACCGCGCGCGCGATCTGTTGCACGACGAGATCGATGAAGCCGCGATAGGCATCGTCGAGGGCGCGTTGGGGGTTGATCCCCGCGACCAGCAGCCCCGACAGGCCGTCCTGGCCGGCCAGCCTGATCGGCACGACGAGCGCCGTGTGCGGACCAGGAGTCGCGTCCGGGCCGAGCGGCGGCGCATCTCGTGTGTCCAGGCCCGTCACCACGGCGGCGCGTCCCGTACGCGCCACCCGTTCCAGGGGCCAGGGCGCGGTGGCGCCGGCGTCGACCATCAGATCGACGAGCGGGGGAGTTAGCGGCGTCCCCGCTTCCAGGCCCACGGTCCCGGCGAGGCGGGCCTCGGTCCCGGTGGCGTCGTGCAGGTACAGCAGGGCAAAGAGGAGGTCTGCCGCGTTGCCGGCGAGCGCCTGCGCCGCCGTCATGCAGGCCTCGTGGGCGGTCGCGGGCGCAGCGGCGTGCGCCGCCAGATCGCGCAGTGTGCGCAAGCGCCGCTCACTCAGCACCCGTGGCGTCGTTTCCAGGACCGTCACCAGGACGCCGCCTACCCCGCCGCTTTCGTCACGGATAAGACTGTAGCACAGGGTGAAATAGGCCTCTTCGACGTAGCCGCTGCGCGCGATACAAAACAACTGGTCTTCCGCGTAGACGACCTCGCCACGCGCCATGACCGCGTCGTAGATCGGGGCGTTGTAGCCCCACACCTCCGGCCAACACGCGCGTGTTGGTTGGCCCATCGCGCGCGGATGTTTCGCCCCCAGGATCGGACAATAGCCGTCGTTGTAGAGTTGGACCAGGTCGTGTCCCCAGAGGATGATCATGGGGAATCGTGACGCCAGACAGATGCTCACGGCGGTGCGCAGACTCTGCGGCCAGATCTCCACGGGCCCAATCGGTGTAGCCGCCCAGTTGAGCGCGCGCATGACCGCACCCATCGCCCCGCCGCCAGCCAACACCGTCGCGCTAACGGGGGGTGGTGTGTCATTCATCAGGCTTATCATAGCTCCACCTCTGGCATCACGTCCGGTTCGCGCGTCTGGGACGCGCTCGCCGCTATCATAACGATCTTTTCCTGGTTCCACCACCCGTGTACCCCTGGGGTGAAACGTCCCGCTGTGACGCTAGCCGGACCTGTCACAATGTTCACCCATCCCTTCTCCCTAACGGGAGTGCACATCTCCCACCTATCACGGTGCGACGGGCGCGGGACAGGGGCAATAGCCCATATGGGGGATAGCCCATGGGTCGATCGGCGGCAATAGAGGCGCGATGAGGGGGTACAGGGGCGCCCGACCGCGCGGCCAGTTCTGCTCGTGCGCCTGCACCAGTCCTCACCGGCGAGGGGGGACGCGGGGGAGGGGGGAGCTGGGGGCCGGTGCGGGCTGTGGCCCTCGGGACGCTCTTAGCAGCCGTGGGGGGGCGAAATCGCGCATCCGGAGGCCAGGATCGTCGTGTATCGGCCTGTCAGCCGGCCATCCCTGGCCATCAGGTTGGCGCTCAGGGGGTGTGCGTCGCCGTGTAGGTCTTCCCGCACGACATGCAGCGCCAGGTGGACGTCAGGGGCACGCCTTGCTTGATGCCCTGGGTTGTGTCGACGCCGTACCCGGTTTGCAGGAGCGTGCGGTAGGGTTTGCCGCAGTGGGGGCACGGCGGCTTCGTGGCGACGTTGGTCGGCGTGCTGGGGCTCATGGTGGTCCTTCTTTCGTCGTCCGTGGTGCGCGCACGGACCGCCCGAGGGCGTTCCCCCGCCCTTCCAGTATAGACTACGGGGCGCCGAACTCAGGATCGAACGAGCCGGTCCACGCTACCGGGGGTCTACGATGTAAGGGCGCACATAAGGTGCGGCCATCCGTCGGGGCGGGGAGCGCCATGGTCACCCCTCAGAGCGAGGAAGGGACCAAATGTAGGCATAAAGAGGTCAGGGAGAGAGGCAAGTGTAGGATTCCAGGTGAAATGCGCCAGCTGCAGGTGTAAAAAGGGGCGCTGTTCCGCGCGAGATGCGCAGATTGTCCCCGAAACCCTGCGCCGATCCTGCGGAAAATCTCCGAAACCCTGCGCCGAACCACACAGATGGAGAGGATAGGTGGGGCGTGTCGATGGGGGGAAACAGGCGTGGGAGAGCCCGACGAGGCCCGTAAGGAGCACGCAGTGTAGGATCGGCGCAGGGTTCGTGGGACAATCCGCGCAGCTTTAATGGACAACGGCGCATTTCACCTGGAATCCTACACCGGCTCACCGACTCTGACGCCTTACAAGTGTTAATGTCCAGTGATTCTGTCACCCATAAGTGTCCAGTGAAAATGTCACCGGGGCCGACGCGCCCGTAGCGCTCTCATCCGGTCACGCGCCTGTTCGCGCGTGCGCTCCTCGCGACAAAAGT
>JAABUJ010002154.1_pt1 | contig 25371 bp, 24 predicted proteins | sample 5559131 | NCBI WGS metagenome assembly JAABUJ01 (sample SAMN10711875, study PRJNA513366) | rock metagenome | isolation source: Antarctica rocks | place: Antarctica: Victoria Land, Mt New Zealand nord | collected 2016-01-07
GACGAGGCGGACGGCCTCGGCCTTGAAGGCGGGGGGATAGGGTGCATGAGGACTCGGCATCGGGACACCTCCTTGGATTCGCACAGATGCAAATCATCGAGTGTCCACCGAACCGACGCAACTCCAATCATCAGCGATGGATAAATATGCTCAATCTCGTTGTCTGAGATGGTATTGTCGAAATATGCGTTGATGCGGGATGCCAATGGTGCTCGTTCCATCGCTATTAATGCGAATCCTCTTCGCTCGACTGGTCCATTAAATGGCGCTATATGGCACAGATCTGCCAATCTAGGCCAGCCTTTGTAGCACTCGTCTATCTCAGATGGCCGGAACGAATAGCGGTTGCTCTTATCGGGATTTGCTGGCTGGTAATCCGCGCCAAAATCAGCGGTGTTGAGACTACTAAGGAGGTCTGCGCGTTTTGTGACGCCCCAGAATTGGCGGAAGCGCACGATTGGTTGCTCTGTGCGGATTTCTTTCCGCACCATCAGGCTGATTGCTGTCCCGACACGGATACCCTCGCGGTTGTACTCGGTGGAGAAGATACTGGGATCCGGTTTGCCTTCAGGCGTTGTTTTGCCCGTTTCCCGGCTGTCGCCATTCAGACAATCGAACCACAAGGCATCAAACTCTTTCAGGAAGCGTTGTCGCATGACAACGAACGATGGATCGCTGAGATACGAGAAGTTCGAGATGTAACTGACCACGCCCTTGAACGGCATCTTTTCCGTGATGCGATGCTCTGCCAACCGGAAGAAGCGGATATAGAGGTCATCGAGGTTGAATTTCTTTATGCCCCATTCGCTGATTAATCCGGCCTTGTATGGCTCGACAAGCCCTTGCTCTTCCCGCGGGCTGACACCGGCGAAGGCGTTGTACGGCGGGTTGCCGAGGATGACGAGGATCGGCGTGTCGCGCTTGACGTGCGCGGCGGCGTCGCGCTCCTGCTCCAACTCCGGCAGGCCGAGGATGTGCTGCTTCGGCCCCGTCGGCGGCTCCCAGCCGGTGAGGGCGTTGGTCAGGTAGACGCCGGCGCGCTCGAACACGCCCGCCGCGTCCGGCTGCCCGGAGAGCGGCGCACCGAGGTTCTGCAGCAGCAGCCCGAGTTGCAGGTGCGCGACAACGAAGGGCGCGGGCAGGATTTCGAAGCCGAAGACGCGCTCCATCGCCGCCTTCTTCAGATCGTTGCCGCCGAGCGCGTCGCCACCGCGCGCGGCGAGTGTGGCGGCGATCCGCTTCAACACTTCCACGAGGTACGCGCCGGTGCCGCAACAGGGATCGAGGACGTAGACGCGCGGATCGGCGAGACCGTCCGGGATGTCCAGTTCCTCGCGCAGCACGGTGTCCACGCGGGCGACCATGTAGCGCACGATGTCGGTGGGTGTGTACCAGACGCCGAGATCGCGGCGCAGTTCGGGGTCGAACGCCTCCAAAAAGGGTTCGTAGAAGTACTGGACGGCGTGCTCCTCCTCGAAGCGGGCGAAGAAGGCGGCGCGGTCTACGCGGTTCAGCGCGGCGGCGGTCCAGTCGAGCGTTTCCACCAGCCCGAGGGGGCCGAGTTTGGAGGGCGTCGCTACCTGCTCGAACAAGACACGGATCATCGGCACATGGAGGTACCACTGCGCCATCCGCCAGTCGAATCGCTCTTTGCGCGCCGGATGCTCTTTGTGCCAGAGCACCCAAGCGGAGAAGACGCCGTAGAAGAGTGTCTGCACGAGCGTCGAGCGGAAGAAATGCTCGCCTTTTGTTCCCTCGAACTGCAGCCCCAGCGCCTCCTCCAGCGCGCTGCGGACAGAGGCGAGCGCGGGCAAGGCCGACCGCTCGATGCGCGCCCGTGCATCCCGCGCGTAGGAGGCGAGGAACCACGCGACATCTTGCGGGCTGGCGAGCGGCGCGGCGTGGAGCATCACCCGTTTCAGGTACTCCACGAACCGTTCGCCGTGCTCCTCCGCCAGCGCGTGCGGTTCGGTTGTGGCGGCCCAGAATGCCGCTTCACTCGCCGCCAGCCGGTAAGATTCCAACGGGGTAGACGCACCATCCGCGCCCCGCCCGACGAGCACGAAGTCCCGTAGGTTGGTGACGAGTACCTGCCCGTATCGTTCGAGGTACTTCGCTACCTGCGGGCTGGCCGCGATTGCCTCGGCGGCGTCGCCCGTCCCTTTCACTTCGATCACCCCACGGGCGGGGAGCGCGCCCTTCGCCAGATCGGGCGTCGCGCCACCGTGCAGTTGATCGTGCGTGAAGAACCCGCCGTCCGGCAGCCCCGCGCCCGCGCTGCTCGGATGAATAACGCAGTGAACGCGCGGCTTGAGCGCCCTGCCGACCTCATTGAGCAGGTTCGCGACGGCGGGGTAGTGCGACGTCTCCTTCACCCCGAGATGATGGTTGACGGACAGTTCCCGCAGATAGGTTTCGAGCGTGCGCATCTTGCCTCACCCCCGCCCCCCTCTCCATCGCCCCAAGGTTGTTGGCACCGTCAGATTACGTCCGGCGATAGAGAGGGGGAGAAATACTGATTCAATCGTATCGTGTACCGCTCTCCCTCTCCTTTGCCTTGGGGCAAAGGAGAGGGGGCCGGAGGGTGAGGTTTGCCTCCCCTCCCTGCACCGTATACCATAACGCACAGACACGATTCGTGATCGGTGAAGGAGTGGCGCGCGATGTCCTACGATGTGTATGTCAATCTTCACTACGATGACGCGGTCGTGCGGCGCATCGTGGACATCGCGCCGCGCGTGGATTTCTTTGGCGACGGTGAGACGCTGACCTTCGCGCCGAGCGACTTCGCGCTCCACAATGACCGCTTCCGGGGCACGCCGGAGCATCAGTTCATCGTGGAGCAGAGCGGCGGCACGCTCGACAGCCACGGCTTCCTCATTATTATCAACCGCGCCGGTCACTCCCTCGCGCTCCACGACAACGGGCCGGGCGCGTTCGGCCACGCGCGCGAGACGATCCGCGATTTCACCGCCTGGGTGCGCGCGAATGTACCGGGCGCGAAGGTCGCGATCGCCAGCATCGCCAGCACCGACGGCTACGCCGATTATGCGTACGTCGGCACGATGGGCGGCTGGCAAGTGACCGACGCTGGCGGCATGAAGGCCACTGACGCGGCGATCTGACGTAACCTCATTCCCGGCCCCTTCTCCATGCTGCTATACTCGTTCTCGGAGTACGCATTATGTGTATCCACGATGTATCGTTCGTCGCCGGGGGCGTGCAATGGCGCAAAAGACGGTCCGGTTGCCTCGCGCCGAGCGGCGGCGGCAGATATTGACGGTCGCGGCGGTGGCATTCGCGGAACGCGGCTTCGGCGGCGTGACAATGGAGGAGATCGCCGGTCGTGTCGGCGTCACGCGCCTCATCCTCTATCGCGCCTTCGCCTCCAAGGATGACCTCTATCGCGCCATTCTCACCGATACCGCCGCACGGTTAACTGCCGCGATGACCGAGGCGGTTGCCCTCCCCGCCGCGCCGAGCGGCGCGGCCCTGCGCGCCTATCTCGATACGGCCCGCCGGAACCCGGCGGCGTTTCTGCTCCTCTTTACCGGTGCGGCGGATAGCCCGCGCGGCATCGAGATTGACGCGGCGCGCCACCAGGTGCGCGAGGAGATCGCGCGGCAGGCGCTCGCCCAGGCCGCAAAGGAGGGTGTCACCCCCGACCCCTTCTGGTCGCCCCTGATCGCCGAACTTACCCTCGCCATCGTCGAGCGTGGTACCCAATGGTGGCTGAGTTCCGCTCCCGCCCCCGCTGCAGATGATGCATTCATCGAACACCTCCAGCGCGGCGTCGGCGGCATGCTGAACGGGATTGCGGCGGGCCATTTCAATCTCCGCTTCCCCGGTGGTCGTGCCCGCATGTGAATCCAAACAGAAAGAAACGATGCAACATTCTATGCATCCGGCGCATTGAGATTGCGGAAAACTGGTAGCGCGAGCAGCACGACGGTGACGAGGGAAAAGAGCACACCGATGCTGAGGAAGAGCGTTGGCAGGCCGATCGGATCAACGAGAACCGCCCCGATGCCCCGCCCAAGCGGGATGAGGGCGAACGACAACGCCATGTTGATCCCTTGCACTCGCCCAAGCAGCGCGGCTGGCACCTGCTCCTGCCGGATCGTCGTGGTCAGCGGATTGACCATCCCGACCGCAAGCCCGTAGACAAACGTCACGGCGACGAGTGCGACGAACGGCAGGCTGAGGGCGAGCGCGCTGAAGGAGAGGACCGCGCCGATCGGATAGAGGGCGAGGACGCCCAACCGGGGGAGGCGATGCCCGACCGCCGCGAACAGAAACGAACTGACGATGGCGCCCGCGCCGAGCGCCGCAAGGACGGTCCCGAAACTGACCGCCGTCCCAAAGGTGCGCTTCGTGTAGACGGCGAGCAGCAGCGACCACGGCGCTTCGATGAGATTCGTGAAGAGGAAGAGCATAGTGAGGGCGCGCAGCATCGTGTGGCTGGCGAGGAATCGCCACCCCTCGGCGAGATCGGCGAAATACCGGCGGGGTTCCGCGCCGTGTGGAGTCGCGGTTGTGCGGCGGGGGATGAAGCCGCCGATCACCAGCGCGGAGAATACGAACGACGCGGCATCGAGCCAGAGCACATTACTCGTACCGAACACCGCAATCAGAATACCCGCGAGTGGTGGCCCCAAGAGAATGGCGAAACGCGGAATGGACTCCACCAGCGCGTTCGCCCGCTCCAGCCGCATCCCGGCGAGGCTGGCGAGAGCGGGGACGAGGCTCTGCCGTGCGGTGTTCCCCGGCGTATTGAAGAGGTTGGCGAGAAAGGTGAGCGCGAGCAATTGCCAGAACGCCAGGCCGGTGGTGTGAAAGAGAAGCGGGATGAGCGCGATGGTCCCGCCGCTCGTCAGGTCCGCCAGCACGCTCATGCGCTTGAAGCCGAGCCGGTCCACGAGCGTGCCGCCGAAGATGCCGCCGATGATGAAGGGGAGCGTCGCGAAAACTCCCGTCAGCCCGGTCTTCGCCGCGCTGTTCGTCGTTTGCAACACGAACCACGGGATCGCGACGCTGGTTAGCATGCTGCCGGTGAGCGAAATGATTCCGGCGATGGTCAGGGAGGCAATTGGAAGCCGTTCCGTCGGTACCGCGCGTGTGATAATCATCGTGCATTTACTCCTCAATCATGATGTCTGATGAGGAATATAAAACATGATATTGATTTTGTCAATACCGTGGGGAGTTTTATTGATAAATCCTGCGACGTTTAATGAGCGAGCGGGCAGACAAAATGCCTGCCCGCTCGCTGTCGCTCACTGCTCGTTAGTATTTCGGCAGCGACGGGTCCACATCGTCGGACCAGGCGAGGATGCCGCCGGTGAGGTTCTTCAGTTTGCGGAAGCCCGCGTCCTTGAGGATGCCGAGCGCCTTCGCGGAGCGGACACCGGAGCGGCACTGCAAGACGATCTCGTCCGCCGAATCGAGCTCGTGCATCCGCGCGGGCACATCACCGAGCGGGATGAAGCGGACATCGGGTTCCTTGATCGTGCCGAGCGCCCATTCATGTGGTTCACGCACGTCCACGATGACGAGATGCTCGCCCGCGTCCAGCCGCGTCTTCAACGCGTGCGGAGTGATCTCCCACTGGGCCTCCAGATTGACTTCCGGCCCCGGCGTGATGCCGCAGAACTCATCGTAGTCAATCAGGTGGTGGATCGTCGCATGCTCGCCGCAAATCGGGCAATTGGGGTCCTTGCGCAGTTTGTACTCGCGGAACTGCATCTTGAGCGCGTCGAAGCGGAGCAAGCGGCCGACGAGCGGATCGCCGATGCCAATGATCAACTTCAGCGTCTCCGCCGCCTGCAAGGCGCCGACGATGCCGGGCAGCACGCCGAGTACGCCGCCCTCCGCGCAGGAGGGGACGAGACCGGGCGGGGGCGGTTCCGGGTAGAGGCAGCGGTAGCACGGCCCTTCCTTCGCGTAGAAGATCGAGACCTGCCCCTCGAAGCGGAAGATCGAGCCATAGACATTTGGCTTGCCCAGGAGCACGCAGGCATCATTGACGAGGTAGCGTGTCGGGAAGTTATCCGTCCCATCCACGATGATGTCGTAGTCCTTGAAAATGTCGAGCGCGTTCTCGCTGGACAAGCGCGTCTCGAAGGTCGTAATCGCGGTATACGGGTTGAGGGCGGTCAGCCGCCGCTTCGTCGCTTCCAGTTTCGGCATGCCGATGTCTTCGGTCGTGTACGTCACTTGCCGCTGGAGGTTCGAGGAATCCACGACATCGGCGTCCACAATGCCGATGTGGCCGACGCCCGCTGCCGTCAGGTATAAGCCGAGCGGCGCGCCGAGGCCACCCGCGCCAACGAGCAGAACGCGCGCCTGCTTCAATTTCTTCTGCCCTGCCAGCGTCACCTCTGGCATGATGAGGTGGCGGCTGTAGCGCCCGATCTCGTCCGCCGAGAGTTCCACATCCTCCGTATCTGCTCCCTCTCCTGCCTGGTGAGGGAGGGTTGGGGTGGGGGTTGCCACCCCCCCCGCGATCGAGGGCACAATCGTCACCGTATCACCGGACGCAACAGGCGTCGCGTCCTTCTGGAGATAGCGGATATCCTCGTCGTTCAGATAGACGTTGACGAACGAGCGCAGTTGGCCGCTGTCATTGTAGAGATGCTTCTTCAGGTCCGCGTACTCCCCGGTCAGTTGGCCGAGCACGTCACCGACCGTGCCGCCCGCCAGTTGCACCTGCTCCTTGCCCCCGGCGAACTGCCTGAGCGCCGTCGGAATCAAAATCGTCACATTCTCTGCCATGTATTACCCCCTACTATCAAATCGGAAACCGAGAATGAACGGCAAAGACGCAAAGAGCGCAACAAGGGAAGAAAATTAATCCGTTCTCTTCGTTGCGGCCTTCGCGCCCTTTGCGTCTTTGCCGTTCATTCTCGGTTTCTCCCACCTTTCTCAGCCACGCTCGACGATCTGCTCTTCATTGTAGCCGGAGCGATCGGCTTTGAGCACCCACGATTTGAGATCGAGGGCAATACCCTTATAAACGCCCTGGATGATATAGGAATAAGTCGGCCAGGCGAAGTCGCGATCTGTCTCGGAGGGGTACGGCTCGCTATCTGGATGCGAATGATAGAAGCCAAGGAGTTCCATACCCACCTCCCGCGCCCGTCGCTCCTCGCGCGCGATCACCTCCGGCCCGATCTGGAAACGCCGCCGCCGCTCGTCCACCTGCTCCCAGGCGTTCTCGACGGGCACCGTCTCGCGCACGATCTTCTCCTCGCCCTCCGCCACGCCGATCAGCAGTCCGCACACCTCGTCCGGGTAGCCATTCTCACTTTGCCGACAGACCGTCGCCCGCAACGTATTCGTCCAAACTAAACCCATACCACCCCCGGAAATGCATTAACCGCGAAGGCGCGAAGCGGGAAAGAAGACAAAGAATCTTCTTTTCTCCGCCTCTCCTCGTCGCGCCCTTCGCGCCTTCGCGATTCAAACGTCGTTCCTTTCGTCCCAGAAGGGGAGCGAAAGGTACTTGGCCGCGCCATCGCAGAAGATGGTGACGACCGTTCCGGCATCCAGCGTTGCCGCGACGCGGAGGGCGGCGACGGTGTTCGCTGCGGCGGAGACGCCGACGAGCAGCCCCTCCTCGCGCGCCAGCCGCTTGACCATTGCGTAGGCATCCTCAGTGCTCACTTCCTCGATAGCGTCCGCGAGCAACGGATCGTAAATGCCGGGGACAATGGCGGAGGCGTAATGCTTCGTTCCCTCAAGTCCATGCATCGGGCTGTCCGGTTGCACCGCGATGAGGCGGACGTGCGGATTGTAGTCCCGCAGGCGGCGACCGGTGCCGGTGAAGGTGCCGCTCGTGCCCATGATCGCCACGAAGTGCGTCACCGCGCTGCCCGTCTGCTCCCAGATTTCCGGGCCGGTCGTGTCGTAATGGGCGCGCCAGTTAGCTGAGTTATTGAACTGGTCGGGGTAGAAATAGCGCTCCGGGTCGGCGGTGTGGCGGCGCTGCACCTCGTGAATCGCGCCATCGAACCCTTCCGCCGGGTCGGTCTCGACGAGCGTCGCGCCATACGCCGCGAGGATGCGCTTGCGCTCCTCGCTCGCGTTCGCGGGCATGCAGAGTTCGACCCGATAGCCGAGCGTCGCGGCGATCATTGCGTAGGCGATGCCGGTGTTGCCGCTCGTCGCGTCGAGGATCGTCTTCTCCGACGTCAGCAGACCACGCGCAACGCCGTCCCGGATCATCGCGAGGGCGGGGCGATCCTTGACGCTGCCGCCGGGGTTCTGCATCTCCGCCTTCGCCGCGACAGTTACCGTCTCCGGCAGGTGCGCCGTGAGATGCGTCAGCCGGATCAGCGGCGTGTTACCAATCAGATCGAGCACGGTTGTCGTGCCCTGTGCCGTTATCTGCGCCATCATTCATCGTCCCTCCACGCATCCACGACGCGCATTGTCGCAGAAGTTACGTAACAAACGCAACAACACGTTACGTCCGCGTATTGGTCACAACGGTAGGAAAGGGTACGGCATTCCCGCATTGCTCATTACGCATTGCTCTCTTACTATGGGAGGGGGAACGGACGCAGAGCGAAGCACAGGGAAAGGCAAGCGATGTGCAAGCGGGTGATCTGGCGCCGGATGTGACGGTGATGATTGAGAACGAGCAGGTACGGCTGCGCGATTTCGTCGGCGAGAAACGGATCGTCCTCTACTTCTATCCAAAGGACAGCAGCCCCTCCTGCACGATAGAGGCGCGGGGTTTTAATGATCTCGTCGCGCAGTTCGCGGTGGCGGAGACGGAAGTGATCGGTGTCAGTACGGACGACGCGACCTCGCATGCCCGCTTCGCGCGGCAGGAGGGATTGCGGTTCTCCCTCGGCACGGACCCGGACGGTGGGCTCGCGAAGGTCTTCGGCGCGGCGAACCGCCTCGTCTTCGGCATCGTCGCCAGGCGCGTCACTTTCCTGATCGAGAAAGATGGGCGGATTGCCCGCGTCTGGGATCGCGTCAACCCCCTGACGCATCCCCAGGATGTGCTGGACGCGGTGAGAAACCTACCCCCCAACCCCCTCCCGAAACAGGAAGGGGTTCAACATTCCAGCGCGTCGCGCGCGAAGTAAACTCACCGCCCCTCAGTGCGAGGGTGGGACTGGGTTCGGGACACCGCCGCCGCCCCCACCACCGGGCCGCGAAGGTGGCAGTGGGTTGGGTGCGGGCGGGCCCGGTGGCGGTGGACCCGGCCGCGCTGGCGGCACCGGATTGGGGATGGCGACATCGGCCTCGAACGCGCCGATGCTGCACTGATTGGCGCGGCGGAAGGCGCCCCGCTGGTCCTTGCCGCTGGTCGGCGGCAAGGACCAGGCGACGGGATTGGTGGTATCAATCGCGACGCTGCCGGGCAGGAGGGCCATCGTCTGGGTGGGGCCTCCGTTGTCCTTGAGGGTGTCAAGGTTCGGGTTGCCGTGCTGGACAGCGGTAGCAAAGCCGCAGGTGGTCGTCGGGTTGAACTCGAGGTTGTGGCCGCCGTCGGTGATCGTGCCGCCGGTGTTGGCAGAGAGGATAGTGTTGACGGCGCTCCGCGTGTTGATGCCGTCGTTGGCCACCCCGCCCCCGGCGGGGGTACCGTTCGCACCATTCGCACCAGGGGATACGCCCAGGCCACCAGTGCCGCCGCTGGCACTATTGGCGGCGATAGTGGCGTTGCCAATCGTCATGGAACCGGTGTTGGACACCGCGCCGCCCGATCCTGTACCCCCGTTGCCGCCGTTGCCCTTGAAGCTGGCGCTATTGCCGCCATTGCCGCCAGTGACCTGATTCATCGTGAACGTGCCATTCGTCAGCGTGAGCGTGCCGCCATTAGAGACGGCGCCACCCGAGCCCACGCCGCCGCCACCGCCACCCAAACTGAGGAAGCCGCCGCCGTCGCTGCCGCTGCGGCCGCCATTGCTGCCGGTGGCATAATTCGTTGCGAATGCGCTGTTCGCGAGCGTAAGCGTGCCGGTGCCATTGGAGGCCGCGCCACCCGATGCACCGCCGCCTGCACCGCCGCTGCCTCCAGTACCGCCGAGGCCGTTACTGGCGCTGCCACCGATGCCGACGATGCCACCGGTGGCATCGTTCGTCGCGAACGTGCTGTTCGACAGCGCGAGCGTACCGCCGCCGTTGGAGACGCCGCCACCCGATGCGCCGCCATCGCCGCCATTGCCGCCATTGTTGTTCGCGCCGCCGCCGCCCGGACCGCCATTGCCACCATCGCCGCCGGTCGCGCTGTTCCCGCTGAAGCTGCTCCCCGTCATCGAGAAGGCCGACGCCGACGTGACCGCGATGGCGCCTCCGGTCGCGGCCCCGCCACCGGTGCCGGGTGAACCGGGAGCACCGGGACTGCCCGTCACCTGGTTAGCCGTGAACTGGCTGTTCGTCACGGTGAAGGAGCCGCCGCCGACGTACACGCCGCCGCCGCTACCGACCGCACTGTTGTTGCTCACGACGCTGTTATTCAGTGCAAGCGACCCGCTGACGCTGTAGATACCCCCGCCGCGGTAGGTCGAGGTGTTGTTGCTCACGGTGCTGTTATTTAGCACTACCGTCCCGAAGTTGGCGATGGCGCCCCCCCCCGAACGTGTCGTGACCGTTGCTGAGCGTCAGGTTATTGAAGGTCGCACTCTCACCGCGGCCAAGGCCGACCCCGAGGCCGGTCGTGAAAATCCGGTCGCTGCTGCTGCCGTTGATCACCGTCGCGCTTGCGCCCGCGCCGTTGATCGTCACATTGGACGCGACATTGACTCGACTATTGGTCAACGCATAGGGTGCGAGGTTCCCGGGCAGGGTGATCGTCGTCAGATCGGCCGGGTCGAAATGCGTGTTGGCGAAGGCGATGGCATCGCGCAAAGAGCAGGCATCCATGCCGGAGGTGGCGCAGGCGTTGCTGCTATCCACCGTCGTCGTTACGGTGACAGAGAAGTTCGTTGCCCCCACCGCCGTAACGCTGAGCGTGGCGAGGAGCGCTGCGAGTACGAGCGCGAACAGAGCGATCCGGGTGTGATGGTCAGCATGGCGATGCATTCGTGTCTCCCTCAGCAGCGGCGTCTTCGACGGAAGACCGCACGATCATTTGACCGGTGCAAATCGTTATCTTTTGTAATCTCAGTGTAGCAGGGAGATGAGAAATGTACAGATACTATTACTGGCACAATTGTCGGCACTAATCTACCGTACCCGATCCCCGACGGGTGGCAAACGGCGCGGATGGTTGCCCGTGCCGCGGAACGCTCGTTTCCACCCGTTGTGCGGTGTATAATACACGAAGAGAATTTCGCGCGGAGGCACGGGGTGTCGCGGATTGGTGTATCCCTGTATCCGCCTTGTCGCACCGCTATGCGGAGCCGTCCCGATACGGAGACGGCGGGGAGGACACCGTGGATCGCCCTGTGTACCCTGATATTGACTCGACCCCCGAAATGGTTAGCCGCGTCTATGACCGGATGAAAAAGAACCTGCCGATCATCCGCGAGCGGCTTGGACGGCCCCTGACCGTGATGGAGAAGATCGTCCTCACGCACCTCGATGACCCCGTCGGCCAGGAACTGAAACCGGGCGAGAGTTATTTGATGGTCCGGCCAGACCGTGTCGCCTTGCAGGATGCGACGGCGCAGATGGCCCTCTTGCAGTTTGCCCAAGCGAACATCGCGCATGTCGCCGTGCCCTCGACTGTCCACTGCGACCACCTAATCCGCGCGCACATCGGCGCGGACCCGGACCTCGCGGGTGCAACCTCCGAGAACCGCGAGGTCTATGATTTTCTCTCGTCCGTCTCGCAAAAGTACGGCCTCGGCTTCTGGAAGCCGGGCAGCGGTATCATTCATCAGGTCGTGCTGGAGAATTACGCCTTCCCCGGTGGCCTGATGATCGGTACGGACTCGCACACGCCGAATGCGGGCGGCCTCGGCATGATCGCCAGCGGCGTCGGCGGCGCGGACGCGGTGGATGTGATGGCCGGATTCCCGTGGGAAGTGAAATACCCGAAGAAAATCGGTGTCAAGTTGACGGGAGCGCTCAATGGCTGGACGGCGCCCAAGGATGTCATCCTCAAGTTGTGCAGCATTCTCACCGTCAAGGGCGGCACGAACGCAATCGTCGAGTTCTTCGGCGAGGGCTGCGCGACGATTTCCTGCACCGGCAAGGCGACAATCTGCAACATGGGCGCGGAACACGGCGCGACAACCTCCGTCTTCCCCTTCGACGAGCGGATGGAGTTGTATCTTCGGGGCACCGGGCGCGCCGCCCTCGCCGACCTCGCGAAGGCGAACCGCGATCTGCTCGTCGCCGACCCGGAAGTCGAGGCGGAGCCAGAGAAATACTTCGACCGTGTCGTCGAGATTGATCTCAGTACATTGGAGCCAATGATCGTCGGGCCGCACACGCCCGACCTCGCCCGCTCGCTCACCGAGATCGCGGCGGCGGTGGAGCGCGAAGGCTACCCGGACACACTTTCTGCCGCACTCGTCGGCTCCTGCACGAACTCCTCGTACGAGGACATCTCGCGCGCCGCCGCCGTCGCCCAGCAGGCAATTGACCACGGCGCGACGATGCGAACGAACTTCATGATTACCCCCGGCTCCGAGCAGGTGCGCGCCACCCTCGCGCGGGACGGGCAACTCGATACGCTGGAGCAGATCGGCGGCAAGGTGCTCGCCAATGCCTGCGGCCCCTGCATCGGCCAGTGGCAGCGGGACGACTTCGCCACCCTGCCCCTCGTCACCGGCGCGAAGGCGAACACCGAGCAGCCGAAGCCGCGCAACTCGATCATCAACTCCTTCAACCGCAACTTCCCGCGCCGCAACGACGGCAACCCGGACACGCTTTCGTTCATCGCCAGCCCGGAGATCGTCATCGCCTACGGCCTCGCCGGTCGGCTCTCCTTCAACCCGATGACGGACGCGCTGGAAGCGCCAGACGGGAGCATGTGGCATCTGGAGCCGCCCGCTAAAGCGCCCGACCTCCCGGCGGAAGGCTTCGTGACGGATACGACAGGCTTCGTCCCGCCCGCGGCGGACGGCGGCGACATCGCGATCAAGGTGGACCCGAACAGCAAGCGGCTCCAACTTCTCCAGCCCTTCCCCGCGTGGGATGGCCACGATTACCTGAACGCGCCGGTACTCGTCAAGGTGAAGGGGAAATGCACGACAGATCACATCTCGCCCGCCGGGCCGTGGCTCCGCTTCCGCGGACACCTCAATAACATCAGCGACAACATGTTCATCGGTGCGATCAATGCGTACACTGGCGAGGCGGGCACGACCCGCAACGACCTGACCGGCGAGGAAAACGTGCCGATCCCGCAGGTGGCGCGGGCCTACAAGGCTGAAGGCATCCCCTGGGTCGTCGTCGGCGATGAGAACTACGGTGAGGGTTCGAGCCGGGAGCACGCCGCGATGGAGCCTCGGTACCTCGGCGCGGCCGCGATTGTCGTCAAGTCGTTCGCGCGTATCCACGAGTCGAACCTGAAGAAGCAGGGCGTCCTGCCGCTCACCTTCGAGAACCCGGACGACTACGATAAGATTCGCGAGGACGACCGCATTGATCTCTCCGAGATCGGCGATCTCGCCCCGAACGCGCCAGTGATGCTGCGCGTCCGCCACAGCGACGGCACGAGCGACTTCGCCGAACTCAAACACACGATGAACGAGGAGCAAATCGGCTGGTTCAAGGCTGGTTCCGCCCTCAACCTCCTCGCGCAGAAGACGAAGAAGTAGTCGGCGATCGGCGGGCGGCACGAGACAGAGGGTGTCCATGACGGGCGCTCTCTGTCTCGTGCCGCCCGGAGTCGTATGAGGAAATCCTTCCCCGTACACCTGTCCGGCATTTCTCCGGTCTATCCAGCGGGGAGGGTTCGGGGGTTGGGTTTATAACTCTTTCGCGATAGGGATGGCGTGATGGGTGCGTCGGGGCAGTGCGTGACATCTGCTCCAACTAGATCAGTTTCCCCTGAGCATCTTCGGTGGATTCCTCCTCGCTCCGTCACGAAACTTGTATCGGATGCGTATAATGAGAGGACAACGGGTGGGCGAGCAGCAGGCAGCGGGTAAACTGGCGGGCAAAGTCGCCTTGATTACTGGGGCGGGGCGGGGAATCGGGCAGGCAATCGCGCTCGCCTTTGCTGAGGAGGGCGCGGACATTACCGTCCACTACCGCAATTCGGCGGCGGGGGCGGAGCGGACGGCGCGCGACATCCGCGCCCTCGGCCGCCGGGCCGAGACGGTGCAGGCGGACATCAGCATCGTCGCGCAGGGCCAGCAACTCGTCGCCGAGACGGTTGCGCGGTTCGGGCGGCTCGATATCCTCGTCAACAACGCGGGTACATTTGATACGACTGCCCTTTTCCATGTCACCGAAGAGGGTTTCGACCGGGTCCTCGCGACCGATTTCAAGGGGCCATTCTTTCTCGCGCAGGCCGCCGCGCGGCAGATGGTCGCGCAGGAGGGTGGGGCAATCATCAACCTCGCCTCCGGTGTCGCAAAAGACGCCGACCCCGGCTACTTCGTCGGCACGTCATACGCGGGGGCGAAGGCGGCGCTCTGGCGCGCGAGCCAGCGACTGGCGATGGAACTCGGCCCGCACGGTATCCGCGTCAATGTGATCGTCCCCGGCTTCATCCATTCCAAGGCGGGGCCGCTGCCGGAGTACGTCCGCGCCCGGTTCGCGCCTCTTGCCGCCTTGAAGCGTACCGGCGTGGTGGACGATGTCGCGCGCGTCGCCCTCTTTCTCGCCTCTGACGACTCCCGTTTCATCACCGGCCAAACTCTCGTCGTGGACGGTGGCATCCACATGCATTGAGAAAACGTTTGAACCACGAAGACGCGAAGGACACGAAGAAGAGGAAAGAAGAAAGGAATTCGTCGGTTAAACTGAACCGTGCTTCGCTACTTTCCACGATAATATTCTTCGTTTCGTCTTCGCGCCCTTCGCGCCTTCGTGGTTCAAGCGTTCCAATTACATATGGTGCGTTTCCTGGTTCTGGTCATGATGCTCGTGGTGCTCGTCGCTCTGCGCCTCGGTGTGAGACTCACCCTCCTGCGGCGCGCCGGTTGCGGCGTTCATCCGGCGCTGCAACTCTTCGCGCAGGCGGCGGATCTCCGAGACGGTGTTGTTGATGCGCTCGAACAGTTCAGTGTTCGAGGCAACGCCCGCCTGGAGGAGCCACGTCGCGCTCTCCGCGCGAGTCGCGAAGAGGCCAGCCTCGACAAGGCTGTCAATCGCGGCGAGTGTCCGGTCGTCCACCCGCAGGCTGAGGACGTTGGAGCGGCGATTATCGCCACCGGGGCCACCGTTCTGCCCTTCGCCATCGAAGAACTGCTTGAAGAAGCGCCGCCACTCCGGATCGCCGGGGCGGAATCCCTCGCGAAATGCCTCGCGCATCCGCCGCTTCATTTCCGGCCAGGGAATCTGCGGGCCACCTTCCGCCCACCGGGGGCCGAAGTCGCCGGGGCCGAAACCGGGGCCGTGTCGCTCGGATCGTGGTCCGTGTTCACCGTGCATTTCTCGTTCGTCGTACTGCATTGCCATCACTCCTTGTGTGTCCCGCGCTGCAAATGTAATTTGTAACTTACCAGCGCGTCATCAGGTTACACGACAATGTACGCGGTGTCAAGCCAGTGGGTTGCGCGCCCAATGGTACAATCCCGTCATGAGTCGCAGCGTGACATTGCCCGATCTCCCCGGGCTGCCGGATATTCTCGCGCCGGGTCTCCGCCTCGTCTTTATCGGCTCGAATCCGAGCATCCGCGCGAGCGAGACGGGCCACTACTACGCGCACCCCGGCAACCGTTTCTACCCCCTCCTCTTCGAGGCGGGATTGACGCCCCGGCGGCTGATGTCGGAAGAGGATGTTCTTCTGCCGACCTTCGGCATCGGCATGACAGATTTGCACGAACGCCCCTCCCGCCGCGCAGCCGAGGTACCGGACGCGGTCTATCGTGCCGGGCGGGAGCGGATTGTCGCGCTGCTGGCGCGCTATCAACCGCGCTGGCTCTGCTGCAACGGGGCGCGCGTCTATCAGAACCTCACCGGCACTCCTGGCCCGGTGCGCTACGGCGCGCAAGAGGAAATGATTGCGGGCTGTCGCCTCTTCGTCGTTCCCAGCACCTCCGGCCTCAATAGCGCTTTGACCGTCGTGCGCCGCGATGCCTTCTTCGCGCTGGCAGCGGCGGTGCATCAGCATGCGTAGAGCGGCTTCTCGTGGCATTGATCCGATGGAATCACATGGTGGCGGGCTTGTGAACGTTAACGACTGAATCGGGTAAATTGCCTGGTGGCAGGCTTCCAGTCTGTAGATCATTCAGGCTGGAAGCCTTGTATGTTAGATACTGCGCAGCGATGTGCGGTGTGGGCGCGACAGGCCGTTTGCAGTCGGGATCACCGAGATCGTGTGGCAGCAGGGGTCGTCGCGCCCTTTCTGAATAAGCCCGGACACTTGCCGGGGGCCAGCAAGCCCGTATCTGCAACGGCCATCCAACCTGATCGTTGCCGCAATGCGACAGGGACCCGCGCGTGCTATTCTTGCGCGGGATGATCGGTGCGAGAAATGTGAGGGGGTGCGATGGATTTCATCGAGGGTGGCACGGCGGTGCTCTATGCCATCATTCTCTACGCACTGTACTACGCTATCGTGGGCATGCAGATGTATAAGGCGCTGACTGCGGATGAGGAACCACTCACACGCGCCTTCTGGTTCGTCGGGATCACCTTCGTCTCGCTGATGGTCTGGGCAATCGTCGGCGCGGTCGTCTATTGGGGCATTCTCATCTGGTTTCGCATCTGGCTCCAGCAACCGCACGCCTGGTTGCAGGAAATTCTCAGCGACACCGGCTGGTTCCCGTTCGGGCTGATCCTCAAGCATGGGCCAATCCCAACGGGCGGTGTGCGAGGCGCATTCATCCTCTTCGGGTATCCGGTCGTATTGCTGATCGCCGCCGGGATCGTGGCGCTCTGGCTACGCGTACGTGGCGCCTGGGAATCAATGGCGGCCCGCCGGACGCACACTGCGCCCGGCAGACCGACGCAGACGAAGGAGACCGCGCGATGAAGTGCGCGTTGATGACCTGGGGCGGGTGGCAGGGGCACGAACCCCAGCAGTGCGTCCATCTGTTTGCACCGTTCCTGCGGGCGCAGGGCTACGAAGTCATCATTTCCGATACGTTGGACACCTATACTGATGAGCCATTGATGCGCGCGCTCGACCTGATCGTCCCCGTCTGGACGCAGAGCGCGATGACGCCGGAGCAACTCGCCGGGCTGCTCGGCGCGGTGGCGAGCGGCGTCGGCATCGCGGGTTGGCACGGGGGCATGGCCGATTCCTTCCGCGAGAGTGTGGAGTACCAGTTCATGGTCGGCGGGCAGTGGGTGGCACACCCAGGCAATATCATTGACTACACCGTACACATCACCAACCATGATGACCCGATCACAGCGGGGATTGGCGACTTCGTGATGCATTCCGAGCAGTATTATCTGCACGTAGACCCGTCGAACGAGGTACTGGCAACGACTACCTTCAGTGGCGACATCCTTCCCTGGATCGCGGGAACGGTGATGCCGGTCGTCTGGAAACGGCGATGGGGCACGGGGCGGGTCTTCTACAGCTCGCTTGGCCACGTCGCGAAAGACTTCACCGTGCCCGAAGCGCGGGAAATCGTTCAGCGCGGCATGCTCTGGGCGAGCAATTGAGAAGTAGTCAGTAGTCGGTAGTCAGAAGGGAAACTGAATCTTCTGACTACTGACTACCGACTACTGACTACCACGGGAGGTCGTATGGCAGAGCCAGTGAAAGTCGGCATCGTCGGGTGCGGGACGATCAGCACGATCTATCTTAAGAATGCGCGATGGCTGTCGGCCATTGAGATCGCCGCGTGCGCCGATCTCTTCCCGGAGCGAGCGGCGGCGCGGGCGGCGGAGTACGGCGTGCCGAAGGCGTGCGGCGTCGCGGAATTGCTCGCCGACCCGGCCATCGAGATCGTCCTGAACCTGACGATCCCGAACGCGCACGCGGAGATCGCGCTGGCGGCGCTGGCAGCCGGGAAATCAGTATATAACGAGAAACCGCTGGCGATCAGCCGCGCGGACGGGCAGCGGATACTGGCGCTGGCGGCGGCGAAAGAGCTGTACGTCGGCTGCGCGCCGGACACCTTTCTCGGTGGCGGCATCCAGACGTGCCGGAAACTGATTGACGATGGCGCGATCGGGCGGCCTGTCGCCGCTGTCGCCTTCATGATGAACCACGGCCCAGAACACTGGCACCCGGACCCCGACTTCTATTACCAAGTCGGCGCTGGCCCGATGTTCGATATGGGACCGTACTACCTCACCGCGCTCGTCAATCTGCTCGGCCCGGTTCGCCGCGTGACTGGCTCGGCGCAGATCACCTCCCCGGAGCGTACAATCACGAGTGAGCCGAAATACGGAACAATGATTCGCGTCAACACGCCGACGCACGTCGCGGGGCTGATGGATTTCGCGAGCGGAGCGGTCGGCACGATCATCACGTCGTTCGATGTCTGGGGGAGCAATCTGCCGCGCATCGAAATCTACGGCACGGATGGCACCTTGAGCGTGCCGGACCCGAACACCTTTGGCGGGCCGGTGCGTCTTAATCGCGCGCGGCAGCAGGAATGGGAGAACGTGCCGCTGACGCACGGGCACGCGGAGAACAGCCGGGGACTCGGCGTTGCAGATATGGCGGTGGCTATCCGTTCCGGTCGGCCACACCGGGCGAGTGGCGCGCTGGCCTATCACGTCCTCGACCTCATGCACGCCTTCCACGACGCCTCCAGCGCGGGGACGCACATTGACATCACCAGCACCTGCGACCGCCCCGCACCCTTGCCCCTCGGCCTCGCGCCCGGCGACGTTGGTGCGTAAGCCTTTTGGTATACGGGGCACGGATCACGAAGCCAATTGTTCGTCAGCCCCGTCTGCGCTCCTTCAGTCCTGATGCCGCGTATATCGCCGGGACGCTTGAAGAGACGGATGATTTCGTCGAGGGTGCGCCGCTCTTTAGCCGTCGAGGTGCGCTCGAAGGATGATTATGGACCGGCGAGTGACACCGAGTATGCCGCGTATAGCGTCGGCGCTCCTGAGACGTCGCATGTTTTTCTAATGGGTGAGATTCCGGACGCCGAACCCGCGCTGCCCGGTTGGCGGATGGCTTTGCGCGACATTTTCCACTCCTGACATGGCCGTTGATATGAGGATTCTCTGCTTCCACCATGCGCGGATCAGGATCTCCCGATAGATCAGTGCCCAAGTCTCAGCCCGGCATCGGTCCGGCTTCGTCCTGAGTGGGGATATATGGCCGCTCTCCCGTCATTATACCGATGGCGCGCTCTTTGAGGACGATGGCGATTTCCTTCACCTGCTCGCGCGTCTCCTCGCCCGTTTTTGGCACAAGCAGGAGCGCCGCAATCACGCCAGCGACGATGCCGAGGACAAAGCCGAGTCGGAAGCCGCCGTGTGGCTTCGGCGCATCGTCATGTGGGAGAAACCTGCTGGGACCGACCGCGAGCGGTGCGGACGGTTGCTGCTCGATATGCTCCATCGTCTCCTCCGACGATTAGATGGGCGGCTCGGTCCCACCGTCACGGTTCGTGGCAGCCTTCGCCATCGCTCGCATTCGCGCCAGGTTCTTGGCAAGTCCGATGATCGGGGTGGCGACCTGCTCAGAGACGAATTCGGTCGTCCCCTTGACGCGCTGGGCGGTCTGGGTCAGTTCGCCCGCTGTCCGGGTCAGTTCTTCGAGGACGGGGATCAGTTTGTCCTTCATCAGGAGCGAGACATAGGCGAAGATGCCGACCATCGCCGCGAGTAGCACGATGGTGACGACGAAGAGCGCCGCAAGGAAGACGATTGCCATATCTCTCAGGCGGACCAAGCCGTCCCAGTGATAAAGGAAAAAGCCTGCAACGATTAGTAAAGCAAGCACCCCACCCGCGATAAGAAACGGCAACGCTTTCTTCATCCCTCGCTCCTTCAACGTGTCACGTAGCGCCCGCACCCAGTCGCGAGCGATTTCCGATGGGCGACCCCATTAGTCCCCGGTTTCGGTGCGCGTGATAGCGCGAAATGTGAGCAGCCATGCCAGGAGAATCGCGCCGAGGCCGCCAATCAGCGCGGAACCGACCGGGACGTTGCCATATCGGAGCCACCCGCCACCTGCCAGCGCCGCCGCGACCTCGCCCATAAACACCCCGACCACTGCCGTGACGAGATAGACAGGTACTTGCCAAAGGTACCGTCCGAGCGTCGCGTGTGCGAGGAGGCCAAGGATCCCGGCGATCAGGATGCTCAGGAGCACCGACGGGGACATGACGACCTCCTCATTGTCATTCGCCAATGACCACGAGATCATGCATCGCGATCACGGCGATCGGAGATGCAGGTTGCATGCCAGCCAGTGCGTCCATATCCAGCAGCGTGCCGTCGCCCCGCTCGACGCGCTCGATGGTACCGCCGCCGAGCACCTCGTCGCCCCGGTAGAAAACCACCGCCTGACCTGGTGTTGCGGCGGGCTGACGAAGCCCGTTGGGGAAGATGAGCCGCGCCGTCCGCTCCGGCAGCGGCGTCAGGATCGCGGGTGCAGGCGTGCTTCGGTAGCGCACCATCGCCTCAACCGCGACCGGCTCCGTAGGCGTCTCGCCGATGAACATGACATCGTCCGCGACGAGTGCGTGCGCCGTAAGATCAGCCGCGCTGCCGATGACGACACGGTTCGCGTTGCTGTCCAAACCGACGACGTACCGCCGCTCGCCTTGCGCGATATGGAGGCCGCGCCGTTGCCCGACGGTATAATGCCCGATCCCCGCATGTCGCCCGACGACCGCGCCGCCTGCATCCACGATCTCGCCGGGCGTGAAGGCGCTCGGCTGCCGTTCCGCGACGATGCGGGCATAGTCGCCGTCCGGGACGAAGCAGATGTCCTGGCTCTCCGGCTTCTCTGCGACGGGGAGGCCATGCGCCCGGGCGATCGCCCGTACTTCCCGCTTCGTCAGCGGGCCGAGCGGCAGGAGCGTGCGCGCCAGTTGCTGCTGCGTGAAGGTGTAAAGGACGCTCGATTGGTCCTTTGTCTCATCCACAGCGCGGTGCAGGTGGGCGGCGCCATCCGCGCCCTGTCGGATGATCGCGTAGTGACCGGTGGCGAGGTAGTCCGCACCCATCGCGATGGCGCGGCCAAGCAGGGCAGCGAACTTCAGGTGCCGGTTGCAGTTCAGGCAAGGGTTCGGTGTGCGCCCGGCGGCATAGGCGGCGGCGAACGGCGCGATGACGTGCTGCTCGAACTGTCGCTCGAAGTTGAGCGGATAGAAGGGTACATGGAGCGTCTGGCAGATGGCGCGCGCATCCTCGACGCCCTCCAGTCCGCAGCAAGAGCCGGTACCGTGCGCGACCGCGCCCGTCTCGTCGCCGCTGTAGAGGCGCATCGTGATGCCGACGACATCGTATCCCGCGTCCCGCATCAGCAAGGCAGTCACGGCGCTATCTACGCCGCCGCTCATCGCCACGACGCACTTTTTCTTCTCGCCCGGCGCGAGGGGCGGAATGGCGGTGCGGGCGGCAATTGCTGCGATGTCGTCAGTACTGGTGAGCGTCGTATTCATGATCGTGCCGGTATCCCTTCGCAATTACTCATGATGTCGTGGATATTGTACGTTCTGGATAGCCGGGCGGCAAATATCCTATTGTTGGTTTGCCTGATCTCGGTTGTGAAGGAGCGGTTGATGGGAGGACGATGAATGCAAAACAGATACATCGCGTTGCTGCGGGGCATCAATGTGGGGGGTCATCGCGTGACGATGGATCGCCTGCGCGGACTATTTCGCGAACTCGGTCTCGACCATGTACGGTCGTATATCCAGACGGGGAACGTGTTCTTCGCGAGCGACGAGCGAGACATGGCACTGTTGCGAACGCGGATCGAGGTGCACCTGCACGCTTCCCTGGGGTATGCGGTGTCGGTCTGTCTGCGCACGGTCGAAGAGCTCGAACGGCTCTTGCTCCTCGATCCATTCAAGGGAGTGACGGTGACGCCCGAGGTGCGTCTTGCGGTAACATTTCTGGCCGAACCAACCACCGCTACGCCGCCCGTTCCCTCGCGCACGCCAAATGGCGCCTAAGAGTTAATTGGGGCGACGCCGACAACCACCCGGTTTTGGCATACGACCGCGAAAATACTCGCGGCAGCCCAAAGCGAATAACAGCCGTTGCGTGCGATGCGCGTTTGCTCCGATCATGCTATACATGAGACGCGGACGAATGTCGAGAAAGGAGCGCGCGGTGCCTGAGTTGCCCGGAACGATTGTCGAGGCTGGACAGTGGCTGCGGAGCGGGAAGATGACGGCAGTCGAACTGACTGAGGCGATGCTCGGTCGCTGCCACGCGGCGCAGGAGCGCCTCGGCGCATTCAACGTCATTAGTGATGAGACGGCAATGGCGGCGGCGCGAGCGGCGGACGCCGATTTCGCGCGTGGCATGGATCGCGGCCCGCTCATGGGCATCCCGCTCGGCATCAAGGACCTGCTCGCTACGAGTGACGCGCCGACGACCGCGAACAGCCGCGTGCTCGATTCCGCGTGGGGGCAACGGGCGGATGCGACGGTCGTGCGGAAGTTGCGGGCGGCGGGCGCGGTCCTGATGGGCAAACTCGTCCTGCATGAGTTCGCGATTGGCTGGCCCGACCCCGCGACGGGTTTCCCGATTGCCCGGAATCCCTGGGACCCGACGCGGACTCCGGGCGGATCGAGTTCCGGCACTGGCGCGGCGGTCTGTGCGGGGCTGGTACTCGGCGGGCTTGGCTCCGATACCGGCGGCTCGATTCGCGGCCCGGCGTCGTACTGCGGGATCAGCGGCCTCAAGCCGACCTTCGGGCGGGTCAGTAAGGAGGGGGCCGTGCCGCTGGGCTATAGCCTCGACACCGTCGGGCCAATGGCGCGCACCGCGCGGGACTGCGCGATCATCTTCGATGCCATCGCCGGATACGATCCCGCCGACCCCTGTACTGTCAACGTTCCCGTCCCCTCGATGACCGCAGGACTGGACGGCACGCTCGCCGGGGTGCGCGTCGGCATCCCGCGCGACTATTTCTTTACCGCGCCGGAGTTGGATGCTGAGGTGAAGGCGGCGGTGCTCGCGTCAGTGGACGCGATGCGCGACGCGGGCGCGATCATCGTCGAGGTAGACTTGCCATACTGTGAGAGTGCGGCGGCGGCGCAGCGCGTGACGATCAGCGCGGAAGCGTATGCGTATCACGAAGAGAACTTGCGTGAGCGACCGGAGTTGTACGGTATGCACACACGGTTGCGGCTCATGCACGGCATGCTCTACACGGCAGCGGATTTCGTGCAGGCGCAGCGCGTGCGCTCGGTTGTGCGCGATGTATGGACGGCGGCGATGCGCGCAGTGGATGTGTTGATCGTCCCAACCTCTACCGCCGTCGCGCCGACGTTCGACAGTTATGATGGCACAAAGGTGGATACGACGCCGATGTTCACCGGGGTCTGGAACCTCGTCGGCTTTCCCGCACTCAGCGTCCACTGCGGTTTCTCGGCGGCGGATCTGCCGATTGGCATGCAGATCGTCGGCGCTCCCTTCACGGAGCCGATGCTCTTCCGCGTCGGCGATGCCTATCAACGGATCACTGATTGGCATATCCGCGTCCCGGACGCCAATCGCGCTGCAGGGGTGACAGTATGACGAAACAAGAGAAGGATGATGCCGCCGCGACCGTGGATCACCTGATCGCGGTTGCGGGCATGACCGTCACAGCGGCGGAGCGCGAGTATTTTTTGCGGGCCTATCCAGTCATCCGCGCATCGCTTCAGCATCTGCGCATCCCCGAGGCACGCAATGCTGAACCGGCACTTATCTACCCGGCGGACAACCGGCGCTGACCTATTCCCTGCCCCTCCCTGTTCTCACCCCTCGTGTCCGGTATTGCCGGGGTTGAGAAAGTCCGGCTGCGCCCAGGCGGGGGTCGGGTAGGTGTAGAAACCCCGTCCGGTCTTTATGCCGAGGTCGCCGCGCGAGACGCGGTCGGTGAGGATTTTCGGCGGCAAATCGGACGGATCGTTACTCTCGGAGGCGTAGTGCTCCTCAATGTCTTTAACAACATCGAGACCGATCTCATCCATCTTGCCGAACGGCCCCATCTCCGTGTGATACATTGTCATCCAGGCGCGATCCACGTCCTCGAACGAGGCAACGCCGCTGTCCACGACCTTCAGCGTCTCCTTCTTGATCGCGCGCCAGACGCGATTGAAGATGAAGCCGGTGCTCTCCTTCTGGACGTGGAGTGGCAGGAGATCAATCGTCCGCGCATAAGCGGTCAGCGCGTCAACCGTCTCCGTGCTCGTGTGCGTACCACGACCGATTTCGACCATCGGTATCTCCCAGACGGGATTATAGAAGTGCAGGTTCGCGACCTTGTCGGCGCGGGCCGTCGCGTCTTCGAGATAACTGACGCGGATAGAGGAACTATTCGTCGCGATGATCGCGCCCTCGCGGCACAGTTCGTCCAGTTGACTGAATAAAGCGCGCTTCATCTCGACGCGCTCCGGGATTGCCTCGATCACGAGGTCCGCATCGCGCACCGCACGCGCCAGATCGTTGGCGTAATGGAGACGCCCTTCGATAGCGTCCATCTCGATCCGCGCGAGCGTCCCTTGCGCGAGCCAGCCGCTCAGAATGTCGTGAATTGCCGTGCGCGCTCGGTCGAGCGCGGCGGGGTCGCTGTCAGAGAGAATGACGGAGATGCCGTGCTGCGCGGTTCGCAAGGCGATCATTCGCCCCATTGTTCCCGTGCCAAGCACCGCGATGCGTTCGATCTGTGTCATGCTGCCATCCTCTTATCCTTTCGCGGGGCCAGACGATATGCATGGCGGTTCGTGCTCAGGCATGTTCGTTGCGACGCCGGGTGACGCGGATTTCTCCGGCAACACGATCAGTGTTATACGCGCCGCGTTCGCAATCAGAAAGAAAAACGTCAAGAACACGGAGACCGTATCGCGTCTCCACCTTGTACGCCGATTCGCTCAACATTCCCGCCGGAATGAGATACGGCCTGGCGTCGTCCTGAGTGCGGTAGTTACCTGGATGTGGGAGCAATCATCCGCGCAATTTCACGGCTTGCAGAGTGCAGTTCCATTGGGAGATAGTGAGTCATCGTATCCATATACACCATTCTACCATAGACGATATATGGCAACAATCCTTCAGTTCAGGCGGGGAGTGGCTAAAAGAGTAGGGGGAGGGAATCTCGATAGCGTCGGTCGGCGTTGATGACCCGCCGCCTGCGGTTGTAATGCCACACAAACAGCCGCACCGCTTCGTGTAACTTCTCCAGACTCCGGC
>JAABUJ010002157.1_pt1 | contig 25357 bp, 30 predicted proteins | sample 5559131 | NCBI WGS metagenome assembly JAABUJ01 (sample SAMN10711875, study PRJNA513366) | rock metagenome | isolation source: Antarctica rocks | place: Antarctica: Victoria Land, Mt New Zealand nord | collected 2016-01-07
CTCCCCCCTCCCCTCCCTCACCACCCCACTAACCCCCGCACAGGACCTCGGCGGGCAAACCTCCATCCGCCCCTACTGGCGCTGCTACTACGCCAACACGTCCGCCGTCATCTTCGTCATCGACAGCACGGACATCGACCGCCTGGCCACCGCCGCCGCCGAACTCTCCGCCATGCTGAACGAAGACGAGCTCCGCGACGCCGCCTTGTTGGTCTTCGCCAATAAGCAGGACCAGCCCGGCGCCAGGGGCGCCGGCGATATTTCCGAGGCGTTGCGGTTGGGCGAGCTCAGGGATCGCAATTGGAGTATCGTGGCTTGCTCGGCGGTTGATGGGAGGGGCGTGGCGGAGGGCATGGATTGGTTGGTGCAGACGGTGCAGGCGGAGGGGGGGTGATGGTTTTGGATGGTTGGGGTTGGGGGTTGCTCGGGTTAGTTTGAGGGCGGGGTTTATTTTGTATAGCATTTTCGTGTAGGTCATGGTTTTCTTCTAGGTTTGAGCGGTTTCTCGTGGGTTTGTAGATGGAGGAGGTACATAGCCCGGGTAGCACACTGGGTATATTGTTCAAAATCTGAGAGTCAAGAGCATGTAGGGCTTAGCCCGATTGCCAGGCTAGGAATCAGTGTTGGAAGCTATCCTTTCTCGCACCATTCATATTGTTCGCTGCTATATTCGTTATCGTTGGCAGCTTAATGGGCGATGATAACACACACTCCCGAGGCCTTGTCATCTCATAATCGTACTCTAGACGGTGGAGCCGATCTTAAGTGGCAACATTTTCTCATTCACTAAAGAACTACGTCATCTACACCTAATTGAAGATCGAACTCGTGAGTAACATTGTCCTAGCTCAACGCATCTCGTCCAAAGACATCACAGACGAGCCTGAGCATTGCCAGCGGCCTGCGACTGTGGGTGCGGCGCCTTCTCCTCGGTGGCCTTCTCGATCCTGGCACCAAGGTCCGAGTTAATCTTCTTGAACATCTCGTACGTCCTCTTACGCACGGGCTCCTTGGCCGCAGACAAGTGACCGGCCACGTTACCGACGAAGTTGTCTTGCTGGCCTGGTGTCCTGCCGAGGACCTCCCAGAGGCGACCAGGCTGGACAAAGTCCTCGTCGGACAGAGGAAGCTGCTCAGCGACGGCGGCACCAGCCCACTTCTCGTGCTCTTGTGATGGCTTCACGGGCTTGTACGTGATGTTGCGGTATGTCGACGGGTAGTTGGGGTTGGCACCGTAGTTGCCGTTCACGGCCATGATACCATCACGCTGGTACGGGTTGAAGGCGCGGAGCGGGCAGTTGACCGGGATCTGTTGGTAGTTGACACCAAGACGGTGACGGTGGGTGTCTGGGTAGGAGAAGAGACGCGACTGAAGGACAGGATCTGCCGAGGGCTCCACACCTGGCACCATGTGCGATGGTGAGAAAGCCACTTGTTCGATCTCAGCGAAGTAGTTCTCCGGGTTCTTGTTGAGTCTGAGCTTTCCGAAGGGTCGGAGAGGAACCTCCTGTTGTGGCCAAACCTTGGTCAGGTCGAAGATGTTCCAGCGGAACTTCTCGGCCTGCTCAGGGCTAAGCACTTGAACATAACAAGTCCAAGACGGGTATTCTCCGTCCTGAATGGAGTTGAACAGGTCTTGAGTATGCCAGTCTGGGCTCTCCGACGCCATATGCCCGGCTTCATCATTTGTGAAGGTCTTGACGCCTTGGTCAGTCTTCATGTGGATCTGAACGTAGTTGAAGGTTCCGTCTTGCTTGGTGAACTTATAAGTGTGGCCTGAGTAACCGTTCATGTGGCGATAAGAGTACGGAGTACCACGGTCACTGAAGAGATGCATAAGTTGATGGGCCGACTCCTGATGGGTGGACAGGTAATCCCAGAACATGGTCGCATCCTTCAGGTTGGTCTGCGGGTTTCGCTTTTGGGTGTGGATGAACAGAGGGAATTTGCTGGGATCCCGGAGGAAGAAGATGGGGGTGTTGTTGAAAACCCAGTCCCAGTTACCCTCCTCGGTGTAGAACTTGACGGAAAACCCACGAGGGTCTCGAGCTGAGTCGGGCGATCCTTTCTCGCCACCAACGGTCGAGAACCGAGTAACAACCTTAGTCTTCTTTCCAACGCCATTGAGCATATCTGTGCATGTCTGTGAGGACTGTTAGCAATGTTCGCTCAGTCGGATTCTGTGGCGAAAACTGACCAAATCGCTGATATCGTGGGTAACTTCAAACTCGCCATAAGCACCGGCACCCTTTGCATGTACGACACGCTCTGGGATACGTTCACGGTCAAAGTGGGCGAGTAGGTCGATCAAGTGAAAGTCCTGAAGCAAGAGCGGACCGTTTTGCCCTACCCTCTGCGAGGACTCGGGGTCCATAACAGGACATCCATTGGAAGTGGTGTAGACGGGCTTTTCCTCATATCTGAAGGTGTCGGATGGCTTGTCGTTGGCGACCATGATTGCGGTTGTATAAATGATATGTTAAAAACTGTGGTGAAGACTATGTGGTTACTGAATCTCAATCGGAGTGAGGCGAGTGCAAGAGAGTAAAGATGGAGTGGTAATACCTAGGTAGTCTTCAGACTTATTATATGTACTGTAGATAAGGTGATTGTCAGAGTGGGTGGCGGGCTAAGCTGATGTATGTTGGGCGAGGCGGGGGTCCTCGGGCGGAAGTCAGCAACGTTCCCTACCTTACTTCCTGGTCCCTGGTTAGTGACCGGAAGATAGTGACGTTACTGTTGTAGAACTGCCTCTGATATAACTTAAGGTAAGGTGCAAACCTTTTTGACTTATGTACACCAGATTCTAGCAGTTTCTAGTGCGCTAAGGTATATGAGCGCTCATAGCGGTGCAGCGTGTACGAGTATCTGAGAACTGTATAGCGGGATTTACCGGATCCCGTGTGGTGAGAATTTGTCAGGGGTTCACATGATGACGATCAACATCCGGCTAACCCCGGTTCAGAGATGCACTAAATCAGCGCAGGTCAAATCAATCTGACTAACTTAACGTTAAAACTTGCAATGTCATTCGTCGAAAAGACTCTCCATGAGTTACACACTGCAGACCGCCGGCAACGGGGCAACGGACTTTATATAAGTAGCACAACTGACCACGGTGATAGTAAACGTAGAAGTCTAGTTGACTGGCCTACTGTCTGTTCTCCATAAGCTAGGGGAATGCAGCATACCAGTTCCTTCGTACGGTATGGATAACCTTACATCTCATCTCTTAGGATCTCGATCTGCTTTTTGATCTCTACCCACAGAATCAGGTCATCCAGATCATCGTCCCTGTCCTCTACTGCTGCACGACCAGCAACAATGACTAGAAGAGTGGCCACGAAGGCTTCCTTCATGTAGGCGAAACTGAACTTGTCCGTGATACCTGCTATAGCGGAGCAGAGCCGTCTTGGAAACTGGATTTTCTTGTTGTTCCTAAGTTTATGTGTTTATACCAAACGTTCGACATTAGCCTTAGCATTGACGCCGTTCTCAAGGGAGCAGGTTGCAGGTAGTGTGGGAGCTGCTGAATGGGATTTCTCGTGGCCCTTACCTCCAATACTCGCAATATGCTTCTCTCTCCTCCCGCGAGGGCAGAGGGAACATGTATTTCCGGTCGAATCGACTAGGCCGCTTGGCTATTCCAGGATCCAGCCTGTCCACTGTTCAAAGCGTTGTGTTGATTAGGGCTTGAGACATGGTCCTTTTGAGCAGCTCAGCCAGTTAGGTGCAACATGACTTACGGTGGTTCGTGCTCCCAATGATCAGGATCCCATCGTTACGTTCTAAACCGTCCACCTCGTTCAGAAAGTAGCTCCGGATACCATCCACAACGAGGCTGTCCAGGTCTTCAAAAACCAGGAGGCAAGGGGCTTGTGCCCTGGCTTTGACGAAGATCTGCCGGATCGCATATTCCGGCCCAGCAAAGGACGTGAATGTCTTGACGTACAGCGTCGGAATTGGATCTGGATGGGTCGAGAGAGTTTTCATGAGGGCTTCAATTGAGATGGTTTTACCGTTGCCCGGCGGGCCGTGGAAAAGGATTCCCCTCTGACCAGAAGGAGTCAGCAAGTATGTTTTGACCGATGGAGATGACGCAACAGTTCAGCGAGCTAAGAGGCAGAACTGAGACTCTTGGTGAAAGCAATAGACACTTTGTACCTTCCATGGGACTGCAAATTCGTGATAGTTCTCCCGTTCATCAAAGAACCCTTCCACATCCGCAATCAACGACTGCTTCATCTTCTCGTCCAGGATCACGTCACTCCATGCCGCCTTCTGGACACTTTCCCATAGCTCATGGTTCTTCTGCCACCAGCCTTGGTCAAACACCAGAATTTCTTCGTGCAGTTCCAAGCTGTACTGTGCAACGGCGGTGATAAGGTTGTCAGTTGGAGTCGTCATCGGCTTGACGGATCCATGGTCTTCAGGCTTATGGAGAATATAATTGATCACAGATCCATCAAGTCCTGCGTTGCCTCTCTCGCCGCTGACGACATACACCAGGAAATCGTGATCCTGCCAGCGGTATTGATATTTCGCGAACTGGACTCTGTTGACCAAATAGCCCACTGCACCGTCCAATCGCCGAACGGGCGGCACAAAAGAGCGGTATAGGAGGGATTCATCATGACTCGGATCGAGCAGCGCCTCCGCTTGACCCGCTGACGCAAAGGCCAAAAGATTGCAATCGTATTGGAGGGTAAGGGCCAAAGTGTGGTCAGGGTATCGATGCCGGAGCGAGGAGCTGATGACCAAATCTGTAGATGTCCGGGCAGCATTCGAGTGTCTTTCCAGATCGCCATACACGCTATCACTGGGGACACGAGGAAGTATCACGGTAAAGTCGTCGTAAGCTTGGGAGGTTGCCATGGCTGCTTGGCTCCCACCTTGCTTCATCAGCTTGCTCGGTGATATCTCTATCATTGAAAGCAAATGGTTCAAACTGATGATCCAACAACAAGCACTGGTGATGTCGAGAAGTCTACTTGAGAGGGCAGCAGCCGCAACAGGTTTCAGCGTTGCACTGCCACAAGGCGAAGGCCGAAGGGTGATACTAGCTTGTATCCTGTAATCATTCCATATATTTGTCCACTTTGGTAATCGTCAGGATACTCGAGTATCCTTATTAATATTTTTACCAAGGACCATTTGAACTTCCATTGTTGTAGACAAGACATTGCTCACTTGTTGATGATTGATGAGACGGGAAAGCTGGTGGGCACCGTCCAAATGCGGGCTAGGAATCTTCAACACCACATGCCCCTCCACACCGAAATCTGCTTGCAATCCGCCGTGGCCATTGTAACTCATACGTTCCAGCTGTAAGTGCAGGTTCTATGGGGTTGCGACCAATAAGTGTCCGATGTCTACTCGCCCAAGGCTGCTAGCCTCGTCTTGCCCGTTCCGCCCTGCTTGGCAATTGGAGCCTTGTTCTCCTTCTATATCGTTGTCAAAAGAGAAGCATACTCGGGAGTGGAGAGGCCATCATATTGAATGTCGACATGGCAAGGTATCTGGATTTCAAGAAATCTACACTGCAGGCCATGCTGCAAGTCTTACTAATTAGAAAGACACTCCTTCGTTGAGGTCAGGCTTCTCTGTCAGCCTTCTTACTTGTCGACAGCCACGGAGAACCACCGACGAGACTCAATAATAATACCAACAGTCGGAGGAACGCTACAAAGCGCAGGACAAGCAGATGGTCTCTAGCCGGAATTGGAGCACTCAGAGCTCGGAGCTAGGTTGCGCGCCCTTTCCATCATTCTCGCTTCAGCCCTAGATGATGTACTATTACCTTTTAAACCCCCAACTATCACCTTTTATGCATTTCCAAGTAAGATAGCGATCATGTCCCGATTCAAGTACTCACCTGGTCTTGTAGACAATGTGGAAGACAGGGAGAAGTACGTCGTCGGCGGTTTTCATCCTGTTCATATCGGCGACACGGTCGACAACGGAAGATATCGAATAGTGCACAAGCTTGGCTTCGGGGGTTTCGCAACTGTTTGGCTTGGTAGAGATCGCCATGCCAATAAGTATGTTGCATTAAAGATCATCGTTGCCGAGTTCTCGAAGGATTGCTCAGAATTGAGGATGCTTCGCCTTTTCAAAGACAACACCTCCACCCACCCTGGTCGTCAGTATATCGCTACCCTGCTCGACAGCTTCTGGATTGAGGGTCCAAATGGATCCCACCTCTGCTTGGTGTCCCCAGTGGCAGGGCCAGCCATACCAGAATACTCCAAAAGCCAGCCGCACGGGCGATTGAGAGTTAATGTTGCACAGAAGATCGCTTTGCAGACCACGCGAGGGTTGGCATTCCTCCACTCGATTGGTGTCGGTCACGGAGGTAATAAATGCCTGTGATTTGGTCTTAAGTAGCTATTGCTGATGTCGATCTACAGATTTTACTGCCTCGAATGTACTCTATCAGCTGATAAATCTGGATTCTTGGACGGAGGAAGAAGTGTACGAGCGACTTGGTCAGCCGTACAAAGAAGCAATGCACACAACATCGGGTGACGATCCAGAACCAGCGGCACCAACCTACGTAGTTGAGGCTATATCCGATATCAAGGCTCAATACGTAACTGAAAGCATTCTCATAATCGACTTTGGTCAGTCCTTCTTTCTCGACAGCCCACCGTCTGATGGGCTTGGAACACCCTGGAGTTACCGCGCACCGGAAGCCATCTTCGATCTCAAAGCGAGCGTCTATTCTGACTCGTGGGCCCTGGCATGCACGATTTTCGAGATCCGCGCCGGTGCTGCGTTGTTTGAAGTGTTTTTCTCTGACCGACACGATGCTTTACTTCAGATTGTGCAGACTCTTGGTAAGCTTCCGGAGCGTTGGTGGTACGCATGGGACAGTCGCTTGACCTATTTCGATGAAGATGGGATGCCAAAACGGAAGTGGGAGAACGATAGACCATTGGCCAATTTGTATCTTCTGATTGATCAAATCAAGGAAATTGGCAGCGAGGATGCCAGCGACGACGATACCAACCATACCAGCACAGGACTTGCCCACTACCACGAGAGTGATAGCGGTGGACTCTCCATTCATGCGAACAATGGGCCCTCGAGTACGGAAAGAGGAATGATCTCGCGCGAGGAGGTGGCGAGCCTATACGATCTGTTGAGCAAGATGCTGAAGTACGCACCAGAAGAGCGTATAACCGCGCAGGAGGCTACCGAGCACGATTGGTTTAGAAAAAAGTTTTAGTACGAAGCGTGGTAGATCTAGGAACGGCGGCCTCCCAAGAAACATCCCCGAAGACCTATGACCCAGAAACCATCCAATCCATAAGAACACTATGTATATTGCTCAGTCCAGTGAGCCAAGAACTCCTCTTGAAGACTGTTAAGTCTCAAGGTTGCAACCTCGGGATCCTGTTCCGCATCACATTTCGTAACCTTCGAGTGACGACGAATGGCAAAGGATTACATCGACTCATGCTGGAGATCAATATAGATCTACTCAAGCGCTGCTCAAATGATGTTCGGAGGAACATATCCGCTTCGCAGGATCGAGTGGCGACCCGTCTGGTAACGGACTTGCGGTTAAGAAAAATATCGTGGTTGGTAAACGAGGCTGCGCACCTGTGTCTGCAACGTTCTCCTTCCTACTGTAGGCAAGCTCGTACAGTATACAGACCAGAGGAACACAACGATTAGAGCTCTTTCGAGCAGCCAAATCGGTTCAATATCATGAGGCCACTCAGGGAGAAGCAACTGGGATAACGATTGAGGACTGTGACGAATAAGAACTGTTTATTGTGGTTGGGAAGTTAGCATGGACTGGATCCTAGATTGCGTTCACTTTGCTATTCATAACAAGCGACGCAATGCACGCTGCTGTTGACTTCCCAGACATGTTGTAAATTTTACTCATTCGCCCATTCGGGCTTTTTCTTCTGCGCGAACGCGTTCATTCCTGGAGATTAATGTCAGCCCTGTGAAACCACTATCACTAGGATCAGTACTTAACACACCTATCTTCTGGTCTTGACTGCCGAATAGGCTATGGAATACCCTCCGCTCGTACTCTACCCCTTCCCGGACCCCCAACTCCTGACTCTTATTCACAACTTCCTTCGCGGCTTTGATCGTCACTCGGCTCATCGAGGCAATCTTCGCCGCCGTCTCCACCGCCCCATCCACACACTCCTGTGGCGAATCAAACACCTTTGCCGCGAGACCCCATTCGCCTGCCTCTTTCCCACTGAAGTTCCTCCCGGTCAATATCAATTCCATCGCCCTGCTCTTGCCAATTGCGCGGGTCAGTCTCTGGCTCCCACCTGCGCCTGGGATGGTGCCGAGTTTTATCTCCGGCTGTCCAAACGTTGCGGAACCGCTACAGTACAGGATATCGGCCATCATAGCCAACTCACAACCGCCGCCGAGCGCGTAGCCGTTGACGGCGCTGATGATGGGTTTCTTGATCTGTGTTGTCTGCGCGGACCATGCTTCTATGAAGTCGGTTGTGTAGGCTTGGGAGAATGTAAGGGAGGCCATTTCTTTGATGTCTGCGCCGGCTGTTGTGGGTCGTGCATTAGCAGGGGCGATGGGAGCGTGAGGTGGTTCGCACAACCGAAGTCCTACCTGCAAAAGCCTTTTCACTGCCTGTTATGACAATGGCGCCGGTATCTTTGTCTTGATCGAATTTCCGCAAGGCATCATTGAGTTCGACGAATACGGCGCCAGAGAGGGCATTGAGGGCTTTCGGGCGGTTCAGAGTTACTATAAGACATGCATCGTCAGCCGAAGGCACAATAAATGATCCAACAGATATCCTGCTGAAGCCCTTACTCAGTCCTACCCCCGCCTTCGGAGTTGATATCAGCAAATGCTCGTAGGACGAGGACATCGCAACTGAGTATGATCTAATAATTCGCAACGAAGAGGAAGTCGAGAACCTCGATACTAAGGGCCGTAAGCCCGTCAACGTAGACATTTTATTATCGGACAGTTGCAACCTAATGTCCGCTCAGCAACATTATTAATCTCGAGCCTCCGCCCATCCCAAACAACTGGGTCACAACCGAGGAGCTTCGAACCGGCAGAGCCTCACGAGCTGACTAGACCGAATCAGGCTGTTGGCGCAGAAGCCACGCTAAGTTAATTTTAGTTATTTGCCTGAGTCTCAGGCCATGAGGTTTGGCGATCAATAGCCTGACGCTTCAACAGAGTATTAACTCCCACGCCTCCAGGAGATCTCTACTTCTTTGACTAAGACAACAGTGCACTCTACGGATTGCTGCACATCGCGCTCGACACTCGCCATCTGGTAAAGCACAACTGGTAGTCATACACGATGGACGCTCCAGAGCCGGAGCAGACCCCTTTCGCCGCCGTCTCTGCGCAAACATCCCGATTCTCCAGAGTATGTCCGCCACAACCTTCAACCACCAACTCTACCTTTGATCTGGGTCTGACGTTATACCGCCCTGTAGCAATACCAAGCCTACCTCGACAAATCCACCCCCTACACCACATACCGATGGGTCGGTACCGGCGCATTACTGCTGCTCTTCGCCCTGCGAATAGTAGTGGCAAGAGGCTGGTACATCGGTACGGAACCAGCGCCCAAACACCCACCCATTGATTTGTGCGATGCGCTGACCATCGGGAAACGCGCCACAGTATGCTACTCCCTAGCAATCTACCTCCTCAACCTCTTCCTCGCCTTCCTGCAACCCAAATTCGACCCGTCCATCGACCAAGACGAAGGCATGGAGGACGGCTCCGCAGGCGGGCTGCCGACGCGAAAGGACGAGGAGTTCCGCCCCTTCATCAGGCGTCTGCCGGAGTTCAAGTTCTGGTACTCGAGCACGCGGGCCATCGCCATCGGCTTTTTGTGCACTTGGTTCGGCGTGTTTGATGTGCCCGTTTTCTGGCCGGTGTTGGTGGTTTATTGGTTGATTTTATTTTGCTTGACGAGTGAGTTCCTGTCCGAGCTTCGTCTGCCACCATGGGTAGAGTGGAGGGGATGAGAAGAGAGAGGAAATGATTGTCGCTGACTTTTCGTGTGTTTCATAGTGCGGCGGCAGATTCAGCATATGATCAAGTACCGCTACGTCCCGTTCACATTCGGCAAAACTAGATACAACCGGAATGGGCGTTGAGCTGGGATATCGGTGCTTTCAAAAAGTTGCTGTGGTTTTGGAGAACACCCTCTTTTTCCCGCCAGCGGGAATCGGTCCGTGAGGGCACATCACTGTACAGCAATTCTCTGTCATCGCATTCTAGATTCCTTTGCACTGCTTCACAGACAGAAGCTTCCCCATTTGTGCACGCTCAATCGAATATTGACCTCTTGACCTCATTCCATTTCTTTTCCTCTCGTGTAATAAGAATAGGGCACGGCCGGCGTGATCAAGTGGCAAACTAAAGTCGGGCTGGACAAAGCCCTCACTCATAGAAACGTTAATCTAGCATGTTCCATATTCAATCCCGTCTCCCTGTACACGCTCCATCTACCACGCCAAACCGCTACCTCCACCCCACGTGCGAACAGCGGAGGTGGCGTATCCCACCGCCGACGGACGTCCGCCTAACCGACCCTATCCGCTAGACGCACAGCGAGGAATGCAGTCCGAGCAGGACGTGCCGGCGCATGGTGCCCAACGCGGGCTCGAACGAAACCGACCCCATCCGACCGCACCCCTTCTGGCACAAGCACCCACGCAAAATCACGCACGCTTACACCACGCATGCCCCAACCGGTATGCTGGGCCAGCCAGCCAGCCAGCGAGAAGAGCAACCGTCAACAGCACCCAGCATTCGGCACGTCGCATCCCATAACACATCTACCCAACCCCCGTCCGCCTGTCGACTGCAGACGAATCAATTTCCCCCTCCCGCCTTCTGTCCCTGGTCTCTCCTCACGTCTCATCTCCACAGCCCCTATTCCCACATCGCACCGCACCGCACCGCACTGCACCACACCGCAGCACACCGCAGCACATCGGTGGGATTCTGATGAGCGATGAGCTGTGAGCGGTGGAGCGTGCGCGCATTGGGGTGGCGTGGGAGTGGGCGGGCTCGGGAGAAGGTGCGGGGCGGGGCGGGCGTGTGGAGAGGGGAGGCGGTACGGCGGAGAGTTAGGGTAGGTAAGATCTGTTGGTGGTGAGGGAGGGGTCGAAGTGAGGGGAGGTAGGTTGGTGGCAGAGGGAGGGGTAGAGAGGTGATGGGGGGAGGAGTGAGGCGGAGGAGATGTTGTGCGATGGTAGGTAATGGGAAGCTTGTCAGTGAATACAAGTAGCAAGAGCGGCAAGTAAAAGACATCGCCTATCATATCTGATCCTATCCTACCCAATCCCCCAGCCGCCTTGGATTCTAAGCACATACCCCAACCCATCCCATCTTACACCTTCCCCCCCGCCTTACCACAACTCATCCAAGAAACCCATACACCGCAGTGTGGTTTCCTAACTCAACCCCAACGGATTATCCGCAGTCTGTGTCTTCCCCCCCCCACTCTCCGAAGCCTTGCTCCCACCACCACCCGTGGCTCCGCCGACGGTATCGCCAACGCCCTTGCCCGCGCTGCCAACCGTATCGCCGGCACCCTTGCCCACGCTCCCGACGGTGTCGCCGACGCCCTTGCCGACACTGCCAACCGTGTCGCCGACCCCTTTACCGATGCCGCCGACAGCGCCTGTCACGCCGCCGAGAAGGCCTGAGTTAGTCAGTTTGTGGGAGTTTGGTGTTGTGTGGAAGGGGTGGGAAGGGATGGAGCGAAGGGGTTGGTGGGGGGGTTAGTAGGTAAGATTGAGATGATGCTCCCGCCTATGGATATAGCGGGAGGATGTAGGGTTGGCGGAGTAGGAAAAAGGGCTATTTACCACCGCCTTCTTTATCGCCGCCGCCGCCGAGAAGATCAGCCATGATAGATGTGCGTGTGTTATATCTGATTCGAGTTGGTTAGATGTCAGAGCATGATGATGAAGAGGATCCTGGTTGACAGACAGTGAGGAAAGCGGTTCGAACGTATAGCAAGAGAGAGAGAATTTGAAAGTTTGAAGTCAGATATATTTCTCGTTGCTTGCTATTCTTAAAAAAATTTCTTCGTAGAGCTCGAGGAGGGGGTGCGTTATATGGCCCAAGCCTCTCCGTCTCACGAAAAGAGGGGCACAGGAGGTGGCTTGACGTCAACCCCCACTACAACAACAGGCTGCCACAGCCATACTTAGTACAGTAACACAGATGGACATCATGTGGAGGGCAAGATAAGTATCTGAAGCAAGGTATGTGACCGGTTTGTTGCGCGATTTCGTTGCGGGAAGTTATGCTTCCTGCAGACGACTCCCATTGTTGCGTAAACAATGTCCAGGTTCATGATTTGCAGTGCATAAACAGTTCCGAGGTGCGGGGTTCCATGTCCGGAGTCCAGATCTCATAAGGCGCGTTCTTTTGCGGTCGAGTAACAGATGAAGCCAATAGATGGAGAGGTAGGGCGGCACCGATAATCTCGGAGTCCGTCTCGTAGAGCACGGTACGGGTACTCAAGCGTACTTCCTTCTTGTACTTTTCAAAGGAAGGGAAGGTAGCTGATGAACTTATGTCAAGCATCATGAGCTCATCCATAGCGCATCAGCGTCGTCTGTCGATGATAGGAAACCCTTAAGCCCAGATCGTCGCTGAGCTCCGCCAATCGATAGGCTCATATCTGAGACAACAGAAACACCAGATGTGATCGGCGCCAAAACAGCGCTTGTCGTTGCAGCCGAAGCTACAGCGCGATGATCTGCGCCTAACTCGACCTAAATGTTACCCCGCCACAGTCCATCCATAAATCCATACTTGTGGCTGAACAACGACAGCCGTCATACGAGTATGCACATGAGAGTAGAGCAGCTACTTTGACATTCCATTGAGGACTGGGTACTCGATTTTATGCAAACGGGTCTCATGCTCCCATAGTTTCGGAGGGTACGTTAGGATAGCTTTCATGACTCGATCAAGCCTTGCTTGCGAGTAGAAGAACGCGTGGTGATGACTAAATGTATGAAGTGTTGGGGTATGATTAAGCGCTTTTGGATCTGCCGTATGTCCGTCGAGAATTCCAGTCATGCAGCGTCGGTATCCATGCTCCGTTCCTGTTGATGTCCGCTTGAGTGGGCGTCCGATTCCAATCTCTCGGGGGAAGGCCAAGTACTGTGGTTTCGGCATCAAAGGTCTGGATGGGACCAGTAATGTCCATCAGTCGGGTTCGGCGTGAGTATGTTGGCGAATAGGAAGGCCGGGTACGAGTCTTCCGCGACGCCGTCTGGTGGGCTAGTCAGATCTCGAGTAACTCGACAGTGCTTGACGCGTCGCTGGCACTGCGCATGAGCTCCGTTGACGAGTCCAAGGCCCCACTTGTTGGTATTGGCAAGTCCTCAACTTTCGTGAAAATCCACGTTGAGGCGTACATGTTGACGCTATATTATGTCAGATTTTAAGAACACAGGAGCCGGGTTGATTCATACCGATCAACGCATGATCCAGGAATTCTGACATTTGCCCGCTGAGCAGCGAAGCCCTGCTCCTCAAACGCCTTGGTATACCAGGGCTTTGAGCCCGCGGAGCGGAGGAGGACACGTCCGCCAAGTTTCAATGCCGCATTGAGAGCTTGAACTTGTACTATAGCATCAGAGGTGTCAGGAGAGAACCAATCCATACTATCCATTAACTAGTCAACTGATCAGTAGTCTGTATATGAGGTGGCAAGAGTGAGACCTACAACGGCGATAGTCAACGTCCCTGGAGAAATCCGGCTTAGTGTGTCATTGATGCAGTCGGTGTGGATACGTAAGGCGTCGAAAGCCCCACGTCGAGACAGCTTGGCATGAGCTTTTGGCGTCAAGTAAGAAGGATGGCATCTGGTGAATTCCCATTAGAAAGTCTGGTAAAGATTGATTGAAGCTACCAGTACCTTCTGGAGTACTGTCCTTGCAGACACAGATAGTAGAAATAATTGTCCTCTCCGATCGAGGTGTTTCCCACCACTGGATCCAGAGTGTTCACAAGATATTCCCACATGGTTTGGCCGCCAACATCTCTGCGCTGAATGCCTGCATATGCGATGCCTTCCTGTCCGAAATAATCGTTCTGAATCATTTTGCATTGCGAGGGAGGAACTCCTGCTGCCTTCCAGGCAAACCATTCCGTCCCCACCACAGCCCAGCTCAATACCCGGTTGAGCAGTACACGACGGATCTTACTGTGCCAAATTTCTCGCTGCTCATTCAGCGTCTTAGCCTTGCAAAGCCGCTCGACCTCGTTGCTCAGCCCGACCGACCAGAGGAGCCATCGGACAAGCTTCACGGCGTTGCCCGACCCTCCTGAACCATACAAGCCAAGACCGTGGGACGATGTGAAGGTTCTCGAATGGACCAGCCAATACTGTAGAGCTCTGCTCGATAGAAGCGGACTAAGCTTAGAGAGGAGTAGCTCTCGGAACTTGGGGTGTTTCCCGACGCCGAACAATTGCCAGAAGTCTGCATATGACAATGCCTGGAAGGAGGCCACCTTTAATTCGAGTAGGTGGTTTTGATTTGGGTTCAGGTCGACAGCATGTATCCGCCGAGGGCTGCCGCTCAAGAGATAATCCAATACATTATCCCCAGCGCTGGTGATGCAAAGGACAACGTCATCTTCACTGGTCTTCAACAAGCGATGGTCTACCCTTGGGTCCTCCCAGGTAAAAGCGTAGATGTACTCATTGCCGAATTGAAGATGCTTATGTAATAGATCGTCGTAGTGAACGCGCCAGTGGTGGTGCTGATAGAAACTGCTTGGTAAAGGTAGGTTTCCTGCTAAGTTTATCAGGGCAGACTCGTATGATTTTGAGCGGATTGCCGGGCTTGTTTTCTCCACGGCGCCATAAGCTTCACCCCTGTGATGGCTTGGGGATAAGTATGGCGACTCAGTGATAGCGGCATCAAGTTGCTCGAGGACGTCGCGCGAATACCGTGACGAATTCGCGGAAGAGGCCAAAATCTCCTTCGGACATCCTACCCATATGTAGTAAGGAATACTATAATCAGATCGGTGATTAGCCATGATCAGGAACTTGTGCTGACGATATACTAACCCGCCGAGAAGGTAGTTCCTGTCGCTAGCTGAGAGAACAGTCCCAAAGCGGTACTCCAGGTAATCTCTCCGAGCAGCCTCCAATCCTACCCGGTCAACATCGAACCAAGCTGAATATCGAGTTAATCATCAATGCTGTAGAACAGGTACGACTACCTTGCCTACCTCTCCAGAATACTCGCCCAAGCCAATTGACGTGTCGATTGAAAGCTCCACCAGTGTAGTTGCGAGAAATACAATCGACAGCACTTTGTACTATCTCCGATATTAGAATCCCAGGCTACTCATCCCTTCGATACTAGCATTACCGTAGAAGTCACAGACGCCAATGGTTCCCTGTGGATGTAATAGGGTCGAGAGAGAGTCAACAACGGAGTAGAAGTCTATGTAAATCACTCAGCTCTCGTGTCCTCCCTTACGAAAGGCCATAGGTCTATACCAGGTATCATCGAGAGGCTATAGCTCATGGTGATGAGGTCAGCCTTGCCGATGCGCGCACTGAGTCTTGAGGTATGTGCATCGTCGCCATGGTGAAGGATGGCGCTTTTCTCTTGTTGAGAGAAGTCTTCTCCCAAGCGGAAAGCCCGGGCATCCTGGCAGACCACCGTGACATTCTTCCATCCGAGGCGGTCAAAGCGCTTGCGAGCTACTTCGCAAAGAGAGGGCGAGAGATCGACAAGGTAAACATTCGAGAAGAGATTTGGCACGTCCAGATATGCTTGCATTGCCTCGATGTTGTATCCAGTGCCACCTCCGATCTATTTCTTTTTCAGTAACAGAGGCACGGGGTTCGGACGCGCTAGGCGCAGTTCCACTGGACCTACATCCACCCATATTGGTTTCACCTGCCCACAGCCATTGCCTTTAGCCTTGTACTCTAACTGTGCCGCCACGAGACACAACAGGTCCTCTCGACCTCGAAGTAGTCGTCTGCGAGTCGCATCGTATACATCAGCCTGATCATGGCTCAAAGTTAGCTCAGGGAACAGATCTTCGTTATCATATGTTACCTGTGCCTTGTAAAAGCCCTCAAGTGCAGCCTGCTGGCCGGTCCCATTGCTGTCGCCCGTGTGTGGTTTCAAGAAACAGGCATAGAAGAACGTGCCAAAAGAGCGGATTGCACTCGGAGATTCACGGCCATCTTTACGGGCTTGAAATGCAAATGCAAAGACGACGCCAATGACGGCAAGCACTGCGCAGGCAACGGCGAGTATCTGGACATGGTGAGCCTTGATGGAAGTGGTCAAAGAGGACAGTTCAGGAAAGGAGAATGCGTCTTGAATCATCTCGACAGGCGTAGATGTTTGGAGCATATCGACATTGGAAGACACAATCTGAACAAATTGTATTTGCGCGGACAATGTATGAAATAGACGTTGCCCATGAATTTCCTCCTCGACTCTGCCCCACTGAACCCCGCCCTAAGGAGACTGCGATATCGCATTACAGACGGTTTATCACCATTCATTGCCGCACATGGTCCTGAACTACCTTAGCTACCTTCCCTTCCCTTCCTCACCTTAATCAGGTCGATCCGAGCGAGGAGCGATTTGGTTTTGGATTCAACTGCAATCGCAATTGCAATCCAATTGCAATTGAACCGTGGGTGTGGATCTGTCGCCCCAATCCATTGGTTTCATTGGATTCAAGGATTGAATTGACTTCATTGGTGGCAATATGTTGAGTTGCTGTAGCTTTGCGGGTCAACAAAAGCTTCACTCGAGCATGTGGATGAAGCAAGTTGGATCTCTGCACTTGTTGTGAACTGGCGGGGCGGACGAGTTTGACGTCAAGAGGCCCAATCACCCTAACCAGGTATTGACCAATCATAGCCGACAGTCTTGCACGCTTCCGTTGTTTACCAACAGTGAGGTAACAATAACGTTTCAGGTCAACTCTGTGCATATCTTACAAGCCATTTCCCCTTCTCATTATTATTTAGCAGCGGATATACAATTGATCAAATATACCAGTATGTTTTTCATATGTGTACAAGAACACTAGTATGGAGATCGGCCACAACAACAATGGGGGTTTCTAAGCCATCACACTGCAGCACGTCCCCAATAGCAACCGTGTCACCCCCCCCCCCAAATACCCCCAAATACCCCCGAATCTCCCCGAGAACACCCGATTGCAACCCGACGGGCTTAACAAAATGCATCCAGCTCTAAACCGTCCCAGTATAGCGTTTGTGGTCCCAACGCCAAGCAAGCCAAGAGACTACCCATGTACATAACACTGCCATCAAAAAGCACCTGATTCTTTCAGAATACATGCCAAGCGCCGATAGTCTTTCAACAAATCCGCCACTTCAGTGATTCTCAGCTCCCCTGGCCCGTCCACTTCCAGAAAGCGAGATATTGGCGGGGAAATTGCCGGTATCTTCCTGACCGTTGCCGAGATCGGTTCGGGCTGGAGCTTTGCATCACTGACTCCCAACTCTTTGCTCTGCTCGGCGGACGATGGTATGGCAGGTGGTGTGTTCGATGCTGTCCTACCGAAGCCACGCATCACGTTCATACCAGCCAACCGATTCAGAGGGTTGAGGGTGTTGCCGAGGTTGCGCATGGACTCGATCGCAGCGTTGCTGGACGCAGGCGGCGCTGACATTGAAAATGGAGCGGATGAGTCAGCCTGACCGTTGCTTGTGGCAAACAAAACACGCTTTCCGCTACCATTGCTCTGTGTGCTGTCGACGCTTCGTTCTCTGGTCTGTTTGTGACCACTGATGAGGCCTAGAACTTTGTCCTCCTTGAGTTGAGCCCTGTCGACAAGCACTTCCGGTTGTTCTGCAATCGAACTCGCACCGCTAGTGCTCCCGTTGTCTTCAACCTGTGCGGCAGAACTGACCAATCTACGTGCATCATCGAGTGTTTTTGGAATCAGAACGCTGCTATTGCCGTTGCTTCTCATCTCCTGCTCTTTCAAGCGGCCAAACAAAAATCTGAAGCTGTTGTCAAGAGTATTGCTGATGTTCCTGAACCCTTGGTCGGCAGTTGTTCTGACGGCGTCACTAGCGGCTCCAATTGCATTCGTCGATGGTTGCAGCAGATGACTCAATCGCCGTTGATGGAGCGAGGACGCTGGTGGCGAAGGTAATGGTTTGGAGACTGTCGTAGTATCAGGTGTAGAGTACGTTGCTACGGCAGGCGTGGTGATGGGGAACGACAGGCTTGGAGATGACGGCCGCAAGGGGCTCAAAGATATATTCTTCTCCGTTAGTGGCGTCGATGGTCGGCTGCTTGATTTTGTGGGACCCTCCAGCACTTCATCCGCTCTCAGACTCGCCAAATCCACAGTCTCGAGGAAACTAATGGCCGCCTCTAAATTGGTAAGACAGTATGCTGCTTCGCCATCGACGTTGCTGGAAGCCCTGAACCTTTGAATAAAGTGGAGATTACTAATGACGTTGATGCCTGCGGCAGGAGTGGTGAGGAGGGTGTATATTAGTGTTGGCAGGATTTCATCGGCAGACGAAGAAGCTGTTTGCATTCTCGACAGAACATCGACAATGCTCTTATGTGCTGCTGCTAGATGTTGAAGCTTCCCTAACGGATATTTCTCATCATTCATCCGCATCAGGTTATCCCTGGCACTAGTGAACCACCTGCGGACCTCACTCTCTCGATCAGAGACGCTTGTTTGATCGTCATCAGCAACAAGATCAGTGTTCACTCCTAGCTCGTCTAGTCCAATGCCGACCATCGACAATGCAGCGGTCCTCGACCGAAGCTTCTCATCCCGGACTTCATCAAGTGTACTACGATGCCGCCATATTCTATCATAAACGGCTTCGCAAGCTCTTCTTTCTACCGCCTCTTCCATTGCATGGCGCTTCTGCTCCAAGAGCCGACGTGCTTTTTTCTTGTCAACTATCTCCGTAGTCGTCAACATCTGTTGCTCAGAGCCTGGCCTCTCCTCGTATCTAAGTGACTCCTTCGAGCTCGTTGACCTTACTCTATAACCGAGCGTCGCCGTGCTGGAACTCCTAGAAGAGATAGAAGGGTTTGGAGAATTTCCCCGATACTGTCTCGAAGATAACGTAGATATGTGAGTTGAGATATGCGCTCCGGCGCGAACGTAGAAGTCTTGAAATAGGTTGGCGAGTTTCTCTATAGACGGAGGGCTGGTATAGACCTTATCAGTCAAAGAGTCGATAAACCTAGAGAGTAGGTTAGCAAGCTCCTCAGGTTGTATCTTTGTACAAATCCTGACCTGTCAGTCAAACTGATCAGTTCGATCGGTAAATCATCAAAGGTCTCTGCCGTGCCGGCCGAAAGTGATAAAGGTGCAGCTTGAAGACCCTTATCGTCCGATTTGACATCCGAGTCCGGCTTCATGAGGGTAACTCCTTCCACAGATCCGGATTTAATTAGGGTGGAGAATCCGACCATCTCAGGAGTGGGATCCTCCGGGCTAGGTTCAAGCGGAATCGTATCCTGTAAACGGTACATGGAGGGACCGGAGCCCGGTGGTTCAAAACGCGAAAAAGACCCTGTAACGTGCAATGATCTGGACGGTTGCAGGTCTTTGCCAAAATCCGAAAGACGACTCGATCCGACAATGACTGGATCTATATGTGTCAGTGTCATAGTCAGCGCGTGGTTCTGTGAAGATTCTACAATCGTGGAGAAGGAACGTGGCTCCAGTGTTCTGGAAGCTATATGATACGTGTACGAAAGTGCAAACAGTGAGAGTGCATGGAGGTGCGTACCTTGAGACATGATATGCCAGCAAAGGTAATGACTGTGTTGTCAGTGAGGGTGGAATTGGATCAGGTGGATAAAACGAAAGACATCAGCAGCATTAGTCTACCCTGTCCCACTTGAGGTAATTCAAAGAAAGTACAAACGCAGCAAATGGGCAATTTTTGGACGGAGGATAAGTACAGCAAAGATCTCCTGTCGTAGAGCGTCAGGAAGCATGCATGTGCTGATGCGATGCGGCTGCTGATGCGGCTGCCAAGGCGCTAGTGACTAGTGTACCGTGTCTCGCTGCGGTGACGGCGTCAGTTTGTCCGAAGCCACTATACTGGAAGTGATCGATCATACGTCCACTCACTTGACACCACAACAAGTGGCGGGCTTCTGAAGGTCAAGTCCTTCTAGACTTCTACCACAGTAGATATGGCTCGCTCAAGGAGTCCGGGACAGGTCTGTTACTCTGCTGGAAAAATTACTGCCAGCTTGTTGCTATCGTTCCTAGCCATCTCTTCGACATGTACGACCCTTGTTGCGGCCCAGGTGAATAGTCAACAAGGTCTCTCAGCTCAGATACCTATTCTTCCTCCATCGATATTGCCTGAACTCGACCATACCGCAGATCAACCCGATAACACGCTTCAGTTTGTGAGTTTCCAAGGGCGAGCGGAGGATGACTCTAACTTTAGGCAACCATGTGCTGACGACGGATGAGTTCATCAGACGTTGAGGCATGTTTTCCATCATGGGACTTACCTTCATCCAAAGCTTCACAAACGACTTGACGTTGCGCAGGATCGGCGAGTGTGGATCGCCACTGAGGATGATGACACATCTAGGGAGCTAGCCACTCCCCTTCGTGCTCGATCGAGAGTCATCAATATACAACGTCTCTCAGATAGACGGATATCTACCGTCGAGCCTCTTCTTGCTGCGGCGCGATCTAATGGGGGTGTCTCGGCGCTTTCGCCTTCGGCTTGGACATTAGACGAAGTCGCTGGACCAAATATCACCGACAAAGAGACAGTCCTCAACTTGGCGAAAATGACGGCAGATGCGTATATTCTGGAACCACAAACCGGGAATTGGGAGGATGTAAATGGGGGTTTCAACTACACGGACAGTTTCGGATGGGAAAGTGATGGCTTGCGGGGCCATATCTTTGCGAGTAAGGCAAACTTGACAATAGTTATCAGCCTGAAAGGCACTTCGCCAGCGGTCTTCGATGGTGCGGAAACAACGACGAATGATAAAATCAACGATAACTTGTTCTTCAGTTGTTGCTGTGGTCAGGGTGGCCAGTACCTGTGGAGGCAGGTGTGTGACTGCTCCTCAACCACATACACCTGCAATCGAACGTGCTTGGTCAAGAATCTGAAAGACGAAAATCGATATTATCGAGCAGCTATTGATTTGTACGGCAACGTTACAGCGCTCTATCCAAACTCCAACGTATGGCTTGCCGGACATTCTTTGGGTGGGGCCGTGAGTAGCCTTCTGGGATTGACCTTTGGACTTCCTGTGGTCACGATCGAGGCTCCTGCTGAGGCTCTCGCTGCGGCTAGACTTGGTATACCAACACCGCCAGGTTCTAAACCTGGAGCCCCGCAAAGCAGAGCGTATACTGGGGCCTACCATATTGGTCACACTGCTGACCCTGTATTTATGGGGACTTGCAACAGTGCCACAGCTGCTTGCACCTTGGGTGGATATGCAATGGAAACCCAGTGTCACACCGGCCAGACTTGCGTTTACGATACCGTGGAAGATAAAGGTTGGAGGGTCGGCATCGGGAACCATAAGATTTCGGGAGTCATCAAGAGCGTAATAGAAGTATACGACGGGGTCCCGGCATGTACTGCCGACACTGAGTGCATCGATTGTTTTAACTGGAAGTTTTTCGAAAGCAACGGTTCTGATACTACGACCTCCCGCACATCCAGCACCTCACGCACGCGCACACGGACGTCTACCTGCAAAACGCCCGGATGGTGGGGTTGTCTTGATGAATCAACCACTACCACAATTACCTCGACCTCGGCAACCACCACTAAAGCTACCTCCACTACTACCAGCTGCAAAACGCCAGGCTGGTTCGGATGCAATGACCCAACGACGACCTCCAAGGCAAGAGCTGCGCCTACGCCAACCATGACTAAATCAGCTATGTCAACCGAGCACGGGTCTTCTAGTCATTGGTCCACGCCGTCCTCGACTTCTTACAGCAGCTGTGAGACTCCTGGACTTTTCTGGGGTTGCCATGATCGAACCTCTACGACCCGGACCGTTTCGATCACGTCTTCCCCAACATCGCAGGCGACGGTGTCACGATCATCAAGCTCAACAACATGTACTTCCGAAGCTTGGTTTGGTCTGATATGTTTAGACCCGTCTCCGTCCATATAAGAGCTGTTGAAACTGAAGCAACGGCAAAGAGGAAAGGATGGAATCCTTATGAACATTACTATGGTCACGGTAAAGTTCAACAACGTCTCAGTAATGAATGGATGTACGGAATGGTGCTTGTGCATATGGCTTCCGAGGTTGATCATGGGTATAGCTTGAACGGATGCTAAGGTGTTGGGGAATTGTCCAAAGTTTTCATGGCGCTGTGGAGGGTTCGGTTGGGTGCTCTTAGCGACTTGCTTACATACATATGAGGATAGGACGGCAGGAATGGGAGGCTTGATATGCTACTATGAAACAACAACGTGATCATGCTTAAGCTACAAAAACCTCTGTAACGGAAAGTGTCCGAGTGGTCTAAAGTCCGTTGTGACACCTGCTGCCTATATCTCCTAACCCCAACGTCAAGCACGCCATGTCATACTGAGATAATCCATCTATATAAGCTTCAACTGAAACCCAGCCCCCGACTCCTCATCTTCCCTCCCTGCAAACAACCCACTAAAATCCGCCCCCTCCCCTTCAATCCTAGGCGCTTCACCCCTCCTCGGCGCACTGGGACTGACGATCCGTCTCCGTTTCTCCTGCCCCGCCTTCGACGGGAAGGTCGGAAACATGGCCGTCGATTTCGGCCTCGGGTCCTCCTTGAAGTACGCATGTGCCAGCACCTCGGCTGCGGTAGGCCGCCGTGCTGGGTTCAGAGCCAAGAGGGAGGTAAGCAGCTCGTTGCCAGCAGCGGTGAGGAAGGGGAACTTTGCGCGGATGACGGCGCCGACGGTCTGTTGGGTGCGGGGGAGACGAAGGGAGCGGGCGTTGGGGAGGCGCTTGAAGCCCGGCCAGGTGTCTTCGGTGGGGATGCCGCATAGCTCGAAGATCTGAGGCGGATTTGTCAGTCAGCGGTGTTGGGATGAGCGGGGGTATGGTCAGGAGTGGGAGACGTGCCTTCGAGAGCTGGTCGACTTCGTTTTTGCCTTGCAGGAGCGGTCCCTTGCTCAGTAGCTCCCCGAAGATGCACCCTATGCTCCACATGTCCACCGCGGGGCCGTACGTTTCCGCTCCCAGCAGCAGCTCCGGTGCGCGGTACCACAGCGTCACTACCAGCTGCGTCATTTTCGGCGCAGGGTCGCCGAAGTATCGCGCCATGCCGAAATCGGCGACTTTGAGTTGGCCTCGATTGTTCATGAGCAGGTTGGACGTCTTCAGATCACGGTGCAGGATCCAGTTGCTGTGTAGATAGTCGGTCGCGGAGACCAGCTGGAGGAGTAGGGTCTTGATCTCGGAGGGGAGAAAGGGTTCTTGCATGTCTTCCTGGAGGGTCTTGAGATCGTGCTCGAGGAAGTCCATGACGAGGAATATACTGGTCTTGAAGATCAGCGACTCTGGATGATCCGTAACCTGTAGCGTTGAGCCACTTACTCGTTCATGCCGTCGCCCATGACCACTTCTCTGAGGTTGACGATGTTCGGATGCCTCGCCTCCATGAGCGTCTGTATTTCCCTTAATCCGGTGACCGGAAAGCCGTCGTTCGCGTTGTCCATCTTCAGCTTCTTCAGTGCCACCACTTCCCCTGTAGCCGACTCTTTTGCTCTGGATACCCACCCGTATGAACCTTCCTCGATGTGATTCAGCTTCTCGAAGTTATCGACGTGCCGGCATGGTCCCCATTCAGGTGCTGGGAGCCGCAGCAGCTGCGCAGATGCTGGGGCTTGTCCCTTGTCTGCATCTGGCGACAACCTTCGTCTCTTTGCTGGCCTCTCAAGATCCCCATTAACCCCAGTGTTATCGCGACCGTCTGTAGTCCTAATGGACATTGACCCAGACTCTGCGACTCGCTGCTGTCGAGCTTTCTGAGCTTCCTCTAATTGTCGCTGCTTTTCAGCTTTAGCTTTCTTCTTCAGCTCTCTCTCATGCTTTCTGAGCGCCTCGGCCGCCGCATCCTCTTGATCGTCTGCCCAGCGCGACTTCGGTATAGTAGACATGGTGGGGGGTGATTGATGAGCTTGGGAGCTTTGTTGCGCTCTGGCGATGGGGAACGTTAGTGCGGACTCTCGATCCCAGGCTTGCAAGAACTCCAAAGTCTACATGAAACAGCGCCCCAGAATTATATCATAACGCTCTTTCTGTCGTGATTTGCATAACACGACAGCGTGAAGTGGGATGAAATCACGATCCTTCAAATTAGTCGGTTGGTGCTCACGGAAGCCATTGAGCCAGCGATGCCCGTGGGAAATCAAGACCCGTATCAGATGGGCATCGACTCAAAACCGACAATGGTCAACACCGTTGGCGAAGAACCTTGCCGAAGCCATCAAAGTACGTATTCCAGATGCCAATCATTGTTCACCCATTGACGCAGTTCAGACAACCGGCCCCATATCCATAGCGGCGTATATGCGGCAATGTCTGACCTCCCCAGACGGCGGATACTACATGTCGCAAGCAGAAGACAGAGACCAATTCGGGCGCAAGGGCGACTTCATCACTTCGCCAGAGATATCCCAGATATTCGGGGAGTTACTGGGCATATGGATGGTTACAGAGTGGATGGCGCAGGGCCAGAAAAGCAGGGGGATCGATCTCATCGAACTAGGGCCTGGGAGGGGCACATTGATGGATGATATGTTACGGGTGCGTTCGACCATGTCTGCTTATACACCAGGTTATAGTACGGGAAGCTGACATTGTTAGAGACTCTACGAAACTTCAAAGCCCTTGCCTCCAACATCAAAGCCGTCTATCTCGTAGAGACCAGCCCGTCCTTACGAGAAACGCAAAAGCGGCTACTATGCACGGACGCGCCGATGGAGGAAATCGATATAGGATATCGAAGTATGGGCAAGTACTTCGACGCGCCGGTGATATGGTGCGAGGATATCCGGTTCGTGCCCAAAGGTACGTCTTCTCTCGACCTCCTCCTTCAGTACATAGTCCCAACCACACCCCAGACACCGACAACACGCCCTTCATATTCGCCCACGAATTCTTCGACGCCCTCCCCATCCACGCCTTCCAATCCGTCGCCCCGTCCCCCTCCGCAAGCCCCTCAACCATCACCACCCCCACCGGCCCCACCACCATCCGCAAACCCACCACCACCTCCACCACCCCGCAATGGCGCGAACTCCTCATCTCCCCCACCCCACCCGCCACCACCACCACCC
>JAABUJ010002159.1_pt1 | contig 25330 bp, 18 predicted proteins | sample 5559131 | NCBI WGS metagenome assembly JAABUJ01 (sample SAMN10711875, study PRJNA513366) | rock metagenome | isolation source: Antarctica rocks | place: Antarctica: Victoria Land, Mt New Zealand nord | collected 2016-01-07
CGGATGGCGGCTCAGGCGGGCGTAGCGCAGGATCATGGTGCCTCCACGGAGGGCCTCGGCGCGGTGCCACCACCCGCCACCCACCCAGTCTACTCCACCTACCGCAATTACGAATGTTATCTAATACAATTGGATGCATAGTAGCTGTTCTACTCTTGCATCTCGTTATGGTGAGCATAGCGTGTAGGTAAGTAGTAGCACGATCGCAAGCTGATTAATGGTGAAATGGAGTAGCAGATGAGCAAGGACCGGTCGTTCGCTCGTCGCACGTTCCTACTTAGCTTGGCGGCTAGCGCGGTGTCGGCGGGACTCGCGTCGTGCGGATCGTCGAACGCTACGACCCCCACGACGGGTGCCGCCGCGCCGCAACCCACAACTGCCGGTGGCGGCACGATCTCGACGGTCGCGGCTACGTTGCCACCCAAGGCGGCACCAACCAGCGCGCCGGTGGTCGGCGGTGGGCAGGCTCCTTCCGGGGGGCTGCCGACGCCGCGCAATCAGACGCTGGTCGGCGAAACGGTCAAGATGCAAATCTTCGACAGCTTCAACCCGTTCATCCCGAATGGCGAGCAGGGGAACAGCGGTTTGGCGCAGGGTGCCCGCGAGTGTATGTTCTACGCCAACTTCATGACCGACAAAATCGTGCCCTGGTTGGCGACTAAGTACGAGTACAACGCCGACTTCACTCAAATGACGATCACGCTCAACCCGAATGTTAAGTGGAGCGACGGGCAGCCGTACACCAGCGATGATGTGCTCTTCACCCTTGATCTCCTAACGAAGAACCCGCAATTCACCGGCTCCAGCGTCGTGACGACCTGGGTCGAATCGGCCACCGCGCCGGACAAGTCAACGTTCGTGCTGAAGCTGAAGAAGCCGAACCCGCGTTACCACTATAACTTCGTGGCGCGTATCTCCGACGTCGCCATCAAGATCGTGCCGAAGCACATCTGGGAGAAGCAAGACGCGGGGACGTTCAAGAACAACCCGCCGATCTACACCGGACCCTACGTGCTCGATCGGACGATCCCCGAGCAGTTCATGTACGTCTGGAAGAAGAATCCGGAATACTGGAACAAGGCCAACGACGATCCGAAGCCACAGTACCTGGTCTGGCGCCAGACCCTGCCCGCTGATGCGATCGTGCAGGACTTCCAGCGCGGCAACGTCGACGCGGTACTCGGGGGCCAAGGCTACACCTTCGACTATCCACTGCAGCAGGCGGTCAAGAATAGCTACAAGAACATGATCCAGGTCAGCTTCCTCGATCCGTGCCCGCGCGGCCTCTGGCTCAATCAGGACTCGCCGTCGGGCCTCTTCCAGACGGCCGAGGGGCGCCGTGCGATTTCCTATATGCTCGATCGCGATACGATCGCCAAGACGATCTGGCAGCCCCCCACCACCGGAGCAAAGTATCCCTGGGCCGATTGGAAGGCCAACCAGAAGTGGCAGGATGCCACCATCATGAAGAAGTACGAGTTGACCTTTGACATGAAGCAGGCCGAGCAACTGCTCGACGGGCTCGGGGCAACCAAGAACGGCGACGTCCGTCAGCTCAATGGCAAGCCGCTCGCGCTGACGGTCATCACGCCGGTCGCGGTCGGCCTACCCGAGTACCAGATCGCGCAGGCGCTGGCCGGTAACGCCAAGAAACTCGGCATCGACATGCAGGTCAAGAGTTTGGTTGGTACGGCCTTTGGTGACGCCTATAACAACGGTCAGTATGACATCAGCTCGCATTGGCTCTGCGGCGTCGGGCTCGATCCGGGTGAACTCTACAATCAGTTCGAGACGCAGTACTACCAACCGATCGGCACGCGCACGACCCAGGGCAACGCAACGCGCAGCAAGCTTCCCGATCTTGACGCGATCGCCACGCAACTCGACGCCGTCAGCCCCGAGGATCCCAAGAACAAGCCGCTGTTCGACCAGGGTTTCGAGGCGTTCATGAAGGAACTCCCGGCAATGCCCAGCATCCAGACGCTCTACCCCCTCGTCTACAACGACACCTACTGGAAAGGCTGGCCGACCCAGGACGATCAGTACAGCGTGCCGGCGATGTGGTGGGCGCACTTCCGCCTCATCATCAGTAAGCTCGAAGCAACTGGCAAATAACGAGCACCTGGCTACCGGCGTACGAGAGCGTGTGGCACCACCTGCGGGTGCTGCACACTTTGTCGCCCGGTGTCGCGCCAAGGAGAACCGGAAGCGGGGAGCGCGATGGCGATACAAGCCCCTGTCGACACAATCGAAACGGTGGCGCTCGATACGCTCGAGGTCGCGCCGCAGCGCCGCTCCTGGGTGCACCCGACGCTCGCCTACTACGCCCGGCGGATCGGACTCTACCTCGTCACCCTCTGGGGCGCACTGACCGCCTCGTTCATCTTCTTTCACCTGATTCCCGGCGATCCGATCGGTGCGATTGTCTTCCAACTCCAGGCCCAGGGCCAGTTCGGTGCCCAGGACAGCACCCAAGCGATCGTCGATTACTATCGGACGGCGTTTGGGCTCGATGGCAACCTCTTCCAGCAGTACGTCCGCTACCTGAATCAGGTCTTCATCCACCGTAACTTCGGGCCGTCGATCATCAGCTTCCCGGTGCCGGCGCAGGACTTGATCTTCCGGTCGCTGCCGTGGACGATCGGGCTGCTCGGTTCGGCGACACTACTGGCTTGGACGCTCGGTGTGATAGGCGGCACATTCGTCGGCTGGGCGCGCAAGTCACGGCTGGCCGGTTTCATCACCAACGTCGCGTTGTTGCTCTCGCATGTCCCGGCCTACTTCGTCGCGCTCTTCCTGCTCTTCTTCCTGGTCTATCGCACCCCGCTCTTGCCAGCGAATGGTGCATACGATGCGACGCTGACGATCGGCTTGAACGGGGCATTCATCGCCAGCGTGATCCAGCATGCGATCATCCCGGTGCTGGCGACCGCGTTGGTTGGCACCTGCAACTGGCTGATTACGACGCGCACGCTGGTTGTCAGCATCCTCGGCGAGGACTACCTCACTTTCGCCAGCGCCAAAGGCCTCGCACCGCGCCATATCCTCAACCGCTACGTCATGCGCAACGCCTGGTTACCACAAATCACCGCGCTCGGGATCACGCTCGGCGCGGTGCTCAACGGCAACGTGCTGGTCGAGCGGCTCTTCCGCTACCCCGGTGTCGGCAATCTGCTGGTTGATGCGATCACCGTCAAAGACCTCAACACAGCCCAGGGGATCGTCATCCTGCTGATCTTCGTGGTGCTGACCGCTAACCTGATCATCGACCTCTGCCTGCCGTTGTTCGACCCGCGGGTGCGGTACCTACGCTGACAGAAAGGGGAACGGAACATGGCGCTAGGGCGTGTCTGGCGGTCCAGCGGCAAGTTCCGGGTTGGGGCGACGATCACACTACTGTTGGTCTTGCTCGGGCTGTTTCATCGGCTATTGATCCGACTGGTGATTGGCGACGTCGATCCCTTACAAACCGGGATGTTCGAAATCTTCCTCGACCCGACCAGGGCACACCCTCTTGGCACCGATCGGTTCGGGCGTGATGTACTGGCGCTGGTGTTGATCGGGCTACCAAACTCGCTGGCCGTGGCGACGATCGCAGGCATTATCTCGACGACAATCGGGGTGGTGGTCGGGTTTGTCGCGGGCTACAAGGGCGGCAAGGTTGATGCTTTCCTGCGGACCGTCACCGACATGTTCCTCGTCGTGCCGACGCTGCCGCTGATCATCATCCTGGCATCGTACGTCGCGCGTGTTACGATCCCGCAATTGGCGTTGATCCTGGCGGTGTTCAGTTGGTCGTTCGCGGCACGGGTGATTCGCGCGCAGGTTCTCAGCCTGCGTGAGCGTCCGTATATCGATCTGTCGCGGATGACCAACATGAACGATCGGGAGATTATCTTCCAGGATATCTTGCCGAACATGCTGCCGTACATCGGGATCGGCTTCGCCACGGCGGCGCTCGGTGCCGCATTCGCACTGGTTGGTCTCGAGGTGATCGGGCTGGGGCCGAGCGATACGATGGATCTGGGGCTGTTGATCAACTTTGCCCAGCAGTGGGGTGTGCTGAGCCTCGGCAAGTGGGCTATCTTCGCCGCGCCGGTGACCATCCTGGTGTTGCTTTTCTTTGGCGTCGTGCTGATGAACCAGGGGCTCGAAGAGTTCTACAACCCGCGCCTGCGCGGCGCGGCGAGCTGAGACCAGAGGAGCAGAGCGTATGCAGACGATTCCCCTGGGTACCCCGCCCGCTCGGCGGGCGAGCACGGCCCCGCTGCTCCAGATCGAGGACCTCGCGATCCATTTCCAGACGCCGCGTGGGCTGGCGCGGGTCGTTGATGGCGCTAATCTAACGATCTATCGTAACGAAATCTTCGGGCTGGCTGGTGAGTCGGGCTGCGGGAAGACGACGCTGGTCGAGGCGATCCTGCAGATCATCCGTTTCCCTAATCGCGTCACACGCGGGCGGGTACTGTTCTCCCCGAACAGCCCCGACGTCCCCGAGCCGATCGACCTGATGCGCCTCTCGCCACGGCAACTGCGTCGCTTCCGCTGGGAACACATCTCCTACGTGCCACAGGGTTCGATGAATGCGCTGAATCCGGTCATGCGGATCGGCGAGCAGATCGTCGACGGGATGGTCGCCCATGGCGTGTCGGAGTACGAAGCACGCCAGAAAGTGCCCGATCTGCTGAACAAAGTCGGGCTCGAAGCGAAGGTCGCACAGCGCTATCCCCACGAGCTCAGTGGCGGGATGAAGCAGCGCACCATCATTGCAGCGGCGATCTCGATGGACCCCGAACTGATCATCGCCGACGAGCCGACGACCGCGCTCGACGTCAACGTTCAGCGGGTCATCCTCGAAACGCTGATGACCCTGCGGCGCGAGATGGGGATCGCGATCCTGATCGTCAGCCACGATCTGCCGGTGCATGCGCAGCTAGTCGACCGGATCGGGATCATGTACGCGGGGCAGGTGGTGGAGATCGGCGATGTGCGCCCAGTCCTCAAAGCGCCGTTGCACCCCTACACCCAAGGGCTGATGGATGCAATCCCGATGATCGGCGGTGAGCGCACGCGCCTCAGCGGCATCGGCGGTGTGGCACCAAGTCCGCTTGAATGGCCGTCCGGTTGCCGATTCCATCCGCGTTGTCCGTACTGTCCGGCGCTCGCCCGGGATGTCGTGCCTCGACTGGTCAAAGTCCGACCCGGTTTGCGAACAGTCGCCGAACGCGATCTCGACATCGGTCCCGACCGCTACGTAGCCTGCCATCTCTACCCCGAATCGACGCCGCTCGACGGGAGGAACGTGTGAGTGGGACCGCAACGCCAATTCTCGAAATGCGCGGCATGACTAAGGTCTTCGGCAACGTCGGACCTGGTGGCGCAGGCACCCTCGCCGTCGATACGGTGTCGCTGGCGCTCGAGGCGTCGCCCCCTCGCATCGTCAGTATCGTCGGTGAGAGCGGTAGCGGCAAGACAACGGTTGCCCGCGCGTTGCTCGGATTGAATCCACCGAGTAGCGGTCAGGTCCTGTACCGTGGCAATGACATCTACCGGCTCAAAGGCGACGATATGACGACGTTCCGTAAGGAGGTGCAGGCGATCTTTCAAGACCCTTACGGGATCTATAATCCCTACTACCGCATCGACCGCGTCTTCACCATGACGATCCGTAAGTTCAAGTTGGCGCAGTCGAAGGGCGAGCAACGCGATCTGACCGAGGAGGCATTGCGCGCGGTCAATCTGCGCCCCGACGATGTGCTCGGGCGGTTCCCCCACCAGTTGAGCGGTGGCGAGCGCCAGCGGGTGATGCTGGCGCGCGCCTATATGCTACGCCCCAAGGTAATCATCGCCGACGAGCCGATCTCGATGCTCGATGTCGCCGTACGCGCGACGTTCATGAACATCCTGCTCGATTTCAAAGAGCAGTATGGGATGTCCACCCTCTTCATCACGCACGACTTGTCTACAGCCTACTACCTCGGTGGCGATATCATGGTGATGGCGCGCGGTCGGGTGGTCGAAGAAGGGCCTGCGGAGACGGTGATGGCTAACCCGGCGCACCCCTACACAGAGCAACTTTTGCAGGCGATCCCCTCGTCGGATCCCGACCAGCGCTGGAGTGGTGCTTTGCCATCCAATAATCCGGCGTCAGCCGAGCGACTGGTGAGTCGCGACCGCTGTCTCTTCGCTGAGCGGTGTCCCTACGTGATGGATATCTGCTGGCAAAAGCGCCCCGCTCGCTATCCGATCGGCCAGCAGCATGCGCTGTGCTATCTGCATGATCCGGCCATCAATGTCGCTGCTGAGGCCGCTTCGGATGAGCCGGGTGTGGCGCGACGCGGTGCTGGCATGCGCTAGGGTGGCTTGGATAGACAGTGTGACACAGCTAAGGGGGGCAAGGAGTGTCGTCGTACGGTGCTTGCAGCAGGAAAGATAGTGTTGTGATTTTCGCCAATGCTGGTTTCTGCCTTTGCACAGCGATATTCGCGCATGTCGCCTGGTGTGCGTACCTCTTTGTCCACCGCTATTGGCAGCTCCAGCGAGTTGTTGCTCGAATATGGGATACCCGTTTACGACAAGACGATCTGCTGTCGGTCCTGGGCGTTCGGCCAAACCGTCCTGAAGGGGCAGTATCGCCACTAACCGCGCTCTGGCGACACACAGCACCGGAATATGGTATTCATTGCTATAAATGGCAGATAACATCACCCGAAATGGCGGGTCGACCGGGACGGCACCATTTTCGCTATCTTGATGCGGGCTCACCGCGCCGCGTAGGTCACGGGGAAATTCTTGCACGCGGGGCTCAAGGCGTTGCAATGCGCCCCTCGCGTCGTCACCACGGACAATCCCCCGACGTACGACGTGACCAGGCGCATGCTACTCCCCCAGCCGAACCTCTGCGACCAGCGAGGTCGAACAACCGCGCGGTGCCGTGCTGATGGTGGCGAGATTGCCAGCTGTGCCGGATGTTATCCTCGATGGCCGATTCGAGCCGGGCCAGGAGCGACGCTATCGCCATGTCCCGTTCACCGTGCCTCCCGGCATGAGACAGCTCCATGTCGCCTATAGTTACAATGACCGGATCGGCTCCGACCCGACGCTCAGCGGCGGCAATACCCTCGACATCGGCCTCTTCGACGAGCGGGGTAATGCCTCCGGTAGCCCCGGTTTCCGCGGTTGGAGCGGCAGCAACAAGGCTGCGTTCACGATCGACCAGGCGTGGGCCACCCCGCCCTACCGACCCGGGCCGCTCGGCGCGGGTACCTGGCAGGTGCTCCTCGGTCCGTACAAGATCGGCCCACGCGGGCTCGACTATCGCGTGTCGCTCTGGTTCAATCCCGGCTTACCACCTGAGGAGCGATCGTTCGCCCGATCGGGGTCCCCGACGCCTGCGCAGCTCCCCCCGCCCGCCGAGCCGGGTTGGGTGCGTGGCGATCTCCACAGCCACACGCTGTTCTCTGATGGCGATTCCTGGCCAGTGGAGTCGCTGCACGCGGGGGCGGAAGCGGGGCTCGACTTCCTCGGTATCACCGATCACAACAGTGTTGGTGCCCACGACGCACTCGACGTGACGGGTGTCGGGCGAGACGATTTGCCGCTCCTGATCCCTGGCGTGGAGGTCACGACCTACGGTGGCCACTGGAACGTGTGGGGCACCGACCGCTGGTACGACTTCCGCGACCCCGTGCCCGGTGCAGTGGAGGCGGCAATGCGCGAAGCGGTCACGGCGGGCGGGCTGGTGAGTATTAACCATCCTAAGCCGTTTGGTCCGCCCTGGGCGTACCCGGAGGTGCGCGGTCACCATGCGATCGAGGTCTGGAATGGGCCGTGGGACGCGCTCAACACGATCGCACTGGAATACTGGGAGGACCGCCTGCGCGGTGGAGAGCGCCTGCTCGCCCTCGGTGGCAGCGACACGCACCGTCTGCGGGCCGCCGCTCCCGGTGCTGTCTTTGCGCCACGTCTCGGCCAACCGACAACTTGGGTACGGGTGACGGGCGCACCCACCGTTGAGAGCATCCTCACCGGTCTACACGCAGGCAATTCCTTCATCTCCGCCGAGCCCGCAGGCCCCCAGCTCTACCTCACCCGTGACAGCCTGGGGCTACGGGTCCGGTGCGTGGGCGCGATGGGAAGCACCCTCATGCTCCTCACCGACCGTGGTGCAGTCTTCGCTGCGGCGATCACGGACACCGACGACGCCCGGCGCGTGCCATCCATCGGCGACTGGACCTATTTCCGTGCGCAGCTCGTCGATACCCATGGGCGCATGCTCGCGCTGACAAACCCTGTGTGGTCGTAGCAAACCTCGCCAGAACCTTGTGACACATGTTTGCAGTTACAGGTGGCAGAAAAACATGGTGCTGACACGACAGAATATGAACGCTAGTGCCGAAAACCCTGACTGACCAGCGTCAAATCTCTGCCAACCCCAAGTGCAAACATGTGTAAGGTAGGTCGTGGCGAGGTTTGGTCGTAGAACCCGGTACTCTGCTGGGGTGCGCATGGCGGCGGCTGTCTTCGCTGGTTGGTTAGATTACACGCTCCGACGCTGATCTAGGCCCCGCGGTGATAGAAGTGGTGTAATTTCCCCTTACTGCGGGGGAATGAAGATCGGCGAGCATGGGAACTGACCCCCACGCGCGGAATCGATCTGACGTGCCATGAGGGGTGCCGGGTCAGAGCGCGACCCAGCGCCCCTCGTTCGCGCCGGTGTAGAGCGCCGCCATGACCGTGCTACGGGTCGCCGCCTCGCGCGCCGTGACGAGCGGCACGCCGGTCTGGCCCGCCACCGCGTCGAGGTAGAGATCGAAGGCGTGCGGCAGGGTTTCCGGCAGGGCGGTCCAGGCCCGCTTGCCATCGGCCCCCGCGACCTTGGCGCTGCTGAAGCGCAGTTCGCCGTCCGCCACGCTGGCGTAACCCTCGGTGCCGCTGATCTCCAGGACGACGCGGCTGGCGTCATCGACCCAGCCGGCGGCGATGCTGCTGGTGAGCCCATCGGGGAAGGCGAGCAAGCCCTCGCCGTACTCGTCGCAGTCGCCGTAGCGCCCGGTCGCGGTGCCGACCTGTGCGGTGACCCGCTCCGGCGCGGCGAGCCCTTCCAGGAACCAGAGCAGGAGATCGAGGGCGTGCGTCCCCAGGTCGCCGAAGCCGCCGAAGCCCGCCTTGGTCGGGTCGGCCAGCCAGCGCCACTCGGTGTCGAAGAGGCCGCGTAGCGCCCCGCTGTGGCAGTTGACGATCCGCAGGCGTGTCAGCTTCCCGAAACTCCCCGCCGCGATCTGCTCGCGCAGGAAGCGATTGATCCCCTGCCCGCGCATGAAGTAGCCGGTCTGGAAGATGACCCCGGCGCGCTCGATCGCGATCGCCATCTGCGCCGCGTCGGTGCCATCGAGTCCCAGCGGCTTCTCCACGAAAAGGTGTTTCCCCGCCGCCGCCGCCGCCAGGACGAGATCGGCGTGCCGATCGGTCTCGGCGCAGACGATCGCCCCGACGATCGCCGGATCGGCCCAGATCGCGTCGAGTTCGCGGACCTCCGCGCCGAGTTCGCGCGCCCGCGCCGCCGCCCGCGCCGGGTCGTGGTCCCACACCGCCATCGCCCGCACATCGTCGCGCGCGTTGAGGCGCTTGATGAAATTCGGCGTGTGGATGTGGGCACCGCCGATCAGCGCGAGCCCGCGTGCCCCTTGTGCCGTCATCCTGCCCCCTCTGTGTGGCGCGGGGAGGGGCATTCCGACGGTCCGCGCGATCGTGCGCGCCAGTCGTCGCAGCCCGCCCCGCGCCCGCCCCTGCATCGGCGTCCTTAACGCTCGCCCATCTTGACGGTGCGCCCCTCGGCGATCGAGCGGTACGCGGCCAGGATCACCTCGAGGACGCGACGCCCGTCGTAGTGGTCCTGGATCGGCTTCTGCCCGGTCGTGATGCTGTCGTAGAAGTGGTGGATCGTGTCGTCGAAGGTCTGCTGGTTCCCCTGGGCCGGGGCGGGGTAGGTGCGGGTCGACGCTTCGGTGAAGCCACGCGGCTTCTCGTGGAGATCGTAGCGCATCCCGTAGACCTCGCCGCGCTCGCCGATGACGTGCAGCTTGGCGTCGTTGGTGGGGAAGGCAAAGCCCTCACCGGTGAAGATCTGGCCGATCGCCCCGTTGGCGAACTTCACCATCACCAGCGCCGTGTCCTCGCCGTCCATCTGCGCGACGAAGGTGTTCGTCATCGCGGTGACCTCGACCGGCTCCGCCCCGGCCATGTGGAGGAGGATGTAGGTGGGGTGGTAGCCCTTGTCGATCAGGACGCCACCGCCCATCGTCTCCTTGCTCGCGCGCCAGCCGACCATCATCGTCTGCCCGCTCGGGCGACCCGGCACCTTCGGCCCTGGATAGCCGGTCGGGAATTCGTGGGAACGGATGATGAACGGCTTGCCGACCACACCGCGATCGAGCAGCTCCTTCGCCCCGGCGATGGCCGGGTAGAAAAGCTCATTGTGGCCGCTCATGTAGACGATCCCGGCCTCATCGACCGCCGCCACGATCCGATCGGCCTCTTCCAGGGTGATGCACATCGGCTTCTCACAGATGATGTGCTTGCCCGCAGCGGTCGCCGCCAGGATCGCGTCGGCGTGGAGGTGGTGCGGCAGGCAGATGTCCACCGCGTCGATGTCCGCGCCGGTGATCAGCTCGTGATAATCGGTATAGATCGTCGGCAGCATCTCGCCGCCGGTGACGCGTTGCGCCGCCGTCTCCGCCGCCGCCTGCACGACATCCGAGATCGCCGTGATACTCGCCTGTCCCGCCAGTTTGTTCCACGCGGGGATGTGCCGATTCCGCGCGATCCCCCCACTCCCGATCAGCCCAACCTTGAGCATCGCGTACTCCTTCTTGGCCGTATGCCCCGGTTCCTTATCGCCGCGCCCCATCGCCACGGCTATCGGACATACTATAACCGCGATTGCTAGTCGGCGTTGGCGATGGTCGCGGCGAGGAGCGCGGCGTGGACCTTGAGTTCGAGCCCCGGGTTGGTGCGCGCGCGGAGCCGTTCCAGGCCCATCGCCTCCAGTTGACTGTACAGCGTCTCGACGCGCTTGCGGCAGGCGCGCAGGGCGAGCTTGTCCGCCCAGCGGTTCGGGGGCATGTTCGACTTGCGGATGGGGACGAGGCGTACCCCGGTGTCCGCGAGGATCGTGGCCTCGTCCGCCGCCCCGTTGTAGCCCTTATCGCCGTAGACCGTCGCCTCGGCGGGCAGGCCGTAGGTCAGTTCGTGGACGGGCGTCAGGTCGTGCAGCCCGCCGGGGAGCAGATCGAAGGCCACCGGCACGCCCGCCGCGGTGCAGATCAGGTGCAGCCGCCAGCCGAAGAACTTCTCCTTCTTCGCGGCGCAATAGCCGCAGAAGCTCTTGCCGCGCACCTTGCGGCAGCGGCGGGCGCGGGCGCGGCGGCAGACCGGCACCGGCATGCTGTCGATGAGGAAGACCTCGCCCTGCGCGAACAAGGCCCCCAACGTCTCCAGCGCCAGGCCCAGCCAGTCGCGCAGGGCGTGCAGGCGGCGGTTGAAGCGCGATACACTCAGCGCGCCGGAGAGATAGTGGCCCAGGTGCATCACCTGCAAGGCCCGCGCCAGGTGGTTCTGGAAGGACTTCGCCGCGACCACCGCCACGGTCAGTACCTCCGCGTCGCTCGCCTGCGCGCGCACGTCATCCCGATGCCCCAGCGCCTGCATCGTCTTGTCAAGCACCACAAACGCCGTCACGATGAAGTCGTCGTCCATGCGCCCCTCCCTGCCGTGAGTCCGGTGCCTCAGCAACACCATTCTCGGTCGGAGCCGCATGGGCGGCAACTAGTACTACAGCGACACTTATCCTGTTCTTCGGTGCCAAGACGAGTACGTTCGCGGCCTACCAAACTACCATTGGCGGGCAGGAGCCCAGTACGAACGTCAAAGTGTCGCTGTAGTACTAGGGCATGTCCTCAGATAGCTGGATAGGCAGCGCAACAGGTGTGGGCGAACAAGGCGAGGACGTGCGAAGGCCGACGGTGCCGCGACAAGATTGCGTGCGTTGATCGGCCCAGGTCGCGCTGGTGCCTGTCGCATACGCCTTCCTTATTTACTCTCGTTACACTGAAAAACAGGAAATCGCTGATTTGCTCGCTTATAACTGAGGGCACGCCCTAGCAATCACGGTACATCTGGATCCTAGACATGGCAGGATTATCGTCAACCATAGCCAGAGATTTGGCGTCATTGCTCGCCATCGCCCGCGCATGCTTGCCGATCTTCTGCCAATCTGACGATCCGTATGTGTCAAGGAAGCTCTGGCGAGGTGTGCCAAGGTCAGGTGCAAATATGTGTAAGGTAGGCCGGCTCTCCCGTAAAGTTGGTGCTTCAGGTCCCGAAGTAGGGAAAGCGCCCGCGAAAACGGTCGCACGTCGGCCGCTCGGCACCGCTCTCCCGCTGATTCCGACTGCGTCTCCCCACTTTCGAGGCGAAATCGACCCGAAGTACCAACTTTACGGGAGAGCCGGTAGGCCATGGCGAGGTCTGCCGCAGGGCGCGATACACCTCGGCCAGTTGCCGGTAAGCGGCGACTACGAACTTCCGCGACCATGTTTTAGCACGGCAACGGTGGGGTCGTAACCGTCATTCCGCACGATGTACGTCCCGAGTCCTGCATGGCGCATTCCCGGGACTGCCTGCCGTCCACCCGCGATCGGGAAGGGCTGGTGAGACGCGAGCGGCGCGTACGCGCCACCGGTCGTCGGCGGGCCTCGTGCCCGCGCCGGGGCAGGAATTTGGGTGGCGCTACCGCCACGGACCCGTCGCGTACATCCTCGACTCACTCGTGGGTTGCGCCGGGTTCGAGGCATCCCTTCGCCCACTCCGCCCGCGTCGCCATGTTGAACGCGAGGGCCTGCAGGATCCCCGGCATGTGGGCGAGCGCCGGCAGGAACTGGGCCCAGCAGAGCCCCCGCTCGCTTGCGGACCAGGCCCCGAGGAGGTGGGCCCGGCCCCACTCTCGCGGTTCCGCGCGGTTCAATGCCATCGCCTGCTGCGCGTCGCCCGCGACCGGTAGGAAGAGACGCAACAGCGCCCCGTTGCCGAGGTGCGGGTGCCGCAGCGCCTCGGCCAAGAAGAATGCGGTCTGCGGTGGTCCGCCGAGCATGGCGGGGCGATCGCCGGTGAGGGCGAACTCGGCGCTCATGCCGTTCTCATCGCCGGTGGCCAGCAACCAGGGGTTGGGCTCTTGCCCTGGCGTCCTGGCGAACTCGTCGGCGAACGGCGCGGGCCGCTCGCCGATCGGCGCGTAGACCTGCTCGACGACGCCGAGGATCTCGTCGAGGTCGTCGCGGCGACCCTGGCGCGGATGTGCCGACTCGTCGAGTTGGCCGCCGATGAGGCCTGCGAGCGCCGGTGCCCTGGAATAGGCGTCCGCGACCTGGAGCGCCGTGGCGATGGTGAAGAGGCGGCCGAGCCACGCGACGTTCTGATCGTGGAAGTAGGCGGTGCAGTGCGCGGAGACCGTGCCGCGCTCGCGGTCCCAGAGGTACGCGCCGAGGGTCGGCGCACCATTCAAGGCTTCGAGCGTGGACACGGTGTGCGGGGTATCGGGCACGTCGCGGAGGAGCGCGGTCTCCGCGTGGGCGCGCGCGACCACCGTACCGGCGTCGTCGACCGTCGGCTCCGCCCAGAGGCGCTGGGAGAGTGCCCCGGCCCACCAGGTGAAACCGCGCGACTCCGCCACGGTCCACCTGTCGTCGATCTGCAGCATCTGGCGAGTGTCGGCGAGCGCCCTGAGCGCCGCGTCCTGGTGTGCGATCATGGCTGCTCCTCCTGCATTGTATGGCGCGATCGGTGGTCCCGATACCCGGTCAGGGATGCGGCGGGGTGGCCCCGACGCTCGCCGGGGCGGTGGCGAGCGCGGTTGCCGGCCATTCCCCGCAGACCTCGCCACATGATGCGGTACACGTATTGATCGCCAGGGTGGCAAGAAATGCTGCTGCTCTGGCGTCGATCATGGTGCTGCCATTGGATGACGCGGCCAGAGTTCTTGCCAATGCAGGTGCAAACATGTGTACCGGATCATGTGGCGAGGTCTGTTCCCCGGCCTCGTCATCGTAATATGCCCGGAGCTGTGGGAGAACGTCGACGAGAGGGCGATGAAGCGCACCAGATCCCGTGCGCTGGCGCGGGGAAACGCGTTCCGATGATTCATGACGCGCTAGCTGGTCGTGAGGCTGGACGCGCCATCATCCCACTCGGTCCTGGTGGAGGCGGCGAGCGGGGCGATCAGCTGGCCTATGGTCAGGGTCTTGCGACTGCTGCGCTCGGTGCCGTACTCGCTGCTAGCGGGCATCGCGCTCTTCCTCGTTGTGTCCACGACTCCGGTGGCGGTCGGCGTGTAGCGGTCGGCCCCTCGGCCACCTACACGGTCGGCTCGCGACGGCGTAGGCGCACGGCGGCAGGCCGGGGGGCACGCGAAGGCAGCGCGAGCCCTGCCACAACGAGCGCGGGCCGGTGGTACCCGCCGGTGGAAATGGCCCGACGCGCTCGGTCGGTTCCTCCCCATGGATCGCGGTCTCGCCTTGTCGGGCGTGAGTATCACATACTGTCCAGCGTACACAAAAAACCGCTCGCGCCCGCGCCGCCCCGGCACGAAGGACAGCGGGACTTGCCCGATTTCCAACAGTCGGAGTACCGTGCATGGCACACCCCGTCGGGAACGATCGTGTCGGGCCGCATTGCTTTCGCCTCCCGGCTTCGACGACCGCGGCGCGCTCAGCCCGCCCGTCGTGGCCCCTGAGTATCGTCAACCGGGGACCACGGACGGTTCCAGGGCAGGGCGGGGTCGAAGAAGTGCGTGCCGTTACCTATACCAATCCTGATTGCATTTTCCTGCTCTCGGGAGTTGTCGTCTTTGACAAGGCCTGTTTCTCGCTGGGCATACAAAGTCGCCGTCGCCGGACCCGGCCCTGGTTGTCTGCACGGTGTTCACGGCATCGGTCCGCCCGGCGTCCGAATCGCGCGCGAGCGCCGCGATCAGCGGTTCCAAGTCGTCACCCCACATGGATATTATGGTTTCGAGCCATCACCGATCGCGAGTGCTCGCGCCAGATCGACCGCGAACGAGAGATTGTACAGCCCTGCCCCCGGCCTAAGCGCGGGCATGGCGTGGCGCGCGGGAGCCAGCCGGGCTAAGCCGATATGGAGTAGGCGCAAGAGCGCGGCCTGCGCTACCGTGAACTCTTCCAGTTCACGCTGGCGGTGCCCCGCGATCCGCCGCAGGCGCCACTCGATCCCCTGATCGTAGACGCCGCAGGTGTAGTCGATGGTGGTGTGACCGGCGTTGGCCGCCGCCTCGCGCGCGGCGTCGGGCGCGCGCGCAATCGCCACGGCGAGCGGTGCCCAATCGCGGTCGGGCGCGTCGCGCACGGCGTGGTTCGCGCTCTGAACGAGCGTGAGATAGCGATGGCGCAGGAGGTGCGGCCAGACGTTCACACCGGCGAGGATCGCGCGATAGCGCCGCTCCAACGCGGCGGCGCGCGCGGGATCGATGACGTCCGGGAGGAGCGGCGGTTCCGGCTCGCCCACCTGGCGTGTCGCGGCGCGGATGCCAACCTGCTTGTGGAGGAACGCTTCAAAGCCGGCGAACGTCGGCATGGCCACGACCGCGCGACCGGTCTTATCTTTGGTGTGGGCGGCATCGATCCAGCACATGGTCTCCCGGATGTCGCGCCCCAGGAGCGCCATCGTCTCGTGGAGTCGCAGCCCGTGGCGGGCTTGCATGCCGAACAGCAGGATCAGGCTCTTCGCGAACTCGCCGCCGTCGCGCCGTAGCCGACGCGCCAGGCCGAGCAACTGGCCGGACGAGGGGAGGGCGAGCGGCTCCGCCACCGGCGTCACGGCGAGTTGCCACCGCGCAGCGACCGGTATCCCCCACGCGAGCGCCTCCTCGTGCCACTGCCGCAACGTCCCCTGGAGGCGTCGCATGGTGCTCGCGGCCCTGTCGCGCCCCTCCAGGATCGCCCACTGCTCCCGCCCCCAGCGGTGGAGTGGCGTGGTGCCGATGTGGCGCAGGGCGACGACCAGGTCGTCCCAGTACGCGTCGAGCGTCTCCCATGCCAGGGCTGGCTGGCGCGCTCCGGCCAGACCGTCGCGACCGAGTCGCCCTTCGTCGATGCGCCCGGCCAGGAAGTACAGCGCGAGCGCGGTATTCGCGGCGAGCGCGGGCGCGCCAACCTCGGCGGCGGCCAGTGCCATTGCGAGTCGCTCCGGGTCGGGATCCCGGCTATCCCCGGAAACGCCAACCATCAGCAAGGCGCGCGCACGCGTGCGCAACTCCTCGGCGAGCACTTGGCGCGCACCGTGCCGCCCCCGGATCGCGGCGCGCACGCCCGTCGCCAGCTCGGTGAGCCCATCCTCGACGCTCACACGGCCCGCGATCCGGGGGCGACAGTCGGGCAGGGGCGCCATGTCGCGCGGGGTCGTCGGGTGGAAGCCCGCGGCCTCATAGGCCGCGAGCACGCCGGTGTCGAACGCGTGGATCGGGCGATGCGGCGCCCCGCCAACGCCGAGGGCGACGGTGGCCCCGCCGTGGTGCTCCTGGTTATGGCGCCACGCCACGGCACGCAGGGTGCGCGCGCGCGGTCGCGTGCCCGTCCGCTCCGACCAGGCCCGGCGGAGCCGATCGGCGATCCGCGCCGGGGTGCAAGCTGCCTCGCCCGGCGGTTGCAGGAGGAGGCCGTCCTCGGGGCCACCCTGGCGGCAGAGTACATCGTCCGCGTCAACCACGAACGCGGACGGGCAGCGAAGCACGCGCTCGCGCGGGCGGAAGTCGCTCGGCCGCGCCGCGCTGATCGCCGCGAGCGCGTCCGGCCAAGCGCAGTCGAGCAGGAGCAGCAGCCCGGCGACGAGCGGCAGCAGCGCGCGCGCCGCCGCGTCCCCGGCGGTGCAAGGCCCGGCCAGCTCCTCGCGCAGCGTCCGCCGGAGTCGGGCACCGGTGTGATCGGCGAGGCCGACGAGGTCGAGGGTCGGGCCCGTGAGAGCCCGCACGCCGCGCGGGTTGGGGTCCGGGGGGGCGAGGAGTTCGCCCCGGCCGATCAACACCTCGGCCAGGAGGGCGAGCAGCCGCCGGCTCTCGCGCCCGCGCCGGTCGCCCTCGACGATGATCGCGTCGGCGTACCAGCCCGAGAGCCGTCGCTGGCGCGCCGATTCGTGGGTCGGCCAGTCCGTCGCATCGAGGCGGAGCGCCAGGAAGTGCGCCACGCCCCCCGGGCGCGCCCGGTCGGCCGGGGCGACCGCATCGAGGAACGCGACGGCGCGCGCCGTGACGGGCGGTAGCAGCGGGCGCGGCTCGTCATGCGCGAGCGCCACGCGGCGTGGTGGCGGGACGTTTTCGCCAGCGGACCCGGCGAGGTCTATCAGCGCGCCGTGGTACTCGCGCACGAACGAGCCGACCGCGCGGCGGATGGTCGACCACGTCGTCTCGTCGTCGCGCCCCACGGGTAGACCCGGGATCTCGTGGCCCATGATCGCCTGGATGATGAGCCAGCCCCGCGGCATGGCGATCAGATCGAACAGGGCCGGATCCGCGCAGCACTCCGTGAGGTACGAGGCGAGCGCGTGCCGGACGCCGTGCGGCAGGTCCGCGAGCACGGCGTCGAGGGGGGTCGGGTCGACTAACTTGCCGTCGGCACGGGGTGGCACCGCGCGGAGGTAGGCGCGCAGGACGCGCTCGAGCACGCCGACCAGGGGTATCTCCAGCGGGCGGATACGCCGGTCGCCCGCCGGTTTCCCCTGCACGATGAGGCCGGGAGTGTCCGTCGCGAGGCCCACCACGTCCACCCGACGCAGCAAGTGCAGCTCGGTCCGGCGGAGCCCGAGGAGGACGCGCAGGCAGACACACAGGAGCGTGGCCAGCGCCGCGGGCGTCGCCCGGTCCAGCGGCCAGGCCTCGCGCCACGCCCGCGCGTAGATGCGGGCGATGTACCCCAACCGGAGGTGCCGCGGCGTCCCGGAGCGGATCGCGGGCCCGGGGGGGGCCGTCTCCGGCGCGGCCGCCGCGCCCTCGGCGAGCAGCGCCCGGAGGCGGTCGGCGACCTGGTGCCCCCAGTGCCCGCGCCCGGCCCAGGCGCAGGGGCGCGACTCCAGCTCGGCGAGCAGCAGTTCCGGCAGCCGCGCGTGCGCCGCCGACCGCGCGGGTCCCGCCAGCGCCTGGTAGGTCGCGACGATGCGGAGCCGCGGGGTGTACGTGCCCGCGAGGCCGATCAGCATGCCCGGGCAGACCGTGCTGTTGTCCTGCCAGCACTGCGCCTCGGCCAGGCGGAGGGGGTGGTCGGGACGGATCGGCATGCTGCGCCCGCGCGAGAGTCCAGCGAGACGATCGACGTAGTCGGTGTGGGCGAGCGGACGGAGGGCGTTCATGCCGTCGCCCACCCAGAAGGCCGCGCGGGAGGTCGGGCCGGGGCGGCGACGCGCCCGCGCGGCCGCGAGATGCACCCGGAGCAGCCCGTCGAGCCCGCAGTGCGGCCGGATCGGCCAATACTCCCCGGCGACCGCCTCGTGCTCGGGGTGCGAGGGCGCGGCGGCGAGTTGCCGAACATAGCGCTCCTCGGGGCGGATCCACAGCACCCCCGTACCCTCGTCGAAGCAGGCGTCGCTCGCCCCCGCCTCCGGTGGCCCTGAGACGAGTTGCATCGTCGCCAGTCGTCGTGGGCTGATATAAAGTGCGTGCGATAGGAGGAATATCAACGCCGAGGCTTGGTCCGTCAGCGACGCGGCGGCGAATTGGCCCGGCGGGAGGAGCGCCTCGCAGAGATACGGGAGCCCGTCGTCGGGGAGCGCCCGCTGGTCGCCGAGGCGCGGCAGATCGTCGCACCGGGCGTCCTCGGCGGGGATCTGACCGTGCGTGGGCCCGCTCTCCTCCCGCTCGGCGCGCTCGTGCTCCTGTCGCGACGTCTCCGGCACGATGAACGGCGTCGGCTCGTCCACCAAAACGCGCCGATAGTGGACCTGCTCGTCATCGGTGACAACCGTTGCGTCGCCGCCAGCGCCTTCCCCGGGCTCCGCGACCGACACAGCTATCTCGTCCGCAGGAGGGGCCGCCTCGGTCGCGACGGGCATGATCACGTCCGTTTGTTCCACCACTACGGTGATCGGAGCGGCTTCGTCGGACCGCTCGCCGCGCGGTGGTGGCAGTGGCCCATGCCGCCGCGCCTCTTCCGGCAAGGGGCGCGCCTCCGCGCGCTTCTTCGCCTCCTCGATCTCCTCGCGCGCATTCGGTTGGGTTTCGCCCGCCTGGTTGCTGCCCACCCGCCCGAAAATGAGGAAGGCGAGTCGGTGCAGCTCAGTGGGACGCTGCCGTGTCAGCAGTGCCTGCTGGCGCAGCGGTTGTTCCAGGCTGCCGATCGCCCGTTGCGTCAGCACCGCCTTCTGGCGCGCCAGCCGATTCTCACTGATCCTGACTGCTAGCCGGATGAACGCCCTCTCTTTCCGCACCTGCCGAGGGCCGTCGGTCGGTCGATCCGGGAGGCAATCGCGAAGCTCGTCCGGCGCGATGGCGGGCCATTCCTCGCGTAAGACGCGGATCAGGTAGGCGTATCGCGCGAGATGCTCGCTGCTCTTATCGTCCGGGGCCGTCCTCGTCCGCACGTCGGCGAGCCAACTGATGATCGCGCGTTGCAGCAGGTCCCAGTACCGCCGATGCGCCGGCCCCCACCCTGCTGCCCGTCGGTCGCCCCCGTCGACTTCCGCCCGCCCTTCAATGTTAAGCTCGCACAGGATGGCGAGGACCGGTTCACGGACCGCGCGGGGTCGCGCGAGCGCGTCGACATCCTTGCGCGCCTCGAGCGCCGCGACGAGGCGCGCGAAGCCGAGTAAAGGCCCCTCGTCGCCTGGTGCGACGGCGCGCAGTAGGGCGACGACGCCATCGCGCGCGGGGACGAGCCCGCGGAAGACTCGGAAGAGCCCCGGATCCTTGTCGTCCGCGTCCACCGCGCGGGCCCACTCTCGCAGGGCGGTTACTGTCTCTAGGACGTCCTTGTCATCGCCAAGTTCGAGTAACGCGAGCGCCGCTTGCATGGACTTGTCATGATCGTCGCTCATGCTACCCCTCCTCTGACGCACGCTTGGCATCCCTGATCGCGCGAATCGTCACCCGCGATTGAAGTAGCGCCAGTTGCCGCGCCGGATCCGATGCCGCGACGGCGCAGGCGCGCCTCCACGGGATGGTGTCCTCGGACTCTTGGATGTGGCGCCGCGCTTCGGGGGTCAGCCCACGGGCGCACGCGATGCACGCGGTGGCAATCTGCGGGCTGATCGGCGGGATCCTGGGCCACCAGAGGGCTCTCCATGTCGCGCTGGTTCCGTCCGCCGCAACGTTGCCACGGTGGGTGCTTTTCAGCACCGCATATTTCCCCTCCCGCACGTGCCGCCCGACCCCGTCCCGCAGGGCCAGATCGAGGAGGTCGCCGAGGTCGATGGCCTCGTCGGCCCGCAGTGGCTGGGATGGCACCACCATCGGAAGGAGGGTGCGCGCGAGATAGGCGAGGTCAGGGACCATGACGCACGATGTATTCGCTTGGGTCGGCACGGCGACGAGCGGATGGAGGCCGCCGCGTGAATCGACATAGACGATCGGCATCGGCGACGGCCCGATGGTCCTCCACCGCGCGTGCGGCTGTTCGAGCATGTAGATGTCGAACCTGTCATTAGGGAAGCCTGACACGGCCAGGTGGAGCGATTGTTGTGCGATCATGGTTGTTGCTCCGCTCCTTGTCGGGCGTGCCTGCCGACGAGCGCCGTATCGATGATGGCGTGGCTCTGTTGCAGGCTGTCCCACCCCCGATCGTCGTCTGCATTGAGACCTTGGACGAAAATCCTCGTCACGGTCACGAAGTGAGCGCCGCGTTCCTCCTGACTTCCAGGCATCGGCTCGGGCAGATGCAGATGCGCTTCGGGGTCCGGCGCCGAGATATCATCAATTATTGATGGCCTACCCTTGCCCGTAACATCCGCCACCTTGAGGCGCTTGCCCTCCCGGGCCGCGGCGAGCAACGCCGCGCGGGAGGCCGAGTCCTTCACCTCAGCAAGGGCCATCGCGACGGTGATCTTCATTCCCGCTTCGACGGCCGCAACGAGCTCGGGCTCGGCCGCGACGCGCCCATAGCCATAAACCTTACCCTCGGACACCCCGAACGCGATACCGATGTGCAGATTGCTCCAGCCCGCGCGGGCTTTCAAGTCGCTGAAAGCCCGCGCGACGTCCAGCGGAGGGATTTTCAGCCGATCGACGCCGGTGAGGAGCGTAATTATCGTCGAGGGAGGATCCATGCCCCGATCGATGGCGATCGGCACCTGGCGGACGCGCTGGAGTTCGTCGGGAGCGAGCTCCGTCCCCGTGGCGAGCACGAGCTGTGCTGCGCGGTAGAAGCGATGTCCGCCAGTGAGGACATAGCCTGCCGTCCCGCCACGCCCCCCCGTATCGCGTACGGGTAGCGCCGTTGGGTAGCCGAGGGTGCGGAGCGCATCGCCCAGTCGCTCCAGCCGCACTTTGCTAACCGTGTCCTCGAACATGCCCTCTGCTATCTGCAAATCCGCGATGTCGATAGTATCCACTCCGTCCGCCCGCACGTCGCGCGTCCAGTTGAGTGGAAGCTGGGGAGCGATGATGCGCGGTCGTGATGTTGGTCGAGTCATGGCTGTTGCCCCCTTAACGCAAGGATTTGCACGGCGAGTTCGTCAAACGCCCGGGCGACAGCAGTCTTAGGGGCATAGTCAGCGAGCGTGACCCCCGCGTTGCAGGCGGCCTCGATCAACGCGGAGTGCGGGATCGGTGCCGCTACTCGTGCCCCGTAAACCCGCAGCAATTCCTCGATGCCGAGTTGCTGCGCTCGTTCGCCGCGCCGGAAATCCATCGGGAGGATGAGCGCTGGCGTTGATGGCGCGGTCCCTTGTTCGACGCGATCGAGCGTCGTGGCGAGCGCGGCGAGATCGCCGGTACCGCCGACGCGCGTCGGGATGATGATGCAGTCGGCGAGGGCCGCGGTCATGGAGAAAACATGCCCTAAACGCCCTGGTGTGTCGATCACAACGACATCCGCGTGGTCTCCGAGATTTGCGATCAGGTGTGCGAGCGATGTTTCAGGATGCTCCCCGTCCTCCACAACATCCATCATCCGGTCTCCGGGGATGAGGGACAAAAACAGCTGGAGCCGGATAACATCCTCGTCCGAAGATTGAATCGGGCGCAGCAGACGTGCTCCAACGCTCAAAATCGGGTGGTCCGTATGCACCAGGGTGCGCGTGATCGTCGCCTGCGGATCGGCGTCCAGCAACGTCGTCGCCACCCCCAACCGTGCCAGCGCCCCGGCGGGATTTATCATCGCCGTGGTTTTGCCCGCTCCACCTTTTTCGGACAGGCCCACAATCACGAGCCGTGGTTTTTTCATCGAAGCCTCCTGCGACCATCGGCGATTCGTGCTGGGGTTCCTGCGCCAGCGGGTGGTAGCTGGGCACGGATCAGCGGGAAACGTTTGCGTCGGGCACGTCCACGTGTTCCCGTTGATGATCAACGGTTTGCGCCGCGCGCCTGGCCAGCTCTGCGGCCACTGTGGCCAGAGCACCCTGCAGGGCGAGCATCTGCGTCACGACGGCCACGGACAACCCCAAAAGCTCCTGCATACGATCCAGGTCGGCGCAGAGTCGAGCCTGTTCGTCGGCCCGGCGCGAGCCACCGAGGAGTGCATCCAACTGCACTTTTGGAATCAGCGTCCGATCGCCGATGCGCAGAACCTGGAGCGGCAACGCCTCCTCACGCACCGCGCCGCGCAGCGTCGACTCGGCGATACCGAGCCGGAGCGCGGCCTCGCGCAACGTATACGTCTCCGACGCGAATTTCTCGCCCAATCGACACCTCGCTGCGCTATCGTGCAACGATGCACGTTCTACCAACCTCTCTCAATTATCGAACATGGCTCGAGTCCGTACCAGGACCCAGTCGGATAGGACCAGCCCGCCGTTACTAGGATATCTGTGTGATATGTGGATTAGCAGTATTACGGGCATTACCACGGACCCGCCTGAGAATCGATATCGTCGTGGTTTATCGGCTCACGGGTCCAGCCCCTAGGTGTTCTGTCAAAAATGCAGTATAGTGAAACGGAAAGAAGAGGGGGTGAGCATGGATAAGGGTCAGACATTCGGCGAACGAGTACGCCAGGCAAGGCGGCAAGCCGGGCTGCGCTTACAGGATGTCGCGAAGGCCATCGGGCGCTCGCCGTCGTGGTTATCACAGGTCGAGCGTGGGCTCACGTGGGGCGGCGAGCCGCCGGCCTACAGTGATCTCCTGGGCATTGCCAAGGCGTTGGGTGTCTCGATCGGGGCGTTGACCGTGGGCCACGAGGAAGGGGATGCACTGCACCAAGCAAACTTTATCGACCTGTTCCATCAAGTGACGGAGGCGAGCCGTACCAATGGGATCTTTCTGCCCCCCCGTGACCACGAGCTCTTCGCGTACCTCGCGCGCTCCCTGCTGGCGATCCGGCGCTGGCCGGTCCCGGTGGTGTCGGCCGAGCTGCTCGCCCGTGGCGAACTCGAGGGGTATCAGGGGCACGAACTCCTCGAGGTGCCGCTCGAGTTGCTGGGTGCCCATCGTCGGGCGGCCGCGATCGCCGTCGCGGGCGAAGAGTGCGCCCCGTGGGCGTTGCCGGGTGACTATCTGCTCGTCGACCACAGCCGGGACTCGCGCGCCGCCACCCGGGTGGGATCCCTCGTTGTCCTGGCGACATCGGGGGGAACCCGGATCACGCGCATTGCCCCCGACAGCGCGGTCGAGGACGAGCCGATCGGCCTGTACATCAATACCTACCCGCTCGGACGCCGCTTCGACTTCGCAGGTCCGTCGACGGCGACCGGGAAACGGGTCAGGGGCGTGAACAGACGACAACAGCAATCGGCACAGGCCGAGGAAGGCAAGGGATCGTAATGGCCGGCAAACCATTCAAACGTGGCGGGCGCTGGTGCGCCGTGGTCGAGCGGGAACCCGACCCGGCGACCGGCAAGCGTCGGCAGCGCTGGGTCTACGGGGCGACCAAGAAGGAAGTGGAACTGGCGGTGACGCGACATTTGCACGCGCGTGACACCGGCGCCGATCTGGACCCGACGACGATGACGACCGAGGCGTTCCTGGAGCATTGGTTGGCGACCGCAATCCGGCCTCATCTGCGCGAGGGGACGTACGATCGGTACGCCCAGGCGGTCCGCTCGCACATCGCGCCGCATGTCGGCGGTATCCCACTCCGCAAGCTCAACGCGCTCCACCTTTCCGGTATGTATGCTGCCCTGCGCGACCGAGGGCTCTCCGCGAATACGGTGGCGCTCGACCACACGGTGCTCCATGCCGCGCTGAAGCAGGCCGTCGGCTGGCAGATGCTCTCGTCGAACGTCGCGGACATGGTCAGCCGCCCACGCGGGGCGATCAAGGAGTTCCCGCTCTGGGACATCGAGACCGCCGCGCGATTCGAGGCGGCGCTCGACGGGGAGGAATTCGGCCTGTTGTTCGTCATGAAGATCCGGACCGGGCTGCGGCGTGGAGAGCTGCTCGGGCTGCGCTGGGCGCATGTCCACTTTGAGCAGGGCCACTTGATCGTAGCGGAGAGCCGCGTCAAGGTCGAAGGCGGCGTCAAAGTGGAGTTCCCAAAAGGGGACAAGTCGCGCCGGATCGATCTCTCGCCCGAGGAGATCGCGCTCCTCCGGGTCCACCGCGTGCGGCAGGACCACGCCCGCGCCCAAGCGGCCGAAGCCTGGATCGGCACCGATCACGTCTTCACTATGTCCGACGGGCGCCCCGTCTCGCCGAGCACCTTCGGGCGACGCTGGCATGTCCTTCTGAAGAAGGTCGGGGTGCCCGCGATCCGTCCACACGATCTCCGCCATCTGCACGTGTCGCTCCTACTCGAGGAGGGGCACAACGTGAAGGTCGTGCAGGAGCGGGCGGGACATCACTCGGCAGCGTTCACCCTCGACCGCTACGGTCATGCCATGGAAGGGGGGCGCCGCCGGGCGGCGGGAGCGGTCGGCGACGCGCTCGCCCGTGCGCGCGTCGGGAAGCGCGACACCTGATTCCGACGTTTGCAATTCGTTTGCAACGAGGGGTTGGTCGAAACCAGGACGCGCATTCCGACAAGGAAAAAGGCCCCTCTCGGGGCCGCTGGAGCGGAAGACGACCTACAGCTTCAGCGACGACACGACCCCGCCCGTGCTCGACCTCGCGGCGATACGCGGCAAACGGGGGGTGGCGAGCGTGGACACCCCCCCTGTCGCGGAATCGACACCTAAGGACTGTGAT
>JAABUJ010002160.1_pt1 | contig 25328 bp, 22 predicted proteins | sample 5559131 | NCBI WGS metagenome assembly JAABUJ01 (sample SAMN10711875, study PRJNA513366) | rock metagenome | isolation source: Antarctica rocks | place: Antarctica: Victoria Land, Mt New Zealand nord | collected 2016-01-07
TGCTACAACGACGGTTTCTTCACGCTAGGGCGTGTCCTTAGTTGAGGAAGATGGTCAAGGCGTGGATTGCGCTACGGGTCCAACAAGAGACCTATCAAGCGGGTCAGGGAATGTTCAAATAGTCGCGCAGCAACGCCACGTTGGTGTCGAGTGGCTGCACCGCGTCGAGGACAAGCCGCGCGTCGGTCCACGGCTCGAAGCGTCCGCGCACGCCCTCCACGTCCGCCCACGTCAATTCGTGCCAGCCGGGTATGCCGCGGTCGCGCCCGACTAAGCGGTCTCGGTGGAGCTGCTCATCGGCGCAGATCGTTTCGACGACACGGAAATCCGCACCATACGCCCCGGCCGCCTCCCGCCACGGTGCGCGCACCCGGTCGAAGGTGGCGACGGTATCGAGGATCGCCGACTGCCCGAGGTGCATCTGGCGGAGGGCCAAGGTATTGAGGAGCTCCTGCGCGATCCAGCCCGAACGTTGCGCTTGCCCGATCCCCTCGCGCCAGAGTGTCGCTTCGAGATAATCCTTGCTGAACACCGGATAGTGCAATTGTCGACCGGCATACTCGGCCAGCGTCGACTTGCCGGTCCCTGGTAGTCCGGAGAAAACGATGAGTTGTGGTCGCGACATGTTATCCCCCTGTATCATTGCCCCGCCTCCACAAAGGATACTGAGCGTACATCGTTGCTCGCTGCCGACCATACCTGAGGGCACGCCCTCGACTCGATGGCGAGCGGTCTGACCACATGCGTGGGGCTTGCACCATGGATGCCACCGCGTTTGCCGATATCGCCGCCGCTTTCGCCCGCTTCCATGCCCATTTCGCACCCCTCTTCGGTCGGAGGGAAGTGCGGGCGCGCGGCGAACAATATCTGCGCGGTCTGCTCGTGCAGCACGCCGACCGGCGTAACGTCGAGCATGTCGCCGAAGCGGTCGTCGGGGCAACGCCGCGCACGCTACAACGGCTCCTCACCGAGGCGCCTTGGGCACACGAGCCCGTGCTCGCCGCCCTCCAGGCGTACCTCGCGCCACGCCTGAGCGATCCAGACGGCGTCTTCATCCTTGATGAGAGCGCCTTCCCGAAGCGGGGCGAGCGCTCGGTCGGGGTGGCGCGGCAGTGGTGCGGTACGCTGGGCAAGACGGCCAACTGCCAGGTCGGCGTCTTCCTCGCCTACCATTCTCGACACGGCCAGGCGCTGGTCGATGCGCGCCTGTACCTGCCGAAGACGTGGATGGCCGACCGGGACCGCTGCCGCGCTACGGGCGTGCCGGATGCTATCGCCTTCGCCACGAAAGGCGACTTGGGCTTGGCGCTCCTGCGCGAGGCGCGCGGGCGCGGGGAGCTGACCGGGCGGTGGATCGTCGCCGACGACTGGTACGGCCGGTCCGCGCCGTTCCGCGACGCGCTCGACGCCGACGGCTGGTGGTACGTGCTCGACGTGCCGCGCGACACCGCCGTCTTCACCGCCCCCGCCCCCGTCGCCCTCCCGGCGCGACGCAAGCATGGCCGCCCGCCGACCCGGCTCCGCCTCGCGCCAGGAGCCACGCCGCCGCAGCAGGTCGCGGCCCTCGCGGCCAGCTTGCCCCCGGAGGCGTGGCTGGTCATGACCGCGGCGGACGGGTCACAGGGACCGCGGCGCTACCGCTACGCGGTGCGGCGGATCTGGGAGCGCCGCGACGGCCTGCCCGGCCGCCCGGGGTGGCTCGTCATCCGTCGGAACCTGGACGGGAGCGACGAGCGCTACGCGCTCTCGAACGCCCCGGCGGACACTGCGCCGCAGACGCTGGTGACGGTCGGCGCGACGCGGCCGATGGTCGAGACCCTCTTCCGGCAGGCGAAGGGCGAGGCGGGGCTGGACGAGTACGAGGTGCGCGGCTGGCGCGGCTGGTACCATCACGTGACGCTGACGCTCCTGGCCATGGCGTTCCTGCTCACGGTCCAGCAAACGGGCGGTGTAGAATGCGTCGAACTCACCATCCCGCAGGTCAGTCGCCTGCTGCGCGGGCTCCTCCCCCAGCGCACCTGGACGTTCGCCGAACTGCTGACCTGGCTCGTCGGCACCCAACGCCGCAACGCTCGCGCGAAGCAGGCACACGCCGAACGGCGCTGCCGCGATGGCACGTCGCCGCCACCGTCCCGCATACCGCCGGAGGGATGATGCGCTGGTGGGCGCTCCCCGCGCTCACCGGGTGCTTCGCGCTGCACCTGTTCGCGCCGTGGACGACGGCGCTCTACCGCCTGACGACGGTATCCTTCCCCGCGTGCGCGCCCGGGTTCACCTGCGCGACGCATGGCATAAGCGTGTCTCTTCGCCGTGTATTTCGGGCTGCTGGCCGTCACGTATCTCGGCGTGCTGCTCATCGCCCACGCCGCACTGCGACGTATCTCGCGCCATCGTGCCTCGGGCGACCACGATACCCGAGGAGAACGCCCTAAACCGTCGTTGTAGCACTAGTTTGGCGACTTGACGGAATGCTCCCTGGTCGGCTAGGGGTGGTCTTGCTGAGGGATGACCGAGCCGACCGAGGGAGTGGGGCGATGATAGCGGACTGCGATGACTGCTGCCTGTGGATGTATGTCATGGTGGACGAGTTGTGGCGGCAACTGCCGCCGATATACAAGCCCAGTCGGGGGCCGGGGCCAGGGTGCAGCGATAGCGAGCTGATCGCGATGGCGCTGATCGGCGAGTGCCGCGGGTGGGCCAAGGAAACGGAGCTGATCAAGGGCTAGCGGAGCCACCCCCAGCTCTTCCCGGTCGTGCCCGAGCGCAGCCGCTTCAACCGCCGTCGGCGCAACCTGCGGCATGCCATCAACGCCATCCGCCAGGGTGCTCTCGCCGCGTTGGATCTGGCTCAGGATCGCCAGTGCGCCATCGACAGTGTGCCCGTCCCGGTCGTGGCCTTCTACCTGATGCCCAGCGCGGACGGCACCAGCGGCTGGCGGGCCGCCGGGGCGGATTTCGGCAAGGTGCCGACGAAGAAGCAGACCATCTTCGGCTACAAGCTGCACTTCCTGGTGACCCTTGGCGGGGTGATCCGCGACTTCGCGCTGGCCCCCGCCAGCGCGAGCGACGTGGCGGTCGGTGCCGGGTTGCTGCGCGAGCAGCGCGACTTGGCCGTGGTCGGCGATAAGGGCTACATCAGCGCGCCGCTGGCGGAGGAACTGCGGGCCGAGCAGGACGTGCGACTACTGACGGTGCCGCGCCGCAACCAGCGGCGGCACTTGCCGCCGGCGGTCGCCCGCCTGCTCAACGGCGCGCGCCAGATCATCGAGACGGTCAACGACCAGCTCACGGAGCAGTTCGGCTTGGCCCGCCATCACGCCCATACTTTCCCGGGCCTCTGCGCCCGGCTGCACACCAAGCTCGCCGCGCACACCCTCTGCCTCTGCCTCAACCGCCTGCTCGGCACCGCCGACTGGCTCCAGATCAAGGGGCTCGCGTTCCCCACCAACTAGCACAAGGGCCTAATAGGGCGTTGTGCTAGTTGGGGAAGGCGAGGGCTTTGAGCTGGAGCCAGTGTCAGGGCAAACCGTGCCCGCAACACCGTGGCATAGACGGGCGAACGACGATCGTCGAACGGCGGCGAGAGTTGATCGGTCGTCGCCACGTCGATACGGGATGATCGCCAGTCGGAGCGCGGAGCCGACGACGCAGGATCGTGCGTACCCGTAGTACCGTGGCGGGCCGCCAGAAGACGCCGGGTTCCAAGATCCAGCCGCCGCTCAACATCGCGGCATCACAACATTCCCTGATTATGGACGTGCTCGCGTGAGCGGGCGTAGCCCGGCGGGGGAGGGCTGGTGACACACCGGGCCAAATGTCCGTTCACCTCCTGCGACGAGGCGTGTGTCGCCGTCGAATTAGGTGACGGTTGTCTCGTCAGGGACGGCTCGTGAGGACGACGCGAACCGCCCGATCTCGAGTACTCGGCGACCACTCACGAATCCACGACGCGTCCATCAGGGCGAGTATCGTGATCAACATCCGCATCGAGCATCCGCTCGGCTTTCAACTCCTCAACCCGACTCTCGGACACGAACACGCCGCGCCCGATCCGCAACTCCGGCAGGCGAGTCGCACGAATGCGGCTCCACATCTTGATCGTAGTGGACGTCACCCCTAGCCGCCGCGCCGCGTCGGCCTGCGATATCAGCTTACCAAAACCGCTGAAGGCGATCAGCTGCGCGATCATGGCCAGCGGCTGATCTAACGACAGCGGCCCATCCTCCAGCAAGGGCTTCGGTGTGCTCTCAACCCACGCCAAGAAATCCGGGGGGAGCACGGTCGGTTTACCGCCACCGGCGGCGAACAGGGCTTCGATCACGAACTGGCCCTCCCACATGCGCTCGACCGGCGACGCCCCGGGATCGGACTCCAGCGCGCGCAAGCGATTGAGATGCTCCTCAAGTTGCCAGGCCGCCGGCAAGCGCAACCGGGAGACATCGACCCGATCCTGGTAAATGTTGGCGGCGCTCTCGCCCTCCATGTCGCCGAGACCACGCAGATGCGCGCGTTCGAGAAAGTCGACATAGAACTGGAGGATTGTCCAGATCGCGTTGTCCATCGGTTGCCGAAGATCGTAGGGGGGGACCTGCAGTTCGCCACGCCGGTAGCGCTCGATCGAGGAGCGGCGGATCGGCCCGCCCGTCAAAATGTTGGTGCCCGGCAAGTTCCGCTGGTACAGCAGGCCGAGCGATGTCGCCTGATCGAGTGTTATTCTCGCCATGTAGCGTATGAAATTCGGACTCCGGCGGCCTAGCACGATCAGATCGGGTAGGATGAGGATCTTCAACGCGGAAACGGTCTCTTCCAAATGAATCAGGTGCGTGTGCCACCGGAGCAGCCGAGTGAGCCGTTCCTCCTCCACACGCTCGTCGGCGCGGTCTTCGCCCGCGGGGCCCACCGTTTTTTCGTCAGCCATGGCTCCTCGAGAATATACCGTCGCACCGTATGTGCCCTCGACGGGGCCTCGATACGCCCACCGAGTCGTCGCGCGCCGCCATGTCCCAAGTGTACCATCCTCAGGTCGGGCCACTCCCCTGGGGCCGGTCGTTTGCGAGCGTCTCCGGGTACGCGTGCGGCACCCCTTTCGCCTGGATCGTCGGCCGACGTAACGCCCGCCCGATGCTCGATCCAGGCGTCGGCGTAGCAGGTCGGCAATGTCGTGGGGAGGAGGGCCAGGGATGGGGCACCCGACATAGTGGTCGCGGTGGTGGGCGAGGAGGGCATCCGTAACCCAGACGGGATCGATCTGAAGGCATCGAGACGGGCGACGGTGGCCGGGCCGCCTCCGATATGAATGGGGGAGAGCGCCCCATTGGCGAGCGCCGGAACGAGGCAGATCGCCACCCGCGCCGTACTCGCCGGACCGTCCATTGCCGTCACCGCCCCGCGGATGGTCCCGCCGCAGTCCGGTAGTTCCAGTCACCTCGCCACTACAACAGATCCTCCAGCGACTTGGCCTGGAAGCGCTGCGGATAGAGCGCCTCGAGCCGCTGGTAGAGCTGCGCCAGCGCGTCGTGGCGACTGATGACGCGGACGTGCTTCCCCTCGGTGAGCAGATGCTCGACAACCGGCAGGTAATCCTTGTCGCCCAACACCAGGACGAAGTGCGTGACCGTGGGCCACTTCTCCCTCACGATATAGATCTGGTTGGCGAGGAGACGGTCGTCCGAGCCTTTCTGGGCGAGTTCATCCTGGATGGACAGCAGCGAGTACTCTTTGCGGCGACACACCTCCAGTGCCGGTGTGTTGGGCGGGTAGTTAACGGCCCAGCGTAGCGCGATCGTCCCCGAGCCGAGACTGCGCGCATAACGGTCGATCCGGTCGAGCACGGTCTCCAGGCGGACCTGTCCGCGGATCCCCTCGTCGCCGGCATCGATGTGCAGGTTCTTGAGCACGGCCTCGCCTTTCCCGGCGGTGAGATTGGCGATGTCGACGAAGATCGCGCTCGCGCCATCGGTCGCCTCGGAGGCCAGGGTCGGCAGCACCCGGTGCAACCAGCGATCCAACGCGTATGCGGGCACACCGATCACGCCGGCCTGGTGGACCAAGATCTTGCGCGCGACCAGGTCGTCGACGGCGTCGCGCTGCTTGTCGCTCAGCGGTCGTCCGGGGAACAGGCGGTCGAGGCCGATGCGCTGCCCCGGGCGCGTCGCGGCGACGAAGTCGGCCATCAGCATCCGCGCTTCCCGGCTGAGCTGGTTGTCTTCGTACCACGAGTCGCGGAAATCATCGGTCTCGTCCGCGACCGCCCGGGCGGCGGCGTCCGCGTCCGCAGGGGTCAACAGGGAGCGATGCCCCCGGCGCGCCGTCTCCAGCATGATCTCCGCCAGGTGCTGGCTGAGCTCCGGATGGCCGTTCGTGTGCGCGAGCAGGCGTTCGAGCGTCTCCTCCGGCAGGATGATGGGGGTATCCGCGAGCGGGGCGGTCACCACCTGGCGCACCGCGTCCTTGTCCAGGAAGTCGATCGGGAGGGGCCGCAGCGTGGCCCAGAGCAGGACGTTCGGCAGGAGCAGGCGCAGCTGCTGCTTCGTGCGGTGCCCGGCAAATGCCCATAGGAGTCGTGCGTGCGGGGTGGCCTGCGCGCGGATCAGGTTCAGCAACCCCTGCACGCCGTCGGCCAGCGGGAGCCCCTGTCGGCGCGCCTCGCCCGCCGCCTCGATCAGTTGCTGGAAGTCGTCGAGGAGCGCCAGGACGCGTTCGGGCAGGGCGGCGACGAATTCCCGGTAGCTGGCCTCGAGGTTCTCGCAGCAGCGCCGCTCCGACGGCACCGCGAGATCGGCCGCGACAAGGTTGGGATGCGCGGCGATGGCGCGCAGCAGGTTGTGGAGCACGCGGCCGGCCTGGTCGGCGGCGGTGACCGACCCGACCGTCAGATAGACGGGGGTCACGGGCAGCGCGAGTCGCGCGATCGCACGCTCCAGGCTCTTGAGCAGCGACGACTTCCCGACGCGGCGCATCCCCTCGATGTAATAGAGGCGACCGTTGTCGAGCGCGTCGAGCAGCCGTCGCTGCTCGTCGTCGCGCCCGAAGAAGTGGTCGTCGATCTCGTCGGGCTCGAGCGCGCGGCTGAAAATGTAGCGACTCCTGTCCGAGAATGGCGGGCAGGGACGGGGCGCGACGGCGACGGGCAGATCGGCGGCGCGGTGCGCGGCGTCGGGATCCGCCAGGGTTGCGTAGTCCACGTCCACGCTCAACTCGCGGCACCCACCGAGGCGATGGTCGGACGGGAGCGCGAACGTGAGCAGCGCGCTGTGGTCGGGGGGACCGATCGTGACGGCGAGCTCGTCGAAGCGGTCGAGGGGGACGCAAGCGATCACACCGCCGAGGGTCGCGGTCGCGGCGATGATGCGGACGGCGACGGCGCCGTGGGCGGCGCGCACCCGCACCGCGAAGGTCGCGCCCTCGACGGTGTCGTCCACCGCGACCGCCTCGCCCGTCGGCGGCTCGACACGCAGGTCGGGCAGGACCCCGAGGGCGATCGCCAGCCGCTCGTTCGCCCGCCGGAACGCGCGCAGGAGCGGGGTCACCCCGGCGACGTCGGCGGCGGGCAGCGTGCGCCGCAGCTGCCGCTCGAAGTCGGTGCAGGCCGCGCGGGCCGCTTTCAGACCCTCCAGATCCCGCTCGCCCGTCCCGCAGCGCTCCCAGGCCCGCCGCAACCGATGGAGCGCATCGGCCACCGCCGGGTAGCCGGACTCGACCAGATGTGCCTCGAGCCTAGTCAGCTCGGCCGCCACCCGCGGCAGGTTCGCGATCTCCCCCAGCTCGCGCTCGCAGACGGCGGCGATTCCCGCGAGCAGCGGGTCGGGTGCCGGCGCGCCCGTCGGGCTTGCCGACGGCGTCGGGCGCGGGGATGTCGACATCGACGGCGACGGGCGTTCGCCGTAGCGCTCGATGGTGCGGCGGTCCTGCGGCGCGAGATGATTCAGCCCCGGGCTGCCGCTTGCCTGGGCGAGCATCTGGTAGATTGCACGGCCGATGTCGCGCAATTCCTCCTTGTTCGCGCAGCGTCGCAGCCACTCCTCGGCCGCCCGCCGCACGACCTCCGGCCGATTCGTCCCGGGCGATCCGCCCGCGGTGTCCCCCCGCCTGAGGGCCGCGAGACGGAGGCGCAGTTCCTCCTTGAAGGCGTGCGCCGCCTCGACCTCGCGGCCGGTGCGGTCGTACAACTGCGCCCAGAGCTGCCAGTAATCGAATCGTCGCTCCCCGACCGGCTGCCGCGCCCGTAGCCAGAACTCGGCCGCCGCCGCGTGCTGCCTCCGACCGACCAGGTCGTCAAGCAGTGGCCGCACCCGCTGGACCTCCACACGCCCGAGCGGGTCGGGCAGGGCCGATGGCTCCGCCTTCGCGTACTCGCTGAGGCGGTCGAGCGCCGACTCCCACGCCTCCGGCCGGCGCTTGAGGTCGTCGTATCGGTAGTAATAGGCCAACAGGAGCGACTCGGTGAGGGTGAGCATCTCGAGCCAGCCGACGAATTGCGTGTCCTCCCGACCCAACCGCAGCCCCAGCGCGACCGCACCGTGGAGCAGGCGCGGGTGCGGCTGGCGCTCGAGTCCGAGTGCCAGGGCCGCCACTTGTTGTTCCGGGTGCTCGAGCGGGTAGCAGCAGGCCAGGTTCCAGTAGGCCGCGGCGTACGGGAAGTCCCGGTCGACGAGATCGCGGAGATACTTGCGCGCTTGCAACAGCTCGCCGCCCTTGGCGAGCGCGAAGGCCTGGTAATGGCGGCAGATGTCACGGCTGTTTCGGTCCGCGTCGGGCAGTTGGTCGGCGAGTTGCCCGAACGCGCTCGCCGCGCGCTCATAGTTGCCGTCCGCGAGCGCCTGTAGCGCCCGCGCGAACGCGGGGTGACGCTCCGCCCCTCCCGGACGCACCCCGCGTTCCCGTCGCCCTGAGGCCCGCCGGTAGACCTCTCCGACTGGCGCGATCACGTCCTCTGCGGAGAGGCGCACGTCGAGTCGGCGCTGGAGGAGGTTCCGCATCTCCTCCAGCCGTCCCCGGACGAACTCGACCACGTTGTCCGGGTCGCCCCGGCGGAGCATCTCGTGGAAGTGCGGGTCGTCGCGGATGGCCATCGGCCGCTGGCGCTCGTCGCGTCGCCGCTCCCCCCCCGCCTCCGGCGTGAGCTGCACGCGGCCTGGCGATGGTGTCCAGTCCGCGCGCAGATAGGCCCAGGCCTCGCGCTCGTCGGCGTCCGGGCGTTGCCCCGCCGCCGTCCGGTGGCGCGCGTACTCCTCGTGGATCCGCGCCAGCGCTCGCCCGTTCTCCTCGAGCAGGAGCGCCCGGCCCTCGCCATCCCCGGCGCGCTCCAGCGCGCGCGCCACGCCGGCGTGCGCCTCGACGACGCGCGCCGCCAGCCGCTGGCGATCGACGGGGCACCCGAAGGCGGTGCCCAGGGATGCGGCGTCGTCAAGGATCGCCGCCAGGTCGCAGGTGCGGATCATGGTGGGCAGGTGCGCGAGCATCCAGAGGTGCAGCGCGTTCGCGCGTGCCTTCTCCCGCCCCGCCACCCGCGCGCCCCCTTCCGCGGCGCAACGTGCCACGGCGAGGCGATGTACGAGCGCAAGCGCCGCCTCATCGCCGTCACGACAGTAGGACTCCCACCGATCGAGGGCGACGAGGAAGAACGCCCCGCCGAGCGCCTCGGGGTCGGCCGCGCCATCGTCGAGCGCCGCCAGCTTCTGGGCCGCCCGCGGTCGCAGCCGTAGCCGTCCCGCGCGCACGCCCGACCGGATCTCCGCCAGGCATGCCATGGCTTCCGCGCGCACCTCATCCGCCGAGCGGGGCGGCGGCGATGGCCAGATACCCGCCGCGAGGGCTGAGGCCGCGGCGGGTCGCGCGACCGTTTCGCCGCGGTGCTCGTCGCGCGGGGGCGTCGGGATGCCGGAGGCTGGTGCCCCAGAGTCTGTTGCGCCGGTGTGCCGGGCGGCCTCCCCCGGCGGGAGTGGCGGCTGGGCAGGTTCCCAGCGCTGGTTGGTCGCGTCATGGCGGACCCAGCCGTCCATCGTGGGTGCCCATTGGGTGCCGCCCGCGTCGCTGAACGACAGGTTCCGGATGGCACGGGCGAAATCATCGCGCGTGATCGTGCCCTCCGCCACGTCCTTCAGCAGACGTTCCACCTTGCCGCGCGCCTCGCGAAACCCCTCGCCGATCATGCGCCCACCCCCGAACATCCCTCGCCGCGAAATCCGACACCGCCATCGAGCGGCTTGCAACTATAGTTGCTAGACCCCCGAGACGCAACTACCCATACTGCGACGATGGATGCGGGTGTGGCGACATGACCCCGGAACGGGCGCTCGGGGCGGTTTTGCGTGCGCTGCGCGAGGAGCGGCGGCTCTCGCAGGAAGATCTCGCCCTCGACAGCGGCTACTCGCGCTACTACGTGAGCTTGGTGGAGCGCGGCCAGCGGAATGCGACGGTCCGCGCGCTCTTCCACCTCGCGCGCGTACTCGGCACCACCCCCTCGGAGATCCTCCGACAGACCGAGGCCCGCGTCACCGCGCTCCCGCCCAGGCAGCACGGCGACGATCCCGCCGATGTGGAGTGATGGCCACCGGCACTATGCACGAGATGGTTGCCCTGAGGCCGACCGGTCGCCCCCAACGGCGCGCGGAAATCGGCTCGATGGAACCGCGGCTCGTCGTACTCGACCCCCGCACCAGCGCACCTTGGCCTCGGTGACGTAGCGCGGCGATGGGCGCGCCGACCCCCACGGGACTGTCGTCGTTCAGCGTGCGAGCTTCGCGGCCCGGACGAAGGCGCTGACGAAGCGGCCGCCGTCGTAGTCGATCGTGCCGCAGTAGCCATCGGCCCTGCCGGCATCCTCGACCGTCCCCGTCACGACGATCTCGGGTTCGCCGAACCCGGCGGCGCGGAGGAGCGCGCGGTACTCGTCCTCGTGCAGCGCCCCCCCGACGCAACCGGTCCAGCTATCGACGTCGTCCCGGAACGACACCGGCACCGGGGCACCCCGGGCGATGACGTCGCTGACCGCGAAGCGGCCACCCGGACGCAGCACGCGCGCGGCCTCGCGCAGGGTCGCGCCCTTGTCGGGCGAGAGATTGATCACGCAATTGGAGATGATCACGTCCACGCTGGCGTCGGGGAGCGGTATCGCCTCGATTTCCCCCTTCAAGAAAGTCACGTTGGCGACGCCCGCCTCGGCCGCGTTGCGCTCGGCCAGTGCCAGCATCCCGTCGGTCATGTCGAGCCCGATGGCGCGCCCGGTCGGCCCGACCCGCCGCGCCGAGAGGAGGACGTCGATGCCGCCGCCCGAGCCGAGGTCGAGCACCGTCTCGCCCGTGTGCAGCTCGATCAGGGCGGTCGGATTGCCGCAGCCGAGCGAGGCGTCCACGGCCAGCGCCGGCAGGGCCGCGATCTCCGCAGGGCCATAGCCGTGCCCGGCGACCGGGGTGGCCCCCCCGGCGGGGCCGGTGGCCGTGTCGCCGCAACACCCGTCGGCGCAACAGCCCGTGGCCGCGCGTACCTCGGCGACCGGGGTCGGGGTGGCGCAGCAAGCGCTCCCGCAGCCGCAGCCGCTCCCCGCGGTATCGACCCGCCGCGCGATGGCACCGTACCGCGCCCGGACCTGCTCCTTGATCGCCGTGTTATCCATCTTACCCTCCTCGGTGAACCGTCGTCATCGGGACCCATCGCCCGCGCATACCGATAGACGCGGCGTGCGGCGAGAGGACGCACGCCGGGTCGCTACGCATGCCGAGCGCAGCCGCACGCGCGGCCGCAGCACGCGTCCCCGCAGTCGGCACGGCGCGGCCGATAGTCGATGAGCCCACCGCGCCGGTCGAGCGCGATGTGGCAGCTAGTCGAGCAGCACCGCCTTCAGCTTCTCCCGCGCTCGCTGCACGCGGGACTTGGCCCCGGAGAGGGAGATACCCGCCCGCGCCGCCAGCTCCCGCTGGGTCAGCCCCACGTACTCGGTGAGCAGCAGCGCCTCCCGGTACGGCTCTGGCAACGCCTCGACGGTCGCCCTCACCCAGAGGGTGAGATCCCGGGGCGCGTCGTCATCCGCGTCGTCCTCCACAGGCGCGACGAGATCCTCGGGCACGCCCGCCGTGGGCCGATGCGCGCGGTGCTGGTCCGCGATGGCGTGGCGCACGATCTGCCAGACCCAGCTCTCCAGGCGGTCATCATCCCGGAGGGAGTCGATGTGCGCATGAATCTTGAGGAAGGCGTCCTGCACGATGTCCTCCGCACCCGCCTCGTCCGCCACGCGCGACCGGACGAAGCGCAGCAGTCGGTCGTGCAGGTCATGCCAGAGCCGTTCCGTCGTCGTCACCGTCGTCATCATCGCCCTCGTCCCGGCTCACACCGACTGCCACACGGCCAACCCCGTGCGGCCGACGAGCCCGGATAGACCGTTGTACGGTCCCGTCGCCGTAGGTACGGCCGGAAACGAACGACGCAACAAGCTATGTGCGCCACAGTCGCTTGCGCATCTCCCTCGGTGCCCCTGACGGCATCCCCATCACCGTAGACGTTGCGAGCACCACGAGGACGCAGGTACCACGACCGATAGTCGTCGCCAAGTCTCGCGAGCAACGATGCGACGGCAGGGTCGGTGTAGGAGATAGCGCGCAGCGCCATTCACGCTCGCCCCAATCCTCCACGTCGGCATGGCGGGGGGCAAGCCGCCCGAACCATCGGCATGACCATACCAGGATCGGGCGACTCTGGACGGGCGTCGTCGAGTGGCCGGTCGACCCGTTGTCCCGCGCTGCGCGGGACAACGGGCGGCTACCACCCCTGATCCGGGGGCTGCAGCCCCCGCGTTATAGTCGGTATCGAGCACCGATACGGCATATCAGAAGGACTCGCATAGAACATATGTTCACCTTGCACACTAACGCCCGATCACGGAGAGTATCGGCACATGGCGTCCCGCGAGGGCCAGGACGATGATTCGGAGCACCGAGAACGGCGGAACCGGGCGCTAGCTGTGACCGGCTACCGAGATGAGGACCGCATGACCGAGCGTGAGGCCTACGAGCAACTCCTGGAGCGATACGGTGCCGCGCGCGCCCGGCAACTGCTCGGGACCGTGCGACTGCTCTCGCTCTATGGTCGCGATACCGTCCTGGGTCGCCAGTTCCTCGCGAGTTCGACGTTGTACGCCGATCTGGCGGCGCTGCGCGAGGTGGGTATCGCGGAGCCGGTCGAGGCGGTGAGCGCCGGGCAGATCGGGGCGGCGGTGCGACGCTGGGCGGCCCCGCTATCGGTGGCCGCCGACACGCCCCTCGCCCAGCACATCGGCGCGCTGCTCGCCCCCTTCGTCGATGACAACGGGCTGGTCGCGCGTGAAGGGCTCTCCGCGATCGAAGGGCTGATGACGCAGTTGTTGCAGTCGCAGCTCCACCAGCAGCTACGGCAGCTCTACGGCCCGATCGCGGGCGATCCGCCGCAACAGTAAAACGCGCCCGGTATATGCCGAGCGGCTCGAAATAGCCGCTCGCGCCATCTCACATTCCTGCATATCGGAATATTCCCATTGACAAGAAAGGCGAAAGGGTGTAATCTGCACACCTGGAACAGCGGTTCTTCGCGCAGGCGCGGAGAACCGCTCCACGACAGGGTGGTGCCGCGAAGGGTACGTAGAGGAGGGTCCATGGCATAGGGGTGTGCAGTTCTGCCGCAACATGGCGACGGCCGCTCTGGATCAGAGAGCGGCCGCTAGATGACGCCGTACGGTACCGATGATCAGCTCCGCCGTGTCGAGGAAGAGTATACCATCCTCTGCCTCGATCCCGGAGGAGCGCTACCCGTGAAAGGACACGCTCGCATGACCACCCGGGACGATCTCGCCCTGTCGGGCCACCCCGCCGAGACGACCCGCCCAGCCCGACCGGTGTCCACGGCCCCGCGCCTGCTGCGGGGGTCGCGCCTGCGCAACGCGCTCTTCCTCGCTGTCGACGGCCGCTGCGCCCGCTGCACGGTGGCGCTCGCGCCCGGCTGGCACGCCGACCACATCGACCCCTGGTGCCGCACCGGCCGCACCAACGTCCACGAGATGCAAGCGCTCTGCCCGCGGTGCAACGCGCAGAAAGGGGCGCGGTGACCATGATCGCCAAAATCCCACGCGACCAGTTGCCGCGCCGCCCCTTCCAGCGCGCCCTCGAGCGGGCCGTGCTCGCCGCGGCGACACGGCCGCCGACCGACGACCCCGCCGACCGCACCGTCGTCGTCGATGTCCACCCCGGATCCGGCAAAACAACCGGGTACCTGGCGGCGGCCGATGCGCTCGTCGAGGCCGGCATCATCGACGTCGTCGTCGTCCTGGCCCCGCGCCTCAACCTCGCGGTGCAGGCCGAGACCGACTGGGAGGCGCTCCGCGTCCGGTACGATAGCGTGATGGGGCCGATCACCCAGCGCGACAACCGGCTGCCACTCCTGCGCGACGGTGCCTACGGCTACGTCACCACCTACCAGTCGCTGCTGGCCAACCCCGACATCCACGAGGCGTTCTGCCGCGGCCGCCGCGTCCTCCTCGTGCTCGACGAGGCGCAGGGCCTCGGCGACGAGACGCCGGAGGGGCTGGGGACGCGCTCGGCCGAGGCGGTCCGTCGCCTCGGCCGCCTGGCCCGGCTGATCGTCGTCCTCTCGGGGACCCCGACGCGCGGCGACGGGGCACCCCTCGTCTATGCGCGCTACGCCGCGCCGGACGAAGCGGGCTGGCGCGAACTCATCGCCGATGTGCGCGCCAGCTATCAGGACGGCGTCGCCGGTCGCTATCTGCGGGGCTTCGAAGCGGAATTGATCGATGGGGTCGGGATCTGGTCGCCGTTCGCCGCCGCGACCGACGCCGCGCCCGAGACCCTCGAGCTGGCCACCCTCCGAGGCGGGCTCGCCCGCCTCATCGGACAGCCGGGGTACTGGCGGGCGCTCGTCGACCGCGGGGTCGCGCGCGTGGCGACGCTGAAGCGCGACCTGGACCCGCGCCTCCAGGGGCTGATCGCCGCCGCCGACCAGACGCAGGCCAAGGCGATCTGCGCCTATCTCGCGCAGGCGCACCCCAGCGTGCGCGTCCTGCTGGCGACGCAGGACGAGACGCTCGCCCAACGCAACCTGGCGGCGTTCCGCGCGGGCGCGGCGGACATCCTCGTCACCTGCGCCATGGCCCACGTCGGGTACGATTGCGCGCCGATCGCGGTGGTCGTGGTACTGACGACGATCCGCCAGGAGGCGTGGTTGCGGCAGCTGATCGCGCGCGGGCTGCGCGTCATGTCGGGGCTCGACCCCGACGCGCAGTGCTGCCACATCGTCGTCCCCGACGACCCGCAGATGCGCGAATTCGTCGAGCGCCTGCGCGGCGAGTGCGCCGCGGGGCTGCTGGCGCGCCCGCCCCGCGAGGCGGGCGCGCGCGCCGACGGCGAAGCCGACGGTGGCGGGAACGCGGGAGTGGGCGGCTACGGGGTCGGTTTGGGGGCGTATGCAACCGGGCGACGCGCGCAGGGTCTCGACCCGGCCGACGACGCCGACGCGGCGGAGCTCGCGCATGCCGAGGCCCTGTGCCGGGACTGCCAGATCAGCCCGGCCGTGCCGATGACCAAGATCGTGAAGCTCATCAAACTCATGCGCGGGGCGGCGACACCCGCGCCTGCGGCATCGGACGCCGAGACGAGCGGCCCTCACCGCCACGACCAGGACACTCCCCTTGATGACTCCGTCACGACGGCGCGCGATCGCGAGCGGGAGTTGCGCCGAGCGTGCGCCGAGATCGCGCGCCGCTGCGACGGCTGGATCGGGGAACGCGAGCCGGGCTGGGCTTACGGCGAGACCAATCGGCGTGCGAAGCGGGCCCTGGGCACGCCGATCGACGCGTGTGGCGTCGCGGAGTTGCAAGGGCGGCTGGCGTGGCTCAAGACGTTCTTCGGCGACGAGGTCCGCCGACGTACCGGCGAGGGGGCGGCGTGATGGAGCCGCGGACGATCGCCGGTCGCGCCCTCACCCATGAGGAGCGCGTGCGCCTCAATCTGCACGCCGACGCGCACGTCGACGGCGTCGATCCGGGTCGCTTCCTCGCCCAGCTCGCCCAGGCCGTGCGGGAGCGGGCATGGGAGCGGCTGACGGCCCCGGATGGTACCCCGCTCGACTTCCAAACATTCATTTCGGCACCGTATCCCATCGGCATCGGTGCCGACCTGGACCTGGTACGCCGCCTCCTCGCCGTGCCCCACCGCCGCGAGGCGCTGCCGGAGCACGCGGCGGCGATGGTGGCGCTGCGCGGGGAGGTGGAACGGCTCGTGCTAACGCCGCTCCCGCTGCATGGCAAGGGCGCGAAGCGGCGCGGAGTTGCTGGTAGCAACTCTGCCCCACCGACGCGGACACGCGGCGGGACGGGCCGAGAGTACACCATCCGCCGATTGCGGCGGGACGCGCCCGCGCTCGCCGAGCGGGTGTTGAGCGGCGAGCTGTCGGCCCACGCGGCGGCGATCGAGGCGGGATTCCGGCGACGTCCGACTCCCCTCGATACGGCGTTAGTGGCCTGGCGGCGGATGGCACCCGCAGAGCGCGTGACGTTCTTCGCCTTGGTACGCGAGGATGGTTCGGTCGGACCGGGCAGCTGAGCAATCCGGGAGCGGGATGCACCGCTCCGGGGACACCGCCATTGCGCGACCCGCATCGCCGATGGCAGCGGCCCTGTTGGTAGCGAATCGAGCTACGGTACATCCCGGTGCCCGGTGCCCACCTTGGAAAGGACCGATGCGCCCCATCGCGGTCGGTCTCGCTCACTCGCCGCCCTCGCCGAGCGCGAACGGGCGGGTGCGCGGGGCCATCTCCGCGGGGAGGGCGAGCGAGATCACCCCGGTGACCACGACGAAGAGGGTGGAGACGACCAGACAGCCGACGAGCCCCGCGACCTGATAGACCGGCCCGGAGAGGATCGTCCCGATCAGCCGACCGCCCGCATTCGCCATGTAGTAGAAGCTGACATTGAGCGCGACCTTGTCGCTGTCGGTATAGGCCAGGATCAGGTAGTCGGTACTTTGTGGACTGCGGATGAGCGGGTGAAAGTGGGAGGAGGTGGGCGGCCCCTTGCGGCGCGACGCGTGCGTACGGACGCCCTTCTCTCCGGTCTTGGAGTCGCCACTCATGGCCGTTTTTCCCGAGTCCACAAAGTACCGTAGTGGGCCATTCCGCAAATAGGTGGTGATCGCGTGTGTGAAGTGCGAGACTATGGTGGTAGGGGATGAGGAGGGCGTCATGCCACCACCACCGAAGGAACGCTTGCGGGCGCTGACGCCGGAGGAGCGGGCGACGCTGGAGCGCATGAGCAAGGCGGGCAGCGAGCGCCAGGATCGGGCGCGGCGGGCGACGGCGTTGCTCGCGGTGGCCGCCGGGGGATCGTTCCGCCAGGCAGCGCGCCTGGCCGGCTTCCGCAGCGGCACGGCGGTCGCGGGGCTCGTCGGGCGCTTCAATAAAGAAGGGCTGGCGGCCCTCGATATCGCGTCGGGGCGCGGGCGACGGGCGACCTACGCCCCGGCGGCGCGGGCGCGGATCGTGGCGACCGCCCAGCGCGATCCCGACCGGAAGCGCGACGGCACCGCGACCTGGTCGCTGAGCACGCTGCAGCGGACGCTCCGACGGGAGGCGCTGCCGCATATCGGCGCGACGACGATCCGCCGGGTACTGCGCGACGCGGGCAGTTCCTACCAGCAGAGTCGGACCTGGTGCCCGACCGGGACGGCGGTGCGGAAGCGCACGAGCGGCCTCGTCGTGGTGACCGATCCGCAGACCGAGCAAAAAAGCTAGGTCGGCAAACTCGCCCTGAAGAGGGCGTCTTCGAGGGCCGTGAGGTAGGCATCCGGGTCCCTGCGGAAGCGGCGTTGGGCGCAGCGGGCGTCCTGGCGGGTCCGGAGTTGCCGGCGGAGCGCCTGCCAGGCGGGCAGATCGGCCGGGCGGAGCGCCGCTGCGTCGAGGATCTGGCCACGCGCCGCCACCGCCGCGACGACGCGCACGGCCCCGCGCACGACCAGCCCCGGGGACGCCCCCTTGCGCCCGGTCGCGCGACGCTCGTGATAGCGGACCGCGCCGAAATACTGCTCCAAGGCATTGTTGGTCGGCGGCAGGTCGGGCACGTCGTAGCAGTGGAAGAGCCCCGGTGCGTAGCTGGCGGTGACCGTGCGGAAGCGGTCGACGGCCGGGGCGAGCGCCCCGAGCATGCCCTGCCGGGCGGTCATCGTGGCGAGCAGCGCCTAGTAGGCATCGCGCACCGCCGCGCCCGGCTGCCCGTCGTGGTTGGCGAGCAGGTGCGCCGCCTGGTGGACCCAGGCGTAGGCCGTGCGGATGGCCGGCCAGTGGCCGGCGGTCGCGGCGAGGCCCCGGTCGAGGAGGTGCCGGAGGCGACCGAGTTCCTTGGGAAGCCCCCCTTTTCCGCCACCCGGCCGAGCGAGGCGGCGATGGCGGTCAACCGGTCGTGCAAGCGCAGGCCGGAGGCGCACAGCGGCGGGCGGCCATCATCGGTCAGCGCGCTACGCACCGCCAGGCAGTAGCCCCGCGCCGCCGTCGCCTCGGCGTCGTCACGCCCTTCCAGCGCCCGCTCGAGCGGCCGCACGCCGCGCACTTCCTTCTTGAGCAGCACCTTGGCGTGCCGGTCGGCCTCGAGGATCGGCCTGGCCGCCTCGCGCAGGTAGTGGAACTGGCAGAGCTGGTGGGGCACGTCGGGCAGGGCGGTCCGCACGGCGTTGCGGAGCGACTCCTGGCCGTCGGAGATGACCCCGCGAATCGGCACCGGGAGCGCGGCGGCCACCTCGCGCAGCAGCGGCACCAGCTCGCCCTCGGTGCTGCCGAGCAGGCTGCGCGCCAGGAGCACCTCGCCCGAGAGGCAGTCGCGCAGCACCCACAGCACCTCGTGCCCGACATCCGGCTGGAGCCCATCCAGCGCGAGGATGACCTGCGCCTGCCCGGCCAGGCGCTCGCGGAGGCGGGCCTGGTCGGCCAGGCGCAGCGCGACCAGTTCCTCGTAGCGGTAGAGCGCGTTGGTGACGCTGCGCTCGGCGATGGGCACCCCGCGCGCCGCCAGGGCGCGGTGGATCTCCGGGACGCTGCGGTGCTCGCCGTAGCGCAGCGCGCCGACCAGGGCGATGACGTCCAGGCCGAACTCGCCGTGCGGCAGCGCCCAGCCGCCCTCCTCCTCCGGGCGATAGGGCTGGCGGTGCAGCGGGCACGTCGGGTTGTGGCAGCGGCGGATGACCAACACGAGGTGGTAGAGCCCGTCGAGGGTAGCGATGGTCCGCCGGTCGTGGTAGGCAACCCGCGCGGCACCACCGCAGTGCGGGCAACACCGCTGGTACGGCTCGAGGCGATACTGGCGTGGGGCGGCAGGGCGGGCGACACGGCGGGCCATCGGCACCTCCTGAACGGCGAGGGCGGGCGTCAGCCGCGCAGCATATCACCTTCAAGGTAGGCTTGCTGGCCTAGAGCCAATACTGTTTAGATAAGGGGATGCGCTGCCCCATCGGCGATACTGGATGTGCTCGCAGCCAGTACACCGGAGGAGCAGCGCATGACGTTGATGATACGACAGATCGCCGCGCATGATCCCCTGGGCGATCATCTTGCGCTCGAGGCCCTCGCCCGCGTCGTCCCAGCCTCGACCGTCGTGGGCGTCCTGGCGGAATGTGGGGCGGCGGGACGGCGGACCCGCAAGCTGCCCGGCCTCGTGACGATCTTCTTCTGCATCGCGATGAACTTATACACCGGGGATTGCCTCGGCCACGTCTTCCGGCAACTCGTGCTGGGCCTGCGCTGGCTCTGGCCCGACCCGGCCGCGTTGCGCGTGAGCAAGGGGGCGCTGTGCCAGGCGCGCTATCGCCTCGGTGCCCGCCCGCTGGCGCTCCTCTTCCGACGCGTCTGTCGGCCACTCGCCACGGCGACCACGCCCGGGGCCTTCCTCTTCGGGCTGCGCCTGATGGCCCTCGACGGCACGACCCTCGACATGCCGGACACGCCCGCGAACGTCCGCGCCTTCGGGCGGCAGCCCAGCCCGCGCGGCACGAGCGCGTGGCCGCGCGTCCAGGTCGTCGCGCTCAGCGAGTGCGGCACGCACGCGATCTGCGACGCCGGGGTCTGGCGCTGGGATGCCGACGAGCGGGCCGCCGGGCGGCGCCTGCTGCGCTCGGTACGGCGCGGGATGCTGGTGCTGTGGGATCGCGGCTTCCATAGTTGCACCACGATCGCCGCCGCCCGGGCGACGGGCGCGCACTTTCTTGGGCGGCTCCCCGCCACCGACCAGCCGCTGACCGTGGCCATCCTGACGGACGGCACCCGACTCGTCCGGCTGCGCCCCGGCGACTACCGCCGCCGACGGCGCGGGGAGACAGCCCTCGTGCGGCTCGTGCGCTATACCCTCGCCGACCCGGCGCGACCGGGGCACGGCGAGGAGCACCGCCTCGTCACCTCGCTGCTCAACCCGCGCGTCGCCCCGGCGGAGGACCTGGTGCTGGCCTACCACGCGCGTTGGGAGTTCGAATTGGCGGCGGACGAGGTCAAGACCCACCAGCGCCCCGCCACCCCGCTCCGCAGCAAGAGGCCAGTCGGCGTCATCCAAGAGGTCTACGCCCTGCTGCTCGCCCACTATGTCATCCGTGCCGTGATGCGCGATGCCGCCCACAATGCCGACCTGCCCCCCACCCGCCTCAGCTTCCTCACCACCCTGCGCCTGATCCGCGCCGCGCTGCCCGACTTCCAGCGCGCCGCCCCTCGCGAGCACCCGCGCCTCTACCGTCAGCTCCTCGCCGACGTGGCGGCGGCACGCCTCCCGGCCCGCACCAATCGCAGCAACCCGCGCGTCGTCAAGCGGAAGATGAGCAACTTCCGCGTCAAAGGGCCACCGCATCACGACTGGCCCCAGCCCACCAAGCCCTTCCGGGACGCCGTGATGCTCCTTATCTAAACCGTATTGGCTCTAGTAGTGCTGCGCGCGAAGCTGGGTGCCGGGAGCGACGCGGATGCGGCCGCACTGGTCGCCCTGGCGCGCAAGCGTGGGCTGCCGATCGGTGAGGCCGCGACCGGCGGGGGCGGAGCGGGGTGATCCGGTGGGAGTTGCGGTGGACCTTGCGCGACATCGCGTGCGCCGTCGACCGATGGCGCGATGGATCAAGGGCATCATCGGTCGGCGCGCTGATTGCCGCGCTCGCGACGGTTATCCAATTACCGTGATCGCAGCGGACGTAGGAACCGGCGTTGCCGTACACCGGCCTGTCGGGCAGTCGGCGAGCGGATGTACCAGATTGCCAGCGCCATCACGGCCGCGTAGGCGAGGAAACTGCTGCCTCCCTGAACGGCGAGCGCGAGCACGACCGCCGGACGCACGTCGCGTGCTCGTACCACCGCAGCACTCACCGGCCCAACCGTGGCGACCGCCGCGTAGGTGAGCCAGAGCGCGACGTCACCGAGGACGCTGGCGATGATCCACCAGCCGGCTTGCGGCGCGGCGCGGCGCAACTCCAGCCACTGCGCCGCGCCGATGATGGCGCAGATGATCGCATACAGCGCCATGTCATTCCCGAGCGACCGCCCGTAGTCTTGTGCCCAGGCGACGGAGAGCACACACCCGCCCCCGATGACCCCAGCGCCGACGGTGAGCACCGCCCACCACCACCGCAGCCTGACGAAGACGCGCCGCAGCAGGAGCCATTGGGCGACGCCCAAGAGGGTGAGCCCGGCGAGGAGCACCGCCAGCGAGGCGTAGAGCCCCGCGACGAACCGCTCCGCATTCAGTGGGACCGTGCTGTCGCCCCGTAGGTAGGCCTGGGCCAGCAGGAGGGCGACCGGGCCGAGCGCACCAACGCTCAGGTGCACCCCGCCCCACAGCCACACCCACCGGCGTGATATCGGGGTATCAGCAGCACGTGTGCGTCGCATGGCGTCTCCTGTGGCGTGAGCGGAAATTCTGCAGGCCGCGTTCTTCCAGCTGCCAGAAGGGCGGTTGCGAGATGACGATCAGCTTCGCCGCCGGGAGCTGGTCCGCCGCGACGATACCGGCGCTCGCGAATTCCGCGCGGATGACCGCTGCGGTGACATCCACCAGGACATACCTCGCCGTATCACACCTCCTCACGGCCTCCTGTACACATGCTTCACCTGTCGATGGCAGAGAAGAGGACGCCTCGCCGTATGATGTGTGACCCCGGCGTGCAGTCAGCGTGGCAGGAAAATCACCCCGCGGGCGAGCGCGAAACGGCTTTCCGGCGCCAAACCTGCCGCTCGTACCTGCCAGTTATGCCGCCATCTCGGGTGCACGCCGGCGTCACCGATGATGGGTCTCCCGCAAAGTTGGTGCTTCAGGTTGCGATGTAGGGATGACACCTGCGGAAATAGCCCTTTACCTGCCCGACGGCGCGCATCCCCGGTCGTTTCCGGTCCTTGTTCCCCACCTTTCGGCCACTATTCCGTCGAAGCACCAACTTTGCGGGAGACCCCCGATGATGTGGCGGGGCGTCGAGAGAGAACCTTTTGTCATGCGTGGAGGTGTGCCAGAACTTCCGCGATAATCGCGACTTGCGGCCGCGTTGTATCGACCCGCACGGTGTCCGCCGGGAGATGGGTAAAGCGCTCCTGCCCGTCGCCCGCCACAGCGCTCGGGTGGCGGCGAGCGGGATGGCGCCAGGCCCGCGACGAGGGTGGCATCGGGCGCGCCATGCGCTCATTTCGCACCGCTCGACCGGCGTAACAGAGGATAACCCCGAAGCGCGCACCGGCCTGGTGCGCGAGTTGTGCCCCGCGCTCCACCGGGTCGGGCAGCACCGCCGGACAATCGAGGATGACGGATAGCCGCTGTTCGACGAGCATATCCGTGAGCAGCGCGAAGGCGAGGTCGTAGGCCAGGGCGGTCGGGCTGACCGGCGTAACCCCCGCGGTTCGCGCTACCGCGTCGAAGATGTCCTTGTCCACAACCGGCCAACCCAAAGCACGGCCGAGGGCGAGGGCGAGCGTACTCTTGCCCGCACCCGGCAACCCCGCCATGAGCACGAGCGTGGGTACGTCCGACGACATCTCCGACCCCCCATACCGTCATCAGCAGTGGTTCTACTATCGTTCCCACCGGAGGCGCACAGTATTCTGCCACGCCGACGGGCGCTATGTGTACAGGAGGCCGTGGGGAGGCGTGCTCGTCGGGCCCTAGATGGGGCCATACCTCGACCAGCGGGCGACCGATGATGCGCTCCTGAATGACCCATTCGCGATGGCCTGCGCGCCCATAGGCCAGCACGCGGGCGTGTGGGACGGCCGAGGGCAGGAGCCGTGCGACCGCGACCTCATGCGCGAAAGCATCGCGGAATCGGCCCGAGGACAGGCGCACGACATGGGTGGGGGTGAGCCACACGCGGTTCGACCAGCCATCCGTCGCGATGAGCGACGCTGTGGGGAGATCGTGCGCCTCTAGCACGCGACGCGGGAACTCTTCCGGCTGCGCGTTCAACAACCGCGTGAAATCTTGATCAGGCATCGTACCCTCCGTGAGCGATGTGGCCCGGGAAGACAAAAGATGAGGGGAGAACAATCATAACCGCATCGTTATACCACGGGCGGGGGCCGGTGCGGGAGGGGGTGTCGCACCGGGTATCCCAGGCGGGACGGGCGCGATCGCGCCGCCCGGCTGCCTCTTCACTTCGGGTTTTGTTCGCGAGATAATGCCTGCGGCCGACGCGTCCGACTCCCTTTACCAGGACCGCAAACGCGACCGACCTCGCTCCTGGCGGGCGCGCAATACCGCCCGCCGCGACGGGGCGCGCCGCTCGGAGCGCCTTCCCGCTCGGGTCGGCGGGGCCGGGGCCACGATAAACCAGGAAGGTGACACCGGGGACCCGTCGCCGTGTCCGGTCGGGCGCGCCGGCCGACAGATCAGGCCAGCTCGTGGTCGGTCGTGCGGTTGTCCATGATCGCCTGGCGCAGGCGCTCGTACCCGTCATGCCCGCGCGGGTCCCAGAGCGGGTCGCCGGTCACCCTGAATCGGGCGCGGATGTGCGCCTTGATCAGGCGGCGGCAGAACAGCGGGGTGACGGGCTTGTCGCCGGGCTTGCGGCGGCGTTCGAGCTGGCGCAGTACCTCGGCGTAGTGGCCATAGGCCCACCACTGGAGGGGTTCGGTCAGGGGATCCATATTGATAGTAGATAACATTCGCAATTGGCACGAGGTTAGGTAGAATGGTCCCGCGACCCGGCGTGTCCCGTGACCGAGCCGTGGAGGTCCGATGATCCTGCGCTACGCCTACCTCAGCCGCTCCCCCGCCGCCTTCCTCGCCATGACCGGCCTGCGCGTGGCGGAGTTCGACACGCTGGTCGCCGATCTGTTGCCCGGCTATGCCGTCGGCGAGCACGAGCGCCTGACCCGCCCCGACCGTCAGCGGGCCATCGGTGCCGGCCACCCCTTCGCGCTGCGCCCGCGCGATCAGCTGCTGCTGGCCGTCGTCTGGCTGCGCCAGTACCCGACCCACGAGGTGCTGGGCTACCTCTTCGGTGTCAGCGACACGGCCGTCACCCGGACCCTCGCCCGCTGGCTGCCGCTGCTGGACGCGGCGGGGCGGGACACCATGCGCCTGCCGGACCCCGGACGCAAGCGCCGACGGCACCTCGACGCCCTGCTGGCGGACACGCCCGCCCTGGCGGTGATCGTCGACACCTTCGAGCAGCGCGTCCAGCGCCCCCGCGGCCGGGCGGCGGCGGATCGGCTCTACAGCGGGAAAAAGAAGCAGCACACCCTCAAGAGCCAACTCGCGATCGACGAGGTCACCGGCGCGATCGTGGCGGTGGCGGACAGCGCGCCGGGGCCGACCGCCGACAGCACCCTCATCGCACAGTCGGGGCTCTTGGCCCGCTTGCCGCCGGACGTGGGGGCGCTCGGCGATCTGGGCTATCCCGGCCTGGAGAAGCTGCACCCGCTGGGCGCGATCCCCCGGCGCAAGCCGCGCGGGCGCGACCGCCCGCCGGCGGACGTCGCCTACAACCGCGCCTTCGCCCGGCGCCGGATCGCGGTCGAGCACACCATCGGGCAGATGCGCCGCTACCACTGCCTCAGCCAGACCGACCGGCACCATCGCCGCAATCACGCGCCCCGTGTCCGCGCCGTGGCGGGCCTGGTTAACCGCCGCCTCCGGCGGCTCACGGTGTATCGCGAACGGCTCGCCGCGTGATCCCCGCGTCGCTGGGGTGGGGGCTTGCGCGTCCCCGACCTATTGCGAATGTTATCTAGTGCTACAACGACGGTTTCCTTGCGCTAGACTTAGCGGCTTCATTGCGAGCTGCAAGTGCGAGGAGGCTGCGTCATGGATAGGGGCGCTCTTGCGGATGTCGCCACCGCCTTCGCTGCCTTTC
>JAABUJ010002161.1_pt1 | contig 25323 bp, 28 predicted proteins | sample 5559131 | NCBI WGS metagenome assembly JAABUJ01 (sample SAMN10711875, study PRJNA513366) | rock metagenome | isolation source: Antarctica rocks | place: Antarctica: Victoria Land, Mt New Zealand nord | collected 2016-01-07
GATCGTTCGCGGCCATGGCCTGCTGGTAGGCGTTGCGGTAGGCGATCAAGCGGGTGATCGTGGTATCGAGGAGGTTGAGCAGGCCGGTATCGTCGGGGAGGTCGAGGGAGGCGACAACCTCGGTGGCATCGAGGGGGTCGAGGGGGCAGAAAGTGACGGTCACGGACACGTCGCCGTCGTAGAGGGCAATGGCAGGGCGGGGGGGTATACTGGGGATGCTGGCCGCGAGGTGGGTAGCGGGTATGGCTTGGGTGGTCATATTGGTCTATCCTTTCCGTAGTCTGTGTCAGTGGGCGGGGGCTTCATCCCCGCCCACTTTTTTACTGTGGGGTGTCTAGCCTGGATTATTCATGAAAACATTCATCGAATTGGATTGGCTACTGATCGGTCCTCCGTGGACTCTTATAGGCCACTTTTGGTGCCAAAATCGGCTCTGAGGCCCCTTCAGACGCCCTATATCGCGCGGCGTGCAACCGAATACTGTCGATCTGATTCGACAGAAACGCTCATGAATAATCCAGGCTAAGTAGGTGTCGGTAAGTTCGTGCAAGTCAAAGATGCTGCGAGAAACACGCATTCAGCCGTACCGGGTGTGCACGAACTTACCAGTGTCTACTTAGGCCCCGAAGGCTTCCAGCAGGGCAGCGGCGCCGGGGGGCCGGGTGAGCGCGGGGGCGTGCGGCGGCGGCGCGGTGCGCACGCGCTTGGGGGTGATGGCCCGATAGCCCTGCTCCACCATGAGGGCGAGCGCGAGCGCCCAGCAGCGCATGCCCTCTTTGCCGGCCTCGCAACTGCATTCCAGGCGCAGCGCGTTGATGATATGGACGTGGCCGGGGCGGGTACGGCTGTCGATCTCGAAGGTATACGCGCCGGTCCTGCGGATGGTGGCTGTAGGATTCCAGGTGAAGTGCGCCACCCACAGGCGTGAAAGGGGACGCTATTCCGCGCGAGATGCGCCGATTGTCCCAGAAACTCTGCGCCGATCCTGCAAGAAATCCAGGAAACCCTGCGCCGAGTCACACGGATCGTGGGAGAGGTGCGGAGTGTGTGGGCCGTGCTGCGACGAGGGATGCCAGGGGTGAGAGGGCTGGGCCAGGCGCAGCGGTGTAAGATTGGCGCAGGGTTAAGGGGACTGACGGCGCATCTTTAGTGGACAACGGCGCACCTCACCTGGAATCCTACAGCCTGCGCGCGCAGACGCGCCAGGGCGATGTCGCGGCGCGCTACGGCGGCGACGAGTTCGCGCTGATCCTGCCCGAAACCGACCTGGAGGAAGCAGTGAGCTTGGCCGAGCGCATCCGGGCGGAACTGGCGCGGCTGACGATGGTGCATGGACCGCGCGCGATCCACGTCACCGCGTCCGTCGGCGTCGCGGCCATGCCCGACCATGCTACCAACAGGGAGCACCTCATCGGCGCGGCCGACCGGGCCTCCTACGCCGCCAAGCGCGCCGGCAAGAACCGCGTGCGCCAGGCCGAGGTCGGCGCACTCCCCTACGATCCCGTGTCCCTTGCCGCCCAGTTGGACGATGCCAACCTGGCCACGGTCGAGACCCTGGCGGCGACCGTGGACGCCAAGGACGCCTACACGCGCGGCCACTCCGGCCGTGTGTCCGGCTACGCCGCGGCCATCGCCGTCGCGCTCGGGCTATCCGAGGCCGACATCGCGCGCATCCGGCAGGCGGGCCTCTTGCACGACGTCGGCAAGATCGGCGTGCCCGACGCCATCCTGCTCAAGCCGGGCGCGCTCAGCGACGAGGAGTTCGCAGTCATCAAGGAGCACCCGGAAATCGGGGAGCGTATCCTGCGCGGGCTGCCCTTCCTGGCCGAGATCCTGCCGGCGGTGCGCCACCACCACGAGCGCTGGGACGGCCGCGGCTACCCCGATGGGCTCGCCGGTGCCGCCATCCCGCCCGACGCCGCGATCCTGGCCGTGGCCGACTCGCTCGACGCCATGACCAGCTCGCGCACCTACCGGGTGGCGTTGTCCGTGTCCGAGGCGATCCGCCGTGTGCGGGAGGGAGCGGGCGCACAGTACGACCCGCGCGTGGTGGTGGCCTTCGACCATGCGCTCGCGGACGGAACACTTGTCGTCCCGCGCCTGCACACGGGCCATCTGACGGTGTGCGCGAGCGTCGCGTAGGGTCACCCTGGCCCCGCGCCGCAGCGGCGCGGGGGACGGTGAGTTGAGAAGAAGAGGACAAAGACAGCATGGCTTACCTCCCCGATGAGCCCGTCGTTCCGTGGTGTTGCGCGTGCGGGGCGACGCCTGACCAGGGCACAATCTTCCCGGTCCATCTGCGGCTCACACCGCGCTTCCCGTTTGTGTGGGTGTATCGAGGACACGCTCCGCACGCCTGGTGGCGATCCTGTCTCGCCATATTGCGCGCGGACTCGACGGACCCTGACGCGGGCGTGCGCTATCTCTGCCTGGCGTGCCTGCCCCTCGCGCGTGGCGTGCCCCAGCCCGCGCCTTGTGCGCCCTCGGATGAGCCGGCGCCGGTCCCGCCCGCGTGCGCGCCCCTGCCTGCGGCACGCGACACGCGGCGCGCGGAGGTGGCCAATGATCTGGCGCGGCATATCCTGGACCTGCGCCAGGTGTTCGGCCGATCCGCGATGATCGACGGGGTGACCAGGGAGGGACATCGCGGCATCCAGGTGGCGCGCGGGTCCGTGGCCGTGCGCTGCCGCCCCTGCGGCCAGGACATCGCCCACGTCGCCGATCTCGCCGGCGCCACCGCCGAGGACGACCCGATGTACGAGTATACCCCCGCCGGGCTGCGCATCTGCCCCGCCACGTCTACGGTATCCGAGGCCACCACCGGGGAGGTGTGCGACGAGGAGCCATCGCACCGGACGCCCCTCGTTTTGTCACACGCGCGCGGGTCCTGGCGGGCGCCGTGCCCCGCGAGCTGAGGGGAGTCGCGCGCCGTCGTGTCCCTGTCGCGCGTCCGCGTGACCTGGCCCGTACCCGAGGCCCCGTCGCTGCGCGCGGGGCCGGCCTCGCGCCCGGTGTGCGCGGGAGTATGGCGCGACGATGGTGCTACCGCGGCGATGGTACTAGAGCTACGCGTCGCCACTCACCCAGGGTAAAGAGTAGCTCCACGGTCGTACCAAAGCCCCATTTTCCCGTGTGAAACGGGGCTCCAGCGTAGCTCCATGCCTGTGGAGCTAGAGCCACGGATGGTACTACGTTTCGCGGCCCGATGGTACCACGCTATGCGGCCCGTCAGAGGGCCAGTAGTACCAAAATAGCGCCACGATCTAAGGCCCCTGGATGGGCTCGTCGCACCACGCCGGGGCTCCCACGAGGGCTAGCGGTGGCCGTCCAGACGGGGCCGCATGACGCGCAAGACGGCGACGATGAGCAGGACGGCGAGGGCCACATACGCGCCGACGAGGGCGGCGGCGAGGACGGCGGCCACGACGTGGAGGGCGAGCGATGAGTTATGGACGAGCGGGGTGAGCAGGGCGGCGACGGGGCCGGTGAGGGCGCCGCGCACGAGGGCGGCGAGGCAAAGTGTCCAGACATGGGCGCGGGCCTGAGCGTCGGTCATGTGTCCCTCCTCCGGTTCGTCTGTCCCGTGCGCGGCGCCCTCACCGGCCCCTGGCGACGCGGGGCCTCACCGACAGTATCGCAGGTGCGGGCGTGTCAGATGGGACGTGTCAGGAGGCGGCGGTGGTAGCGTCGCCGGCGAGCCAGCGGTGCAGGGCGGGGTCGCGCAGACGCTTGAGCGCTTTGGCCTCGACCTGGCGCACGCGCTCACGGGTGAGCCCGAGCTGCTGGCCGATCTCCTGCAAGGTACGCGGGGGCGCCCCGTCGAGGCCGTGGCGGGCGACGAGGATAGCCCGCGCGCGGGGGTCCAGGGTGGCGAGGGCAGCGTGCACGGCGGCGGCCAGGGCGTGGGCCTCGGCCAGCGCGTCAGGCTGGTCGGCGTCAGGGTCGGGGAGGAGGTCGCCCAGGGTCGTGGTCTCGCCGTCGCCCATGATCTGATCGAGGGGGACGGGGGCGGGCAGGGGCGCGGTGAGGGTGTCCACGCGGGCGCGGGGGAGGCCCGTCGCGGCGGCAAGCTCGCCGGGGGAGGGCGGATGGCCCAATTCGGCGTGGAGGGCGTGGGCACGGCGGGCGAGGCGGGCGCGCTCCATCTGCACGTTATCGGGGACGTGGGCGAGGGGGACCTGTTGGGCGAGGGCGCGGCGGAGGGCCTGCTTGATCCACCAGACGGCGTAGGTGGAGAACTTGTAGCCGCGCGCGGGGTCGAAGAGGTCGACGGCGCGCAGGAGGCCGACGGTGCCCTCCTGCACGAGGTCGTCGAGGGGGAGGCCACGGTGCTGGTAGCGGCGGGCGACGGCGACGACGAGTCGCCCGTTGGCGGCGACGAAGGCGGCGCGGGCCGCGTCGCCGACGCGGAGGGCGTCCTGGTCGAGGGGCCAGGCGGCCAGGTCGGCGAGGAGGCGCGCGCGGGCGTCGGTGGTGAGATCGCGGGGCAGGAGGGGGCCGACGGCGGCGGGGAGGGCAGCCGGGGCGAGGGGCAGGCGCGGGAGGAGGGCAGCGAGGAGGGCGGCGGCGGCGGCGCGCGCGGAGACCGCGGGGGGGAGGTCGCGGCGCAGGCGCGCGGCGAGGTGGCGCTGGGCCAGCAGGCGGGATCATGCGGGCTCCTGTGTGATCCAGGGTCTCTACACAGAGCGTACCAGGCCGACCCGCACGCCTGATGGTCCTATGGGGATAAGGGGCGTGGTCCGGGGACCACACATGGTCCCACGCCGCGCGACGATGCTCCCCTCTCCTCACCACGCTGACGGGACCGAGGCGGCGATCGTGGCCCCGCGCTCACCCGCCCGGTCTGGGCGGCGGGAAGAGGTCGAGGCCGGCGCGGGCGGCGGCGCGCGCGAGATCGAGGCGGAAGAAAGGGTCGGCGAGGGCGACGGGGAGACCCGGCAGGACGCGCTGGTAGACCTGGGCCTGGCCGGCGCGGAGGAGGCGGCGCAGCTGCTGGGCGCCGTGGCGCACCGGGCTGCTGGGGCTGTCCGCCAGGGCGGCGACGAGCGCGGGGAGGTCGTGGTACGCGCCGACGACGCGGGCCAGGCGGTCGGGGGTGAGCGGATCAGCGGCGGGCTCGACGGCGAGTAGATGTCCGGCGACGAGGACGAGGAGCGCTACGGCGGTCTGGTCGTTCCAGCCCGGTCGCTCGATTGACGGTTGGCGCGTCGGTTCCATCAGGCGCCGTCCCCGTCATCGTCGTGGGGCGCGGTGGCCGGACGGGCGGAGTGCCAGGGCGGGAGGGTGCTGTAGTCCGCGTCCCGGTCGAGGGTGACACCGGGCACATGGTCCAGGGAGACGACGTCGGTCTCCTCGTCGGCGGGCGCGTTGGCGAGCGTGGGCGGGTCGCGCCACGCGGTGCCGCGCGCGGGTGCGCCGAAGAGCGCAGCTTCGATGTCGGCGGGGGCGAGGGGGCCGCAGGCGCTCACGATCTGGCCGCCGGCGTCCACCCGCACGGCGAACACCTCGCCGGTCCCGACGTGCTGCCAATACGCGACCGTCGTCCGTGCCATGCGCCCCGCCCTGCTCTCGCCTGACCTAGCCGTGGACCTGGGTGGCGCCGCGCCGCCCCTCCCCCTCGCAGTATCGCAGGCACCGGCGATCACGGCGGCCTGGCGATCTCTCGTGCGCCGGCGACGCGTCCCGCGCCGCCGTCCCATTATAAGCGCCGTCCCATCTGTGCAACCGACTCCTCTTGTCAACATATGATTTTCCAGTTATATATTTACACATGCCTGCTTGGTTATATATTGTGTGGAGAGGTCCATGATCGAAACCGCCGCCCCGCCCGCCCTGCTCGCCACGCTCTTTCGGGGCCTGGCCGATCCCGCCCGCCTGTCCTGCGTGCTCGCATTACGCGACCGCTCGCGTACCGTGGGCGAGATTGTCGCCATCACCGGCCTCTCGCAGCCCAATGTCTCCAAGCATCTCGCCTGCCTGCGCGATTGCGGCCTGGTGCAAGCGGAGCGGTCCGGGCGCTTCGTGACCTATTGCCTGTGCGGCACCGGGGTTGAGGAGCTGCTACAAGCGGCCGATGCCTTGCTCGCGCGGTCCGGCGACACCCTCGCCGCGTGTCCCCGCTACCAGGGCACACACGAATGAGCGCCGCACACGCCGGCGTTGTCCGCGCGGGCGTGCGGATCGAAGTCTTTACGGTCCTCTGGATGATCGTTGAGGCCGCCGTTTCTCTCGGCGCGGGCCTCGTCGCGGGGAGCATCCTGCTCACAGCGTTCGGCCTCGACAGCGTGATCGAGCTGGCGAGCGGGGCCATCTTGCTCTGGCGGCTCTCCGTCGATGCGCACGGCGGCGATCACGCGCGGGTCGTACAGGCCGAGCGCCGCGCCGCCTGGGTCGTCGGGATCGCCCTGGCCCTGCTCTGCGTCTACGTCCTGGCCTCATCCATCTACGGCCTTGTCGCGCACGCCAAGCCGGAGGGCTCCCCCGTCGGCATCGCGATCTCCCTTGCCGCCCTCATCGTCATGCCCTGGTTGGCCCGCACCAAACGTCGCCTGGCGGTGCAACTCGACAACAGCGGGGCCTTGCGCGGCGACGCGGCCAGTTCGCTCACCTGCGCCTACATGGCCGGTGCCGTGCTCGTTGGCCTAGTCCTCAACGCGCTCCTGCATTGGTGGTGGGCCGAGGACCTGGCGGCGCTCGTTTTCCTGTTCTGGCTCGTGTGTGAGACACGCGAGGCGCTGGAAGAGGCGTGCGGGGGCGACGACGATGATTAGCATCTTCCTGCACACGGTTCTCTCCTACGTGCGCGAGATCGCTGAGATTGTCGTGCTCGGCTTCGTCGTCGCCGGCGTCATCAACGCCGTGGTCAACAAGGATGCCGTCGCCCGCTACCTGGGCGGCAACCTCGTCCTCTCCAACTTGCTCGGGGCCACCATCGGCGTTGTCACGCCCCTGTGTTGCTGCTCGGCCATCCCCACGGCCATGGCGCTCTACCGTGCCGGCAGCCGTCGCGGTCCGGCCTGCGCCTTCCTGATCGCGACGCCCTGGTTCAACTGGTACGGTTTGGCTGCTCTCGTGATCTTCCTGGGGCCGCGCGTGGCGCTGGCCGTCGCCGGGTCCGCGGTGCTGATCGGCTTCGTCGCCGGCGTGCTCATCGACCTGATCGTGCCGCGTCAGGCCGTCCCCGTCGCGATCCCCGTTACCCTCGCCACGCCGAGCTGCGGCTGCCGGGAGACCTGCCGCGACACGGCGAGCGCGGCCGCATTCCCGCGCTTGTTCGACGTCACGGACCCCTGGGGGAAGCTGCGCGCCGGGGTGCGTTTCGCGCTCGACTCGCTGCGCGAACTGGGGCCATGGATGCTGTTCGGCGTCGTGCTCGGCGCGGCCATCGAGACCTTCGTGCCGGAAGAGACCTTCACGCACTACCTGGGCGGGACCAGCCTGCTCGGGCTCCTGGCCGCCCTCGTGGTCGCCGGGATCTTCTCGGCGGACAGCTTAGGCACGCTGCCCTGGGTGCAGTCGCTCCTGGGCAAGGGCCTCGGCGCGGGCAGCGCCATGACCCTGCTCGTCGCCGGCGTCGGCACCAACATCTCCACCCTCGGCCCCGTGGCGCGCGTCATGGGACGACAAACGGCGATGCTCTACGGGGTGAGCGTGGTGGTGTTGACAGCGCTGTTGGGCCTGACCCTTAACCATGCCTTTTGAAAGCAGGCCCCACAGAATCTTGTCGCTCACTTTTTTCTCCACGCGATCGCGCATTGTGTGTCACACAGAGCGCGGCCGCGTGGAGAAAGATCAGGGCTGGGGCACTGGAATAGGCTGCACGCCGCGCCAGCCGTCGAGCACCAGGGGTAGCGGGGTCGCGTCACTGGCCGGCGCGGGAGGCAGGAGGAACGACAGGACGGCGTGCTGCCCGTCCGACACCGCCACCTGGAGATAGCCCGTCACGTTCGTCATGGTGCTTGTCGATGTGATGACGGTGGCTGGTGGGCATCCTGTCTGTGTCGAGCACAGTCGCCCCTGTCGCGGACCTGGACGCGCCGTGGTGATGGTCGCGCTCACCGTGACGTACAGCGGATCGGTGGCGTGCGACACATCCTGTGTGAAGGCGCCGGTGGCGCTGATGATCCCGGTGACGGGGAACCCACACGGCCCCTCCATAGGACACGGGATCGCCGCACCCCGGCCCTGCGGCCGCTCGATGGGCGGTCCTACGACGCTACGCTGCACGGAGAACGTCCCCGCCGTGGACTGACCGCAGCCACTGTAAGCCAAGATGGTGAGCGTCCCGCGCAGCATCCACCCCGGCCACGTCACGGCGATACCTGGAACAGATGCCGCCTCCGTGGACGGCATGCGAGAGCGGGTGCGCGATCGCTCCGGCAAGACGCGTGGCCCGACCTGATACACGCCGCACACGGTCTGCGGCACAGCGCGCTGTGCCTGTGCCGGCACGCCCCCAATCGCCCCGCCGGGCGTACCGAGCACGGCCACCGTCCCTATCACGATACATGCTCGTATGACTATGAGCGCACAGCGCATGGTCATCCCTCCTGCCTGCTAGACGCCACCTTTCCACCAGTATAGACGAACCAGCGCGTCGCGGGTCACGGCACGCGCACGCCGCGTCCATTTTCTTACCCCCCTTTGAGGTTTCTCTGCGCGTGATCTGACCTACAGAGTCGATGCTTAGAGAGAGGGGCCACGTCGCCCACCCTCATCGCCTATCCGCGTGAGGGACCACCTGCGACGACGACCGCGCCTTTTGGCCGCGTGTGGGCACGGCCCGCCCGCCACTGACCGTCATCCGATGCGCGAATACGCGCGTCGAGGGGAAACGTATGACCACCGTCGAGGATCACGTTGAGACCACCGTACCCGCCCTCCCGGCGCTGGCCGATGGGCTCGCACCTGAATTGTTCCGTCAGCTTTACGTCGGCCTGACGCTGCCGCCCGACGCTCACCCGGCCGTCATCGGGATTACCAGCGCCATCAGCGGCGAGGGCCGCACGACCGTCGCGCTCGCCCTGGCGCTCACCCTGGCCGGCGATCTCGACGTGCCGATCACACTGGTCGAGGTGGATCTGGAGCGGCCGGCCCTGGCCGCGCACTTCAATCTCCCGCCAGCGCCCGGTCTGTGTGAGGTGGTGCGCGGCGACTGCCCGCTCGCCGCGGCCACGCACACGGTCTCCGACACCCTAGCGGTCGTGCCCGCCGGTGAGGTGGGCGATGAGTCCGCGCGCCTGCTGCGCGAGCTCTCCCTGCACGACCCTTTCCATACACCGGCCGCGCCACGGGGTATCGTCATCCTGGACCTCCCGCCCCTCATCACGCACAGCTACAGTCGTCTGGCCGCCGGCATCGCCGATGCCGTGGCCCTCGTCGTGCGCGCCGGCGTCACCCCGGCCGACGTGGTGCGCGAGGCCATCGCGCGCTTGGGTGACCGGCCTCCGCAAGGGCTGGTGCTCAATGCCCCGCGTTCGTCACTGCCCCGCTGGTGGCCTGGGGGTGGCGTATGAGGGTACAGGGGTACCGCGACGAGCGCCGCATGGTCGCGCGGGGCTACGGCGTCCTCCTGGGCGCGCTCCTGACGGTCGCCGTCCTCGCCCTATGGGCGCCGTCGGCGGCGCTCCCACACCTGCGGCACGCCCTGCAGGGAACGCTGCACGGGGACGCGCCGACGACCGGCGGCCCCGTGGTCTGCCGCGCCGGCAACGTGCTGGCGAGTGCGCACAAGGGCGATCACCTGGCCGTGCAGGAGCGCTGCGTGACCGCCATCGGGCGCGTCGTACTCATCCTCCACGCGCCCGATGGCGACACCCACATCAGCCTGCTCCCGGATCGGGGCTACTGGCCGCTGCTCGACCGGCACAACCTCGTCTTCCAGGGCGCGACCCTCGTGGTCGAGGTCGCCCCAGCCGACCGGGGCAGCGTCGCCATCCCCCCGATCGGTGCCCACGTCCGCGTCACGGGCGCCCTCGTCACCGATCGCGCCCACGGCTGGCGCGAAGTGCATCCGACATGGCAGATTGTGCGCGTGTCGTGAGGCGCGGCGGACAGCGTGGCAGAGAGAGAGGACACGCCATGATAGACACACTCCCCGACACCCTTACTGCACGCCGCGGCTCGTTTACGGTGGACCGCGCCACATGATGCTGGCTCTCCCGCAGTTTCGATACCGCTGGCGAAGTCGGTAAGTCCTGTGACTATTCGGTAAGCCCTGTGACCATTCGGCAAGACGAAGACCAAGGACGGAGAAGATCAACCACGCTCCGCCGACGAGGAGGCCGCCGAGCACATCGGTGGCATAGTGCGTGTCGAGGTAGATGAGGCTGAAGGCTACGCAGGCCAGCGCGGCCGCGACGACGAGTACGGTCGCCGCGCGTATCCACCCGCGTCGGTGTCCGGCGACAAGATAGCCGAGCAAGCCGAACGTCACGATAAAGCCCATGGTGTGCCCGCTGGGGAACAGGTAGCCGAAGACATCCGCTGGCGGCGCGACATCCGTTGGCCTCACGCGGTGGATCGCGCCTTTGAGGGCTGCGTACAGGATGAAGGCCCCCGCCTCGCTGCCGAGAAGCGCGAGGGCGGTCCGGGAGCGTCGCCGGACGTGTAGCCAGGCGCCCATCAGCAGCACAACCACCACGATCGCTGGACCGAGGAGGACCATCGTGCCCCCCAGGGCGGCGGTCAACGCAGGGCTGGCGAACGCGCGCGCCGCGCGGCGCGCGGCATAATCGACGGCGAAGGAGCGCCCGAGCATGACATCGCGGGCGAGTGCGACGAAGAGCGCGACGAGGAACAGGGCCAGGGCGACGGCGATAAGGGACGGCCATCCCATGGACGCGGGTCCGGCGCCCACACCGGTCTCCACCCGCGACCGGCCGGCGCGCTCGCCTCGGTTGGTCGTCCGTCGCATCGTCGCGTCCGTCCTACTCCCCATGGGCGGCCTCCCACTGCGGGTCCATCAGTGGATGGCTGGCGTCGATAGCGCGGCGGGACCACATCTCGGGGGCCCCCATGCCCCCACGCGTCACGGCTCGTCGTCCGCGTATGTTCACGATGACGCCCACAACGATGCCCGACGCGCGCTGTAAGGCCGACACGGCCTCGCCCATGGTCCCCATCCGCGTCCGATGCGGATCCATGACGAGTACCGTCCTGTCGACGACCCGTTGCAGGAGCAGGGCGTCGGGGCGCGGGGCGAACGACGGCGTATCGACGATGATGATATCGGCCTGCGTCCGCAGGAGCGCGACAAGTTCGCCCATCCGACGCGAGGCCAGCAACCCGGCTGGATCGATCGGGACCGGGCCCGCCGTGAGGATCTTGATGGCGAGCGGACCGTCCCGGAGCGGCGGGTCCACCAGGGGCTCCCCATCGGCGAGGACTGTGCTCAGGCCGCGGTCGTTGGGAGCATCGAAGGATCGATGGAGGTGGGGGGCGCGCAGGTTGGCGTCGATGAGGACGACACGTTTGCCGGTCTGGGCCTCGAGCAGGGCCAGACGCGCCGCGACCATGCTCTTACCCTCACTGGGGCCAGCGCTCGTGACGCAGACCACCGCCGACCCCTGCGGCAGCGCCGCATCGAGGGTCGCGCGCGCCAGCAGCAGGCTGTCCGACGTAGGATCACTGCCGGGCGCCGTCGCGCCCGCCCGCCCTCGCGGCCTCGCCCCGCGCGCGCCGCCCAGGACGGCCAGGGGCGCGAGGCCGAAACGACGGATGAGTTCCTCCGGCGCACGCAGCCGATCATCCAGACGGTCGAGCAGCACGACGAGGCCGAGGGCGACGAGGAGGCCCGCGACGGCCGCGAGCGTCAGGGTGAGCAGGGGTTGAGGGTGCACGGGAACGGTCGGGACGGGTGCGGGGGATAGCGTCATCACTGTGGGGACGAACGGCGCCGGGGCGGGCGCCAGGTGCCGTCGCGCATCGAGGAGCACGGCGAGGTGTGCCCGCGCGCGCACCAGCGCGGCCTGAAGGCTACCTACACGCGCCGGCGTGCGCGCGGCCGGGGAGCGTGTCGCGCGCTGTCGATCGAGGCGGCCCGCCGCGGCGGTGACCGCTTGGCGCGCGCCGCCGATCTGTCGGTCGATCCGCAGCCCGGCTTCTCGCATGGGGGTCACCTGCAACCCCTCCACGTACGCGATGAGCGCGCGGGCGACCGCGTCGGCGAGGCGTGCGGCCCGCGCGGGGTCGGTGTCCTGGACCGCGATGTCGAGCAGCGGCGTCTGTCGGACCGGCCGCGCGGTGAGCATCCGGTCGAGGCCCTGGGGAGTGAGGGTCAGATGCAGCGCATCGATCGCGTCCTGCAGCACGGACGGGCTGTGGACGATCTGACTGTAGGTGGTGGCCAGGCTCTGGCTTGCGAGGGTGTCGTCGTAGCTCGGTGGACCCGGCGCATGCACCTGATAGATGAACAGGCGCGTGGATGTTTGATAGACCGGCGTCGTGCGCTTGTCGATGGCGAGACCGCCCCCCGACGCAAGCAACACAATAATCGTGGGCAACCACCACCGACGGCGGGCGACCGTCCAGAGGTACACGAGGGCTCTGATCCGCTGTCCATCCATCGTCTCACTCCTTTCCACCCGTAGCGCGATCTCTCGTAGCCCCGCGCCATGCGTCTATCGCGCTCGTGGGGGCTTCGGGGGCATGGTACAGGGATCGCGCCCCCGATCTCTTACACAGCAGCGCCCCACAGGGCATACTCCTTAGCGTACGTGTGTCGGCGCAAGACACGCGCAGAGACACCTCAGAGGGAGGTAAGAATCCCATCGGCGTGGGCTAGCCTAGCGATCGAGTGGGGATGCTTCAGGCTCTACATGATGCGCACTGGCGCTGCCTCTCCACCACACAGAGGGCTAGCAGCTCGCCCCGCATCTCTTCGCCACGCGCCGCCGCACGACTATCCCTGCTCCCCGCTCCATGCCCGGCTGTCCCCACGCCGGGCATCAGGCACTAGGGCGTGCGCTACGGCAGCCGCGATGTCGGCATGCCGGGGGAGCACCGCCGCACTGAGGGCAAACGCGACCGCCGCGACGACGAAAAGCGGGGTGTAGCCCGCGCGGTCCACCAGGATCCCGAACAGGCCAGCGAGGGCCGCGGCCCCACCGGTCGCGACGGCAAGCAGTCCAAAGGATCGCCCGCCGGTGCCGTGCGGGGTAAGATCGGCGGTCAGGGCCCAGTTCGCGCTGGCGAAGAGGCCCGAACCGGCGCTCATGATGCTCCCCCCGACGAGAATGAGTGGGACGGTCGTGGCCGGGATGAACAACAGCGCGCCCAGTGCCGAGAGCGCCGCGGCGCCCCAAAGGACGGGGAGGCGCCCGATGCGGTCGCTGAGCACGCCGCCGCCAATGGCCACGAGGGCAGTCACCAGGGTGAAGACCGTGAAGAGCACGCTCGTGAGTCCAACCGCGCCGTTCGCGTGCAAGCGGTCACGCATATAGTAGAGCAGGAAGTGCCCAATTCCATAGACGCTGAGGAGGAAGAGAAAGCGCGAGACCAAGACCCGCGTGAAGACAGCGTGGTGGCTCAACGCTCCGCCGGCGTCGGGCACAGGGGGCTGGTCGTGGGAGGCATGCCGCGCCAGGGTCGTCGCGGGACCGGCCGATGGCCCCCCGTCCCTGACCTCCCACACGGGGGCCTCCAGCGGACGCCGTCGGTTCTCGTGCACAAGTGCGAGGCTTAGCACGAGGCCAAGCACGAGCAGGACGCCGATCGCCAGGAACACGCCCCCTGGATGTCCCTTCTTGAGGAGGATGCCGGCGATGCTGAAGCCGAGCAGCGATCCGAGCAGTTCGAGAAAACCCTTGAGCCCGGCCGCCCTGCCTCGCAGCCCGGCCGGGACGAAATCGGGCAGGAATCCCTGGAAGCCGGCTTGAGCGATGCTGGCCATCAGCGTCACGCCGACATACGCGACCGCGAGCGCGGCGATGCTCGGGGCGACGGCGAAGCCCGCCAGGAAGGCGAGCGTGAGCAGGACGCCAACGACGATCAGGGGTTGCCGACGACCCCACCGTCCGACGGACGAGACATGCGCGCCCGAGAGCCGATCGGAATAACTCCCCGCGATGGGCTGGATCAGCGCCCCAACGGCCAGGCCAACAAAGAGGATCACCCCTAAGACCGTTCCTTTCTGCGCCGGGGCCACAAAGTGCAATACATACACCGGCAGGACGAGCGATTGCAGGCTATTGAAGAGCATGCTGAGGGGCAGCCAGAGCGCATTTACACCAATGATCAGGCCAAAGTGGTGGCGAAAGGTCGTTGTCCGATCACGCGATACCAAGTAAGGTTCCTTTCTATCTCTGTCTGTGTCGTTCTATATTGTCGCAGGGCCGCGCGATCGTCGCGCATACGGGGACATGCAACTAACCTTATATGCGGAAGCCCCCCTGTTGCAAGCAGGTCCACCTGGCTGAATACGGCAAGGTTAAACACGCCTTCAACCGAGCCGGTCACAGACACAGAACCGGACTACTCACCCAGGGTCCGGTGCCCTGCGGGAGGTTGCTTTCGTGACGCTATGTCATATGGTTGTTAGTCGCGGCCCCCGTTATTTAGGGTCGAGGAGACCTACCGCGCACGCGATGCAGACACTTTTTCTTACGTTCCTCTGAGGTTTCTCTGCGTGTCCCTTGAGCGAGCGCGCCGATACTAGAAAAGTGACCTGCCCTGTCCGCCTGTGGGTGTCGGCAGGATACGGGCGATCCAACACAACAGGCTGCGGTGCGTCCCCAGTCATGGGAGAAGAGAGCGTGTTACACGATAGATTATCCGACGAGATTGCCGCCTACGCGCGCGCCATCGCGCCGCAGCTGGAGCGACTCGTCCGCACGGGGCGATCAACCGCGCCAGCGCTCCTCCCCGCGCGCGATCCGCCACACGACGCCATCCTGATCGCCGCATCCGACCCCCTCCTCGCTGGCTCGATCACTCTCGACGACCTCGCGGCGCTGGAGCGTGACGCCCCCCGCGCGACGCTTGCCGCCGCGCTGGAGGAATATGCGCGGCGGGGACTGGTGGCGCGCGCGGGCGTCGGCGGCGAGACATCCTACGCGCCGACCCTGCGGGGGCAGGATCTCCTGTTGCGCGTCACCGCCCAGCAGGGGGCGACCGTCACGGCGCTCTGGGCGTCCTGTGACGACATCCTGCCGGCCCTGGTCTCCATCGCCACACGCGTCGTCGGCGTCGCCGCCGCCACGCTGCCCCTCACCGCCTATCCCGCGTTCCGCGTCCAGCAGGCCGTCCCCGCGCCCCTGGGCGCGCCCCTCGCGCGCCTGCTCATCGCGCGCCTGGCGGCCCTGCGCGCGCTACGCGCCGATGTCACGGCCGCCGTCTGGGAGGCACATGGCTTCGACGCCGCCCAGGCCCGCGCCCTGGTTGACGTGTGCTGCGCGGCCAGCCAGAGGCCGCACGCCGAAGACGCTGGCGTGGGACACGACGTGGACGCCCCCGCGGGCGCCCTGGCCACCTTGCATAGTCGCCGACTCGTCGGGCGCGAAAGTGGCCAGTGGCACATCACCGCGCCCGGGCGCACGCTCCACGCCAGCATTGAGCAGGAGATCGACGAGCGCGCCGCCCAGCCCTTCGCGGCGGTGGACGCGCCCGCGCGCGCCGTCTTCCTCCGTGGTCTGAAACGCTTACCTGGATAGGGAGACGTGCACATGACCGTCACGCCACATAGCCCCTCCGACGTCGCCGGCCGCGCCGCTGTGTCGCCACACCTCGTCACGGCGCCGACCTGTCCCGCCGCCGTGCGGGAGGCCTACCACACGCTGTTGACCAACGTGGAGTTAGCCCTGGGGCCGGACAAGGGGCGGCTCATCGCCGTGGCCGCGCTCGACGATACGGCGCACGCCACGCGCGTGGCCGCGAACCTGGCCCTGATCGCGGCCGCGGGTGGGGACCGCACACTGCTCGTCGACGGCGACGTACGGTCGCCGACGCTGCACGAGCTGTTCGACGCGGCCGCGGCCCCCGGTCTCGCGCAGTTCCTCAACGGTACTGACGACGCCCATGCGGTCGTTCAGCTCACCCCAAACCCAGGCCTTGAGGTCGTCATGGCGGGTGTGAGCGGGGCGCGCCACGCCCACCTGGATCATCGAGGCGACGCAGTGGACGCGCTGCGGCGGTTGTCGTCTCTCGCCGATCGCATGATCGTCGCCATCGCACCCGTGCTCACCAGCGCCGATGTCCTCCGGGTGGGTCCCCACGTCGACGGAGTGCTGCTGGCGCTCACCGCGGGCCGCACGCGGCGCGTCGAGGCTGCGCGCGCGACCGCGCTCCTCCAGAAGGCGCGGGTCCCCGTCGTCGGCGTCGTGCTGACACCGTAGGCCACCACACCGATGAGGAGACGAGGATAGATAGATGGACACGAGTATCGCCTCGTGTGTGCTGACTCTCTTCACGACCCTGGGCTACGCGGGGATCGTGGCCGCGATGGCTATCGAGAGTTGCTGCATCCCGCTGCCGAGCGAGGTGGTCATGCCGCTCGCCGGCTTCCTCGCTTTCCAGGGCCAGTTTACGGTGTGGGGGGCGAGTGTCGCGGGGGCCATCGGCTGTGTCGCCGGCTCGGCCGTGGCCTATACGATCGGGGCCACGGGGGGGGCGCCCGCTGCTCCTGCGCTACGGGCGCCACCTGCTGATCTCCCCCCGCGACATCGCCCGCGCCGATCGGTTCTTCGCCCGCCACGGCGACCTGGCTATCTTCGCCACGCGCCTGCTCCCGGTCGTGCGCGCCGTCATCTCGCTGCCGGCGGGCGTGGCGCGCATGCACGTCGGGACGTTCGTGCTCTGCACCTTCCTCGGCGCGCTCGGCTGGTGTTTCGCTCTCGCCTCGCTCGGCTACACCCTCGGGGCACACTGGATGCGGATCGGTGCGGTTCTCGACCCCCTCACGATCGTGGTGATCGTCGCTCTCCTGATCCTGGCTGCGGTCTTCCTCTCTCAGTACACCCGCCCTGTGGGGGTGGGCGACGGGGAAGGCGCGGATGGAGGTACCATGGGCGGAGAGGGTGAGACGGGGCGACCACGCCGCGACCGGGCGCCGGGGACGTAGCGCCGCGACCGGCGACCGGCGCTCACCGCGCGGCCTGGCGGCGAGATCCCTCCCTCTGGGTGGAGGATGAGGGACACAACGCGGAGGGGAGGGAGGAGGAGACATGCACCGTGACGAGGGGCTGGCTGCGGCGGCGGCGACAGCGCATATTCTGGTGATCGACGACGACCGCAAGATCACGGACGCGGTGCGGCGGGGCCTGGCCTACCAGGGCTACCGCGTGGATGTGGCCCACAGCGGCGCCGAGGGCCTGGAGAAGGCGCGGCGCTGGGCGCCCGACGTCGTGATCCTGGACATCTTGATGCCGGGCATGGACGGCCTGGAGGTCTGCCGGCGCCTGCGCGCGGGGGGGGATGTGCCCGTCCTGATGCTGACGGCGCGTGATACGGTCGAGGATCGGGTGCTCGGATTGGAGACCGGGGCCGACGATTACCTGGTCAAGCCGTTCGCTTTCGCCGAGTTGCTGGCCCGCGTGCGCAGCCTCTTGCGCCGCCGCCAGGCCGAGGCCCCGCCGCTGCTGCGCTACGCCGACCTGGAACTGGATACGGCCGGCCGTCTGGCGCGGCGTGGCCGCCGTGAGATCGCACTGACCACCACGGAGTACGGGTTGTTGGAGTTGTTCCTGCGGCATCCGCGCCAGGTCCTCGGCCGCGACCAGATGCTAGAACGGATCTGGGGGACTGATGCCGAGGTGGATACGCATGTGCTCGAAGTGTACGTCGGCTACCTGCGGCAAAAGTTGGAGGCCGGCGGCGAGCCGCGCCTGATCCAGACCGTGCGCGGCGCCGGCTACGTCCTGCGGGAAGGCTGAGGCTATGCTCCCGTCGCGCCGCGCACGGATCGCCCCCTGGTGGCCCGCATGGTGGCCGGCGTGGCTACCCCTGACCTCCCTACGTCTGCGCCTGACCCTATGGTACACGGTCCTCCTGGCCGCGACCGTGTGCGTCTTCGGCCTGGGACTCTACCTGCTGCTGGTGCGCACGTTGAGCCAGGAGTCCTACGGGGTGACGGTGGGCGTGGCGCAGGACCTGGCGCGCACCGTGCACGTCCTCGACGCGCCGCCGCACGGATCGTTACGCGTCGTCCTCCCGCCGCGCAACGTCTTCGGGGCGCCGGATACCTTCGTCCAGGTGGCTGACGCGCGCACGGGGCGGGTGGTGGCGCGCTCCGCGACCCTGGGCGCCCAGATGCTGCCCTTCCTGGCGCAGGCGGTGGCGGCCGCGCGGCGGGATCAGCCCATGGTCCGCACGTTGGGCGCCATCGACCGCCTTCATATCTACAGCACGCCCCTCGTGTCCCACGGCCGGGTCGTCGGGGTCGTCCAGGTTGGGCGCTCCCTGACCCCCGACGACCACCTGCTGGACCGCTTGCGGCTGCTCCTGGCCCTGGGCGGCGCCCTCGTGCTGCCGACGGCGGCCGGGCTGGGCTGGGTGCTGGCCGGGCGCGCACTGGCACCCATCGCGGACTTCGCGCGCACCGCCGAGGAGATCGGCCAGGCGCGCGACTTCTCCCGCCGCGTCGCGCATGGGGGGCCGCGCGACGAGGTGGGGCACCTTGCCGCCACGGTGAACGCCATGCTGGCCGAGCTGGAAGGCGCCCACCACGAAGTGGAGGGCGCGCACCATGACTTGGCGGTGGCCAACGCGCGCTTGGCGCGGACGCTCGCCGTCCAGCAACGCTTCATCGCCGACGCCTCGCATGAACTGCGCACGCCGCTCACCATCATCCGGGCCAACGCCGACGTGCTGCACTGGATGGACGCGGGCGACGCCCCCGAGCGCACCGAGGCGCTGGCTGACCTGGCGGGCGAGGCCGCGCGCATGAGCGGGCTGGTCAACGATTTGCTGACGCTGGCGCGGGCCGACGCCGGCCAGCACCTCGCGCTGCACCCCACGCCGCTGCGTCCGCTGGTCGAGGAGGCGTGCCGGCAGGCACGGTTGCTCGCGTGTGGGCAAGAGGTCGTCCTTGACGGGGCCGCCGCGGCGGCGGAGGTGACGGCCACCATCGATCCCGATGCCTTCAAGCAACTCCTACTCATTCTGCTCGACAACGCGCTCAAATACACGCCGGCCGGGGGGCGCGTGGCGCTCACGCTCTGTCGGGAGGGGGTGGATGTCCACGTCACGGTGTCCGACACGGGCATCGGCATCGCTCCGGGGGACCTGCCCCGCATCTTCGAGCGATTCTACCGTGCCGATGACGCCCGCGACGTGGGGGGCAGCGGGCTCGGTCTATCTATCGCCGGATGGATCGCCGCGCAACATGGGGGGCGCATCACGGCGACGAGTACTCCCGGACGCGGGAGCGCCTTCACCGTGCACCTCCCCACGCGCATGCCGGACGACTAGCGCCGCCGCGACACATTCTTACCCTGCTTTGAGGTTTCTCTGCGCGTCCTCTGCGCATGCGCTTCTACGCTGAAAGTGTGGCCCCTGGCGCCACCACACGGCACGAACGCTCCGGCTAGCCCACGGCAGCGTCGATGAACCGGACGGGATGTGTCCCGCCCGATCGCCCGCCGCGCGACACCACACGGAGGACGACGATTCCATGATCCACCTCGCCACCCACGGGCTGACCCACCTGCTCGCCACCTACGGCTATTGGGCTGTCCTGCTCGCCGTCGCCATCGAGAGCGTCGGCCTCCCCGTCCCCGGCGAGACCATGCTCCTGGCCGCCGCGATCTACGCCGGCACGACGCACCACCTGTCCATCCCGCTGGTCATCGCCGCGGCGGCGGCCGGGGCCATCCTGGGCGACAACCTGGGCTTCCTGCTCGGGCGCGAGGGCGGCTATCGCCTGCTGCATCGCTACGGGCGCTATGTCCACCTGGACGAACGCCGGCTCAAGCTGGGCCACTATCTCTTCCAGCGGCACGGCGGCAAGGTCGTCTTCTTCGGGCGCTACGTGACGGTGCTACGCACCGGCGCCGCCTTCCTGGCGGGGACCAACCGCATGGCCTGGGATCGCTTCCTCTTCTACAACGCGACCGGGGGCGTCCTCTGGGCCACCGTCTACGGCCTGGGCGGCTACGTGCTCGGCCACAACGTCCATCGTTTCATGGGGCCGGTGGGGGCCGTCACGCTCACGTTGGGCGTGCTCGCGCTACTCGTTTCCTTGGTCGTCCTGCGCCGCCAGGAGCGGCGCTTGAGCGATGCGGCGGAACGCGCCCTCCCCGGCCCTCTCGCCACGTATCGGACCACCAGGGCGCAGGCTCAATGAGAGAGCACAAAACACTAAGGGCGAGGCGGATCAGGCCTCGCCAGACAGGAGGACGCACGCGTGCATGATGTGATCCAACAGGGTGTGCAGGCCCTGGCCACCCAGAATACGGTGACGCGGGAGGTGGCCGTCCTCTGCGCGACGGTCGTGATCGTGCTGCTCGCCGCCGTGTGGCTCGTCGTCGCCCTGCGCCACCGGCGCACGCTTACGCTGGCGACGGCGGCGCGCATCGTGGCGCTGGCGGTGCTGGCGCTCCTGCTGGCGAAGGTGTTCACCCATGTCGTCAGCGACCCGCGGCCCTACCTGGTCGACCATGTCGCGCCGCTCACGCCGCTCTCACGCGACAACGGCTTCCCGTCCGACCACACGTTGCTGGCGGCCGTCCTCGCGGCCAGCCTGTGGTGGATCGACCGTCGGCTGATCGTGCCCTTCGCCGTCGGCGCCGTGCTGGTCATGCTCGGGCGCCTCGGCGTCGGCGCGCATCACACCATCGACGTGCTCGGCAGCGTGGCGATCACGCTGGTGGCGGCGCTCATCGTGCGCGCGCTGCCCGTCCCCGCGCCCTGGAGCGCACCCCTCCTCCCGGCGCTTCGCCGCGCGTCCGACGCGGCGGTGCGACCGATCGTGCGCCGGGACCCCTCGGCCTGATGGACACGTCCCTGTGCTGTGGCCACCCGGCCCCGTCCACCTTGTTCTTGTCGTCGTCGCGTTTGGCCCGTTGATGGTGCTTTCGACGGTGGTCTTGGCGTCGTGTGTCCTCTACCCCCGAGAAGAGAGCTAGACGGGGCCGTGTCTCGCCCGACGCGGCGAGGGCGGGAGAGGATGCGCCGGGGCCACAGGTACGCCGATGCCGCGCCGCGATCCACTACATAGCCCTTGTGCGTGGACGTCAGTGGCGCAACTTCTTACCTCCCTCTGAGGTTCCTTTGCGCTTGTGCTGCGCTGATGCCTCTACGCTAGAGGGTGTGCCCTATGGAACGGAGATGAGGTGATGCGCCCTTGTTATCGATGCAGCCAGTGGAGTGAGACGTGGTGCGACGGCTGTGGCGTACGATTGACCATCCTCGACACGTTCCGCCCCTGGCGGCGTGTGCGGCGTCTGTGGGAACGGCTCCACCGCCCACCCGCGACCGAGACACCTGTGGAGCCGGAGATACCGCTGGAGGAGTGGTTGATGGCTCCAATCCACGCGCGCGAGGAAGCAAACAGGAAACGAACCGCCATGCCGTCACCGGCCACCCCTGCCCCAACAGACGACGCAGCCACCCCTGGCACCCCTGCGGAGTCCGCTATCGCCACGGAGCACCCTACGCCATGAGGCTGTGTCCCCGCTGTCGCATCCATCCCCGAGGGAGTGAGGGAAGGAGCCGCATGAACCTTTGTCCGCCGGGCGACGCCATCCGACACGTCACAGGAGTCCGCGTGTGGCCGTAACGTCCCACCCGCCCCATCGTCCCATGGGAGCCGTACCATCGCATCCCCAGCGCCGACGCCGACGCTGGCCCCGCCTGTTCACGCGCCTGATCGCGGTGGTGGCCGCCCTGCTCCTCGTGCTCGGCGCGGCCGGTGTCGTCTACCTCTCCACGCTGCCCGGCGTCGCCGACGCCGAGGCGCGCGTCGCGGGCGTGCTGCGCCCCACACGCGGCAGTGACACGGGTCTGCCCGTGCCGACGCGGGTGGGGCAAGCGGTCGTCGCCATCGAGGACGAGCGGTTCTATCGCCACCACGGCATCGACGTCGTGGGCGTGCTGCGCGCCGCGCATGTGGACCTCGCCCACGGCGCCGCCCTCCAGGGCGGGAGCACCATCACGCAACAGCTCGCCAAGGCGCTCTACGTCACCGATAACCACACGCTGGGGGCGAAACTGCGCATGATAGGCGTGGCCGTCAAGCTGGAGTTGCGTTACTCCAAAGCACAGATCCTGGAGATGTACCTGAACGGCATCTACTACGGCGATGGACAGTGGGGCGTGGCGCAAGCCAGTCGGACCTATTTTGGTCGCTCGCCCCGCGCGCTCGACTGGGCGCAGGCCAGTCTCCTGGCGGGGCTGCCGCAAGCGCCGTCGGCGTATGACCCAACGCGGCACATCGCCCTGGCGCACGCCCGCCAGCAACAGGTCCTGAACGCGCTCGTGCGCACCGGCGTGCTATCCCGCGCGACGGCGGACGTGGCGGCGACAGAGCCGTTGGGCGAGTCTGGCCCGTGACCATCGCCCGCGGCGTCGCCGCCACGGATACAACCGGGACTGGACGAATGAATGAGGTAGGGACGCGCTCTGGGAGGAACGCATGATACATCTGCTGGGCGTAGTGGCGATTGGCTACGGCGTGATCGCGGTCGCCTCGATCACCTATTTCCTGTGGGAAGTCCACCGGGCATCCCACCCACGCCATCAGTCGGAGCGGCCACAACCGGAGTGGGATGGTGCTACGGATGAGTTGGCGTACCAGGGCATCCGACGTCCTCTGTATCCGCGCCGGTAGTAGGGGAGAGATGCGACGCGATCCACGATTGCAACAGGCGCAGCGCTTGCGTGATGCGCGATACGTGGCACGCGGTAGGGAGGAGACGTTGCTTGCTGTCGTGGTCATCATCACCCTCGCCGGCGTCAGCCTCTACCTGGCAGGGCACGTCCTGCAGACGGCGACGTTGCCGTGGTTGAACGGGCTGCTGCACGCCCTCACCCCGCACATCCAAGTCGTGCATCATGTGACGTCACGCCATGGATAGGGAGAGAAGGGACTGACGGGACGTGTCGAGGGACGAACGAACAATAGATCGCCACGGATGGGCCGAGGACTGCATATCCCGGCGTCATGCCGTCCCCGATGAGGTAAGGTAAGGACATAAACCCCACGACACCGGCCCCGGAACCGGGGCGCGACGACGGGAACGCCGCCGCGTTGGAGCCGTCGCCGATCCGGGGCATCTCCCGCAATGTGTTCGTCCTGGCCCTGGTGAGCCTGTGCACGGATACCTCCAGTGAGATGATCTACCCGCTCGTGCCGCTCTTCCTCACTGGCGTGCTTGGCGCGCCGGCGACGGTGGTGGGCCTGATCGAAGGACTCGCGGAAGCGACGGCCAACGTGCTCAAGCTGGTGTCGGGGCGGATCACCGACCGGCGCGGGGGACGGCGCGCGTGGGTCTTCGCCGGCTACGGCCTCTCGGCGCTCTCCAAGCCGCTGCTGGCCCTGGCGACGATCTGGCCACTGGTCCTCCTGGCGCGCCTCGTTGATCGTGTGGGCAAGGGCACGCGGGGGACGCCGCGCGATGCCATCATCGCCGCGTCAAGCGATCCGGCCAGACGCGGCAGCGCCTTCGGCTTCCATCGCAGCATGGACACGATCGGCGCGGTAGCCGGCCCGTTAGCCGGCTACGCGCTGCTGACGTGGACGGCCCAGAACTTCCGGCTGGTCTTCCTCCTGGCCGCCGTCCCAGCCGTCATCGGCGTGCTGCTCATCGGGCGCGTGCGCGAGCCGCAGCACGTCGCCGCGCGTGCTCCGGCGATGGGTGACACGACGACATCATCCTTCACCTGGCGCGGCGCCGCGCCCGCCTATCGCGCCTTCCTCGCCATCGGCGTGCTCTTTGCCCTGGGCAATTCCTCGGACGCATTCCTCATCCTGCGCGCGCACAACCTGGGGCTGGGCACGCTTGCCACCGTGTTGGCCTACGCCGTCTACAATGTGGTCTATGCGGCGGTGGGCTGGCCGGCCGGTATCCTGTCCGACCGCATCGGTCGGCGTGGCATCCTGGTCGCGGGCTTCGTGCTCTTTGCCGTCGTCTACGGGGGGATGGGTCTGGCCACGGGATCACTCGTCGTGTGGCCCCTTTTCGCGCTGTACGGCCTGTACATCGCCCTGACCGATGGCGTCACCAAAGCCTACATCACCGACCTCGTGCCGGCGACCCAACGCGGAGGGGCGCTGGGCTTGTACGCCGCGACGACGGGCCTCATGGCGCTGGTCTCCAGCGTGCTCGCGGGACTCCTATGGGATCATGTCAGCCCCGCCGCCCCCTTCTACCTCGGCGGGATCACCGCCCTGGGCGCGGCCGTCGCCGTTGGTCTGCTTATCCCACGACAGCCGGTATCACACGCCTAGCACTCCTCGCCTCGCGCCGCAAGCCACACGCCACGCAGGCTAGCCGCAGCCGTGCTCGTCGCGCCCGCCGTGACCCCGGCCGCGCCCCAGTGCCCGGTCGTCCTCCTGCCTCCGCCCGCCCGTCCGCGCGCCCCGCCGGGCGCGCAGGGTGACCTCTCGTTACGGGTCGATGCGCCAGGTACTCTCGGCGTACACGAGTCGACGTTCCTCACGGCGTGTGTCCAGGCGCGCAAGCTGGGTCGGGAGTCCGTCGAGCGCCTGTGTTATGCCGATAAGGTCCCTGCCCCTGACGGAGACGAACACGCCGTCGGCCTTGAACTGGAGCGTGGCCGGCACCGGACGCTCCCTGTAAGTTTTCAGGATAAATGGGCGGGGCGCACCCCTGGATGGGGACGTTTCGTCACGCTCTATGAGCCACTTTTGTCAGGATAAGTGGGCCGATCCGCGTTTTTCGTCACGGAAGGTGGGCCAATCCGTGCGCCGCGTGGGCGCTGTTCTCTCGCCACGACGGCTGCGGGCGATGCAGGACGAGCTGGGTCGTGGGCTGGAAGCCGTGGGGTCGGTAGAAGGGGGCGAGTGCTGGATCGCAGAAGAGGCTAACAGTCTCGACAGGGGCAAGCTCGTCGAGGAGGCGCGTGAGCAGGCGTGTGCCGAGGCCGTGGTGGCGGTAGGCAGGGTGAACGGCGACATCCTCGACGTAGGCGCGGAGCGGGCCGTCGGTGAGGGCGCGGGCGAGGCCGATGAGGGTGGGGCCATCCCAGGCGGCAACGGCGGGGCCAGCGGTGAGGGCCTGAGCGATGTCGCCCAGGGAGCGGTGGGGCCACCAGCCGAGGAGATCGTACAGGTGGCGCACGGCGCTAGGGGGGATGGGGTGGATGTGGTAGGTGAGAACGTCGAGCGTGTCCATGCCTCCATGCTACCAACAATGGGGGCGCCCCGGG
>JAABUJ010002162.1_pt1 | contig 25321 bp, 22 predicted proteins | sample 5559131 | NCBI WGS metagenome assembly JAABUJ01 (sample SAMN10711875, study PRJNA513366) | rock metagenome | isolation source: Antarctica rocks | place: Antarctica: Victoria Land, Mt New Zealand nord | collected 2016-01-07
GGGCCGGGGTCGTAAGTCGTCCCTGCCGGCGGGGACGGTGGCCGAAGTGCTGCGGATGACTCATCAGGAGCGGCCGGCCGACGGCAGCACCCACTGGTCGACGCGGACGTTGGCGGCGCGGCTGGGCGTCGGCAAGGACACCGTCGCCAAGATCTGGGCCGACCACAACCTCAAGCCTTGGCAGGTCACCACGTTCAAGGTGTCCAACGACCCCCGGTTTGAGGAGAAGCTCGTCGATGTCGTTGGGGTGTACCTCAAACCGCCGGCCCGGGCGGTTGTTTTCTCCTTCGACGAGAAGACCCAATGTCAAGCGTTGGACCGCACGCAGCCGTCGCTGCCGATGAAACCGGGCCGGGCCGGGACGATGACCCATGACTACAAACGCAACGGCACCATCGACCTGTTCGCAGCGATGAACATCGCCACCGGGCAGGTGCTCACCGAGCTCCGCAAGGGGCACGCCGGCGCCGACGTATTGCGGTTCTTCAAGCAGATCGACGCCTCCGTCCCTCGCGGCCTCGGTGTCCACGTCGTCCTGGACAACCTGTCCGCGCACTCCACCCCGGCCATCCAAAAGTGGTTGGCCCACAAAGATCGTCGCCGCTGGCACCTTCACTTCACCCCGACCTCCAGTTCCTGGCTCAACCTCATCGAACGGTGGTTCAAAGAACTCACCGACAAACGACTCCGCCGCGGCACCTTCAACAGCGTCGAGGACCTCACCACCGCGATCACCACCTGGACCGACCACTGGAACAAAAACCCGAGACCGTTCATCTGGAAGGCCACCGCCGAAGACATCATCGTCAAAGTCCGCCGCGGGCGGACGACCCTCAACCAGATCAATTCACAGACGGACCACTAGTCGGGTTGGATGGCAGTTCGCCGATCGAATTCTTAGCTTCAGCACCCGCAGGAGTCGCGGTGGATGAACTGGGGGGTTTGACGAATGTGGCGGAAGGTTCGGTCCGGTTCATTCATGCGGTCGAAAAGCATGGCGACGGCGACGCGGGCCATTTCGTCGACGGGTTGGGCGACTGTGGTGAGTCGTGGGCTGAACAGGTCGCTCCATTCGAAGTCGTCGAATCCCACGATGGCGATGTCTTGCGGGATTTTTAGATTGGCGTCTCGTAGTGCCCGGACGGTGCCGATGGTCATCTGGTTGTTGCCGATGACGATCGCTGTCGGCGGGTTCTTTTTCTGGATGGCGGCTGTTACCGCGGCGTAGGCGGTTGGGCCTTTTGATTCCCCGGGAATGAGCAGATCCGCGCGGTAGCGCAGGCCGGATGCTTTGAGTCCTTTGCGGTAGCCTTCGAGCCGTTCTTCGGTGGTGGTGAGCCCGGGCCTGCCTTCGACCATGGCGATTCGGGTGTGTCCGAGTTCGGCGAGGTGAGTGACTAGATCCGCGGTCGGTTGGACGTTCTCGACGCCGACAGAGTCGGTCCCGGCACTCATCCGGTCGATGCTGACCACGGGGATTTTTCGGGCGGCGATCGCTTTGAACGCGGCTCGTGGCTCGGCGGACGGTGCCATGATCATGCCGGCGGGGCGGTTCACGAGCAGGTCGGCGACGGCGCGTAGTTCGCGGACGGGGTCGTCGTGTGTGTCGGTGAGTAGAAGCGAGTATCCGCGGTTGGACAGGAGTTCTTCGATGGGGTGGACGACGTCACCGAAGTAGGGGTTGGAGATTGCCGACATCGCCAGTCCGATGGTGTGGCTGGTGCCGGTCCGCAGTGACCGGGCGATGCCGTCGTTGACATAACCGAGTTGCTCGATTGCTTCGCGTACGGCTCGTTCGGTCTGGGTTTGGATGGAACGTGTTCCGTTGATCACGTGTGACACGGTCGACTGCGAAACGCCGGCCGCGTCCGCGACATCACGCATAGTCACCACCGTTGCAACCCCTTTTTCTGGATCCTTGTTGTCGAAATCATCCAGCCTCGGCTGGTGGGTGCCTAGTTCCAGGTGACTACCAGATCTGCGTGCTCCTTGGTCGACAGGACGACGGCCGCGTTGACTTCGTCGGAGGCATGCACCCAGGCTCGAGCCGCCTCGGGTGTTTTCCCGAACTGGATGTGGCGTGCGGTTAGGCGTTCGATGCGCAGGGCGTGTTCGGTGTCGACGAACCAGACCTGGTTCATCAGCGTCCGGGCCCGGCCCCAGTCGCCGTCGTCGACCAGCAGGTAGTTGCCTTCGGTGATGACGACCTGGGTGGCCTGGTCGACGGCGATGGACCCGGCGATAGGTTGTTCCAAGGTTCGGTCGTAGAACGGTGCATAGACGACGGCTTCGTCTCGGGTGTGCAGCCGTTGCAGCAAGGCCGCGTAGCCGCCGGCATCGAAGGTGTCGATGGCCCCTTTCCGGTGCTGCAGCGGCGTGCCGTTGATGATTTTTGAGCCGAGGTGAAATCCGTCGAGCGGGACTACGGCGCAGCTCAGCGGGTACAGGGCGGCGGCCAGGTGGTCCGCGAACGTCGATTTGCCGGTTCCCGGCGGTCCCGCCAAGCCCAGGATCAACCGCCCTTCGGGGACGATTTGGTCGCGCAGGCGTTGGGTCAACTGCGTGAGGTCCGCGTTGGCGGGTCGGCGGCCAGGGGGGCGGTCTGTCGCCGGGCGGTGGTCGGTGTCGATGTCCACGAGGGAATCCTGTTCGGGGGGTGCGGCCCGCCCGATGCATGTCGGGCGGGCCGCACCGGTAGGCGGGTAGGGGTCAGAACTTGAACTGGGTGACGTTGGCCGGGGTGACGATGGTGGACGGGCCGAGGATGATTTCACCGTCCTTGCCGACGGTGAAGTCCTTGAGCCGGCCGGCGGTCAGCTTGGAACCTGCGGTCGCGTTGACCTTGCACTGGGCCAAGGCCTGCGCGGCGTAGTAGGACAGGTAGCCCAGATCGGTGACGTTCCACCAGATGTCCTGGACATTGCCAGTCTTGATGTACTTGCTGATGATCGACGCCGGCGCCAACCCGGTGATCTTCACCTTGCCCAGGTCGCCGGATTGGGTGAGAGCCTCGGCGGCAGCAGGCAGACCGATTCCGGCGGGCACGATGATGCCTTTAAGGTTCGGGTAGGTGGAGACGAGTTGCTTGGCCTTCTGCGCGTTGACGTCGGCCTTTTCCTCCCCGTAGGCGACGGTGTCCAGCTTCATCTTGGCGAACTTCGGGTCGCTGGCCAGTCGGGCCTTCATGCTGGCGATCCAGGCGTTTTGGTTGACCGCGGTCTCAGTGGACGACAGGATCGCGAACTCGCCTGCGCCACCTATCAAGCCGGCCATCGAGTCGAGCATCTTGGTGCCCAGTTCGGCGGTGTTGGCCTGGTTGATGAACAGCGAACGGGCATCGGTCGCGACGTCGGAGTCGAATGAGATGACCTTGATTCCTTTGGCCCGTGCGGCTTTGAGGGCGGCTGCGGCACCGTTGAGGTCGGAGCCGGAGATCGCGATGACGCCGACACCTTGGCTGATGAGCTGGTTGACGAATGGGATCTGGGCGGCACCGGTGGCCTCCGACGGTTGGGTGTAGATGACCGATCCGCCGATTTCCTTGGCCGCGTCCATGGCGCCGTCGCGGACGGTGGTCATGTAGGGGTCGGTGCCGAGCTTGGGGATGTAGCCGACCTTGACCGGTCCGGTGGCGCAGTTGGTGCCGGTCGGTGCGGCGCTACCTGCGGCGGCGGCGGCGGAAGTCCCACCGGCGGCCGCGGCCGCCGAGGTGGGGGTACTGCTGCTGGATTTGACGCAGCCCGTGAGGGCCAGGGCGGTCACCATGCCTGCAGCGACCAGGGTGGTGATTCTCGTGCGGTTCATTCGTGTCTCTCCTTTGAGTGACCCGGCTGCGCCGGGGTGCAGTGGTGGAACGGGTTGGCAGGAAACAGATGGGTGGCTGAGGGACGGCGGTACCGCTGCAGGGCGGTGATGGATGCAGGGAACTGCAGGTGGAGATGCGTGGGTCAGGTGGTGCTGGCGGCCTGCGGTTCGGGTGCGGTTTCGTACATGGCTTGCATGCGGGCAGCTTTGGCCTTGCGGAGCACGATGGCTGATGAGGTCCGCCGGACGATGTTGGTCAGCAGCAGCGAGAGGATCAGCAGCAGACCGACGGCGGTGTTCTGGGTGTAACCGCCGGCGGATTCGAGCTGCAGCACGCTCCGCAGCGTCATGATCAACAGCAACGCCCAGTACACCCCGGACATCCGGCCGCGGCCGCCGAGGCTGGAGACGCCGCCGAGGAAGACGATGGTGATGGCGTCGAGTTCGAAGCCGAACGCGGCGGCGGGGGTGGCCGACGAATTTTTCCCGATGTTGATGACCCCGGCAATCGAGCAGATCATCCCGCCGATCAAGAAGAGCAGGAACTTGATCTTCATGCTCTTGACCCCGGAGTACTTCGCGGTGTCTGGGCCGGCCCCGATGGCATAAATCCGGCGGCCGACGACCATTCGGTGTAGCGCGACTGCAAAGAACGGCGCCAGTACCAGGAACGGGATGATGTCCAGCGGGATGAAGGTACCTGGGATGGGGTTGTTGCCGAACGCGATCAGCGACGCCGGAATGTTGGACAGCGGGGTGCCGCCGAGCAGGACGTAGCCCAGGCCCCGGAACAACGCCAGGGTACCGAGGGTGACCAGCAGGGCGGGTAGACCGAGGACGGCGACGAAAAAGCCGTTGATGGCGCCGCAGGCTGCCCCGGTGAGCAGGGCGACCAGGACGGCCACGGGTATCGAGCCGCCACTGTCGAGGACCAGGCCTGAGGTGACGGCGGACAGTCCGGCGATACTGGCCACCGAGATGTCGATCTCCCGAACGATGATCACAAGCGCCAGCGCGAGCACCATCAGTGACTTCTCGGCCATGGTCGAGATGGAGGTCTGGATGTTGAACGCGGTCCAGAAATTTTCGTTGAAGACGGCGGAACCGGCGATCGTCAGGATCGTCAGGGTCGCCAGGATCCATTCCCAACTGGTCAATCGGGTGCGGATGGCGGCGATCATGACGTGAGTACCTTTCTGACGGCGCGGCTGGCGCGGCGGGCGATGACGAGGTCGACGGTGATGGCCAGCAGGATTGCTGCGCCGTAGATGGCTTGCAGGTACTGGTCGTTGACCTTGGCTAGTGACAGGGCGTTGCCGATGACCAGCAGCGCGAATGTGCCGAGCGCGACGCCGAGGACGGTGCCTGATCCGCCGCGCAGGGACACTCCGCCGACCACCACGGAGGCGATGATGGTCAGTTCGACTCCCACAGCCAGTTGCCCGTCGACGATCGTGTAGTGCGAGGCCCACAGTGCCCCGGCGAAGCCGGCCAACAGACCGGAGGCGATGAAGGCGGCCAGGACCCGGCGTTGCGACTGGATGCCGATCAGGGTGGCGCCGTCGGGATTGGAGCCGGTGGCGTAGATTTCGCGGCCGAACGAGGTCCACCGCAGAAACGCGCCGGCCAACAGGAACAGCACCAGGCCGATCCAGATCAAGATGGGCAGGCCCAGCGGTTTGGATGCGGTGAAGTTCAACCAGTCCGCGGGGACGTCGCCGGCGCCGACCTGCTTACCGGAGGACAGGATCGAGTCGATGCCGCGGTAGATCGCCAGGGTGCCCAGGGTGACCACGATCGAGGGCACCCTTCCGTAGGCCACCACCAGACCGTTGAACAGCCCGCACAACACCCCGACACCGCAGGCGATGAGCACGCCCACCACGACGGGTAGGCCCGGGTGGGCGGCCATGGTGGAGGCCGAGATGTAGGCGGTCAACCCGATCGTAGATCCCACCGACAGGTCGATCTGTCTGGTCAGCATGACCAGCATCTCGCCGATGGCCACGATGCCGATCAGCGAGGATGACACCAGGATCAGATCCACCAGGTTCGACGAGTTCAGGAACCGCGGGTTGACGATGGCCAACGGTACGACGATCACCAGTAACGCCAGAAACAGGCCGAACTCACGTCGGCTTCTGACCCGGTGCAACCAGTCGGCCAGCGGCCGTCGAGACTGGGCGGTCGTGATTGCCTCCGCCTGGGCAGCCTTCGGCTCGGGTTCCGTGTCCGGGCCCTGCGCCTCGAGCTTCTCGATGGCGGCCGCCTGGTCCATGACTCCCGTTGCGGCCAAGCCGATGTCGAACTGGTTCGCGCCCTCGCGGTCGAACTCGGCGACGATGGCGCCCTGCCGCATGACCATGATCCGGTCGGCGGCACCGATCAGCTCCGGCATGTCGGAGGAGATTAACAAGATGGCCAGGCCCTGACGGGACAGTTCGGAGATGATCCGGTGTACCTCGGCCTTGGCCTGGATGTCGACGCCCTGGGTCGGCTCGTCCAGGATCAGCAGCCGCGGGTTGGTCGCCAACCATTTGGCCAGCACGACCTTTTGTTGGTTGCCGCCGGACAGTGTGCCGACAGGCTGGTCGTAGTTGGCGAACTTCAGCTGCATCCGGCCCAGGGAGCCCTGCACCAGCGCCAGCTCCAGCCGACGGATCAGCATCCCGAACCGGGTGGCCTGGGTGATCACGGGCAGGGTCGCGTTGTCCAGAATGGAGAATTCTTCGATCACGCTCTGCCCCCGCCTGTCCTCCGACACGTAGGCGATGCCCCGGGCCATCGCATCGTCGGTGGAGCGGATCCGTACCTGTTTGCCGTCCAGTTCGATGGTCCCGGTGTCGGGTTTGTCGATGCCGAAGATCACCCGGGCCACCTCGGTGCGGCCGCTGCCGACCAGGCCGGCGAAGCCAACCACTTCACCTTCTCTGATGGTCAGCGAGATGTCCTGGAAGGACCCGGCAATGCCCAGCCCGGCGACGGTGAGCACGGGTTCACCGATGACGGCTTCGTGCGCTGGATACAGGTCGTCCAGCGGCCGGCCGACCATCAGTCGGACCGTTTCCCGTTCGTTGGTCTGTTTGGTGATCTGGGTGTCGATCATCTTGCCGTCACGCAGGATCGCGATCCGATCGGAGATGGCGAAGATCTCCTCCAGCCGGTGCCCGACGAACATCATCGCCACCCCCCGTGTACGCAGGTCGCCGATGACCGCGAAAAGGTTGTCGACCTCGGTAGTGGTCAACGCAGCGGTCGGCTCGTCCAGGATGAGCACCTTGGCGTCGGACGCCAAAGCCCGGGCGACCTCCACCATCTGCTGTTCCGAGGTCCGCAACGTCGAGACCAACGCCGCGGAACTTCGATGCAACCCCAGCGTGTCGATCCACCGCTGGGCGTCCTTGCGCATCTTGCCGTGATCGAGCAAGCCGCCTGCCATCCGCAACGGCTGCCCGGCGAAGACGTTCTCGGCGATCGACAGATCCGGGAACAGCCCCGGATGCTGGTGCACCACCGCAATGCCCCGATGGTGGGCGTCGAGCGGGCTGTGCAGCTCTACCCGCTCCCCGGCAATGTTGAGGTAGCCCTCGTCGGGATGGTGAACACCACCCACCGTCTTGACCAGGGTGCTTTTGCCGGCACCGTTCTCGCCGACCAGCGCTAGGACCTCACCCGGATACAGCGCGAACGACACGTCCTGCGCAGCGATGGTCGAGCCGAAGATTTTTGTTATTCCCACCAACTCGACCGCCGGGATCGGTTGATGCTCCACCACCTGGGCGATGAAGCCTGCCGCCGGCGCGGCGGCACCTACTTCACGCACCGAAGGCGCTAGTCGCTCGTCCACTATGACGTCCTCTTCGTTGAGCACCGCACCAACGCGGTACGGGGTGTGAGGACGAGTTTGACAGCTGCGCATACGATTGCGCAATCGTATGCGCGATAACGAATCGATAACTTCGGCGGACGGACGGCCCACCCGTAAGGGGCTCTCCCCGAGGCGCCGCCGCAGCACGGGTGGCGCCCACCTGCGTGCGGTGCGGGTAGGAGAAGGGGGGCTCGCACCCTGAACTCGGGGGTAGCCTCCACGGAGCTATTCACTGGCAGCCCCGGAGCTTGTTGAGAATTGGGATGATTCCAATGGTTGGTAACGCTGACACAGAAAGACGCGTGCTGTACTGCGGCGACGGCGACATAACCAGCGCAGCCAGCTATCTCGGCGGCCTGATGACTTCGTGGGGCTGGCGGTTCGAGCACGTGCCCGACGATCGCGACCTCGATCCAGATCGACTGGACGACGATGTGTCGCTCATCATTGTCAGCGACTATCCGGCCCGTCGCTTGAGCACCGAGTGCCAGCTGGGAATAGACAAGGCCGTCCGCCAGGGCGCAGGCCTTCTCATGATTGGCGGCTGGACTTCTTTCCGTGGCCGCGACGGCCTCTGGGGCGGAACACCAGTCGGGGACTTGCTACCAGTGGAAATCAGCGTCGGCGACGATCGAGTCAACTGCGATCAGGCCACGGCCGTCCGAGCCACGCAGGCACACCCAGCGACCAACGGCTTGCCGTGGGCAAGCCGACCACCGGCAATTGGTGGATTTAACCGGGTCAAAGCCCGCCCGGACGCGGGGGTACTGCTCGAATGCCAACAGTTCGAAATCCAGTCCGAAGCCGCCCGATTCACCTTCCACGAAACCCGATCTGATGTCCTTCTCGCAGTCGGTCGACATGGTCACGGCCGGACGGCCGCCTTCACCACAGACGTAGCACCACACTGGGTTGGTCCGTTGATCGATTGGGGACGCGGGCGGGTCAGCGTGCGGATGCCCGGTGCGCCCGAGCGGGAGATTGGCGATCTCTACGCGAAACTGATGAATCAGCTGCTCAGCTGGGTCGGGGCGCCCTGATCGACTCACTCCCGAAACAGTCTATGAAAAACGACCGTTTGCGATAGAGCCAATCGGCGTTTGCAAGCGGTCCGGGTCGTGTGAGTCCGTTCGTGAGTGTGAAGATTCGGTGGGCAGGTTTTGGTTGACTCGTAACGGAGAGGTCAGAGCGACGTTTCAATGCACGCGGAGGCCTAGTCGAGTGGCTGCTTCGGCGAGGTTGGGATCATTGGCGAGGATGGCGCTTTCGATCTTACGTCTGGTTGGCTCGCTAGACTCAGCGTGACCGTCATCCAGAGCCCTCAACCAGATTGCCCAGCAGTTCCAATTAGTGCCGTGCTTGGATCGGTAGAGGATGCCATGGGGGAGTGAACCGTCATCCAGGACCAGTGCGTGAACTATTTCGGCGATCCGCACTGTCGTGGCTCGGTCCTCGCTGTAAATATCTGCCACGGTGATGTCGAGCCCGTATCCCAAGCGTAGTGCCGATATGCTCGCGTCGGTGTCGAGTTGGACAAACCAGCCACCGGCAGGCAGGGACAGTGTGTGAAGCTTGCGGTCGTGTCTCCACTCGCAGGAGATGGCATCGGTGTTCATGCTGTCCACTCGATCCCGTTCTAGGACTGCCAAGATCCAATCATCGGGTTGGTCGGGCTCGAGGTCGAAAAAATCTGAGAGCTTTTTGCCAGCAAGACTGTTTTGAGAGGGCCGCAGACGCAGATCGGTGAGCGTTTCGGCGTAGGAACAGGCCGCGGGAGCGCCGGCATAGATCGTCCGATGTCCCGGTACATCCCAACGGCTCCACCCTTGATCAATAGGCAAAGCCCGCTGGATGGGATCCAGCGGGCTTCGCTTCGCGCGGGAGACCCGGAACACCGGTTCCTTTTGCGATCGAACAACGGTAAAACCGGTCTTTTCGGACTCCTGCATACGAGTGGTCTCCCCCGCACGATCTGATGTAGGCCTAGACCGTACAGGTACTACTGATCATCGTCTCGGTCGAGGGCTGTCGCCTACTCACTGCTTTCCAGGAAAGCGCGCGCAGCTGCACGAACCTGCGCAAGATCATTTCCTTCCCGGATGGCCAGTACGGGCTCGATGTCGCCTAGCCGAGGGTTGACCCCACGGAACCACGAGCGAGCAATGTGCTTGTTGGTCTGGGACTCAAGAGCTAGCCATAGCTCGTGTGCAAAGTTCAGACGCTTGACCGTCTCTGCGCGAGGCGTGGGACCGTCATCTTCACGCCACTTGTACGGGGCTTTCAGATCCCGGGTTCCCGACAAGATGGCAACCGTTGGCGCTCCGAGTGCGTCGACGAGCTCGCGGACAGTCTTGTGGATCCCTTGTCGTAGGGTTTTGTCGGCAACCGATGTGAACAAGTCTGTGGGCATGGCAGGCTCCTAGTGGCGGTGGAGGTAACTCTGTGGGGGTTCGTCGAGGACCGTTGACCTGATGGGTCAATGTGTAGATGACCAGGTCAGGCACGGGAACAGTGCCCCGGGCGCTGCTGAAGTTCCGCGATGAGGCGGCGGTGACTGGAGCTGCTGTCGAGCACGGCTCGCCGCAACCGTTGGTTCAGTTCGGTCGTGGGCAGGCTTAATCGACGGTTTCGAATGACGGCGAAGGTACTACGCTCGCCTTCGGTGCCGAAACCAGATGCGAAGGTCGTAACGCTCGATCTCCGTGAAACTACGGAGGATTCGTCCCTGGCTGATCATGTCACCCACCATAGACTGAAACCCACCCGAAAAACCACCCAATAAGCGAAAATTCACCCAGACGAGGCTGTGATCACCCTCAACCTGGTCCTGAATGAACCAACTCAGGCCTCGCTGATGGTGGGTATCGGGCGTGGGCCTGATCGGCATCTGGCAGCTGTTGCGCATCGCTATCTGGCCGACTGCCACCTGCGAAACTACATCGGAGCGGAAGCAGTCGGCTCAGCGGGCTCGTCGAGGTAGCGGTAGATGGTGGGTCGGCTGACGCCGAATTCGGCGGCGATCTGGGCGACGGTGAACTTGTTGTGGCCCTGGTCGTCGACCTGGTCGTACATCTGCCGGGCTTGCCCGGCACCCGCGGCACCTTCAAGTTCGACGACGAGGGCACTCCGGCCCGTCGGACGCCGTTGATCGCCGAGGGCATCGTCCGAAACACATTGTCCTCGCGAGATTCTGCAGCCCGGGCCGGCCTAGCTGTCACCGGCGCGGCCCGATCCGACGGATGGGCCTATCTGCCGGTCTGCTTCTCCACCCACGTACATCTCGAGCCTGGATCGGGCTCGCTGGACGAGCTCGTGGACCGTCTGGGCAATGGCTACTACCTCGACGACAACCGCAGTTGGTCCATCGACAATCAGCGGCTTAACTTTCAGTTCGGTTCCGAGGTCGCCTACGAGGTGAAGCAGGGTCGGCGCGGCCGGTTGCTGAAGAACTTCTCCTACGGCGGTGTGACGCCTCGTTTCTGGGGTGCGGTGGAAGCCGTGGCCGGACCGGAAGAGGTGCGTAATTTCGGATATCCGTGTGGAAAGGGTGAGCCGAAACAATGGGGTTTCCTCAGTCACGGTGCCGCGCCCATCCTGGTACGTCAGCAGCGGATCGGGGTGGCGTGATGACCGACGAATTCATGCGTGCGGTTGACCCTGATCTCGCTCTGGAGCGTCTGGCTGCGGTGGTGGAAGCCGGTGGTGCGGACCAGATGGACGCCTTCCTAACCGGACGGACCGGGCAGTGGACCCGTTTCGCGGGCGGCCGGATCCACCAGGCGCAGGACATCACCGAGGTCCAGGTGATGGTGCGTGCCGTGGTCGACGGCCATTCGGCCCGAGCGGCGACCAGCAACCTGAACGGGCTGCAACAGACGGCGGCAACGGCCATCCGGATCGCCGCCGCGATGGCGGCCAACGCATCCGAGCCTGGTGGCACCGTGGTTGCCTCAGCTGTCGACTACCCGGATGATGCCGAGCTGGATGCGGAAGTGTTGCGGTGCGACAGTACTGCGGGCTTCGATGAGCGCACCCGGGTTGCTGTGGTGCGCTCGGCCATCGAGCAAGCCAGTGCCGCCGGAGGTACTTCCGCCGGCATGATCGGCCGGGCTCTCACCGAATTGGTGGTGGCCACCAGTGGTGGGATCCGTCGCAGCACCGTTGCGTCCGAGGCCATCGCCAGCTTCACCATGGCCGTCGGTGACGGAACCTCGCATTTCATGGACCTGGGCCGATCCTCCGACCGATTGCTCCTGCCGCAGGCGATCCCGGTGATCGTGGCACAGGCGGTCGCCGCGCAGCACCGGGTGGCGCTGCCTGCCGGCGAGTACACGGTGGTGCTGGGACCGGAGGCGACCGCCGAACTGCTGGAGTTTCTGCCTGGCTTCGGTTTCTCCGGCGAACTGGCTGCGGCCGGGGTTGGTCTGTGGGCCCGGTCAGCGGGCGGACGCGTCGCCGGCGCACTGATCGACGTCGCCGATGATGGCCTGAGTGACATCGGACTTCCCATCGGCTTCGATATCGAAGGTGTTCCGAAACAACGAGTTCCGTTCTTCGTCGGCGGTGTGGTGGGCGAGCCTGTCACCGATCTGCGGACGGCCGCGCAGCTCGGCCGCCGATCCACCGGCCACGCGCACATCGCGCGGGAGGAGGTGCCGGAATCCAGGGCCGCGAACATCGTGATGAGCCCGGGGTCGTCCACTGAAGCCGAGCTGATTGCGGGAGTCGACAAAGGCGTTTATCTGCAGAGGTTCTGGTACACCCGGATGGTCGATCGCAACACCGGGACCATCACGGGCGTCACGCGTGACGCGTGCTTCGAGATCGTCAACGGACGGCTCGGACGATCGCTGGCTGGGATGCGTTTCACCCAGTCGGTGACCGAACTTCTGGCCACCGTCGACGGCGTTGGCAACGTTGCCCGGTCGACCCCGGTGATGAACGTCTGGAACGGCGCCACCACCGCCCCGGCCATCCGAGCCCATGGTTTCCGGCTCGGCGCCGCCCCGGCGCCCAGAACCCCCTCCAACACCGGAGCGACATCGTGACGTTGAGAACCAACCGAGAGCGCTTGCTGACCCAGATTCTCACCGGCGAGGTGTGGCCCGCGATGGGCGACCGGCACGCCTACCGCACGGATGCCGATGGTGCACCGTTCGTCCTGCCTGGCATGGGTGGCGTCACCCTCGGCGTGCATCCGGGCGACATTGCTGCGGGCTACGCTGCGGATCACCTGGAGCCGGGGCTATCGATCCGTCACCGGGAAGAGCGGGCCAACATGGCCCTGCAGTTCCTCACCTGCGTCGGGAACGTCGTCACCGTGCGGTCGGGCCCGGCGGCGGGGGTGAGAGGCCGGGTGATCGGCCAACACGCCTACGTGTTGGCTGATTTGACCGACGAGGACATGGCCCAGGTCTGCACCGGCGATCAGGTCGTGGTGCACGCCTACGGGCAAGGCCTGAAGTTGCCCGACCACCCGGACAGCGTCGTCAAGAACGCCGACCCGGATCTGCTCAACGGTCTCGGTATCGACACCGGAGCCGACGGGCGCCTGCGCGTCCCGGTGGCGGTGCGGGTGCCGGCCGAGGCGGTCGGCGCGGGCGCGGGGATGTATTCCGAATATGCCAATACCGATCTGATGGGTGCCTACGTCGGCCAGGACGAAGACCTTTCACTGGGCCTGGAGGTGCTGCGGATCGGCGATGTGGTGGTGCTGGAGGACCAGGACCATCGATTCGGCCGCGGCTACCGAGCGGGTTGGACGACGATCGGCGTCATCAGTACCGGACACTGCCGGTTGTTCGGGCACGGACCCGGGCCGAGCACATTGCTGTCCGGCCCGACCTCGGCGTTCGAGATCGTCGAAAGATCAGATGCCAATGTGAGCAAAGCGTTTGCCTCGATGGGAGTCCCGGCATGACCAGCACGACCGCTCCGACCCTGGTCGCCACGAATGCGGTGGGATTCGTCGAACACCCGGGGCTGGATAGTAACCCGTACCTGATCGATGTCGACGGGCGACCGTACGTCCCGATCGGCGACGGCGGCGTTGCGCTGGGATTGTCGTTGGGCGACAGTGTTTTTGCCTTCGATGCCGATCACGCCAGCCCTGCCGTGTCGCTGATCCACCCGGAGCAGGCCGCCCGCCACGCCCTCACCGTTTTCGCCTGCCTCGGCAATCGCGTCACCATCCGCACCGGTGCCGCCGCCGGATCCATCGGCGCCGTCCTGGGCAAGCGGGGCGAATCGGGCCGGGTGCTCGCCTGGTTCCCGCCCGAGGTGATGGCCTTGGTGGTACCGGGTGACGGCATGGCCGTCCGGGCCCTCGGGCAGGGAGCGCGTCTGCCGGCCGCGATCCACGACGTCGGCGGGCAGTTGCTGAATGTGGATCCGGCGGTGCTGCCCGCACTGGGCATCCACCTCGGGGACTCCATCGGCGTCACCGTCCGCGGCAGCGTGCCGTCGAAGTTGATCGGCAACGGCATCGGACGCCCCGCTCACCAGTGGGATCTCGACCTGCAGGTGGATGAGGGCAACGCGACAGACTGGGGGCTCAGCGGCCTGCAGATCGGCGATCTGGTCGCCGTGGACAACCTGGATGTCCGGCACAACACCGGATTCCGTCGCGGGTGGATCACCGTCGGCGTCATCGTGACGACGACGAGCCCCCGTCCCGGTCACGGCGCCGGCCTGATGCCCATCCTTTGCGCGCCGGCGGGCAGCATCACCGCTGTCGTCCGGCCCGACGGTCACACCGGCGTCACCGCCGAACTGCTCGCCGGATCGAACTCCTGATGCAGCGGGCATTGGCGGCGCCGTGTCTGGCGCAGGATCCGCAGGAACTGGTCGATCTCGGCCTGGCGGCAGAGGAGGCCGGGTTCGACGGGTTCTTCCTGTGGGACCATCTGTCGTTCGCCAATGACGGCGATGGTCCGCCGGTCGTCGATCCCTGGTTGGTGCTGGCCGTCATCGCCGCACAGACCGAGCGGATCAAGATCGGCACGATGATCACGCCGATCTCCCGTCGCCGCCCAGCGGTCCTGGCGCGTCAGACCACCACGCTGGACCTGATCAGTCACGGTCGCGTCATCCTGGGGGTGGGGATCGGTTCGCCCGCGGTCGGCGACTTCGGTCTGTTCGGCGACGAGACCGACGCGGTGCTCCGGGCCGAGATGCTCGACGAAGGTCTCGCCGTCCTCGACGGATTGTGGAGTGGCGAGCGGCTCGACCACCACGGCAAGCACTACACGATCGACGGCGTCCGGTTCACTCCGCGGCCGGTCCAGCGCCCACGCATCCCGGTGTGGGTCGGCGGCACCCTGCCCAACCGGAAGCCGATGAGCCGTGCCGCCCGATGGGATGGGGCGGTGCCGATCACCTGGGATGACGATCGGCGACTGGCCCGCCCCAGCGCGAAGCAGATCGCCGGCGTCCGTGATCAGGTGTTGCGGGAACGCGGCCACCTCGACGGCTTCGATCTGGCCGTCTGGGCCGAAGTCGCAGAAGACGCTGCCGCCGTAGATCTGGAACTGCCGGCCTACGAGAAGGCCGGCGCCACTTGGTGGATCGAGACGGCCAAGCCGGAGGATGGCTGGCCCGAGGGACTTCGTTCGCGCATACGAGCCGGGATTCGCCGCCCGTAGGATTCAGTGGTAGAGATGAAAATGATGGATTAACCCGAATAGTTGCAGCCGCAAACTGCCTCGCCGAACATCTACGCTGCGGTATCGACCGGTCCTGACCACGGTATTGCACACCTTCCTCTACGGGTGTTTTTTACTGGGGATAGGCCGGGCTGTGTGGCGGCGTTGTCTTCCCAGGCGGTGTGGATCCGGATGTAGGTGCCGACGGTGGCCAGTGAGCGGTGGCGGGTTTGGTGGGCGATTGCGCGGTCGGAGGCCCCGCGGAGGTGGGCGTAGGTGACGAACCCGGCGCGGAGGCTGTGGGCGCTGTAGGCGCCTTCGAGGCCGCTGCGGGTGATGGCCTGTTGGATCAGGGTGTTGATGGCGCCTTCGGACAGGCGGCGGGGGAGTGGTTGGTTGCCTTTGCTGACCGGGCGGAATAGTGGCCCGTCAAAGATCTGGGTCCATTCGGTCCATTCGGTCAGCAGGGTGACGGGGCACCGTCCGGTTTTGGTGCCGCGGGGTAGGACGACCAGTTCGCTGCGGTCGCCGCGTTGGTTGGTCTTGGACCGGGGCAAGGTCAGGACGAGTCCACTGGGGTGCTCGGCGACGTCGGCGATGTCCAGGGCGGACAGTTCGCTGCGGCGTAGGGCGCCGACGAAGCCGGTGAGCAGCAGGGCCCGGTCGCGTAGACCGGCGAGGTCCGGCTCCGAGGGTCGTCCGCGGGTTTTCCAGGTCTTGACGGTGGGGCACAGGTCCAGGACGTCCCACAGCTCCGGTGCCATCAGCGGGGCGGACTGTTCCGGTGGCGCGGAATGCAGCCGGCGGATCCCTTCCCAGACGGTGATGACGCGGGCGTTGTCGGTCGGGTCGGAGTGGTCGGCGGCGCGGTGGGCGAACTTGATCGCCGACAGCCGCCGGCTCATGGTGCCGACCTTGGCGCCGGCCTCGGCGAGCATGGACAGGTAGCCGGTGATCGTCGACGCTGCGGCCGGCAGCGGGTCAATGCCCGCGTGGCCGCACCAGGTGCGAAATTCGGCCCAGTCCGACCGGTACCCGCGCAGGGTGTTCGGCGCCCGGGCGGCGGTGATGTAGCGCTGCTCGTCGACGCTCAGATAGTCACCGTCGTCGAAGGCCACGACCAGGCTCTCGTCGGCTCCAGGGCGCAACAGATCCAGTGCGGCCGGCTCATGGGCTGGCTCCTCGGCTTGATCGCTCACCGGCAGATCCTACCGTCTATTACCGATGATTCGCTGCATTATCGCGGGTAATAAATGGGCATGATCATGGTTGATAAGTACGAATTTTCGTTGTCCGATCTCACGGAAGTTGAGGCAGATTCCAGATTCCAGGTACGTGAGACAGACTTCGAGTTGTCTCACCTACTTGAGGCACTTCGTCGATGTCCGTGCAGAGCGGCCATCAACGGTCGCGCCGCGATTTGCTCCTGTACGGTGCTCCTTTCGCCTCGAGGACACTTACTCAGGTGGTCGGTTCGCCTCGTCAAAGCCGCGAGGAACGGCGGCCGCGAAACGGCTCGCTCCGCCGACATTCGTCGAGATGTCTCACGCAGTTGAAGCACCCGGACCGCAAATCTGCCTCAACTACGTGAGACGGCACGGTCAGAATGCCTCAACTTCGATGAGACAGGACATTCGTCTCGGCTTCCGTCGTCATAGCGGGGGTCGCCGACCTCGACGGCCAGGTGGTGACGCCTGCTACGGACAACGGCTGGTGATTGCGGCTTTAGTGAGCAACCCAGCTGGCAGCGTGATGTCCTGACTCAGGACCGCGACGTGGGCGATGCAGAGCGCGGGTCTGCAGTGGTAGTCAGGTTCGTTCACTGCACGTTCGTGTGGCTGCTCTATCGTGTCCAGCATGTTGATGGGAGGGACTGATGCATCGATGGCCCAGCCCGAGCCGGTACCACCAAAGACGACCGCAGCTGATTCGCCGGCCGCAGCCTTTGATGAGGCCTACATCAAGTTGCGCGGTACCTATGTGAAGGCGCTGTCGGGCGCGACTTCCGAGGAGGAGCAACAGATCCTGCACGATCAGGTCATCCGGATCATCCGGTTTCGGGCCCTGGTGAACCTGGAGGACAGCGGTGAAGTGCTCGACGCGACCGCGGCGGTCCGGGCCGATCAGGAAACCGCAGACACCTACATCGCAAACCAGGTTGCGGCCCAGACTGTCCGCGCTGACCGATGATGACTGCGGTTTCCTGGCGCGCAGTTAGAGGGTTTAAGGGCCGCGCCGAATTGGGGCGCGAGGCGTCGGTTGGTGGTCGTCGGGGGGCTCACGACAGCTCAAGTCGGGTTGCGTGGGGTTCACGCGTGTGAGCGAACTGTGTTGCAGAGGGAATTCCGCTGGCCATCGGCTCGTGTGTACGGTACAGTTCCGTTCATGTCGCGGATCGTGCGCTCCACCGCCAGCCAAGTGGTCTCTGCGAAGTTGGCGGCGCTGTCGAAGTTGAGCTGTCAGCCGGGAGGGCGGGGTGCTGGCCGGGAGGCGGCGATCTGTCAGGCGGTGGTGGAGTTGCTGAATGAGACCAGCTACGAGTCGGTGACGATGGATGCGGTGGCGGCGCGGGCCAAGGCGTCCAAGGCCACCATCTACCGCCGCTGGTCCAACAAGGACGAACTGGTGGTGCAGGCGCTGCAGGGGATGGTCGGCCGCCGCGATCTACCCCTTCCCGACGCCGGCAACTTGCGTGATGACATCGTGGCGCTGATCGCTCAGCAGATGAAGGATCCGGTGCTGGCGGCGGTCAACACGGCGTCTTTGAAGGTTTTGGTCTATGCGGCCTCGAGCGATCCGGAACTGGCGAAAGGGATGCGTGAGGCCATCCGGGACTTGCAGCTGGCCGCTTGGCAGACGTTGCTGCAACGAGCCCACGCCCGGGGTGAGCTGCGGTGCGAGGTCGATGCCGCCCTGACGTTCGAGGTCATCCAGGGACAGTTCTGCGCCAGGACCGCCGTCGAAGCTCAAGCCCTGGATATCGGCTATGTCGAGCACATCGTCGACGACGTGATGATGCCGGTGATTTTGCATGCCGGTACGGCGAGCCCGGTCCCGAGGGTGCCGGCCGTGAGCACAACCAGCTAAACCGATACTCAAGCCACAGCAACAATTTTTGTGTTCCCGCGGACCTGACCGTCGGAGTTGGCTGGTCCGGTTCAACCCATAGGCAGTACACCTTTTGGTGCCCCGACAGAGCAGTTGTGGGTAGAGACGCGACTGTCGGTGCCCACCGGCATCTGTTGCCGGGCCTGGTTCAGGCTGCGGTTCTGATTCCAGCTGTCCCTTTTTGAGAAGGAGTTTTCCCGTGAGTAGTCCTATGACCGATGTACAGCAGACGAGGTCGGTCAGCGAGCTCGACCCGAGACGGTGGATCGCCCTGATCGTCATCGGTATCGCCCAGCTGATGGTGGTGCTGGATGCGACCATCGTCAACATCGCCCTGCCCGACGCGGCCACCGCACTGCACATCTCCGACGCCAACCGGCAGTGGATCGTCACCGCGTATGCGCTGCCGTTCGGTGCCCTGCTGCTGCTGGGCGGCCGGATCGGTGACTACCTGGGCCGCAAGAAGATCCTGATGATCGCTTTGGGCGGATTCGCCATCGCCTCTGCGATCGGTGGTATCGCGCAGAACTTCGTGATGCTGGCCGGTGCCCGCGCCCTGCAGGGCGTGTTCGCCGCGATGCTGGCGCCCTCGACCCTGTCGATGCTGACGGTGACCTTCCGCGATCCGAAGGAACGGGCGAAGGCGTTCGCCGTGTTCGGCGCCATCGCCGGTGGCGGCGCTGCCATCGGGCTGGTACTGGGCGGGCTGCTCACCGAGTACGCGACGTGGCGCTGGTGCCTGCTGGTGAACATCCCGATCTCGATCGTCGCGATCGTCGGTACCTCGATCTATCTGCACGAGTCCAGCACCGAACGCCAAGGCAGCTACGACATCCTCGGCGCCATGTTGGCCACGCTGGGTCTGGGCATGCTGGTGTGGGGCTTCAACCAAGCCTCCTCGCACACCTGGTCCTCCCCGAACACCTGGGGCTGGCTGATCGGCGCGGTCGTCCTGCTGACGCTGTTCGCGGTGCTGAACAGCCGTAACCCGCACGCGATCCTGCCCATGCGGATCCTGAAGAACCGCAACCGCGCCGGCGCCTACGTGGTTGGTTTGCTCGTCGGAAGCGGACTGTTCGCCATCTTCCTGTTCCTGACCTTCTTCCTCCAGGAGGTAAAGGGTTGGAGCCCGGTCAAATCCGGTGTCGCGTTCCTGCCGTTCAGCGGCGGCATCATCATCGGCGCCGGCGTCGGATCGCAGTGGGTGCTCAAGGTCGGCGCCAAGGTCGTCGTCCCGGTCGGTCTGCTGCTGGGCGTGGCCGGACTGCTGTTATTGTCCCGGCTGTCCCTGACGACCAGCTACGCCACCGGGATCCTGCCGGCCATCCTGCTGATCGCGATCGGTATGGGTTTCATCTTCATGTCCACCACCAACGTCGCCCTGCACGGCGTCGACGCGGCCGACTCCGGGGTTGCCAGCGCCATGGTCAACACCACCCAGCAGATCGGCGGATCTTTGGGCACCGCACTGCTGAGCACCTTCGCGGTCAGCGCCACCGTCAGCTACCTGGCCGGTCACTCCACCGGCGGGGCTCCGGACAAGCTGTTGCTCGCCGCCGCCCAGGTGCACGGCTACACCATCGCGTTCCTGTGGGCCGCCGGGTTCTTCGCCGTCGCAACCATCGCCTCAGTCCTGTTGATCAACGCCGGCAAGCACGAAGCCGAAGCCGCCGAACCCGCCATGACTGCCATGATCTGACCTGGCTTCACAATGCCGGTGCGGGTAGGTCTGTCGGTGTGGTGATAACGCTCATTGGGGCGGTCCAGGTGTCAGTACAGTGCTGGGAGTTAGAGGCAGAGGGGCAGCTCCGACCGGTGATCGTCGAGAAGGTGCGGAAGTCCGATGTATTCACTCGAGCACTCCGGTGTGCCTGCGGTGGCAGGGGCCATGGTGTTGTGCGCGGTGCTGGTGCTGATGGCCGCGTTTTCGACCCGCTCAGGGCCGTGAGCCCGCAGTTGCGCGGAACCCTTCCCGGCATCCCGGGTGCTGCCTGACTGCTGCAATGACCGGCATCGCGGTGCCGTGCTGGGAGGGTCAGAGCGAGCCGCTGACGGTGGACACTGCGCCGATTTCCGGGCACCAGGCCGGCGATGCCTTCGATGACCTGCGCGCGCAACTGGTGCTGGTGGGGATGGCGCACACTGCGGCCACCCCTGATGTCCGCCTGTGCACGTTGGCGATGAGGCTGGTCGGTGTCATCGGATCCGGCTAGATACCGCTGCACCACCATCGCGACCTGCACGATGTTGCTTTCGATGTTCACCATCGATGTGACAGCCGCGCCGGCGGCGAGGTGTTGGCGGACCAGCTCCACCGGGATGCCGGCGTGTTCGCAATCCCGTAACACCGGTTCCGACGCCCACTAGCGCTCCACGCCCATCGCGTATCTCCCCACCAACGCAGGACCCGCCGAGTCGGCGGTGCTGGGGCCGTCAGGGTCCGCTGAAGCGGCTTGCTCTGCGCATGACCGTCCTTGTTATCCAACCCTGCGCAAATACACCTCGCCACCGACGACACTGCGGGGGCGACCGTCGGGACCGCCGGGAGCAGGGATGCCGTGGGCGGGCGACCTGTTGCTCGGTGAGGCCGGTTCTTCGGCTGCGCGCTTCGGACTGACCGCCCACCCAGTTGCGGGCCCAACACAAAATGTAGGTGGTGGGGGCGGTGAGGTCCCAGCGGGAATTGCCAGATGGAAGCGCACCGTACAGCCCGACGGTCCAGGCGGTCACGGGGATGGCGGGTCGCGCACCCGTACATCAACGGTTGACTCGTCAGGTGAGCCACCGGTGGCTGAGGTGTTCGCGGTTCACGGGATCACAGCTGTCCGCCGGACCAACCGGCACCCCGTGGTAAGTCATGGACAAGCGCTGGTATGGCCAAGGGTGCTCCGCGAAATCGGGCGACCGCCAATCCCTGTCTGCCGGTCCCACCGACGCTAGGGGCACCCACGGCAACCCGACGTTGGTCGGCCGCAGTGCAGGTGCTGCTTTGATCAGGTCAGCACGTCAAAAATTGATGGTATACCCCAGGATCTGTCGGTGCTCGCCGGTGACCAGGTCAAAATCGTGGTGTGGAAGAAAGGTGTCGGTGTGGTGTCGGCGTTGTTGATGGTGGATGCGGCGGCGACCAGGGATCGGGATGACGCGTTCGCGGTGACCCGGGTCGGGTCGGGTTGGCGCGTGGAGGTGCATGTCGCGAATGTCGCCGATGTGGTCCCGGTCGCCGGCACTGCCGATGCCCGGGCGTTTGCCCGGCGGGCCAGTATGTATCGGCGCAGCGGGACCACCCCGATGCTGGGCCCGGAGGTGGAGGCAGCCACCACTCTGGTCGCGGGTGTGGACCGGCGGACGGTCCGGTTCGACATCGAACTGGACCACGCCGCAGCGGTCACCAAGACGACGCTGTCGCGGTCCTGGACCCAGGGTCGGGCGGCGGCGTTGACATACACGGCGGCGGCAGCGGTCTTGGCGGATCCGGCGGCGCCGCTGCATGCCGAGGTGTTGGCGGCGCAGCAGCTGGCCACCCTGTTGTTGGCCCGGCGCCGGGCTGCCGGAGCGCTTGCGATCTATGACCTGGCTCACGGGTTGGCCACCACCGAAGAAGGCAACCTCATCGTCCTGGACGACCAGGAGCGGAGCAACACCTACATGGTGGTGGCGGAGTTGATGATCCTGGCCAACTCGGTCGGTGCGGTGTGGGCGGCCGAGCGGGAACTGCCGATCCTGTACCGCAACCACCGCGCGAACCCGGTCGGCGCCGCCGCCGATGTGGTGGCCGCGGAGATCATGGCGGCGCTGGATGACCCGGCCCGGTTGGCGGGGGTGCGGGCGCGGTTGGCGGTGACCATCGGCCGGGCCAGCTACGACCCGGTCGTGCGTGGCCACCACGGGCTGCAGTTGCCGCTGTACACCCATCTGACGTCCCCGCTGCGCCGCTGGCCCGATCTGGCCTCGCAACGGGTCCTTTTGGCTGCCCTGGACCGCGCGCCGGCGCCGTACCGGTTTGATCAGATGGCTGCGCTGGCAGCGGATTTCAACCGCCGCGACACCGCGGCCCGGGCGGCGACCGCTGCGCATCACCAGGCCGCCGACCACGCCGAAACCCTGCGGATAGCCGCGGCCGCCCCCGATCTGGCCGGCCTGGACGATGGCCGTTGGCACAAAGCCCTGAAACTTGCTGTCGCCCACACCGCCGACCCACCGCCGGCGGTCGCGGACCAGTTGCGGCGCCGGCCGGCCACCCCGCGGGATCTGGTGGTGCTGCTGCACGCCGGCGCCGGCTGGGCCGGGCTGCGCACCGAGGTGTTCGACACGGCCCAGGCCGGCGCGCCGGAGTTGGGGCCGTCGGTTCTGTCGGGGTATCTGCAACTTGTTGGCCGGACCGCCGGCTACAGCGATGAGCAGGCCGGGCCGCCCCATCAACCCGTGTTCGCCGCCCAGGTCATCGACGGGGATCTGGTCACGGTGTGGCGCCGCGGTGGCAGCAAGAAAGCGGCTCGGCAAGCGGCCTGCTGGGAAATGCTGCACGTGCTGTCCGGGACCAGCCGGCCCGGCGACCCGGCCAGCCACCCCGACCTACCCGCACCCCGGCCGCCCACACCGAAACCAGCGCCTGCGGTGATCGACACGGCCGACCGCAACCCGATTTCGATGCTCAACGAGTACGCCCAACGCCACCAGCTACCCGTGCCCGGCTACACCTACACCGCCGACGGGCCCGGCAACGCGCCCACGTTCACCGCTACCGCCGCCGTGAACCAGCACAGCACCCAAGGCGTTGGCCCGACCAAAAGCATCGCCAAAACCCGCTCGGCGGCAACGCTTCTGGCCCAGCTATCTGGTGCCGGATCTGGCGCCGGCGCAGATACTGGGCCTGTCCCGGCAATGGATCCGGCCGATGGTCAACGAAGGTAGCCCCCCGGCCGCACCGCCGGCCGGATCGCCCGGGCACCCGGCGATGGTAGTCATCGACCGGTTCACCGGTGACCAGGGTTGGCTGTCCAACTCCGCGGCCGGGCAAGTCTTCATCGGCGGTAAGGTCTATCCGACCCGTGAGCACGCGTCCCACTCTTCGACCGCCACTTCCCGGAACGCCATCCCCGATTTGACGACCCTAACTACCGAAACCGGGACTGGTTGTGGGCCAGGGAAAACGAATCACGCGCTGACATCGTCAATGGTTACCGGCGGGCGTGGCAGCACGCCGACGCGACGATCGAGGCGCTTCCGATCGATGCCAGCGGCCATGTCCCGTGGTGGCCACAGCCGGAGGTCAAGCTTTTCAACGTGATGGTCCATGTCCTGACCGAGACCAACCGGCACGCCGGCCACGCCGACATTCTGCGTGAGCAACTGAGCGACGCGGCTGGCTTGGTCGAGCCACGTGAGATCGACGACTGGAAGGCGCACCGGGCGCAAATCGAAGAAGCCGCCCGACGCGCCAGCGGCGACACCTGATCGCAGGTTGACCACCGTCGGCTTGTGGTCCTCTGGCATGTCCGTTTAGCTGGGCAGCGTGGATGACAAGGCGCCGGTTGAGGACTTCTTACCGTACCGGGGTCGTTGGGAGCTGACCGAGGTGCGCCGGTACTTCGCCCGCCCGCCGGCGCCGCTGTCGGTGTCGCAGGTGGCGGACCGTGCGGACGGGGACCTTCGCTGGCGCGAGGTGAGCTTCGCGGCCGGCGCTGAGGTCCAGGGAATCGCCACCGTGGTGTCACCGGTGTCCAAGACCGTGAGCCGCGGGGTGGTGCTCGCTCACGGCGGCAGCGATGACGGACGACGGTTCTTCGAGTCCGAAGCGGCCGTATTGGCCGCCCGGGGTGCGGCGGTCATCTTGCCGGTGACCCGGATCCGGCAGAGCCACGGCGTCGACGCGTTCGCCGCCGACGTCCGGAACGCGGTGCTGACCGAACGCGCGGCTCTGGACGTGCTGGTAGAGGCGGGGGCGCCAGCGGATGCGTTGTCATTCCTTGGCCACAGTGCTGGAGGAGCCCTGGGGGGCATCTTGTGCGCTGTGGAACCTCGACTGGCCCGGATCGCGATCTTCGGTTACGGCGCCGGCCCCCTGGCCAGGTCGGGCATGGCTCGGGGACTCTCACGCGGCGGTGGCGTCACGGAGTATCTGGCCGCCGTCACGGATTGGTTCGATCTGGCCCACTTCGTCGGTGTCGACCGAGGCGCGCAGCTGCTGGTTCAGCATGGTCGCGCCGATCAAGCGGTGCCGATCGCGGCCGGTAGGGCGTTGTTCGACGCGGCAGCACCGCCGAAGCTGTGGGCCGAGTACGACTGGGACCACGGACTGGACGCCGCCCCCCAAGCCAGGAAAGACCGCGCCGAATTCGTCACGGCCGGCGCGGTGACTTCGATGCCAACGTCGGCTGACATCGACGTACCGCACCTGCAAGCCTGACCGACGACAACTAGCCCGCCACCAGCCGTCGCAACCCGCGTCTGACCGAGGCAGCGCCCGTCGAACGCCGTTACTCAAGCGCGGCAGTGATGGATCGGCTATAGGACATACCTCCCGGTCAACGTTCCCCTAACGACACGACCGCCCGACGTCGAACTTCTAACTTAGCCAGGGGTAGCTGGGCGGCCTGGGTCCTTTGGCTGGGTTTGTCACAGATCACCGCGTCGCTCGAGCGGGACGAGCAGGCGGACGAACGTGATCAGGTCGCCGACGAACTGACATGTCCGCCAACCTTGACTGGTCCATCGAGCGCGGATGTCGGCTTCTCACGACGGGATGGACTCCAAGAGCGACCGAACCTCCCGCCGACGACAGATCTAAGCTCGCTGAGGGCGGCGACTCTTCGGCACCTCCCGGTCAGGGGGCGGTGACGGTTGCGCACCCTGGGGTGGTGGCCGCGGGTCGTCCTGCTGTGATGGTGGCGGCGGA
>JAABUJ010002163.1_pt1 | contig 25321 bp, 12 predicted proteins | sample 5559131 | NCBI WGS metagenome assembly JAABUJ01 (sample SAMN10711875, study PRJNA513366) | rock metagenome | isolation source: Antarctica rocks | place: Antarctica: Victoria Land, Mt New Zealand nord | collected 2016-01-07
AAGATTATGAGCTTAAAGATTACTAATACATAAACATTATAAGTGAGCATTATATATATACAGTTAAACAGCTTTCAATTTAGTCTATTTATTTATTACATTGAGAATTAGATATTCTCAAAATAATCTAGTAATGATTGCTTTAATCTGCATCTTTAAACACAATATTTTAGTTATGCATGTATCTCTTAATAAGAGACATGTTCTTGTGCTGAATAATAACTTATTTTGTATAAATTGCAGTCAGATTGACATCTACATTCTGTTAACTGATAAATGATAATTACTGTACAGTTCATTAGACATACTTTTAAAGAAAATAATAATATATGTTTTTACTGTCTTTTACAGACTGTTAATGACTGAGCTTTGAAAGCAAAACATCTTATATTGAGAAAAAACTCTCTTCAAATAATCTTAAGTTATCTCACAACAAAGTCTTTAAAAGAGTAGTTTTGCTATTAGAAAATCTGTTAATTTCTGATAGTAACATCTTTTATGAAGAGTAACAGTTGTAGAATGAAGCATTATTATTAAATATTATATTATATATTAAAATTAAGCTTACTGTCTGACTTTCAGTGATGAACTGACTTAAATGTTTCAGTATTTTCTTCTGTATCTGCAGTATTAAATTTTTTTTTTTTAAATGTCTTTCTAAATGTTCTTTCTGCTGCTGCTGTCTTCTCTTCATCTAATACAGTCTTTGTAGCACTGCATCTCAGAGTTTTCTTAATATTTGTCATGACATAATATGACAATACAATGATGCTTTAAAATTAAATTAACAAAAGTATTATAAGAAAGCAATTTAAATGCATCTTTAAATGATAATGAGTTTTAGAGTGATTTTGTAGTTTGAAGATGTGTTGTAGTTTGAAAGTATGTTGTAATTTAAAAGTGTGTAGTTAAAAGATGTATTGAGAGCTTTTAAATGTTAGCAATACTTAGATGTTAGATTGCTGATAAACAATACATTTATTTATGATATGTGCATCAATGTTATAAATAAATATATCAACACATTTACTTTTAACATTCAATTTAACACTTTGTTATCTTCATCTCTGTCACTCAATTTACTACACTCACTCTATCTCTACTCAATCTCTACACTCAGTCTCTACACTCATTAAATATGTTACTCAATGCTATCACTTGTTTTACTGCTCATTTCTTAAGATTTAATTTTATACATTACTTTTATGCTTCACTCTGATGTGTAGCTGTGATGTACACATATAATACTTAATTATGTCACTTAATATAGAACTCAGCAGCTAACTATATATTTTAGACTCTCATCATGATGAATTTAGACATTAAGCTTTCACTGTAAATTATAAAATACTTAACTTTTAATTCATTCTCAATCTCTAAAAAAAGACCTAATCATTATAACTGTTCATAGAAGTCTATATATAATTTAAAAAAGACATTTAGTGAGTACTTAAATAACTTAAAGACTGTATGTGCAAAAGAGAAATGACAGAAATGTATGAAGAATGAGAACTTTAGATAAATTGAAAATGCAAAAATGATGAATTACAAAGCTGTAAAACAGAAAAGAGATGCATTAAAGAAGATTGATGCATATTAGATTGTAAACTCAGCATTGAAGAAGATCATGAAAGAGAAGATTAAAGATGAGATCTTAAAGAAGTAATATAATTATAAAATTTTTTATAAGATTTCTTTAAAATTATTATGCTCAATTATATTGCTTTTAACTATCTGCAGATGTCTACTATAAAGATGAGTTGAGAAATAAGTTAATGAAGAATGAGAATTAGACTTAACTTAAAAAGAAGATTAAAAAGAAAATATTATTTGTTAAAGTCTTTGCATTAAAAGAAGAGCAAAAGTTCACAGAAATGAAGCAAGAAATATGTTACATTTATATTTTCTATAGACTCTTTGACATTCTTTAGAATATCAATAAAGATAAAGTTATTCAGTAAAAGTGCATTAATATCAATTATTAAATTAAGAAGCATCTAACAGTTGTAATTAAGCACTGAGAAAGAGTTCTTAATGATATAAAAGAATAAAAGCTACACAATGTTGAAGATTCTGACTTCATTAAGATTATATATTACTTCTATAGTGAAGTTCTCAATTCTGAACACATCAATGACTTTAATTATGTGTAAATATTATATCACTCAATTATAACACTTCTTAATTCTAACATTGACTAGTTACATTTAAGAGTCTGCACTTAATCAGAAGAAAGAAGATAAAAAGAGTGTAATTAAAGATGTTGATGAAGCTTGTGTGATGATGTCTGAAGATAAGAAATTTTTAAATGATAATTTCATTAATAAATTTGTTTTTGATGACTTGATTGATGACAGTGAAGATAATGAGAAGAATGTTGAATTTATTAATGATGAAGAAAGTAATAAGAAGAATAATAAGTAGTCATTATTAGTTGAATAGAAAGCTGATCTTTAGAGATTAAAGATGTAAAATAAAGAATAATTAAATAGATCTTTAATTATTAATTAAAGATTTTTTAATGAGAAATCTCTTCATTAATACTTAATATTTGCTATACATAATAATTTTTAAATAATGTTTATCATGATTGATATTGTAAGAAATTCATTTTATATTTAGATACATGTTCTGTCACATAACTACAATCTTATATATACTAATTTTGAAACTCTTATAACACACTATCATCAGTACATCACTTAAAGTATAATAAAGTATTATTTATTTGCTTAACTTACTACAATAACTCAACATCATGTCTTTATACAGCTCATTATTCAGTCAAATCTTAAGCAACTTAAAAAGATTATTTCTGAATGTTTTTAATAATAGAACTAAGTCATCTGAACTAAATTAATCTTGTTCTTTAACTTTTGCAGACACTTCAAACTTAAAATATGTTCTTTAAAGATCTGTAACAAAATAAGAGTTTTAAGACTGATGAGAAATAACTGTATGAAGTTAGAACATAGACATAAAAATTAAGAATTATATTTAAATAATATAAAACAGTTTAGCTTGTTCAGCAAAGATCTGACAGTTCTTTGCTGAAGTAGCTAGCAAACATGATGAAAGATTAGATGTGATGTGTATTAACTGTTATAATATTATGAATTATTCAGCATCAAAAAATAATGAAATAATTATCATAAAATGTCATCTGAAAAGCAGCAGTTGCTGAAAGATAAAATCAGTATTAGAAAGATAGATTTCAATCTTTGAAGTAATGAATTTAAAGATATGTTATAATTTTTAATTATAATGCTTTAATATAATACTCACTGTTTGACAGACAGCTCAAAAAATCATTATTAAATTATTTAACTTTATTTTTAAAGTCTTTAATCAGCAGATTCTTCAATTCATTATAGTACTCAATATACTTTTTTGTACTGTTGAGCATGTAAAGTTCTGAAAGTTTATCTGAATATATTGTGTTAATATTAAGATTTCAGATTAAAGTAAAATTGCATAACTTCTTAAGCATCATGCTGTGAATGTTTAAAAAGATGTGCTTACAGAACTTAAAGCATAGATTAAAGTCTTTATTATACTTAATAAATGAATTAATTTAAATCATTTTGCATTTCTAGACATTACTGCATACTTTATTGACACTGAGTGAAAGTACACAGAGATACTTTTAGTTTTTAGAGAACTAAAAAATTAATATAGCAGTAAAAATCTTACTGAGTATATTCTTAAAATGTTGAAGAAGTAAAATTTGACACATTAATTGCTGATAGTTACAGCAGACAATGCATTCAACAATTATACATTATAATGTTATTTAAGTTGACTTCTAAGTCAGAAGAATATCATCTGAAGTGATGAAACTGAAATTATAAACTGCATATACATATAATTTAGCTTGCAGTCAGTCAGCTACTTATATATTTGAAAGTGAATGTAAAGAATGATCAGCTCATCACTACATTTAATGATGATGAGTTACAAAATTTCACAATTAACAAAGACTACTTCTTTAACATCATACTTAGACTGAGTGTAAAGTCAAGTTAAGTTGAAAAAAAGTGCACCTGACTTGAATCTGCACTAGAGTTCAGGTTAGATTAGGTCAGGTTTGTGTATGAATTAACTTTATTTATAATCTGTGCAGATACTTATACACAGATAAGATTAATCATAATGAGTTACACTGATCTCAATTCTATGCTCTATTGAGTTAGTATGTAGCATAAGTTTACTGTATAAATTCAGACAACATCACAATCATGTTATAGTTATATTTTTAATGTGTATTTATAATGAGTCAAGAATAAGTGTAATTCTATCATAATGAGTTAAGCTACATGCATTGTAGTTTACAGACTACAACTGTAATACTATCTTCAGAGATCTGAGAAGAACTTAAACAACATCAATTTATAATAAAAGTAACAGATTAACTCTATGTTTTTTATTTAAATAGTTATACATTTTACATGAATTGCACACAAGTTGATGTCTAAATATCTATTAGTAGTTGATCTCAACATCAATATGTAAAGTATTATTCTTAAGATATTCTATTAAGAATGTCTTCATAATCTTTTGTACAGCCTGAATAGCAGAGCTTTGTCAGTAAATAGATATATTTAATTTGTGAAGATAAGATTTAAATAAGATATTCTGCACAATCTCTCTAATCAGTTACTGAAATAATAGTTTAAGAATCAGAAACTTCACACTTTTTTAGTAACATCTGATCTTTCTGAGTGCAATCACTATAGATATGTTAAAAAAGTACTGTTAAAAAATAAATAAAATGTATACATATTGTCAGTCTTGAATCTTTACTTCTTTAATGACTGTAATGTAATCTTAACTATCATTTTCTTCTTTAACTTTACAGTCACTCAGTCTTCTTCTTTAGCTGTACTTCTCACTTTATTATAGTTTGCTGTTCTGCTTAACTTCACTGTCTTTAAGATTCACTTTGTTCTGATTATATTATCTAGAACTGTTAAAATCATTCATTAAAAATGAGATAGATGATTCTGACTTGATAGATGATTTGATGATGATTGTGATCTCATAAAAATAAGATTTGTTATGAAAATATAATGAAGATGTTTCTGTTTTAATTAGACTGTTAGAATGATACATTAGAGATAAAGAACTAGATATATCTGATGTTGTTGATAACTCTATAAACATAATGTCTGAGATAAAGACTTTCAGTAGATGCAAATTGTGAACTCATGAGTCTCTTATCTATAAGAGGCTGATAAGTAAGATATGTGACAATGTAAGACACTACATTATGACAGCTATTTGATGAAGTTCTGATGTTAAGGTCTTGTATTGATGAAGATTAATAACTAAGAAACTCAAAAGATTTATATGTAAAGACTGTCTATATAGTACTTTGCTTATCAATCATTGTGTAAGAAGTTCAGCTATGATTTGATATGAGCACATAGTAATATCATAACAATTGTCTTTTCTTCTATGTGCTGATTCTTCAGCATATTGACATATCATCAACATTATAGATATGCTGTAATTCTGTGAAATTAAGTTAACAAAATGTAAGCAATAATTTACTTAACATTCTTATATATTTCACTTGTTGCCTATCTCAGCTAGACTGATGATCTTGTGCAATACTTTAAGTTTGCTGCATTTAAATAGATAATGATTCAGTTTTGTTCAATGATGAATAACATGTAAAACATAAGTGAAATCAACTTTTCTTTATTTCTAAATTAATTAAATCAATGATCTCTTTGTTTAATTGCAACATATAAGAGACTCTTTCTCACATACAACTTGCATTCATTTCATTTTTGACATCTTAATATATTAAAGTCATAGCAACTCTGTATCTTTGAATGATGCTTCTCTCTTGTAACACTGTATAAATGACACAATAGCAAAAGCATAGCAACATCAACATCATAATCATCAAAAAGAATAAGAGAGATGTTCTTTTTGCTGTATTTTTCATTAAGAATTCAGTAAGATTGTCAGTAATTCTTATATATATAGCATTTAAGACATCAATGTGTTCTGACAATGTTGCAGTCTAAGAAATGTACTTATACAAGTATAAAGAAATGCAATAATAAATCTTTAAATTTCTGTTATTCTCATCATCAGACACTGTCTGTCAACACAGTCTTAAACATTAATAAGTTAACAAACTCATCAGAATCAGTTTTGAAGATTAAGTCTGTAAGAGCTAAATCAATAAAGAATGCAATAAGTACTGTAAGTAACATTATTGACATACTTACTTTGCTGAAATGAAATGCAGAAACAGAACACAGTGAAGAAGAATACTGAACATAAAAAATGTAAGTATCTTAAGATAAACTCATTAACAAAATATTTACATAACAATGATGAAATGTATGCTCTGAATAGTGTTGTTGTGCAGAAGAGACAACAGCAGAGACTTTGCTGCTGTATATAAATGTAATTGTATTTACTCAATCTTTTTAATAATAAAATGTCATCTTTTTACACTCTGTCTCTGCTTTCTCAAGCTGCAGATAAGTCATTGTTAATAGATTTAATTAAAAATGCTTACTTAGTGACTGTCACTGCATTATTAATATCATAAAACATTGTTCTCATAACATAATTAACTCATCAGAAACTCACTGCTCAGAAAAGCATTGAGTTTAAGACTGTAATTAATGAATATCTCTTTGCTTTGTGTTATACATTACATTCTTCTTTCACAGTAGCATCATTGCACACATTGCATCTCAATTCTATTTTTATCTCAACTTCTGAGAGTGTTACCACTTCATAACATCATATTCTCAGCAATTTTTCTATTTTCTTATTTGCTCACACTGACATCATCTTGATGTCACATCATAATCATTACATCAATAACAAGTTGAATTCTCTCTGTTGTCTTTGCTGTTCAAAACATATCAGTAACAACATTAACTGATGTAACATTGTTAAAAATCAGAATTACAACTATTATAAGACACTCTGAAAGCTGTGCAACTCAGTTTAACAGAAAGTTTCTTGTCATTTTGTAATGTATTAATAATAATAGATTCTCACATTCTTTAACTGCTGAGTTAACAATTTGTACACACTTATTAATTATGTTGTCATTATGACAGTCAATAATGTTCATCAGTCTTGACTTCAGCATTATCTTAATCATATATAGATATCATTTATTAAACATATCATCATCTACATTATTTATATTGCAGAGCATCACAGCAATTGTTGTAAGTCTGCAAAGATTTGTAATCTATTGTTGCTCATGATTTAAGAGCAGTAAACAGTCATTATAATGTAGATATTTATATTGAACATCTTTTATTTTATAATTTGTTCTTTTAATTTTCTTGCACTTTACTGTCATCATCATGTTGCTTACTTCACTTCAAGTATGAGCTTTTCTCTCTTCAGTTAAGTAGCAACATCTTAAAAAGCTCTCACAACTTAATGCTGCAGCTTAATCATTTTAACAGTAATTACAACATCAATAAATAGTTACTGTTCTTATCTTCTGCTTCTGATAGTGATGCAGATGCAAAGATAACAAAGTGATTTAATAGCATTTTATTAATATATTGATTATATTTTGACTTCACTTCTTCTAGATAATACTATGTAAAATATTTTCAATAAAAGTTTTTAATTTCTTAAACTTCATTTATGCTTTCACTTTCTCTCTACTCTTACATCATATTCTTATCACAACACTTTTACATTCTTTATATTCTTTACTTAAAGTCACTCATTATATTCTGTTAAATATTCTACTCACTTAACTTCATATTGTAACTGTTCTCTTCTTTATCTCTTACTTAAAATATCTTCAATCTTGTATTCTTTCTCATTGTTTATGAGATTCAAAAAGAATAGTTCTGATGAAGAATTATTGTTTAGACAACATTTATGAGACTTTAAATATAAAACATAAAATATATTATGAATTCTATAATGAGCAGACAGAGTCAGTCAGTATGTTTATTTATTAATAAGATTAATAATTTAAAAAGACTTAATAAATTTATATAATAGTTTTTTGCTTAATCTGTGTTGCTTTAAGTTCTTAATGAACAATGACATCAGATCATCAACATTGTAACTTTTTTAAACATAATTTTTGTCAAAATACTTGATTTGCACTTTTACAGCAATTTGTCATCACTTTATCATCATAATACAGATTTTCTTCATTTACTGTACTCAGTCTTTTGCTGCTGACATCTTTTCTTCATAAACATTGTTCTCAACATGTTAAGCAATTCTTAAATAATAGCTCATTAATATCTTAAATGATGTTTAACTAATTGTTACATGTTTTTCATTTGCATATGCAAACTCTGTCATAAGCAGAAAGAACACTTAGTCATCTTGTTCTTTACAACAATAATAATATAGATAATGTTTTAGAATTTAATTCTGTCTTTTAATTTAATTATCAGTTTATGAATAAAAGACAGTGCTTAATCTTTGCTTTATTTAAAGTTGATAATAGAATTTAAATCAATATGTACTGATAAAGATTAACTCTTAGTCTAAAACAATATTTCTGAATTCTTCATAGCAGTATATGATCTGTTCAATATATATGTTAACTAACTTGATTGCAGTGAGTTTTTTAGTAACAGAGATATATCAGATCATCTTTGTGAGACAATTTACAATTATTAATATGAAATCATAAACATCAGTTTCTCATCTGCTAAACAGCAAGTCAGTGATCATATTCATTGTTATCTTTTCTTATAATTAAGTAGATAGTGACAACAACTGTAATTCATCATATAAACAGTGTCTTAATACTTAAATTCTTAGACATACAGCACATAAAGCAACATATTCTTAAACATCATTCATTATATTGACTTAATAATACTTTCTAAACAACAAATCAATTATTCTGTCTACTTTATAATGTTCTGCTAAAACATCATCATGATGCAGCTTTATGAGCTCATTCTTAACAGCTTCATCAAATAATATATATATTTTGTTTTTGTAATGAAGTAATTCAGTGAAATTAAACATTCATAAACTGTCACTGATGTCTTAATGACTGCAGTTATTCTGTAATTTTAAGTTTTGTCACATCTTTACTGTTAAAACATCAGTGTTCTGCAAGAGATAAATAAATTTAAGAAAAAGTGATTGCTTTTTATTATGTATTATTTTGCTGTCAGTCACTTTCTGAATCAATGTATATAAAATAAACTGTTTATAATTAATAATTTCAGCAACAAAGTTAAGCAGCTCTTCTGCTACATTGCATATAGATGAACTAGATATATAATCATTATTTTTCAATTCATTTCTGAATAAAGACTCTCTAAATCTCTCATTAACTTGTTCTTAACAGTCATGATTTTCAGTCTGAGTGCTTAATCAATATTTTTTTAATAAAATGATCAGCATGATTTGCAGATCTAAGCTTTAAGCATTAATTTAACTAACTAAAGCAATAATGCTTGATTTTAATTTCTAAAATAATGTAATCAGCTTTTGTTGCAATGTTGACAGCAATCTGTTCATGTTTTTCTTAACTTTGTAGTCAAAATGTCTCAACAGCACATTAATGAGATTTGTCTTTTCTAATTAATATGTAATTATGAAATCATAAGCAGCTAGTTTCATAACTTAATGTGTTTGTCTTCTATTTAATGATTTTACATTTATAAATTCTTATAGATTATTGTGATTCATGAGTATCTCAATGAGATAACAACTATTCTTAAGATAGTGTCATCAGTGTTTAAATGTCTTTACAATTGTCAACAATTCTTAATTATAAGTTTCATAGCATGTTTCAGTCAGATTTAACTTTCTTAATCAGAAGATAACAGAATGTCATTGAGCATCTGTTTAAAGCTGTAAATAGATATTCATTAACTTAACTATTAAGACATCAGTTTTAACTTAAGCTCTTAGCTCTGAATTAAAGTGCATCAAAATAAACATTTATGTAAAGACATTGCAAAGCTTGCAAAATGCTTACATTATCATTTATAATCATTCAAAAACATCTATCTTCTTGCTGTTCTTGCTGTCTTTTAACAGATCAGTTAAAGAAGCAGTGATCTTAAAATAGTTTTGTATAAAGTGATAATAAAAGTTTGTAAATTCTAGAAATATTTGTATCTCACAGTAGCTTTTAAATACTGATTATTTCTTTATGATTTTGACTTATTGTTGATTCATCAAAACATCAGTAATGAAGATGATAAACTTAAGAAATTTCATCTATATAGTATAAAAAGTGCACTTCTTTAGATTTGCATACAATTTAAATTGTTGAAGTTGCTTTAGAATTTGTTTCACATGACTTTGATGTTCTTTTAGAGAACTGAAATAGATCAGAATATTATTTAGATATATTACACAAAAAACATTAATTAACTCAGTCAATGCTCAGTTAATATAGGCTTGAAAAGTTGCTGAGACATAAAACACAGTCTTTTACTCATTGTCTTTTTTAATTTTAATGTAGTGATAAGCATTCTTAAAATCTAGTTTAATGAACACCTTAACTTTACTTAAACAATTAAGTGTCTCACTAATTAACAACAGAGAGTGACAGTTCTTAACAGTAATTTTGTTAAGATCTTTGTAGTTAATACATAGACATAAGTTTTCTTCATTTTTTAAAATAAATAAAACTGATATTTCTGCAGAGCTGACAGAATGTTGTATTTATTTCTTTATTAAGATGTCATTTAAATATTCTTTAAACATTTATAGCTCTGTTTTTAACAGATTGTAAAGTGAATCATAGAATAATTCATGCTTCTTTGTCTTTATGACATGATCATGATCTTAATGAAATGATAACTTGTTAACATTCTCTTCAGAGAACACATCTACATATTTATTATATTATTGAGATAATGTCAACATCTTATTAACAACATATACAGCAGTTGTCAATGAGTCTGACTCAGACACTATCAACAATGCATAAAGAGCAAGTTAATTTTGAATGTTATTAACAAACACTTCAGACTCTTTAATAGTCAGAAGTATCTGTTTTATTTTATAGTGTTATGTATGCAAGTCACAATTAATATAAATACATTGCTGTTTCAGATCTAAAAGATCAAAGATGAGTTCAGATTCATTCTTATTTAAGATATAAAACAACTGCTCTTCAATTTGCTCTTATTCTTAATTGTTAATGAGTCTATGCTTCATCAAATATATATCATAGCAGTAAACATGTTGTTCTTTCAGAAGCTTTAATCTTAAGAGTTTCACATCAATTTGTGTCAGTTAATGAGTGACAGCATATCATTAAAACATTACATTAATCTTTGCTGCAGTATTCAACAGTATACTGATAGAGACTTAATTAAATTTAATTTAAACTTAATCTTTCTTTATAATGCTAAATTTCTTTATAATCTCTGATTTAATTTTCATTACTGAAGTGTAATCAACAAGACTCTGTCTTTTTTTATCTTAACTACATTAATTTTAATGTAATTAAGATTTTTCAGAAGACTTCTGCAGTTCTTTACAAAATGATCTGATCTTTCATAGTTATAGCAGTTATTCTTTTTAACATCAATCTCAAAATGAGATTTGTCTGCATTATTATAATAACTTAATTTTATAGCTTCAGAATTAAGACAATTGTTCTGCTGTGACTTTGCTGCCTGAGTAAAAGAATGTGAACAGTATTCATAAATTTTCTTAATGATGTAACTTTAAATTATATAATTATCTGTGAATTGCTGATTAATCTCTAATTTAACAGTCAGAACTATTAAACTTTTTCTTGTCTTTAAAAGATCTTAATAATTAATTAAAGCTGCTTAAATCTTTAATTAAAGTTTCATAAAGAAATAATTTATTCTTTATTTCTCTATATAACTTAGAAGCTGATCTTTCAGCATGTTGAGATATGTTGTAAAAGCTTAAACTGATTAAATAAATTTCTACATAACTTTTAAGTATTTCTATACTGTACTAAGTCTGCAGTTCACTGAGTTCTCAACAAGATTGAGCAAAAACTCTGAAAAGAATATTTATAATTTGTTATTTGAAAGTTCATTCTCATTAATGTGACAAAATTATGCATCTTAAGATTCTTCTGCTAAGAACTGCATAACAAAGAGAATTTTATTATGATTATTAAAGAAGTTTTTAGAGATTAAGTGAAATGTCATTACAGTGCTGTATATAAACTCAGTATATTCACAGATAAACTTCTCATTATATATGAACAAATTCTTTAATTATTGTGTTCATTTTGCTGAAAGTGCATACACAACTTTAGATGCATATCATTTTGTTAAATTTAAAGAGTTAATAAGAGCATAAAAAGATTCTGTATGCAGTTTTTTCTTAGATAAGACTTGAGAATCTTCATCTCTTAAAAGTTTGTTGATATTGTTATGCATATTAAATGCTTACAATTCACAATTAATTTTCATGAATCATCATCTTTTCTCATCATTGATCTATCTAATTTCAGTTAGACAGATCTGTTTATCTAAACATTAATTCTTCTTCTTTACAGTTTAAATAGCAGTCTGAATCTCTGCAGATTCTTGTTCTTTAGAAATTATTTAAGTCTCAATACAGTTAAAAAATGACTCTATCTCATTTTGCTGACTTTTAGTCTGCATATTACAATGTAATGAATTGTCATTCTTTAAAAAGATAAAGTTATTAAAATTGTAAATTCATGAGTCTTTTATCTATAAGAGACTGATGAGTAAGATATGTAATAATGTGAGACACTACATTATGACAGCTATTTGATGAAGTTCTGATGTTAAAGTTTTGTATTGATGAAGATTAACAATTAAGAAACTTAAAAGATTTGTATGTAAAGACTGTCTATATAGTACTTTGCTTATCAATTGTTGTGTAAGGAGTTCAGCTATGGTTTGGTATGAGTGCATAGTGATATTATAACATAAATGTTTTGTTTTGATGTAAAATGTATTATTTTGATCTAAGATTATCAATGTAATGTTACTGAAGCTATGTTGTTGCTGTAATGTTATTGAGAAATTCACTGAGTAAACAAAACAAACTTAAGAGCTCAGCTTATCTTTCTTTATACAATTATTTAATTCTGAACATCTCATCTTCATCAGCATCATCAAGAATATGAGTTTCAACATTTATATCTTTTTTCTAACTGATATGCACATTGAAATTATCTAATAGAAATAATATGTATTATAATGTCTTCTGAAACTTCAAAACATTATATCATATCTTTATCAATGTCATTGTCTTCAAAGAAGCATCACAACAATGATGATGAGATATATTTTAACATCTATTTCTAATATATTAATAACATTTAATGTGTAAAGAGACTCTATCATGAATGTTATTATCAACATGCTCATAAAATACTACAAGAACTCTGAAATAAGTTAAAACATCTATGTCTATCATATTAATAATATTTAAAATATAAAAAGACATCATCTCACATATTACATCATCTAAGACTATCATCAAGAATATTTCTTCATCTGCTGAGCCTGATGATGCTGACATTGATGTAAATTTTAATTAAAGTGACCATCAGGTCAGGTCAGGCTCAGATTTTAGAACTTAACCTAACTCATTGAGCTTAACTTTGAAATCTGACCTGACTCATAATATTAGGTAATTTTCATTGTTTCTCATGTAATTTTGATAATTTTTACATCATTGAAAAGTCCTCACAATTCTCTACAAAACAAGTCTAAAATCACAAAAAACAGATTACTTTCAAGCTCAATGCACACAACTGAAGTTTTGTTCAAATTCTTGAAGTTTCTGCCACTATGGTTGCTCATAGCTAACAAGACATGTCAAAAAACCAGCTTTGAAAAAACTCAACAGTCACTCTAATATCAACACAGATTAAATGTTAAATAAAGTTAATATATCTTTTCTTTAATTATTGAGAAAGCACTCTTTGCTTTAAGAAGCTTACACAGAGCTTGTATTTCTTTAATAATTATAATTAAGTTGTTTTGCTAAGCAGTATCTTCATTCTTTTTTTATTCAGTCATTATATTCTAATCTGTGAGAAAGATTATTACAAATAAAGTTAAAATTTGATACAAAACATTATAATCATTTATTAATACTTATCATACTCATTCTCTGCATATTTCTTAACAACAATTTTCTCTCTTGTCTTAACTGCATATTTTGCTCTTTAAACTCTCATCTTAAGCTTTTTATATTCTGAATTATGTTTAAAATCTATATTTAATCTATTCATTGTCATATCATTCTGCTCTTGAGTCTCTTCAATATCAGCATTTATGAATGTATTAATTACTAAAGAATGTGATGAGATTAATTTTTGAGTGATATCAGAACATAAAGAATTCAATAAGAAAATAAATAAAGAATTTTTAAGTTTTTAAATACAATTTAATTCTCTGATTTAGTACACACTTTGTGCATTATAATTGAGCATTATAATAAGTGAAGTTACATACTAGATTTTAAGTTAAAAGAAGTAAAAGAAGCAGCTAAAGTACTTTGAGACAGTGCAGCATTAAATGTGAATTTAAAGTAATTAATAAGTTTTTTTATTCTTTTTTATTAATTAATAAAGTCTTCTTTCTTCAGATATGCAGCAATGTTTAAGATAGATAAATTAATTTTATTAATTTTTTTCTTTTTCTTCTTCTTAGATTGAGATAAAGAATCTAATATATCAGTAGAATGTGTTTTCTTACTGATGAGTTAATTTAATTCAGTGATGAAAGATATGAAGTTTAATGCTTTTATTACATTAATAAAGATAATTTTTGCACTCAGTTTTCTCTATTCTGATGATGTATTTCTAAAATAAAAGTCAGCATCATATCTCTTCATTACTCACTTTACTTACATGATGCAGAAAGAAACTATAAAAAGCTTAATATAAAAAGTAAGATGTTGTGTAGAAAGAAAATGTAAAAAGTGTTGTATTAAAGATAAATGAATTTATTAAATTTTTATATTATCATTTGTTTACATGAATGCTGTGTTTTTGTTATCAGTGAATTTGTAGATAACTAAGATCAATTTAAATTAAGCTGCATAATTATTTAGATTTATTAATTTATAATCATTTCTTCTTAAGCTACTATCTAAGAAATTTAAAGCAATACATACAATTTGTAAAGTGTAATATCTCAATTATGTTAGTTGCAATTTCTTTACTAAGTATAGATCTTCTTATAGTAAAGAAACTGACATTAAAATTATGTTGTATAGCATAATAAAGTTATAATAAAAGTTAAAGTTATAAAAAAATATTAAGCAGACTTTAAAGCTTGTGAACTTGACAATATAAAATTTATTGAAGAGAACAGAATATGAATTACAGATGAAGATGTATGAGATAGAATTAAATTTATGAAATGAAAATAAAGAATGAGTTGTTAAGTATGACATCTTTAAAAAAGAAAATTAAATCATTAATAATTCTTCTTTTTTCAAATCAGTTTCTGCACAAAAAGAGTCAAGTAAGTTACATAATTGCATTATTAAATTAAATTAAAATGCTCAATTTTAATACTCTTTAATCAGTTTATGCAATGCAGCAGCAGCAGTATTGACAGAAGCTGCATTCTTTCATTTTAAATTTAAAATTCTTTTCATTACTGATTGAAGAGATTTCTAATCAGTATAATGACAATTTAAAGTGAAATTAATCAGTCATTATAAATTTGCAGAAGATAAGTGAGACATATCTTTATACATTTTTTAAAAATATAAGTTCTTGCATATTAAGAATCTCTTTCATAACTTATTTATAATATAGTTGCTGAGTTACATAAGAAAGAAAATCTGATAATATTAGAGAAATTGTAAAAGATGAAAGCAATCTTTTATATGTTGTAAACTTATTAAAAAGATAAAGTGTATTAATTAATGTATTTTTACTCTGTAAAGAATGAGTAGTCTGATAATTAAGTTAATAATGTTTATATATAATGTTTATAAAGTAGACACATAGTCAAACAAGAAGAATTATGCACAATGTTAATTAAAAATGTTGCAATAATAACTGCTATCAATATAAAGCTGCTTAATAACAGAAGCTAATTAATTTTAATTTAATTCAAACTATCAAGAATAGTTTAACTTAACTCTGTCTAAAATCTAATTCTGCACAGAGTTGAGTTGAGTTGCAAAGTAGAGCTTAATGAGTTAAGTTAGATTCTAAAATCTGAGCTTAACTTAACCTAATAGTCACTCTATTTAATACTGCTGTAATCACAATATTATAACTTTATATCTTTCTTTATATTCAATACATTTGCTACAGTCACTGAATGTTGAAGTCTTTAAATCATTAAGCAAAACTTATAAGAAATGTATTCATCTTTATTTGTATTATGAAGCTGTCAATGTTAACAAGCTAAACTTTTTTCACTATTATTAAAAAGTTAAATCAACAACAATCATGATTTACAACATTCTGAATGCATAATAAGATGCAGATCTTATTTTATTTAATTTTTCTGTCATTATTTTAAAATTATTTCAGTTAAAGACTTTACTTTATCCATTCTTTATGAATTTTAATGAAGTTTAAGTCAACATTGCTGTCACATTTAATACAGCAATTCAAATTAATCAGTTTGTGAATGAGATTTTAATAGATATGACATCATCATTATATATATGTATCTTAAATTTAAAAGACATAGCTCTAACAGCTATGACAGATAAAACAGTTTTATAGTAAATTAATTAGAAGCTGTTTAATAAGTAAAAGCAACAGCAAAAAAAGTAATTATAAAAGAATATTAAAAATGTTTGAGTTCTTATTGTTGACAAGAATAAAGCTTTGATACAGAAGACAGAGAATAGAATGAAGAATGTTAAAAGTGAGTATCACACTAATAGCATAGCTATCATAAGTTATATATCTAACACTTTCTTTAATCTGCAATTGGCCTGTGACCAATCTGCAGATATAAAGAGTGCACATAGATGATGATTTAAACTTACAATCTTTGAGCTTACTTTCTCATTATGAACTTAAATCATCAGTAAGATAATTTAAACTTATATCTTTCTGAGATTTTAGACAAGTCATAATTACTGCACTAATCTGAGCTCATAATCTGTTAAAAGATGGCATCACACTAATAGCATAGTTATTGTAAGTTATATATTTAACAAAGAAATTGATTAATAAAATAGTTAAATATCATGCATTAAGAAATAAAGCTGAGTTTATGAAGCTTATTTAAAAGAAAATGTCAATGAATGATTCAGTTTTCATGTAATTAGTCTAGAATGAAGATAATATTAATAATTTAAGGTGTTTTGACATGAGTTAATTAAGTAACAGTGAGGTGACTTGACTGAGTGACTGACTTAACTAGATGACAATTATGTTATACTTATCTTATCTTATGTAAAGTAATTCTAACTGTATCTGTGCTACCTAAGATAGATCTAGATACCTTATGTAAGGTATGCAATATTGATCTCTTGCTATAAGTCATTTGTCAGAGCAACACAGATAATCTATTAAGTTATATAACTTTTTATATAGTAGAAAAGCTGTCTATACTGAACATTTTCTTAAATCTTAAGTCAGCACTACAATTCTTATAAAGTAGTGTACTTGACTTGTAGTATTTATTTGATCTTTATATGTAAGTGAAAGAAGTGAAGATTCAGAGATATTCAGAAGAATAGAATGAATTGAGATGAAGAGATGTTGATTAAAGTGTTAAGTAATAAACTTCTGAGTAAAGATTAAAGAGATCATATTATTGACTTCTTTTTAGTCACTTAAAACAATAATAAATTTCTCTGTTACTTAAGTCACTCACCTATTCAGATCACCTTGTTGCAGCAAATACTGTCACTTATCTTGCTGTTGTTATACATTCACAATGACTTTAGATGAATTAACTAAGTCAATTTCTGACATTGACACTCAATATTTTTTAGTTTTAACTGATTTAAATAGTAATTCATCAGTCCTTCTTTATGAAATCACTTAAATTTATAATTTATCTCAATCTATTCTATAAGCTCAATGAAAAAAAGACAATCAGTAAAGATCTTTTACATTACTTAATAGTAGCTGTTAATGCATAAGAAGAATGTTTTAATTTAATAAATTGATATTATAACAGTCTGAGAATAATCTTTATAAATTGTTTAACTGAAATTCATGATTAAACAGCTTATGAAGACTAAGAATAATTAAAAATTTCTAAAATATAATTAATATTTAAGTTTTTGTTGAGAAGTGGTGTTCTAGCTGCTTCTATGAAGTGGAGTAGAACTAGCATCAGAAACTGAGTAAAGACTCTATTTACATTGACTGCAGTCAACATTCTTTCTACTTCTTCTGTAACTCTCTCAATCAAGATGTACCCATAGACAACACAGTTTAGAGATTCTACTAGACAGCATAGTATAGTATGAGTATTCATTTCTTTTAACAGATTATGAGCTCAGGTTAGTGCAGTGATAACTTGTGTAAAACAATGCCTAGGTCACCTTGTCAGTGGTTTAAGTTCATAGTGAGAAAGTAAATGTAATAGGCACTCAAAGATTACAAATTCAAATCACTGTCTGTGCACACTCTTTACACCTGCAGTTCAGTCATGGGCCAATTGCAGATTAGAAAAAGTGTTAGATATATAACTCACAATAGCTGTGCTACTAGTGTGGTGCCACCTTTTAACAGTTTTCTGTATTGACATTCAGAATTTAAGACTTAATATAGTTGCAATTTTAATCAGAATTGAAAGAATGCTGAAAACATCAAATTCATTTAGAAATAATTTGATCTATATAACTTCACTTGAATTCAGCATAATATCTTGAAATCAAATATATACAATATAAATAAAAAGAAATTTACTATAAGCATTATTAACAGCTTTAAAGTCTTAATACAACACACAGAAAAATAAGCTTTCAGTATTTAAGTTGATAATTAAAACTGAGTGTCTCTTATTAAATATATATATTTCAATAATAATGTTCTTTCTCTTTACTTTATCTTTAAGAACAAAAACATACAGCAAATTTAACTAAACTTTATTAAGAATGATAAGACTGTTCTATTAATTAGTGAAAATGATTAAATCATTAATAAATTAAAGCTTCAATGATTAAAGATCTTTAATCTATACATTAAGACACAAACTTAAAAAACTCATTAACTTTTAATATTGAATAATTATGAAAGTTATATATTTAATGACTTTATTTAATATTGCTGTGATTACAACATCATTACTTTATGTTTTTCTTCTCATTCAATTCATTTATTACAGTTACTGAATGTTGAAGTCTTCAGCTCATTGATTAAGATCTATAAAAAATTAATGTATAAACACTTTTATTATCATATTATCAACATTAATAAGATAAACTTTCTGTACTATTATTAAAAAATTAAATCAACAGCTATTACAATTAAAAATGTTTTTAATGTATAATGAGTTGCTGAACTTATTCTATATAATTCTTCTATTATTATTTTAAATCTTTCTTAATCAATAACTTCTTTCTTTACATCTTTTATAAATTTCAATGATGTTCAAATCAACATCATCATCATATCTCATACAGCAATCTAAATTAATCAGTTTGTAAATAAAATTCTTATTAATATAACTTCATCATTACATTTATATATCTTAGATCTAAAAAACACAGTTTTAACAGCTGTGACAGATAGAGCAGTCTTATAACAGATTAATTAGAAATTTTTTGAAAAACAGCAGCAGCAATAGAAGAAACAGTTATAAAAGATTGTTGAAGATGTCTGAGTTTTTACAGTCAATAAGAATAGAGTTATGATGCAGAAAGAAGAGAATAGAATGAAGAAATTGATTATTAAATTAATTAAATATTATGCATTAAGAAATAAAGTTAAATTTGTAAAGCTGATTTGAAAGAAAATGACTATGAACTATTCAGTTTTTATGTAATTAGTTTAGTGATGTGAATATTTCAATAATTCTAGCTGTTTCAACATTGCAAAATAAGTGACAGTGAGGTGACCCGACAGGGAGGGTTGCCTGAGTAACAGGGAAATGTGTTAAGTGTCAAATGCTCACAGATCTGTTCCATTCAGCTAGTGATGTGGGAAAGCCACAAACCTAGTCAAACAGGACCTGACATCTTATGATGTACTAGCAGATCAATGGTGAATACCCCTAGTAGTAGTATCCTAGCATGATACCCTTCAAAAAATAGAATGGTGAAGTTCGGACGAGCTTGAGTGGCGATAATGAATTGTAAAAAACAAGCAAGGAGAGATAGAGTTCACATAGAAGGAGCCAAGCCACAAATCGTACTTACTCCTGGCTCTCCATCCCATGAAACTCCTGAAACCTCTTCGCCTCCTGTGGACCCATGGATGTCTTCCCATCCCACACGCTTTCTACCCACGCCTGTTCCTGTGCCCATGTATTCTCAGGATCCGATCTTTGTCGCTCACTCTTGAGCCATTCCTCACGCAATGCCTTGGTTTGACTCCGCTGCATTTCGGGTGTTCGGGGCTCTTCCTCTGAGGCTGTCACTGCATCTGTGCCTGCTGGTGAACTTTCGCCAGTCTCAATACCTGAGTTTTTGAACAACTGATCATGTTTTGGTCGCTTGTGGTTGCGCTGCCCAACCTCGGTATCCATAAGCCCACCTTCATTCTCGTCAGGCAGCGTTCTCTTTGATTTCTTTGTTGGGTTTTCACTCCGAGCGCGAGCGGTGAGTTTCTTGCAGTCATTTCCCGAAACCATCCTGGGCACACCATCCACGTCGAGTACGTTTCGATCCACACCTGCCATCAAGAATCGTTCAGAGAATCTGAAGATAGCCAATGCAAATCGTGCAAAGAGAAAGTCTGGATGGACGTTGACAATGGGCTTGAGTCGTACATTGTGGTAGAGCATCCCCAATTCCCTACTCGGCATAAGCAGATGCGTCACGATGCTTGTAGCCTCCGCTGTATCTGCTTCTTTCTTCGGCACAAAGACAAACTTGTCCGCATCGAATTGTGTGTGAAGATCTTGTCGAAGAAGGAGGGCATTGGCTGTATCATCGAGAATCCTGTCTGGGGGGAGACTGGGACTAGTATTGTATATTGACATTTGATTTCGCCACGACCATTCAAGTTCGCTTCGGGAGCATAAGTGTGCTGCTTCTGTGCCCTCCTCAATACCACTCATTCTACAGGTTATGTTCTGCGTAATTATGGCAGTGCTGAAATTGGAAGGCGCATAGGACCGGCCAGAGGTTGGCGATGACGGTTGAATGCTGTCTGCCCATGATGGGGGAAGATCGTTATGTGGAAATGGCCACTCTCGAAATGTTGGGATGATGGGATATGGATTGTCCCGTGTTGAACCTTCGATTTGGAAGTAGTATTCGCCTTTTGGCATGATGTCGCCATGTGCAAACTGCAAAGGTGTTCCATCAACCTGGTCTGTGAAGAACCCATCCCATCGATTACCTGCTATCACCGCACACGATGTATGTGCAAAGCTATACTCCAAGCCTCCATCAGGACCGTCTGGTGCAAGTAGGTCAAGGAGGACGTTTGTTGGTGCGTAATAATGGGGATGGCAGAAGCGAATGCGATGTCTCAAGTTGACTGAGTAGGGCCGGGGAGCGGTGCTAGCAACAGGACTGGCGGTTTCCGGTTGTAGTTGTATGCGCAATGGAGAAGGCAAACTGATTGTTGACATCAGTCAGACTGCTTTGATGCTGCGCAGTGATTGCTGTGGTGGTTGTTGTGAAGGTACTGGCCCCGGAGATCTCCGCCCAACCTCAGGTACAGCTGGTTTTAGAAAGAATGGACCAACATGCGCAATATTCGAGTTTTAATGCTGTTATGGACTGGGCCAATAGGGCACACATGAGGATAAGCTCAGTTCTTGAGCTCAAGTCAGCTCTAAGTTATGGAACTTCACTTAGGCAGCTTACCCAGCCATGATGTCTTATTATGGCGCTCACTTAGATACGGTAGTAACATTGTTTAGCCCAGGCTTATGTGTATTTGTACTTCGTACGCGATATTGATCTCCCGCTCGTCACACCCCTGGCGGTGAAAGAAGGTCTCGTCCTCCATCAGCTAGGTACTGTATGTATATCTGTGACGTTCGTCCCCACACTCTGTGACGGTTTACAAGTTAGTGTACCACTTTTCATTGCCTTTCTACGCATGCGTACTACCCGGTGTGGACGTCATCGTCCATGGATTAACAAAAACGAAAACGCCGAAGAAGCTTTCCACAATGGCGGAGGAGAAGCTCGATGCAGGCCTCCGCAGCCTAGACCACTGTACGTACGCGCATTGACTCAATTGGATCTTCATCTGACCAGGCGATTGAAAAGATAAGAACAAGCTGCCAGCGTGGCGCTACAATCCTCGACAGATGCTCATTCCTCTGATAAGATGGGAAACACCCTACCTTACATGGATGCAGCAGAAGATGCGGTCGCCAGCCCTTGATTCTTATTTTGCCATTACGGCCAACCTTGGAACCCATACCTTCTTTATGGTGGTCTTACCGGTACTCTTCTGGTGCGGATATACCAGCTTTGCCAGGGCCATGATACATGTGTTAGCTTCGGGCGTGTTCTTCAGTGGTTTCATCAAGGATCTGCTCTGTCTGCCTCGACCACTATCACCTCCCCTACAGCGGATTACCATGTCCGGTTCCGCAGCGCTGGAGTACGGGTTTCCTTCAACACATACCACAAACGCTGTCTCGGTTGCGGTCTACACACTTTTCATGCTTCAGTCGCCGGATATTATCATCCATACCAAGATGCGAGCATTGCTGGAAGCCCTGTCTTACTGCTACGCAATCTCAATCATCCTCGGACGGCTATACTGCGGTATGCACGGGTTCTTTGATGTCATAATTGGCAGCATGCTTGGAGCGATCTTGGCACTTATTCAGTGTATGTACGGCGAGGCATTTGATCGTTATATCCATTCAAGTTCCCCGAAGGCACTCTTCATTGTTATTGCTCTCGTTGCGGTGTTGGTCCGGATCCACCCCGAGCCGGCCGACGACTGTCCTTGCTTTGATGACAGCGTTGCATTCGCCGGAGTCATGATCGGTGCAGAGATCGGTAATTGGCACTACGCAGCATGCGGACTTGCCTGGGACCAGCCCGTACCTGCCACGGTGCCCTTTCGGCTTGCAGAGATTGGCTGGTTCAAGACCCTGGTGCGTATTTTGATTGGTGTTGTAATCATATTTGCCTGGAGGGCGGTCATGAAACCAGCGCTGTTGAGGCTGCTCCCTCCGGTGTTTCGTGTTATAGAGAAATTAGGTCTCAGCCTCCCTCGAAAATACTTCGTGCAAGCATCGTAAGGGGTCTAAGAGGGTTTTGGGGGTATGAGCGCTGAATTTAGATAGGGAGTACAAGAAGGTCCCCAAGGATCTCAAGGACGATGATGTTTTTCCGTCGGTTTCCGAGATACCCTCTTTCCTAACGTCGATGCGACATCCAGGACGAAGTCGAGCGATTTCCATCGGCCCTCAGTCAGAGGCTGATGCGTACGAAACCCTAGCATATCGCGATAAGCGACGGAGGGATAGCTTGTCCTCTGTAGGAGCAACGAGCCCGAAGAGACCCGGTAGCATCAGCCATGACATGACGGTTCTATCTCCAAACGGTGAAACAGCCGACTTCTTGTCTAGGAAGAGTACTAACTGCTGGTCGATCATAAGTGAGCGTGAATGAGCAAATGATAGGAACGATTGTGGGTCCGGACGATGAATCTGCCTTATCGATGGGAGAAGCAACCGCCATGCAGCGTAGTGCGAGTGCTGATCGGAGGGAAGACGAACGAGAAGAAAGAGCAATGTTTTCGAGGCTTGAGAAGCCCCGAGTGCGGTACGATGTAGAAGTGGTAACCAAGATCATCGTCTACGCAGGTAAGGACCTCCGGAATTTGTTGCTCGAACCATCTGTGGACCCAATTGATAAGGAAGCTAGGCATTGCATGGATCGCGGTGGAAGGAAACCCTATACTCTTCGAGGTACTAGGATTAGGCATGGGACCGCAGACCAGCTGAGCAAGGGCAATATCTCCATAGAGCGTTGACCGCAAACTCGCGGCTATTGAACGCGCCCAGCCTTCAACTCTGCCTTCCGCCAAGGCACCTGAGAACCATTTGAGAACATGGTCATCCGTATGTCTGGCTCGATCCTGTCAACACTACAATCGTCGTTCTGGCTGTGCCAAGTATAGGTAGCAACGGGACTACTCTGTGCGAAGCTAACGTAGTGAAAGAAAAATCAACACCCGAGCGTCGAGCAAGGACTTGTACGGTGCCACAAGGAGTCCCTCTTCGAAAAGCCCTCGAGTTACTTTGGAGTCAACATCCCTGGGGGCAGTTGCAGACATCAGCAAAGCTTTCGCCTCAGTAGCATTCGCAATCAGCTGGTAAGCTAACGAACAGTGCCACGTCCCGACCGGAGCGAATTGTGTCAAATGGAGCAAGGTGTCCAATCCAAACGTCTTCCATACTTGGCTCCCGAAGTGAGCACCTGACGTTGTGTTTCGGGGCACTTGCACAGGCTCAGCGTGGGATACGGGAACTACACTGCCGTTCCTGCTACTGCTACAGCGAGCTGTGCTCTAGACTCGATTGCGGTTAGGTATAGGGAGCATATAGACAAATCGAAGTCAATAATCACAATGCTTGATTGTGATGCGCGTAAATCTCAATCGGCATTACCTTATATCCACCCTCTTCCCCCGGACAGAGCAGACATACTCGGGGCCTACATCATCGGACTTCTCAACGTGAGCGAGCCAATTCTGATGAACAGGCGCCTGTGTCGAGCAGACCTTGTTCGAATAATGATAAAGATGTGTACTTGTACAGATAAACTATTTATAGACAGCCTCACTGTGCTAGCGGTCCGCTCACAATGCCTGAAAGCGTCATTCCCCCCTGACAAAACACATCTACACGATCGCGCCAGCACCCGCAACAAAACATTGTATTATAATCCGCAAATACGACCAACATAACACTCATAACCTATCAGGCTCTTCTTCCTCAAAAATCTCTCCATCTCCCGAGCATTGCCTCCCGATTCCTCCATTCATCACAACATCCCGTCTCAATCCCACCCGCAATCGCAACCGCAACCATGCAACCCACCCCCCTCCTCCTCATCCTGACCCTCACCTCCACCCTCGCCGGCACCGTCCACGCACACGCCGGCCACGACACCGACGCCCAACAACAACCAATGCAGCCCTCCGAAACAGACTGGGCCAGTCGGCACATGGCCGGTACGTCCCCTCCCCTCTCCCTCCCTCCCTCCCTCCCACCACCCCGCCCTCCCTCCAACCCCACCTACCCCGTCCATA
>JAABUJ010002165.1_pt1 | contig 25274 bp, 40 predicted proteins | sample 5559131 | NCBI WGS metagenome assembly JAABUJ01 (sample SAMN10711875, study PRJNA513366) | rock metagenome | isolation source: Antarctica rocks | place: Antarctica: Victoria Land, Mt New Zealand nord | collected 2016-01-07
CGGGGCCAGCGGGGCAGGCCGGGCAGGCGGACGGGGCCAGCGGGGCAGGCCGGGCAGGCGGACGGGGCCAGCGGGGCAGGCCGGGCAGGCGGACGGGGCCAGCGGGGCAGGCCGGGCAGGCGGACGGGGCCAGCGGGGCAGGCCGGGCAGGCGGACGGGGCCAGCGGGGCAGGCCGGGCAGGCGGACGGGGCCAGCGGGGCAGGCCGGGCAGGCGGACGGGGCCAGCGGGGCAGGCCGGGCAGGCGGACGGTCGGGCGCTGCGTGCGGCACGGGACGGGCGCCGGGCCCCGATGCCTACAGTGGCCCGGATGCGGATCGTCAGCCTGGTCCCCCACGCCACCGAGCTGCTGTTCGCGCTGGGCCTGGGCGCGGAGGTGGTCGGCGTCACCCACGAGTGCGATCATCCATCGCAGGCGCGAGAGCTCCCTCAGGTCACGCGCGACGTGCTCGAACCGGGACTCTCGGCGGCGCAGATCGACGCCGCCGTGCGCGAGCGCACCGAGCGAGGTGAGGCGATCTACACGCTCGATGAGAAGCGCCTGACCGAGCTTGAGCCGAATCTCATCGTCACCCAGCAGCTGTGCCCGGTGTGCGCGGTCTCCTATCGCGATGTGGCTGTCCTGGCCAGGCGCCTGCCCTCATCGCCGCGGGTTATCTCCCTCGATCCTCACACCGTGGGCGAGACCCTGGGCGACGTAGGCACGCTGGCCCAGGCCACGGGGCGCCGCGACGCAGGGGTGGCGCTGGTCGCCGACGCCGCGGGGCGCATCGACCGGGTGCGCTTGGCCGTGCGCGGTCTCCCCCGCCCCCGGGTGGCGGCGCTGGAGTGGCTCGATCCCGTCTACGTGGCGGGTCATTGGACGCCGCAGATGATCGAATGGGCCGGCGGAGAGGACGCCCTGGGCGTGGCCGGAGGGCGCTCCGAGCGCTCGACGTGGGAGATGGTGGCGCACGCCGCGCCCGAGGTGGTCATCGCCATGCCCTGCGGCTATGACGCACCGCGCTCGCACTCCGAGGCACTGGCCCATGCCCACCGTCTGGTCGAGGTGGGAGCCCGCGAGGTGGTCGCCGTCGACGCGTCAGCCTACTTCTCCCGTCCCGGCCCCCGGCTCATCGACGGACTGGAGCTGCTCGCCCACATCCTGCATCCCGAGGCGGTTCGCGAGGCGCCGGGACAGGCCCTGCGGGTGGCGCTGCCCGGCCCCGCGGCCCGTGCTTGAGTCCTCCTCAGCAGGGCTCGGTTCGATGTCCCGGCGGTCCGGGGGACCGCCGACGGTGCTGTTGGTGCACTCATCCAGCGGCCGCTACGGCGCCGACCGACAGCTCGCCCTGATCGCTCGCGGCCTGGATCCGGCGCGTTACCGGCCACTGGTGGTGCTGCCCGAGGATGGGGACCTCGTCGAGGACCTGCGCGCGGCCGGGGTGCCCACCCGGGTGAGGCCGCTGGCGGTGGTGCGCCGAGAGCTGCTGAGCACACGGGGAATGGCCGGGATGGCTGCGGCCCTCCTGAGCGACCGGCGCGAGCTCGGAGACATGATCGCCCGCGCCCCGATCGCCCTGGTGCACTCCAACACCTCGGTGCTCCTGGGCGGGGCGGCGGCCGCCCGGCGCCGGGGAGTTCCCCACCTGTGGCACGTGCGGGAGATCTACACGGAGTTCCAGCTTGGCTGGTCGATGTACCAGCGATTGCTGGGAGCCACCGGGGCTCTGGCCTGCGTGTCGCAGGCCACCCGGGCCCAGTTTGACGGGCGCCTGGGCACGCGGGCCCGGGTGGTCTACGACGGACTGGCGCTCCCATCGCTCGACGCGCTCGACGGGCGCGCGACGGAGAACCACGCGATGGAGCGCCGGGCGCGCGCGCGCAGCGCTCTGGGCTTGGCCGCTGAGGGATTGGTGTACGTGGTCCTTGGACGCCTGTCGAGTTGGAAGGGCCAGGAGGTGCTCCTGCGCGCGCTCGCCGAGCCCGTCCTGGCCTCGCGGGCGGCGGCCCGCCCGCGGGTGGTGGTGGCGGGTGAGGCCTGGCGCCAGGCGCCGGGGCCGCGCCAAGGACTGAGCGACCTGGCCCGTGAGCTGGGCGTCGCGGAGCAGGTGCGCTTCGCGGGCTTCGTCGATGACCCGGGCGAGCTCTACGCGGCCGCCGACGTGGTGATGGTGCCGTCCACCCAGCCCGATCCGTTGCCCAACGCCGCCCTGGAGGCGGCCGCGGCCGGGTGCTGCGTGGTGGCCTCAAACGTCGGTGGGCTGCCGGAGATCCTCACCGACCGGCGCACGGGCCGGCTCGTCGCGCCCGGTGACCCCCGGGCCCTGGCCGTCGTGCTCGCCGAGCTGGCAGAAGATCCGCTCCAGCGCCGGCGGCTGGGTCAGGCGGCGCGCGAGGACATCCGGCGACGGTTCGGCGTCGAGCGGCTGCTCGAGCAGGTACAGGGTCTCTACGACGAGCTGCTGGGGGGGGCCACCCCGACCGCCGCCGCCGGGACCACCGCCACAGGCAGCGGAGCGCTGTCGGCTCGCTGCACCGAGGCCACCACCGCCACCGCGCCGATCACCAAGCAGCCGGCGAAGCCCAGCAGCGCCGAGCGGTAGCGCGTGCCCAGCAGCAGGGCGCCCCCCGCCAGCGCCCCGCCGATCAGGCCCCCGATGTGGCCGCCGATCGATATCCCTGGAAACAGGAAGGAGAAGATGAGGTTGAAGATGATGAGCCCCCCGATGCCGCTCTGCATGGGGTTTATCCCGCGCGAGCGCGACTCGACCACCGCCGCGCCCATGAGCCCGAACAGCGCCCCGGAGGCGCCCACAGTGGACGCGTTGGGGTTGAGGAGCAGGGCGCCCAGGGAGCCGGTGAGCAGGGAGACGAAGTAGATGACGGTGAAGCGCACCCAGCCCAGGGCGGGCTCGAGCATCCGCCCGAGGATGTAAAGGAAGTACATGTTGAGCCCGACGTGAAAAATTCCGGCGTGCAGGAAGCCGCTGGTCACCAGCCGCCAGTACTCGTGGTTGAAGTGGATGGCAGGAGCCTCCAGGGCACCATGCGCGTAGACCGAGCCCGTGGTCCCCGACAGGCCCCCGGTGCCGGTAGCCAGCTCGGCCAGGTAGGCCACCACGTTGACGGCGATGAGGACGGTGGTGGCCTGGGCGGCGCTGGGCATGTTGCGCAGGGTGCGTACGGGGGTCCTCTGGCGCGCACACTCGGGGCAGCGCATCCCCACCGAGGTGGAGGTCATGCAGTCGGGACAGATCGGGCGCCCACATGACGAGCACGACACGCCGGTCTCGCGGGACGGGTGGCGGTAGCACGTCGCCATGGCGCCGGCCACGCTAGCAGCGCCCGACAGCGACCCCCGGCGCCCCGCAGCCCTCAGTTCAGAGGAGCGTCGATGACCGGCTGATGGGTGGCCACCCGGCTTCCGCCCTGGGGCTCCACGGTGACCAGGATCTTGCGGACCCCATGCAGGTCGCCGGGGACACTGACCGAGCCATCCTGGATGGCAAACAGACCGTCGGGCTGGGGCGCCTGGCCGCTGCGACTCAGCCACAGCTCATAGATGTGACCGGGGCGAGGCGACGGGAGGTTGGAGATCTGCAGCTGGACGTCGTGTCCTCGGCGCTGCAGGGCCGCACTGGCCCCGGGCGCCGAGGAGGCGTCCACGCGCGCGGTGATGCTGCGTACGGTAGGGGTGGCCGGGGTCAGCGCCAGGGCACCCACCGCCAGGCCCACCGCCAGAAGCACAACACCGGCCAGGGCGCCAGCGGGATGCAGGCCCAGCGCTGGGCGCCAGCGTCGCCGTGGCGGCCTGGGCGGACGATCGGCGGATGCGCCGGCGGCGTGCAGAAGCTCGGCCTCGGCGCACACGGTGGCCATGATCTGTCCCTTCAGATACGACGGAGCGGGCACCGGTGCGACGGTGGCGGGAAGGGCATCGACCACCATCTGCAGAGCGACGGCTTCGAGGCCGCAGACATCGCAGGCGCTGAGATGGGCGCGAAACCGAGCAAGCTCATCGTCTCCCAGTGCCCCCAGCACGTAGGGGGCCACCGAGCTGGCCCACATCTCGTGCTCGGCCGAGAAGCTGTCGTGCAGGCTGCTCATGGCATCACCTCACGCGGTCCCGAGAAGCCCTCCATCTGAGCCGAAAGGTGTCCGCGCATCTTGGCCAGCCCGAGGCGCATGCGGCCCTTGACGGTGCCGATGGGAGTGTCGAGCATGGAGGCGATCTCGGTGTGGGTGAAGCCCCCGAAGTAGGCAAGCTCGATCACGCGGCTCTGCTCGGCGGGCAGCTCCTCCAGTGCGCTTCGGATCTCCCGGGCCTCGTCGCGGCGCGCCACCTCGACATCGGTGCGCTCCGGCGCCTCGAAGCGCTCCTCGATGCCCTCGTCGCTGGCCCGGCGACGGTCGTGCACGACGCTGCGACGCAGGGCGTCGATGGCCCGGTTGTGGACGATGCCCAACACCCACGTGCGCACGCTCCCGCGCGTGCGATCATAGCGGGCTCCGCTGCGCCACAGCGAGAGGAAGGACTCCTGGACGACGTCCTCGGCGATGCTGCGCTTGCCGCACATCCGGTAGGCCAGCGAGAAGGCAGCCCCGCTATGGCGCTCATAGACGACCTCGAAGGCCGGCGCCTCACCGTGGCGAACCAGCTGCATGAGATCCTCGTCGGCAAGCTGGCGCAGAGCACCGGGGGAGGCGAGGGCGGAGCGGTCAGGCGGCATGAGGGCTCTGATTCCTACGCCAGGCCGCCCTGAGCGGATCAGTAACGCCTGAGAAGCCGGCGGGCGTCGCGGGCCACCTCGCGCACAGTGCGCTGGGCAAGGTCGCGCACCCCCTGGGATTCGACGATGCGCTGCTGCTGGCGCTGGCGCTGGCGCAGCACCACCAAGGCGGCCCCCGCCGAGGAGCCAACCACCATGGCCGCGGCGGGGCGCACCCAGTTGCGGGGATCGCGCATAGCCGACAGCTCCCACGAGTCAAGCTCATCGGCGGCGAGCTCGGTGAGGCTCGTCAGCGCGGACTCAAGCCGAGCCGCCAGGTCCGCCGGCGGCTCCACCGGGGTCAGAGCCCGGCGCAGAAGTCCCTCGAAGCTCGCCGACTCGGTCATCATGCCTCACCGGCCACAACCAGGAGGCCCTCGAGCTGCTTGATGGCACGATGAATGAGCACCTTGGTGGCACCATCGCTACGACCCAGCGCCCGCGCGATCTCGCGGTTGTCCATGCCCAGGGCGAAGCGCATGATCAGCGCCTCCCGCCGGTCGTCGGGCAACTCGCCCACGGCCTGGAGCACCCGCGCGAGCTCATCGCGACCCTCGACGAGGTCCTCGGTGGTGTGCACCGCGGCCAGGTGGGTGGTGTCGTCGATCGGAGTCTGGGGCTTGCGCGACCGGTCGCGGTAGAGGTTGGCAGCCAGGTTGTGGGCGATACGGATGAGCCAGGGACGCAGCGGCCGTCCTGCCGACTCGCGCGTCGCGCGCTCGAAGTGGCGATAGGCCTGCAGGAAGGTCTGCTCGGTAAGGTCCTCGGCGTCGTGGTGGTTGCCCACCCGGTAGTAGGCATAGCTGTAGACGTCGCGCAGATGACTGCGGTAGAGATCGGAGAATTCCCGGTCGACATCGGCCTTGGATCGGATCTCGGCCCCGGATCGGGTCTCGGCCACGCATGCCAGCCTACCCTCGCGTCTCAGGCCACACGCGGGTGTCGCCTCCCGCCCGCCGAAGCGGCGAGCTGGGCGCGGCGCGGCGGCCGCCGCGCCGGAGGCGTTCCTCCCAGCCACTCCCACTGCAGGGTCACGCATGCCCACACGCGCTGGGTGGCCACCCCGGCCATGCCCGGAGACGGCTCGCTGACCCGGAGAAGGTCAGAGTTCTGCCGCAGCGGATGCGAACCCGGCGCGGGCGTACCCGCCATCCCCGTCGGATGTCCTCGGTCCCGATCACCGCCACCGGCACCACCGGAGCGCCGGTCTCCAGCGCCAGGCGACCCACCCCCCGACGAGGTGCTCCCAGCGACCCCGGCCGCACGCGGGTGCCCTCGGGAAAGATGACCACGCAGTCGCCCCTTCCGAGGACCCCCCCTGGCGCTGGCCATGGCGTCCTCGTCGTGGGCGCCGCGATCGACCGGGAACGCTCCCAGGGCGCTGAGCAGCCAGCCGATCCAGCGGCCTTCGAACAGCTCCTTCTTGGCCATGTAGTAAACCGGCCGAGGCACGAGCATGCCGATGACAAAGGGGTCGAGGAAGCTGCGATGGTTGGCAGCGAAGATGAGGGGGCCTCGCTCGGGAATGTGCTCGCGACCCATCCGGCTCAGGCCGAAGTAGAGATGAAAGAAGGGCTGCAGGACGGCCCGAGCCAGCCAGTAGACGACCGGGTGAGCGCCACGCCGACGAACGCGCTGGTGCAGCGCCCGGGTGACGTTCGGCCTCCCGACGTCCATGCCTGGCATACCCGAGCCCGAAGAGGCCGTTACAGTAAAACGGACGGCATGGCCATCGATCGAACGCATACCTTGCGCGGAGCTCTGGCCGGGACACTGGCCGCCGGGGCGTGGGCCGCCCAGATGCCCGCCGACAAGCGCGTCTTTGCGTGTGACTACGACGACGTCGCCCTGCTGGGAAAGGCAGTGACCCGAGGTCCCGGCTGGTGGCCGGCGGGCCTGGCCCTTCATCTGGCCAACGGCGCCGCCTTCGGTGCCGTCTATGCCAACGTCGTTCCTCGCGTGCCCCTGCCCTCCTGGGCGGTTGGGCCCCTCGCCGGGATGGTGGAGAACCTCGCCAGCTGGCCCCTGGCCACGGTCAGCGACCGTGTGCACCCTGCCCGCAAGGAGCTTCCGGTCATCGGATCCAGCCGCCGGGCACTGGCCCAGGCCACCTGGCGCCACCTCGTCTTCGGAGTGCTCCTCGGCGAGGTCGAGCGTCGCCTGAACGCCGAGCCCCGCTCCGAGCTGCCCGACTACGAGCAGGTGGCCTCCACCAACGGCCACGCCCGCCTCGAGCACGCGATCTCGGTCTGAAGATCGGCGCCGGGGCAGCCGAGCTGGCGGTGAGCCGCTCGTCCGGCAAGACCTGGGCAGGTCCTACACTCGCCGCAGGCCGGAGTAGCTCAGCTGGTAGAGCATTCGCCTTGTAAGCGAAGGGTCAGCGGTTCGAGTCCGCTCTCCGGCTCTGAGGGGACCTCGAGCAGCTCGAAGTAGATACCGGCGAACTTGCCAGCGACGGTGTGATGTTGGCCCCAGGTGATGAGCCCGGCAGCCTCAAGGCGGCGCAGGGCCGACCGCAGGGTCGTGCGCTTCTTGAGGCCGTCCTGCCAGTCTTCGCAGCCGTCGTAGTGGTCGCGGGCGATCTGGGGCATCGAGGTGGTGTGGCTGTGGGCTTGGGCGCGCTTGCGCAGGTGGCTGTAAACGCCGACGGCGTTGTTGGCGATCTGGGGGTAGAAACGAACGCCGGGTCGGTTCCTTGTGTGGGCGTCCTTGACGAGCTCGAAGACCTCGGTGTCTGTGGCCCACGTCCGGGGGCGAACGTGCGTTCGCTCGGCATCCGCGCCGGGCCTTAGAGTTTCGGGTCGCCCCGTGGTCGCCAGTACGGCCACGGGGCCTTTATACTCCCCCCCCACGGACGCGATCCGGGAACTCCCCGGACTTTGCGGGGATTTCTCGCCGTCACTAGGGTTCTCTGGTGGTGGGAACCCTGGCTCGCCTCATACTGGCCGCGGTCGTAGGTGCCGCCCTGACGGCGGGGGCGTTCATTGGGCTACCCAAGAGCTATCCGGAAGCCGACCCCCACGGCTTACCGGTTGAGTGTGCAAGCCGGGGAGGGAATCTCGACGCCAGCCACTGTTACCAGCAAGGCCACCGGGTCCACTTTCGCCCGGTCGGTTACGGCGCGCAGTGCGACGGGAACGACTACGGCAAGGGCTGGTACCAGCTAGGCGGCGCTGGCGGTGCCAACGCGTCGCTGTCCGCGGGTTCGACCACCTTTGGCTGCCTCGACCCGAAGTTGCAGCCTTAGCGGGCTCACCATTGGCCGAAGAGGGCGCGGGTGGAGCGGTCGCGGTCGTAGTCGTTGCGGGTGTTGTCGTATTGCTGGATGTGGGCGCGGTGGTCCCAGGCGCCTCCGGACCAGGCGTAGGTTTGCCAGGCCCAGGTGATGCGCCGGGTGTCGAGGAGGTGGCGGATGGTGGCGATCCCGCCGTAGGCGCCGGTGCGGCGGATACCGAGGACTGATTTGACGCCGTCGAAGTAGCTGTCGATCGCCCCGGGGTTGGCGGATGAGTCGAAGTCGACGGCGAAGTAGATGGGGACGTCGTGGGGGGCCCCGCATGCGCGGGCTTGGCGGTGGGCTTGTTGGGCGTCGGTGCGGCCGGCGAAGTAGCCGTCGAGGGCCCGGGTGGCGGTGGTTTCCCACACAACTACCCGGTCGAGGCCGAGCGCTTTGAGGGTGGCCGCTTCCCCACGGGTGAGATTCTTGGACGGGTCGTGGGAGAGGTAACGGCAGGCGAAGGTGGCGCCCATCCACCGTGCGCTGCCGGGGTTCATGGCGGTGTAGTCGAGGCCTTCACGGCGGGCTTTGAGGACGCGGGGCTTGGTGGTGAGCTGGGTGAGCTGGGCCCGGCGGGTCTTGTTGAGGGTGGTCAGCCGGCGCAGCTGGAGGTGCAGCTGGCCGGCGTGGGTGTGGGTGACCGCGATGAGGTGGCGTAGCCGGCTGATCTTCTGGGTCTTGGTCATGTCGTGACCGGGGGGCTGGTGGGGGCGGGCAGCTCGGGGTTAGGGTCACCCGTCGACGTCGCCGACGTCGACGTGGTGGGTGGGGTGAGGTAGCCGATGATGGCCTGGCCGACGGTGGCGACAGCGGCGGCGATGGTGGTGGGGTCCTGGATGCCCTGGATGACGGCGAGCACGATCGTGGTGATCAGCCCGACGAGCGCGGGGATCGCGACCTTGGGGTGCGGCATGGGGTCCTCCTGCTGGTGGTGAGGGGTGGGGGGGTTAGTGGCGGCGTCGGCAGACGACGCAGCGGCAACCTCGCTTGTGCCCCTTGGGGCGGCGGTGGCGGCGGGCCATGGTTCTCACCTCCCTTCTCAGTAGCCGATGGAGATGAAGGAGAAGATGATGTTCTGCGCGATGCCGTTATCGAACAGGCAGAACCCGCTGCCGGGGCCGGTCGGCCCGGATCCGTGGTGCAGGGTGGGGGGGTTGCCGTTCCACGCGACGGTCGCCTCGATGTCACAGATGAACGCGAGGTGGGCGTTGGGCCAGGGCGTGAAGTTGAGGTTCTCGGTGAACTGGGAGCCGGTGCCGAAGTATTGGGTGACCTGGCCGGCGTAAATCTGGGTGTAATTGAACGGCGGCTTGTAGGGCGGGGGGATGTCTGACTTGACGGCGAAGTCTGAGAGGCCGCGGTCGTCGAGGATGGTGCGTTGCTGGCCGGCGACGATGGCTGAGACCTGTCCGTAGCCGCCGGTGGCGTCGGACGCGCGGACCAGCAGCTCGGCGCCGCTTGTGCCCTCAGTGTTGACTCGTACTTCCCCGGTCTGCCCCGATGTTGCGTTGCGGGCGCCGTAGAGCACCAGCAGCGGGTCCTCATAGCTGGAGGTCTCATAGGCGCCGATGCTTGCCACGAGTCCACCCTTGGCATCGAGCCAACGAATCTTGCGGTCCGGCCCGTCGTTGAACTGGTCGGATGCTTCGAGGTCGACACCGGCGGCGGCGAGGTGCCCCGTGAACGCGGCGCCGATCTTCCCGGTCGGGTCGACGGTGAGGTAGTTGGGTTGCAGCGTGTCGCCTGGGCGGGCGCGCTGCTCGAGCTCGTCGACGCGCCGGGTGAGCTCGGCGACCTGGTCGGGGATCTGGGGGAGGTCGGGGAGGCTCACGCCTGGCCGGCGGGGATCGCGGTGAGCATCACTTGGGCGGGGACCCCGGGGAGCTTTGAGCGCACACGGACGGCGTCGAAGTCGCGGATGAGGACCCCGGTGAACGGGAGGTAGGGCTCGTCGACGTCGTAGATCGAGTTCGGGGCGCCCTGCCCGAAGGCGATGTAGACCGCGGCGTTTGAGACCTGGCAGATCAGCTTGCTCGAGCCGGGGCAGCGCAGCTCACTGCCGGTGTCGCTGGTCTGGGTGTCCAGTGGCAGGTAGGCCATCAGCGGTCGTCGCGGCCCCCGGCCGGGTTATCGGTGCTGATCTTGTTGAGGATCACCTTGTTTTCCTCACCGACCTTCTTGGCCGACCGTGCCTCGCGCACGGTCACGAACACGCTGACCATCAGAAAGAACCCGGAGAGCAGGGCGGAGACTGAGGCGACGATTAGCGACTCGTAGAAGCTCTGGGTGACGGTCACCGCCACCACGGCCATGATCATGCCCTTGATGACCATCGTGGCGATCACGAGCGTCTTGTAGGGGTGTAGGAAGCCCATCTCACATCCCCTCCCCGGCGAGGAGGTTCGAGCCGGCGGCCGCGGCGATCGCGTTCACCGTGCCGCGCCAGGTCGCGCCGCCGAGCCGGCCGTCCCAGGAGCCGCCGGCCGCGGCGAGGCGGATCCCCTTCCCGATCACGGCCGCCTGGCCGAGCCCGAGGTAGATGAGGTTGGCCGAGTCGTTCTCCCAGCTCGAGCCCAGACGCTGCGCGTTGGCGGGCAGCACTTGGGCGGAGGCGATGCCGATCGGGCCGGAGACGTCGTTGTAGGCGGAGCTGGACACGGCGGCTCCCGCACCGCCACCCTGGGCGGGGCCGGCGGCGAGGCGCTGGACGGACGGGAAGCGGATGAGGAAGACGAGGGCCTGCTGGTTGGGGGCGCCGGCGAGCTGGTTGGGGTCGACGCCGAGCTCTATCTGGACGGCGGTGATGGGGAGCACGATGGTCGCGCCGGGGCCGATGGGGAACGCGCCGGCGGCCTGGTTGGGGGAGCCGCCGTCAAGGCCGAAGTAGACGGGGATCGAGCTGAGGTTGATGATCCCGACGGAGCGGGTGGGCTCCTCGACGCGGGGGCCGTCTTCGTGGTAGGTCTTACCGGCGCCGGCGAGGGTGAACAGGATCCGCTCGACGCTGGGGGCTTGCTCCTGGGTGCGTACGAGCTCGAGCAGGCCGGTGGAGGCGTCGCGGGCGTGCTCAGCGGCGGTCTGGGTGTGCGCCAGGTGCTCGAGGGCGACGTCTCGATCGAGGGTGCTCATGCGACCACCGCTACTTTCGCTGCGGTCTTGATCGGGGTGGTCGCGCCGACGCCGAGCGCCCGGGCGCCACCAACCCACACCAGCGCCGTACCACCGATGAGCAGGACGCCGTAGAGCAGGATCCGTGAGCCGTCGGGGGCGATCGAGGCAAAGATCGCGCTGACGAGGTGGGCCGGGTCCAGGGGCCCGCCGGTGGTGTCCAGTGGATGGTCCAGCGGTCCGCCCTTGGTGTCAAACAGGCCTCCCAGCGGGCCCTGGGAGGGCGCGCCCTTGAGGAGTGAGAGGACTTGCCCGGAGGTGCCGGGGACGGGGGTGCCGTGGGCGTCTGAGAAGCCGATCTCGAGGTGTGGCCCGGTGGAGATCCCGAAGATCCCGGCGCCTACTTCCCCGATGATCTGGCCGGCCTTGACTTTCGCGCCGACGGGGGCGGCCCGGCCGGGCCCGGCGTGGCCGTAGTAGACGTAGCGGCCGTCGGTGAGGTGCAGGATCGGGGCGTAGGCACCGAACCCGGTGATGCCGTGACCGACGATCGTGCCGTCACCGACGGCGAGCAGCGGGGTGTGCCCGTCGGCGGTGATGTCGACGCCCTGGTCTTGACTCCAGGAGCTCGCCCCGCCGACGTTCTTGGTGCCCTTGGCGAACGGGAACACGAACTTGGCGGCGCTCATGCTGTGGCTTTCTTGGGGGCCTGTGGGGCCGCCTGGGCCCCTGCCGGGGTTTTGTGGAGGCCGAGCATGCGGCTGGCGCCGAGGGCGACGGAGGCGGCGCCTGAGAGGACGAGGGCGATGGTGATGCCGGCGGTGAGTAGCTGGGAGCGTTCCTTGCCGGTGGTGACCGTCCCGCCGCCGGCGGCCGGTGTGGCGCCTGTCGACGTCGGCGAGCTCGCCGAGCTCGAGCTGACGGTCGAGCCGTAGTGGTGGGCGGCGGCGAGGACGTTGGCGGCGTAGGGGCCGGCTGCCCCGGGGTTGCCGGGGCCTGCGTTGTACTTCGACAGGGCGAGGTGCGCGTCTTTGGAGAATCCGAGGTCGTGGAGGTAGTGGGCGGCCCCCTCGATCTGGGAGGTCGCATCGGTGCCGACGTGGTAGCTGTGGGCGGTGGCGGGCTCGAATTGGGTGAGGCCGAACGCGCCGGTCGGGGAGACCGAGGCGGGGTTACCGGAGGACTCGACGTTGATCAGGCCGAGCAGGACGGCGGGCGGGATCCCCCACTTATGGCCGGCTTGGCGGGCCTGGGCGGTGTAGTGCAGGACGGCGTCGGCCATCAGGTCGGCTCGCCGACGGCGTGCTTTTGGGCGGCCCCCTTGAGAACCCAGGAGGGGCCGCGGGCCCCGACGAGCATCGTCACGCCGATCAGGGCGAGGATGAGCAGGAACACCATGATCGCCTGGTGGGCCCAGTCGAGCTGCTCTTTGGATGGGAGCCGCCCGGTGGGGCCCCAGGCGGGGCGTGCGGGTTCACCGGCGGGGGCCGCTACCCCTACGTCGTAGGGTGGCGGCCACCCGCCCAGATCGAAGTTGTGATCCACGCCGGCCTACTTGGCCAGTGCGCCTTCGACGTCGCGTGCGACGACGCGCAGCAGCGCCTCCCACTTCCACGGACCGAAGTGAAGGTCCGCATTGCGGCGCGAGTCGCGGGTGAACAGGGTGGGGTCCTCGGCGACCCCGAAGTCCCGGCAGAAGCTCTCAGCGGCCGCGGCGATCGACTCGTCGAAGATGCCGTGGGCGTTCTGGCCCTTGGTCACCGTGTTGGCAAACCCGAGCTTGCCGAGGAGATGGCCGAGCTCGAGGACGGCGGGGCCGACGACACCGCCGGCGCCGGGGGCGAGGATCGGCTTGTCGTGGGTGATCGGGACCGGGCTGATCTTGTCAGCGGCCCCGTCGGGGAGGGGGTCACGCGTCACCCCGGGGACGGGGAGCCCCTGGTCCTGCAACGCGAAGGGGTGGGGCTCGTCGCCGAGGCCGCCCTTGGCGGGCCAGTCGGCGTAAACGTCCTTGCGGGCGTCGATCATCTTCTGGAGGTGCTTGTCGGGTGACTCGGCGGGGATCCCGACAACCGGCGGGGCCTGCTTGACCTCATCGCGCAGCGCGGCGAGCTCGGCACGCATCTCCTCGATCGCGGTGCGCTCCTCAGCGGTGTCCTTCTCGATCTCGGCGCGCAGGCTCGCCACCAACCCGTCGGGTACCGGCGGGGAGGCCGCGGCGGCCGGGGGGGCGGCGCTAGCCGGCGGGTCCACATGAGCCGGCGGGTCGACATGAGCCGGGGGCGTCGGGGAGGGGGCCGCGGGGGGTGGGGGGCCGGGGAGGCTGGTGGGGTTGGTGTCGCGGGGGGTGTCCACGGGGTGGTTCTCCTATCGGTGTCGACGGTGGGGTGCGGGACGGCGCGGTGCGGGGTGGTTGGCGCCGCCGTGGGTTTGGTGGTGGGGGCCGCCGTGGTTGGCGACGGTGGTGCGGCCGTGGGCCGGAACGTCAGGGTGCTGCCCACCGGTGTGGCCGGTGGGGTGGCCGTGGTTGCCGCCGCGGGCGCCGCCTGGGCCGGGGTGCCGGCCGCGGCCCCGCCCCTTTTTCGGGGGGTAGCGCACGGCGGTGTGCGCGTGCGCGGCGACCGCGGCGGCGGCCACCCCGGTAGGCCCGGCGGGCCCGGCGGGGCCCTGGGGGATGGCCTGGGCGGCTTGGGCGGCGGCCTGCTGGGACTGGGAGAACTGATCGAGGGATGACTGCACCCCGCCGAGGGTGCTGTTGACGTTGTCGAGGCTGCCGGTCACGGCGTTGGTGAATTGGCCCATCGCCCCGCCGTTGTCAGCGAATGTGGACGGGGTGCCCGCGGCGGCGCCGGAGGCCCCGGGGTCGACACCACTGGCGGCCGGTGCGGCGGCGGGGGCCGTGGCGGCCGCCCCGCCGCCGCCGGCGCCACGGTGGAGGATCACGAAGACGACGGCGAGGCCGACGACGCCGGCGAGGAGGATGAGCTTGGGTGGGCCCTTGTGCTTTGGCTTGTGGGCGTCGGGGAGCTCCACGTCAGGCCTTTCGCTTGAGTGGGGAGCCGAAGCGGGGGCCCATCCCGCGGTTGCGGGAGAGGGCCTGGCGGGCGTTCATGGTGCGGGGGACATCGGCGAGTTGCTCGGGGGTGCCGGGCCCGGCCTGCTGGCGCTCATAGTTCTGCGGGGTGAGCCCACCCCCTGAGTACATGCGTGAGGACCGGCTGGTGGTGTGGGCCTGCGCGAGCCCGCCCGGGTTGAGCAGGGTTCCGCCGCCCAGGTTGCCTTGGATCGCCGCTTCGGCGATCTGGGGGGCCGGGGCCTGCGCGTCGAACATGCCGGGGCCGCGCTGGTGCAGGGGTGGGCGCATCTCAGCGGCCCTGTAGGGCCTTGACGACGCCGACGTAACCCGAGCCGACCGCCCCGACGTCGCGGGAGAAGCCGGTGAAGTGGGTGAGGACCAGGAACGCGAGGACGAGCGTCCCGGTCAGGGTGAGGATCTCTTTGACGGCGCCGCTCACGGGGTGCCTCCTAACGGGCTTTCTGGGCGGCCACACGGCCGCGCCCGGGCGGCCGGCGGACATGGACGGGGAGGGCGGGGGCCAACCCGACCGCCAGGCCGGGAAAGCTGGGGGGGGCGATCCCGGGGGCCGGGCCGAACGCCGGGTTGAGCTTGGCGACCTGGGTGGGGGTTGCTGCTGGTGCCGGGACGTTTGACGCTGGGATGCCCCCCTGGTCGCCCTGGGGCGCCGCGGCAGCCGCGGCGGCCCGGTGTGCGCCGGGGCGTAGCGGGTCGCCGTGGGGGGAGATCAGTGAGTGCAGGGCGTTGCTTGTCGCGCCGAGCGTGAGCCCGACCGCGCGGGGGCCGTTGCCCTGCTCGTTGACGAGCAGGTACAGCCCGGAGAGTCCGACGACGCCGAGCAGGACACGCATCCCGAGCTGGGAGGCCGTCTGGACCCCGGGGACTTGGCCGGCGGGGCTGAGGACCTGCCGCACACCGCCGCGGCCGCGGCGGCGCCGGGTGGGGAAGCCGAGGGTGCCGAGGTGGCGTGGCTGCGCACCCCGGGGGCGGGAGGTGCTCCCCCGGGGTGGCCCTGCGCTCCCGCGGGATGCGCCAGGCTCTTTCTTGGCCGCCGGGTTGACGTCTGTCATGGCGTCCTTGGCGGGAGTGGAGAGCTTGGGGAAGTAGCCGTCCTCGGTGACGTCGTTGACCTTGTCAGCGACCCCGGGGAAGCGGTCGCGCAGGATCGTCAGGGCGTCCTCGGCCTTGGCCTCATACCCGGCGGGGAGGTCGGGGTTCAGCGCGAGCTCAGCGTCGAGGTCGGCGTAGAGGCGGGAGGCCTGCAGCATGGTGGTGGCCCTGTTGGCCCGGGCTTCGGGGTCGGCGATGATGCTCACTTGGTCAGCCCGAGGATCCGGTCGACGAGGTTCTTGTGCTGGTTGTCGTGGGTGACGGTGCGCAGCACCACGAACACGCCGAGGAGGACGAGGAGAAGGCCGGTGGCCATCAGTTGGTTTGGCCGAGGAACTTCGAGCGCAGCCATTGCCGGGCGCCTGGGCGGCCGCCCTGGATGAGGTTGATGGTGAGCGCGAGGGCGAGCAGGCCGAGGATGAGCTGGGCGAGGGTGTCCACATCAGGCCCCGAGGCCGGTGTTGAAGTGCGCGGGGCCGGCGTGCAGGTTGACGCGGGCGTGGATGAAGCCGACGGCGGCGAGCGCGAACAGCAGGATCCACGGGGTGGGGGAGTGCTGCCAGTCCAGGAGGTCGCGCCAGTCTCCGATCCTGCCGGCGTGGTGGCCGGGGATGGGCGGCCCGACACCGTCGGGGCCGGTGACGATCCGGTTGAACCCGGTGTCGTTGTTGATGCCGGAGGGGTCGAAGTCGGGGCCGCCGACCATCGCGCGGCCGACGACGGCACCGCCGCCCATCATGTCCCATTGTGCTGCCCCGAATCCGGGGGCGTCGGTGGGGGCGAGGACCGCCCCGTCTACGAGTCCTGTTGGCATCTCAGCGGCCCTTGAACATCGTCTCTTCGACGGTGTGCGCGCGGGCGTTGGGGTTGAGGGTCACGCCCTGGGGGATCGTCACGACGACGTAGAGCTCGGTGACGCCCTTCGGGACGACGAGATCACGGACGGGGTTGTCGACCTCGTTGTCGAGGACGAAGTAGCCGGGCTGTAGGCGCCCGTTGTAGTCGTGGTCGTTTTTCTCGAGCAGCACGAGCGGCGGGTTGTAGGTGCGCGGCCGCCGGTTTCCGCCGTACTGGAAGCGGATCTCGGTCAGGGCACCGGGGTCGATCTGGACGGCCCCCCCGTTGTCGAGGTAGACGTAGGTGCACAGGAGCTGCCCGGCGGTTCGGATCAGCCCGATCTGCACCTCCCCGGTGTTGGCGTAGGGCTGATTGAACGCGAGGATCCCGTGGATCCAGGACATGTCGGGCAGCAGGACCTGGCGGCCCTGCTGGGTGTCCGCGAACGGAATATCGAACAGGGTGATCGTCCAGTAGATCGTCCCGGTGAGCGCGACGGTCCCGCCGGCGGCGACGGAGAACATGTCTGACTGGGCGGCCGCCTCGATGCGCCACGTGAGCGAGTTCTGATCGGACTGCGCGTACACGCTGCCGGCGAGGTTGTAGTCGTCGTGGGCGATCGGGAGGTCATAGACCAGCACCACGGCGTAGGTGCCGTTGGCGATGACACCGGGCGCGGGGTTCGCGAACGCGTCGGTCGCCGGCGCCGTCGATACCTGCTCGCGCGGGTTGCGGAAGTAGCGTTGGCGGCGGGCGCGGAGGTCTTTGCCCTCACACCCGAGGATCGCGGTCTGCCCGTTGATGTTAAGCGCGGCGCGCTTGACGGTGTCCCACGGCCACGGGTAGTTGGCGGTGACCGCCCCGGTCCCACCAACGACGAGGGTGAGGTTCAGCACCGCGCGGATCGCGGAGATGACCCCGATGTTGGGGATACGCATGTCCACCGGGCCGCCGCCGAGGCCGGGGTAGGCGACCGGGGACTGGGGGATGTCGTTGCGCTCGGTGGTGCGGAAGAACGTGTCGGTGTTCTCCGAGAAGGTGCCGGCGGGGGGGAGGTTGTGCACGAACGCCAGGCCGGTCGCCCCGGTCGGCATGCCCCCACCAATCGGCATGGCGCCGTCCTCGATGTGGCGGCGCAGGCGCGGGTCTTCGATGTCGGCGCCCAGGCGCCGCCAGAACTCCAGGCGCTGCCCGAGCTCGGACAGCAGGACGTCGCCGGCGGGTCGCCCGGGGGACATCCCCTGCAGAAGGGCGCGCTCGGCGGCCTGCGGGTCGGCGGGCCCCTCATCGGTGTAGGCGTCGGCGAGGAGCCCCTCGAGCAGCTGCTCGGTGTCGCGGTCACGGTCACCTTCACGTTCGACCTTCGCGGAGACCAGCCGGCCACCACGTGCAAGCGTCTGGACGCCCATCAGATCGCGCCGGCGAAAGACTGCAGGCCACGGATGGGGGTGTGCATCGAGAGCTGCTTGAACAGCACGATGAACACGGACGCCATCAGGCCGATGACCAGGAAGTTGTGAAGGGTGATGCCGGCGAGCACGAGGGCCTCCGAGGGCCGAGGGGGGAAGCGGACCAGGGGGAGGCTGCACCCCGGTCTCCGAGTGGTTCAACGCTTCGACGCCCAACGACGGGCGGGGGAACCCAACGATGCCCATCGATGGGCATCGTTGGCCATCGTTGGGCAACGATGGGTAGGCGCGCCCGTCGACGGGCGGCAGGATCCCCCGGCATGGGCCTCTCCAAAGACCCCCAGGTCGCCGCCAAGCAGAAGGCCAACCTCGACCGGGGCCGGCAGGTCCGGGCCCAACGGGTAGCCGAGAAAGCCAAGGAGCGTCAGGCGGCAAGCCAACCCAAAGCCCGTCCCGCCCGATACGAAAAGCCAGCAAAGCCAGGAGGGGGATCCAGTGGGACCCGACCCCGAACCCGAAAGCCAACCCGACCAGCCGAAGTGGAAAACCCAAAGCGACGGGGCTTCATCTCCGGGCTCTTCGGCGGCGGGTAACCCGTTCCTCGGCAACCGGGGCCCCGGCTTTGACCCGGAGGCCCAGCCGGCCCCACCGGAGCCGACACCCCTGCAGCTGGCCGAGGTGCGCTGGGAGGCCGACCGGATCCACACGATCCTGAAGACCCAGGGGACCCTGACGCACAACCTGATCGGCCGGGGGACCCGGGAGGCGTGGCTGTGGCGCCCCGACGAGCTCGCCGCGATCGACGAGCCGCTGGCGAACGTCCTCAACAAGATGCCGGTGACGCGGGCCGCGGCCGCGGTCTCTGATGAGCTCGCCGCCGGCGCGATCCTCATCGGGTACGGCATCCGCTCCACCCAGGAAACCCTCGATGCCCGCCGCAACGCCGCCCTGGCCGCCGAGCAGGCCGCCGAAGCCCGCACACCCGGCAGGGCCCCGGAGGTCCCGACCGGCGGTTACGCACCCGACTTTGCCGATCAGCCCACCCCCGAGATCCCGGCCGTTGACACCAGCGGCGTGCAATGGAGGACCCCCGAATGACCGCCCGTCAGAAGATCACCCACGCCATCGACCGGGCCATCGCGCTCGGCCAACGCGACGACGTCCCGCTGGAGCTGCGCGCGCTCGTGCTGACCCTCACCGTGATGCGCGGCCAGATCGAGAGCCAGATCTCGTCAGAGCCCTCCCAGCTCGACGAGATGCTCCTCAAGGGCGCCGCCTGGGCCCTGGCCCTGCGCGACGATGACGCCCCCGAGCTCACCAGCCTCGACGAGCTCCAGGGCCACGCCGGCGCGCTGGAGGTCACCCAGTGAACCCGACCGGCCGCGCCAACCAGTGGACAGGGGCGGCGTTCATCCTCGCGATGGGGCTCGTGTTCTGCCTGCGCCGGATCGAGGACGCCCTCGATGACGCCCAGACCCGGGAGCTCCAGCTACGCGCCCGCCACCTCGACGAGATAGACGCCCTCGAGACCGAGCTCGCCCAGGAACGCTGCCACGCCGGCTCGCTCGAGGGCGAGGCCGACAAGTCGTGACCGTCGAGGACCTCGAGCAGGACCCCGACCTGGGGGAGTTCTCACCGGAGCCCGAGTCCGACGGGCCGCCTACCATTGCACCTCCACATGAGGTTGAGGGTCAGGCACAGGTCAACTACAACGATCGGGTCGTCGCGATCGGGTTCACGGGTGCCGGCAAATCCGAGCTCGTCAACGTGCTGTGGTCGGGCATGACCTGCCAGCGGCTGCTCGTCGACAACAAGCGGGAGTTCGCGATCCCCGACGTGGCACCGGTCAGTGATCCGGGGTCCCTGGACTGGTCAGAACCCGTCCTTCACTTCCGCCCGCACCCCGGCCGGGGAACCGAGCAGTACGAGGAGCTCTTTGAGGCCTGCATGCAACGGCGTGGCCTGTCAGTCGCCGTGCACGAGCTCTCAGCTGTCTGTGGCCACCAACCCAACCGGGTCGGCAACTACACCCTGTCTTACCTCACCCAGGGCCGTGCGCTGGGCCTCGGCTGGATCGCCGGCACCCAGCGCCCCTTCCGGATCCCGGTGTCGGCGCTCTCAGAGGCCGAGCACATCTTTGAGTTCCCGCCCCAGCTGGCCCGGATGGATGACCACCGGGCCGCCGCCGAGGCCCTCAGCCCGATCGACGGGCACCGCCTCTCAGCCGACGATCTCACCCAGGAGCTCGCCGCGATCGAGAAGCTCACCGGCCCCTACAGCTTCCTATGGAAAGACCGCCGGGTCGGCCAGCTGCAGTCCTTCCCACCGCTGCCCGAGCAGCTGCGCCACACGTCGATCGTGCACCGGACCGAGGACGCGTGAGCTTGGCCGTCGAGAAGCGCCCCCCGCGTGACCGTGCGCTCCTGCACGACGTCGCCGCCCCGCTCGAGCCCGATCGCCTGCCGTTCTGGGTCATCGCCTCCCCGACCGGCCATGGCGACGGGTGGTACTGGATCCCCAAGGACACCAGCCGGCCGACCTATCTCGGGCGAAACGTCCACCACGCCCTCTCAACCCTGCTGCGCGCCCGTGAGCGCGCCCGCGATGAGCAGTCCTAAGCTCTCTGACCCCGCGACCACCCCGCTTCACCCCTACCGGGGCGACGCACGCCGGGAGCGCCCCACCCGGGAATGGACGGACTTCGGCCCCTGGCGGGCGACCGTGCGCCTCACCCCGGTGCGCCCCCGCAAGCAGTGGGTGTTCGAGGTCAACGTGCAATGGGAGGCCGGTCCCGGCCTCGACGGCAGGTGGCGCACCGGGCCCGACGGCACGGAGGTCCCCTGCGCCGTCTCAGACGTCTGGGTCGACGAGGACCACGAGCTCGCCAGCCTCGTCGCCCAGGTCGCCGTCGATCACCTCAAAAAGGGCCGCCAACCCGACCTGCGGCGCATCGCCGAACTCGCCCGCCGGCGGGCCATCATCCGCCCCGAATAGAGACGCTTTTGCTGGTCAGGCCGGCCGGCGAGCAGATAGGTGGTGGTTCTCGCCAAAAGCGTCGCTATCCGGGGTCGTAGACCCTCGGCTGACGGTTGCCGCCATAACTGAAGTGGATCTGGTCGCTGAGCGCGTCAAAGTGGCCCTGAGTCCGGCCGATCCGTCGGCCGGACTCAAACTCCGAGCGGCACAGGCGGGTGATGAGGTTGGCGATGATCGCCCACCTGGCCGCCGCCCAGAGCAACCGACCAACGACGATGACCCGAGAGTCGCTTTGGCCAGAAGGCGTCACTCGCCTGCCACCCTTCGCCGGCGATGCCTATTGGCGTTGTCCCAGGCGCGCTTCTGCTCAGCGCGCTTGCCCACCCGCTTCTCATAGTTGTAGCGACCTTCCGCACGTCGTTGGCGCATGTAGCAATTTCTGCACGTGAGCGGCATGCGGACCGCTACCTTCTGAGGCGGTTGGCCACAGACCGTGCAACGGCGAGCGCTTTGACCCGAGGGCGTCACTGGAGGAGCCCGTTTCCTTGGAGGTCGGCGATGAGCTGGCGCAGGACGCCGCGGACGTTGTTCAGCTCGCCGTGCGTCTCGATGACGGCGGCTCGGATCGCGTCGGCCTGGGCCTGCGTGTAGCCATACGGTCCGGCGCTCGTCGCGGCCGTGGCGGCGGGGTCAACGATCGCGTCGGCGGCGAGCGCGCGCGAGGCGGTTGGGTAGGCGAGGGCGTAAGCAGCGGCGCGGGCCACGGCGACGTGACCATAGAAACCCACGGTGCTGCCCGCGCTGCTGCCGACAACTGCGTTAGCGAAAGTTGCAGGGTTGATATCGAGCCGTGTGAGCTCGAAGGCACCATCGATGCCCGCACGATCATCGGTGACGCCGGCGGGGCCCCCCTGTGATTGGCCCGTGCCGAGGATCAGGGTCCCTGTCCGGCTGCCGCCATTGATTATGTGAATGTCTCTAGCTGCGCCGTTGCCGCTGATCATGCCGGCGATGACGCAGCCGTTGGCGCGTTGGGCGCCGTTGCCGGGATCTCCAACCTGGATGCCTTCTGCCCACGAGGCGCAGTAATCGGGCGCGATAAAGGCGCCCGCGGCCGAGGCGTATCTAATCCCGATACCGGCCAGTCCAATGCTCTCAAGGTGGGTGCCGATCAGTGTCAAAGCCCCCGTGGTCACGATCCCATTCCCGCCGGCCTGGCCGTTGGTTGTGACTGTCCCGCCAGAGAAGCGAGCATCCACGGTCTGGAGATTTGCGCACCAGGCGTTCGGTCCGTATTGAGCGAACAGACACTCGTTGAACGAGTACTGGGTGTTTACCTTTGGGGCGACGCCGGTCTGCTGGACGTGGACCAGGTCAAAAGAGGCGGGGGCGCCGACGTTATTGAAGGCGCAGCGCTGAAATACAGCATCGATTATGAGCCCGTCCGCTAGCACCTGGTAGCGCGGGAAGTTGGTGAAGGCGCAGTTGTTGAAGAAGACGCCCTCGACGTAGTTGTTGGCGGTGCCTGCTGTGCCATCGATGAAGAGACCATCGACGGCACCCACCAGGCCGGTTCCGTCGAAGCGAATGTTGTGGATCTCGACCGACTCGCGGTTGACGGCGGCAGTGTTCGCAATTCGGATCGCCCGCCCGACACCGCTATAGACGAGCTTTACTCCGATCGCGCTAGCCGACCGCCAGCGTTGGAGCGCGCCGCCGCCGATCAGTCGCTGTCCATCTGTGAGAGCGATTGTGGTCGAGTGTTTATAGGTCCCCGCGGGAAAGAAGACGTCGCCGCCGCCGGCGGGCAACGCGGCGAGCGCGGCGGTGATCGCGGCGGCATCATCGGCGACCCCGTCACCCTTCGCGCCATAGGCGGGGTCCTTGACGTTGACGACAGTCGGGACGGCCACGACCGGTGCGGCGGGGTTGGTGACGGTCACGAGCGTGCTCCGGTGTCGGGTTGATGGACAAGCACTCGCGATTCGCCAGACGGGCCGCTCAGGGCATGGCGGAGCCCCCCTGGGATCGGCGGGGCCAGGAGGCGCCTGCCGACGTGCAGGGCATAACGGGCCTTGACGCCGCCACACACGCAGGGGAGCGCCATCGCCCCGGTGCGGGGGCGGGCTCGCTCGGCCCCGCACTCCCGGCAGACCAGCAGCTCCCACGCCATCAGGACGCCCGCTTGGAGCCGAAGGTGTAGACGGTCGCCCGCGCCGGCTTGCCGCCCTCGAGGACGGTCAGCTGCGGGCGGCGCCCGGGGAGGATCTGGGCGGCCCTCGAGGGCGGTTCACCCATCAGGCAGCGCAGCTCGTACTCACGCTGGCGGCGCTCGGTTTCGTGGCGCTGTAGGCGCCGAGCTCGTAGGCCCATCCTGTCCTCCGTCGGTCGTAGTGTCACGCTCTGTGTGGGGCGTCCCGGTGCGCAGCCGGTGGCATCGGCAGGCGGCTGGGGCGCCCTGCTTTTTCTCGCTATTTGGGGGTTTCGGCGTATGCTCGGCAGACATCCCAACCGAAAGGTGCGTGAGCGATGCCACCGCTCTCTGCCCCCCTGCTGGACGTCTGCGGTCGCAGACGCTCGCCCGTGACCTACCCCGAGTACCGGGCCGGGCGAAAGCCGCCCAACGCAGGGAAGACCTACCCCGCCGAGGTCCTCACCCGCGACGAGGTCGGGCGTCTCATCGACGCCTGCTCGAGACGCGGCCCGTCGGGGCTGCGCAACCGGGCGCTCATCGTCGTGATGTGGCGCGCCGGCCTCAGAGTCAGCGAGGCCCTCGAGCTCGCGCCGAAGGACGTCGACCTGGCCGGCCGGCCGGCGTCGGTCACGGTCCTGCACGGAAAGCGCGACAAGCGCCGCACCGTGGGGATCCACCCCGACGCCGCCGCCGTCATCGAACGGTGGCTGGCCTGCCGGCGGGGCCTGGGGATCGGGCCCCGGTCCCCACTGTTCTGCTCGATCGCCGAACCCGTCCGGGGCGGGCCGATCCGGTCGGCCTACGTGCGCACCCTGTTTCACCGCCTGGGGGAGCGTGCCGGCATCGACAAGCGCGTCCACCCCCACGGCCTGCGACACACCATGGCCTTCGAGCTGATGAAGGAAGGCGTGCCGCTGGTCATCATCCAGAAGCAGCTCGGCCACACAGAACTGGCAACCACCGCCCGCTACGTCGACCACCTGTGCCCGAGCGATCTGCTCGACGCCATGGCGGCCCGGGTCTAGACTCGGACGGGCGCCCGTCACGGTGCTCACCATGAGGCCCCCGGCCTGCGACTCCGGAAGGGGCGCGGGCCCGGGCGCCCCGTGGCCACACGACGGGCCTTGCGGGCCACCTGGCGCAGCTGCAGGCTGTAGAAGCGGACGCTCTGCGGGTCCTCCCCCTGGGCCTGGTCGGCGTCGACGTCGGCGATCCGGTGAGCGATCCAGTCCGCCGCGGCACCAGGACCCCACCACCGATCAAGCTGACAGGCTGACCGCTGCAGCTGCTCAGCAGCAGCCCGAGAGAATCGAGGGGGCCTGGCGGGGAGCACCAGCTCCCAGGCCGCCAGGGCCACGGCGACCACCGGGAAGCTCCGGGCTGAGCTCAGCAGGGCTGGGACACCACCACCCCCCGCCGCTGTTTCCCGGAGCTCTGAGAGCGCGGCCTGGTGGCTTGGGGGACATGCACGCCAGATCGCGTCAACCCCCCCAGCCACGGCGCTGGCCTCATGTGCGGGCGCCTGTCCTCCTACTGCTCTTTCCCCCGAAGGGGGGAAGGGCTCAAGATGGTCTGAATCTCGTTGGGTAAAAAAAGGGGAGCCGTCCACGATCGGCCCCACGCCGCGCTGGCCCATCCGCCGGCAGTAGGGGCGAACCCGGCGCTCACGGCGCTGGGATGCGGTCTCCCGGCGCCTGCGCGCACCAGCGCAAATAGCCACACCCTTGCTGGTAGAGCATTCGCCTTGTAAGCGAAGGGTCAGCGGTTCGAGTCCGCTCTCCGGCTCTGACGCGGATAGCTGCAAGGCCGGCCACCTGAGCACAGGGGGAGGATTGCTTGGCCTCCGGGATGGGCGGGTAACTTCGAAGCTCCGCCCTCTGACCCGGAAGGCAGTGCTAGATGTTCGAGAAGCTCAACACGCCCGAGGAGATCTTCTCCTTCAAGCTCGGCTCCGCCCTGACGATGGAGAACGACATCCTGGACATGCTCGGCAATCTCCAAGAGAAGACCAATCGCGAGGAGTTGCGCCAGCTCTTGCGCGAGCACGCCGAGGAGACTCGCCAGCACGCCAGGAACATCGAGCAGGCCTTCGCGCTGCTGGGCGAGGAGGTCGATGACAGTCCGTGCCCGGCGATCCAGGGACTGGACAAGGAGGGCAAGGCGACGATGAAGAAGACGGACGACAGCATCATCGACGCCGTCATCCTCTCGGGGGCCATCGAGACCGAGCACCACGAGATCGCCGTCTATGAGGTGTTGATCACCAACGCCGAGGCGCGCGGCGCCCCACAGGTCGCCGACCTGCTGCGTCAGAATCTCGAGCAGGAGAAGGAGGCTCTGCAGAAGGTCAAGGACGCCGCCCAGCGCATCTCCCGGGAGGGCTACGCGAAGGTCGCCGCGTGACCCTGGCCTCCTGGCGTAGGGCTATCTCCCCTACGCCAGGACGTTGCGCGACTCCAGGTGGGCGCCGACCTTGCGCTTGACGCGCTGGAGGGCGTTGTCGACGGTCTTTGCGTCACAGCCCAGGCGCTCGCCCA
>JAABUJ010002166.1_pt1 | contig 25246 bp, 25 predicted proteins | sample 5559131 | NCBI WGS metagenome assembly JAABUJ01 (sample SAMN10711875, study PRJNA513366) | rock metagenome | isolation source: Antarctica rocks | place: Antarctica: Victoria Land, Mt New Zealand nord | collected 2016-01-07
TGCAAAACCTAGAAACCACAGGCACTCTCACCCGCGACGACTTCCACGGTGAGTGGAACTACACGCTGCACCCGCAACCCAACGACACGCCCGACCTGAACCAGGTTAATTAATCACCAGCCCTAACCGTCCAGGTCAGCTCGTCGGTCCCCTTGTTGAAGTTGTCGATCCAGAAGTAAGCGTCAGGGCCCCATGGCATGTTGGTCAGGTCCGCTGTTCGCTGCGCTCCGCCGGCGGTGAGCACAGCCGGCACGATCGAGTGGCTGTTGAGCACACCGGGTGCGCTGAGATTACCGCCGGAGGGCGGATGCGCCGCCCCGCCGCCGGAGGGCGGATACGCCGCCGCAGAAGCGGCGGTGGTTGCCAACAGCACGCTCGCCACACTGGCGACTGCGAGCGCCATGCGGATCGGTTTGATCATGTCGGGTCTCCTTCGGTTGATTGGGGCCGGCCGGTTGGGCGGCTGGAGTACGTAAATTCGCCTTGGTAACGGCGGGCGCGGGGTGGTGGTTCGGACAGCAACTGGATCATGGAAGTCCGGGAACGCTGAATGTGCGAGCGCATCGCGTCGTACGCTCGATCGGCGTCGCGCTCGGCGACGGCATCAAAGATGAGCTCGTGCTCCGGCGCGGCCAGCGCCGCGTCGGGCATGCTGCGGTGGACATACAGCCGCGCGTGTTGTTGTTGGCTGCGCAGCCGGACGACACTCTCGGCCAGAAATGGGTTTTGGGTCGCCGCTGCGACCGCACCGTGGAACGCGGCGTCCGCCGCGGTGTGCAGGCCGAACTGTCGGTAGGTCGTCCCGACGCTGGCACTACGAAGACGTCGGTTGGCGTTTCGCATACTGACGATATCGGGATCGCTGCGACGTTGAGCTGCCAGCGCGGCGGCTTCGGGTTCTAATATCAGGCGCGTCTCGAAAAGTTTGAGAAAGGCGTCGAGGTCTAGGGTCGGGGCGACCGAATACCCGCGCAGGGCCTCCTTCGTGACATAGCGCTCGCTTTCCAGCCTGGCCAGCGCTTCGCGTATCGGCGTTTGGGAGACGCCTATCTGGGCGACGAGCTGATCGATGACAAGTCTCGCTCCGGGAGCGAGCACCTGGTCGACGAGCATTTCCTTGATCGTCTCGTACACCTGGTCCCCCAGGACCAGTGCTCTGGGCGGGGAACCGGCGGTGGACCGGGTCACCACGCGCCGCCGCTGTCGCTGTCCGCAGCGTCCAGGTCCCCTACATCGGTCAGGTTCACCGCGTCCGACCGGACAAGCGCAAACTGCCGCACCATGTCGCAGGTTGCGACCTCAACGATGCTCACAAGCTCCTCCTGTGATGCGACGGAGCGGCCCTCATTGGCCAGAACCGTGATCGACCATGCACGATGTATCCGCACCAAAGCCCAGTGTCACAACACATTTTGTGAGCACTTGCAACCGGCGAAAGCGATCCTATAGGATCCTGGTACGGTCGTCAACGACTGTCAGGTCAGCGGCCACCGGGGTCCGCGGCGCAACGGAGGACGCAATGCGAGGAATCTTCAGAGGTCACCGGTGGGCGGCCGTCGCCGCCGGCGCGGCGCTGACTATGGCTCTTTCCGGCTGCGGGAACAGCGGCGGCGTGGGCGGGCAGTCGAACGCGTCGCAGCAAGCTAACGGCCCTGTCACGTTGCAGTACTGGACCTGGTTTCCCGCGCAGGACACCCTGAACAAGGTGATCACGGCCTATGAGGCCGCGAACCCGGGCGTCAAGATCAGCCTGCACGAGTACTCCAACACCGACTACCAGAAGCAGCTACCGTTGGCGTTGAACGGCGGCCAGTCCATCGATATCGCCGGGGTGCAGATAGCAGCGATGACCAACTCGGTCACCGCCGACCTGCGGCCGGTCAGCGAGTGGCAGTCCAACCTGCCGTCGGGTTGGCGCAGCCAGCTGGTGAGCAAACCGTTGCAGCAGACGCAGGCCACCGCGAAGGACAACACTCTCTACGAGCTACCCATGGGGTCGATCGGCAGCGCGGTCATGTACTACAACGCAGCGATGCTCGCCAAGCTCGGGATGACACCGCCCGCGACGGCGGCCGAGTTGGCGGCCGACGCGGCAAAAATCAAGGCCGTGATGCCTGCCGTCACGCCGGTCGTGTTCGCCGGCGACCCGTACTGGCAAGACGAAATGCTGTTCACGATCATCGGGCAGACACACCCGGGGCTCTCTGACCAGATCCAGAACAAGAACGGCAAGTGGAACGATCCGGCCGTGGTGAAAGGGCTGGCCGACTACAAGTCACTGTTCACCAGCGGCGCGGTGGACGCATCGGTGCTCAGCTTGAAGGCGCCGCGCCCGACGGCTCTGTTCACCGCCGGTCAGGCTGCTTTCTACGTCGACGGTTCGTTCGAGGATTCGCTGCTGTCCTCTGCCTATCGCACCGCGAACAAGATCGGCCTGACCAACGTCGGGGCTACGACGTTCCCGATCCTAGAACCCGGCGGGAAACCCGCGGTTCGTGCCTACGCCGAGGGTGGCCTGGCGATTCCGAAGTCCTCCCAACACCCCGATGCGGCAGCCAAGTTCATCTCCTACATGACGGTGGGCGACGGTGTCGCGCTGTGGGCGCCGGATCTCGTACTCGCGCCGGCCAAAAAGGGCTTCGCGCCAGGCCCGGACGTACTGGCCTCTCCAGCGGCCGTGTCCGGCTACAACGCTGTGCAGACAGCGCTCGACAATGCCGGTTCCGATCGCAACGGTCAGCAGGACTTCTCCAACCTGGTCGAAGGTAACGACATCCTCGACGTCCTCAACGGGAACAAGACGCCGCAGCAGGCCGCCGATGACATGCAGACGCAATGGAGCAGCGGCCGTTACCCGCACGCCGGCCAGTGAGCACCCAATCCCCCGCCGTGCCGCCGCTGCTCGCGGACCCGGTCAGCACTGCGGGCCGGTCACGGCGGCGCCGCGGCCGGCGGCGGTCGGAGGGGTTGGTGGCGCTGGCGTTCCTGGCGCCGCTGCTGTTCTTCTACGGCATCTACTACCTATATGCGTTCGGTTTCCTCGCCGCAGTCAGTCGGCAACGTCTGTCCCTGACCTTCACCAACGCCGTCGATGTGGGCTGGACCAACTTCAGCCTGGTGTTCACCGACCCGCTGTTTGAGCGGTCGGTGTTCAACACCTTGTTGTTCGCGGCGATCTCTATCGCGGCAGCCCTCACGCTCGGCTTCCTCGTCGCGATGATGATCTCGACCGGGGTACATGCCCGCCGCCTGTTGTACGGCGTCTTCCTGCTGCCCTCGCTCATCCCGCTGTCGTTGTTCGCGACCGTGTTCGGGCAGATGCTCGAAAGCCGTGACGGCGCACTCAACTCCCTGCTGCGCTCAGTAGGCCTGGGTGGGCTTGCGCAGGACTGGCTGGGCCAGACCGGGCCCGGGTATGCCGCGGTGACGATCCTGCTCGTCTACATGATCGGCCTACCGATCATGTACTACACGTCGGACGTGACGGCGCTCAATCTGTCGCTGATCGAGGCGGCGGCCCTGGATGGTGCGAGCACCTGGCAGATCTTCCGGATCATGCTGTTCCCGCTGCTGCGCAACACCCACAAGACGGTGATCCTGTCGGTACTGCTGGGCAGCTTCCGGGCCTTCGACCTCATCTACTTCTCCACCGCCGGGCAACCCGGGGGACGGACGTCGATCACCGGCACCTACATCTACAATGCCGCGCTGGGCAGCGATCGGGTCGGCTACGCCGCAGCTGCATCGCTGATCGTGCTGCTCATCGCTTTGCTGGTGTCGCTCGTGCAGCTGCTGACCAGCAGAAGACGGGGCTGAGATGGCCAGGCAGCCCGACGACAATCCGCTGGCAATCCTGCGGCACCGCAAGCTCGATGCGGTGATCATGCAGGTCATCCTGGTCGTGCTCGCATTGTGGTGGCTGTTCCCCCTGATCACCGTCGTGCGGCAGTCACTGCAGGTCGGCGGGTTCGGCAACTACGCCAAGGTGCTCACCCAGTCGCTGAACGGGGTCCGGCTGCCCCAGACCTTCCTCAACAGTGTGATCATCGCCGCCATCACCGCGCTCCTGGTCTGCGGGTCGGGGGCCCTGGCCGGTTACGCGTTCTCCCGGGTCCGCTTCCGCGGCCGCGAATGGGCCTACTACCTGGCCCTAGTCGTCCTGGCCGTGCCGGCCACCGCGGTGATCGTGCCGGTCTACTTCATCACCGGCAAACTGGGCTTGTTCGACAGCTACCTCGGGGTTGCCCTGCCCGAGACCGCGTTGACCCTGCCGTTCGCCGTGTTACTGCTACGCAACTACGCCGACGGCATTTCCGAATCGCTGTTCGAAGCGGCAAGCATCGACGGGGCCAGCCACTGGCGTATTTTCCGTGCGATCTTCCTACCCCTGGCCGCACCGGTGATGATCAACCTCGGCAGCCTGTCGGTCATGTGGTCTTTCCAAGATTTCCTTTTCCCCTCGCTACTGCTCAAATCGCCTGGACTCACCACCACAGCGCAGGCGGTGCAGACCATCCGCAGCGCGTTCTCACCGACCCCGCAGCAGACGGCCGAGTTCTTCGCCGCCTTGGTGCTACTTGCTGTTCCCGCTCTCGTGCTGATCATCGTTGGATTGCGCTGGATGAGCCTGGGCCTCACCGCTGGAGGTACGAAGGAATGACGGTAGCCCTCGGCGATGAAGTCGCGGCGTCGGTCGCGTCGCCGTCGTGGTTTCAGGGTCTTGGGCTCGGTGTCTTCCTGCACTGGGGCCACGCCAGCACACGCGGCTGGGAGCCGTCGTGGCAGATGACCGGCGGGGTGACCGGACAGCTACCACCCCGCGTGCCGGTCGGCTGCCAGGAATACTTCGCCAACGCCGCCGCCTTCGACCCGGCCGGGTTCGACGCGGCCCGTTGGGCAGCCGACATCCGCGCGGCGGGCGCCCGGTACGTGGTCTTCACCGCCAAGCACCATGACGGTTTCGCGATGTACGACACCGCGCTCTCGGAGTACTCGGTGACCCGCACCGCGCCGTTCGGCCGCGACGTGGTCGCCGAGCTGCTGCCCGAGCTGCGCGCTCAGGGGCTGCAGGTAGGCCTGTACTTCTCGATTATCGACTGGCACCACGAGGACTATCCGCGCTATACCGACGCCACCATCGCCAAGCCCTACGTGCTCGGGCACTACCCGCGCCCGACACCGCAGATGTGGCGCCGCTACCGGCAGTTCATGCTCGGGCAACTCACCGAACTGCTCAGCCTGTACGGCCCCATCGACATCATTTGGCTCGACGGTGAATTCGAGCACGACCCGCAGGAATGGGACTTCGCCGGGATCCGCGAACACATCCGGCGGCTACAGCCGGCCTGCCTGGTCAACGATCGTTGTGTCGGCTTCGGCGACTTCGCCACCCCTGAGCAGCAACTTCCCGAGGCGCCGCCGGCCAGCCCGTGGGAGACCTGCCTGACAATGAACGATTCCTGGGGTTGGGTCCAGGACGACAAGCACTGGAAGAGCCCGCATCAACTGGTCGAGCGGTTGATCGAGACGGTGAGCGCGGGTGGCAACCTGTTGCTCAACGTCGGCCCACGCGGCGACGGAAACTTCCCGGACGAGGCCAGGCAGCGTCTGCGCGTGATCGGGCAATGGGTCGAGCGGCACGCCGAGAGCGTCTACGACGTATCACCTGGCCTCACCCGCTGGCAGTGCCGTCTACCGACCAGCAAACGGGCAACCGCCGACGGTGAACGCCTGTACATCTACCTCACCCTGCAACCGCACGAAAGCCTTGTCCTGCAGCAGCTGCCGGTACACCGCATCGCGTCGGTTCGGCTGCTCGACACCGGTCGCGAGCTGGCCTGGACCGCAACGCCCAGCTTGGCCGAGGTTCACCGCGGATCGGTCGACCCGCTCGGGGAACTGGACATCGACCTGCCTGCACCGGCCACGATGACGTCGCCGTGCCCAGTTCTTGCTGTAGACATCCGGTCCGCTGCCGGAACTGCCCGATGAATCGCCCGCCCACTTTTGCACTGGGGCCAACTGGAAAGGAAGACCGATGAGACTGCTGCGACACGGTGGACCGAGCACAAAGCAGCCGCTGGTCAGCGCGGGCATCGCCACGGCGGAGCAGCAAGCGGTAACTGTCGCGAAGCTGGCGAGATGACTGACTATTTCACCGGGCTAGACGTGGTCGACCTGCGTTTTCCGACCTCGGCCGATTTGTCCGGCTCGGACGCGATGAATCCCGACCCGGATTACTCGGCCGCGTACGTGATGGTGCAGACCAGCGGCGGGCGGGCCGGGCACGGATTCACGTTCACGATCGGCCGCGGCACCCAGGTGCAGGTGGCCGCGATCCGGGCGCTGGAGCACCACCTGGTCGGAGTCCCGGTCGAGGACGTGCTGGCCGACCTCGGCGGCTTCTCGCGGCGGCTGATCGGGGACAGCCAGCTGCGGTGGCTCGGCCCGGAGAAGGGCATTATGCACATGGCCATCGGCGCGGTCGTAAACGCGGTGTGGGACCTGTACGCGACGCGTGAGGGCAAACCGTTGTGGAAGCTGCTCGCGGACCTGTCACCGAGCGAAATCGTTGACCTGGTCGACTTTCGTTACCTGCGCGATGCACTCACTCCCGAGGAAGCGCTGGAGATCCTGCAGCGCGCGCGGGCGGGCGCCGCAGCGCGCGAGCGGCAGCTGCTCGCCGAGGGCTACCCCGCCTACACCACCTCGGCGGGCTGGCTGGGTTACCCGGACGAGAAGGTGGTGCGGCTGTGCAAGGAGGCCGTCGCTGAAGGGTTCGACCACCTCAAGCTCAAGGTGGGCGGCGACCTGGATGACGATGTGCGCCGCTGCCGGCTGGTGCGTGACACGGTCGGCTACGGGGTCAAGCTGTCGGTGGACGCCAACCAGCGTTGGGGGGTGGACGAGGCGATCGCCGCCGTAGCCCGGCTAGCCGAGTTCGACCTGTGGTGGGTCGAGGAGCCGACCAGCCCCGATGACATCTTCGGACACCGCCGGATCGGTGAGGCGATCGCCCCGATCCGGGTGGCCACCGGCGAGCACGTCCCCAACAGCGTGATGTTCAAGCAGCTGCTGGCCAGCGGGGCGATCAGCGTGTGCCAAATCGACGCCTGCCGGGTGGCCGGCGTGAACGAGAACATCGCGATCCTGCTGCTGGCCGCCAAGTTCGGCGTGCCGGTGTGCCCGCACGCCGGCGGGGTAGGTCTGTGTGAGGTGGTGCAGCACCTGTCGATGTTCGACTATGTCGCGGTGAGCGGCTCGCTGGACAACCGCTGGATCGAGTTCGTCGACCACCTGCACGAGCACTTCACCCACCCGGTGCAGATCGAGCGCGCCCGCTACCGCGCCCCGCTCGCCCCGGGCAGCAGCGCCCAAATCAAATCCGCGTCGATCACCGACTACCGCTACCCCGACGGACCCATCTGGCGCGCGCACCACAAAAGGCCAGCAATAGCCGGGATCCGGCTGAGCGAAGGAGAGACAGATGCGGTCAGCACGCCACGGTGAGCCCGGACGGGAGCGTCCGCTGGTCAGCGGCGCGGACGGGCTGTGGTGGAATCTGAGCCGGCAGCGGCAGAGGATCGGGCAGGCCTGATGGCAATCTTCGACGGAATGCGTGCGCTGGTCACGGGCGGCGCATCGGGGCTCGGGCTAGCAGCGGCGCGGGTGCTGGCCGGTGCCGGGGCGCGGGTGGCGGTGCTGGATATGGCGGCGCAGGGCCCGGCTGGGTTGCACTACGTGCGCGCTGACGTGACCGACGACGCGGGGGTGCGTGCGGCAGTGGGGCAGGCGATCCAAACGCTGGGCGGACTGGACGTGCTGGTAAACAACGCCGGCATCGGTGCGCAGGGCGGGGTGGAGGACAACGGCGACGACGAGTGGCACCGAGTGCTGGATGTCAACGTGCTCGGCCTGGTGCGGGTCACCCGGGCAGCGTTGCCGGCGCTGCGCGCGTCCGGGCGGGCGGCGATCGTGAACATTTGCTCGATCGCGGCCACGGCGGGGTTGCCCAACCGTGCGTTGTACTCGGCTAGCAAGGGCGCGGTGCTGACGCTGACGCTGGCGATGGCCGCGGACCTGCTGCCCGAGGGTATCCGGGTCAACGCGGTCAACCCCGGCACTGCGGACACGCCGTGGGTGGGCCGGCTGCTTGATGCCGCCGACGACCCCGCCGCGGAGCGGACAGCGCTGGAGGCCCGGCAACCACACGGCCGGCTGGTCTCCGCCGAGGAGGTCGCGCACGCGATCGCCTACCTCGCCGCGCCAACGTCGGGGTCCACGACCGGCACCTGGCTGGCGGTGGACGGTGGCCTGGACCGCCTCCGGCCCAGGCCACGGCCGGGCTCGTGAGGCCGCAGCGCTTCTCTTCGGTGATTCGGCTACGGCCGGACAGGGAGGCCGAGTACCGGCGGCTGCACGCCGAGGTCTGGCCCGAGGTGCTAGCGGCGCTGCGCGAGGCGCATATCACCAATTATTCGATCTTCCTGTCTTTCGGGCTGCTATTCAGCTACCTGGAGTACACCGGCAAGGACTACCCCGCCGACACCGCGCGGATGGCCGCCGACCCGGTGACCCGGCGCTGGTGGGCACTGACCGAACCATGTCAGCAGCAGCTGGACACGGCCGGCGAGGGGGACTGGTGGGCCCCCGCAGAGGAGGTATTCCACTGTGACTGACCGAGTCGACGCGCATCATCACGTGTGGGATCTGGCGGTGCGCGACCAGCCGTGGACCGTCGACCTGCCGGCGCTGCGCGGCTCGTTCGGCCTCGACCAGCTCCGCCCGGCGCTGGCCGCGCATCGCATCGCATCGACCGTGCTGGTGCAGACGGTGCCCGTGCCCGAGGAGACCCCCGAACTGCTTGCTCTCGCCGAGGCCGAACCGGTGATCGGCGGGGTGGTCGGCTGGGTGAAGCTGACCACCCCCGACGTCGCAGCGCGCATCGCCGCGCTGCGGACGGGCCCCGGTGGAGGCCGGTTGGTCGGCTTCCGCCATCAGGTCCAGGACGAGCCCGACCCGCGCTGGCTGACTCGCCCTGCGGTGCGGGCCGGGCTGGCCGCAGTAGCCGACGCCGGGCTGGCGTACGACCTGCTCCTGCGCCCCCACCAGCTGCCCGCCGCCGTCGAGGCGGTCCGCGCGCTGCCGGGACTGCGGTTCGTGCTCGACCACGCGGGCAAGCCGGCCATCGCCGCCGGTGAATTCGCCGGGTGGCGCGCGGACATCCGAGCGCTGGCCGCGCTGCCCAACGTCGCGGTGAAGCTGTCCGGGCTGGTCACCGAGGCGGCTTCCGGCTGGATCGTCGACGACCTGCGGCCCTGGGTGGATGTGCTGCTCCATGCGTTCGGCCCGTCCCGGGTCATGTTCGGCTCGGACTGGCCGGTGTGCCTGCTCGCCGGCGGCTACGACCGGGTGATCGGCGCGGCCGAGACCCTCACCGCGCACCTCAATCCCGCTGAGCGGGCTGCCGTCTTCGGGGAAAGCGCCGCCTGCTGGTACCGACTCGGGGTCGCACGGTGAAGAGCCGCCGGGTCGGGCGCACCGCCGTCGAGGTGACCGAACTGGGTTTCGGCGCCGCGCCGATCGGCAACCTCTACACCCCGGTCAGCGACGAACAGGCCGCCTCGACGGTGCACGCCGCCTGGAACGCCGGGGTTCGCTACTTCGACACCGCGCCGCACTACGGGCTGGGCCTGTCCGAACGGCGCCTCGGCGCCGCCCTTTCGAACAAGCCCCGTGACACCTACGTGCTGTCCACCAAGGTCGGCCGGCTGCTGATCCCGAACCCGGCTCCGGTCGGCTCCGACCTGACCGCCGGCGGGTTCGCGGTGCCCGACGAGCTGACTCGGGCACGCGACTACAGCCGCGACGGCGTACTGCGCAGCCTGGACGCCAGCCTGATCCGACTCGGCACCGACCGGATCGACATCGTGCTGGTACATGACCCCGAAGACCACATGACCGACGCAACCCACGCCGCTGTCCCCGCCTTGATCGAGCTCCGCGAGCAGGGCGTCATCGGCGCCATCGGCGTCGGCATGAACCTCTGGCAGCCCCTGCTGCGCATCGTCGAACACACCGACGTCGACATGGTCATGCTCGCCGGCCGCTGGACCCTGCTCGACCGCACCGGCGCGCCACTGCTCGACCGCTGCGCCGAACGCGGCGTGTCCGTGCTGGCCGCCGCCCCGTTCAACTCCGGCATCCTGGCCCGACCCTGGCCACCCGACGACGCCCGCTACGACTACCGGCCCGCCCCCAGCGACCTGCTCAACCACGCGCGCCACCTGGCAGAGACCTGCCGCCGCCACGGCGCCGAGCTGCCCAACGCAGCCATCCAGTTCCCGCTGCGCCACCCCGCAGTCGCCGCCGTCGTCGTCGGCATTGGAACCCCCGCGCACGCCGAATCCAACGCCGACTGGGCCCGCCACGACCTACCCGACCCGCTCTGGGCAGACCTCGACGCCCGCTGACCCCCCGCCCGCTCCATCAACCCGAGCGACGCCGATGCCGGTGCACAGCTTCAGCCGGTGGTCCAGGGCAGCAAAGAGCCCGGTGCGCTCTCTGACGCGGCTGGAGACCTCTTCATGGAAGAGCCGGCCGCAGCTGGCTTCCTCCAGGCGTCTCGTTGGTGGACGGTCTGCGGGACGGTGGAGACCCCGGCAGTAGCCGATCAGCTTGCTGTCTTTCACGATGAACATCCCGGCACCGTCGCACAACTCATCTCACAACATCAGGGGTTGACGGTCGCGTTGGGAGCGGGTTGTGGATGTATTTCGGCCGCCTGGGTTCGCAGGTTGCTCGACGCGTCAGCCGTTCCGGACGTCCAACTGGGCGCCTCGAAGAGCAGGCAGCCCTGCGCGGAATACTGGTCCAGGCCGTCGAGATCGCCGACACGCCAACGGGACGTGGCTGAAAAAGCTGGCGACGGAACCTGTGTAACAAGCCTTGACCTGCCATCTGTCGAGGATGCGATGTCCTTCGTGGTCGACTTCCACCGGGACGATTCGGTGCTGGACTTTCTTGAGGTCAGACGCATCCTGGAGCTGGCGGCGACAGCGATGGCCAGCAGGATGTCGCGCCCGGCGATCGTCGGCCTCGAGCAGATCCTGAGTTCCGTCGACGCGGATTCGTCCGTCGAGGACTTCGTGGCGGCGGACATCCAGTTTCACCGACAGATCGCTGTCGGCTCCGGCAATCCGGTGCTGGCCGCATTGTTGGACAGCTTGACGGCGCCGACCCAGCGGACCCGCATCTGGCGGGCGGTCATACAATCGTCCGCCGTCTTGCTCAGCGCACCGAGATACCCTCTTCGATCCGCGCAATGATCTCTTGATGTACGAGCTCCACCGAGCGGTCACCGTCGATCGGTACGACGAGTGGGCCGAAGTAGCGCAACAGCGGCTCGGTGTGCTGGTGGTAGAGGGCGAGGCGGCGGTTGATCACTTCGGCTGTGTCGTCGACCCGGCCACGACCCAGTGCCCGCTGCAGGAGGACGTCGTCGCCGGCCGTGAGCAGTATGACGGCGTCCAGGTCAGGTGTTCCGGAGATCATCGTTTCCAGCCATTCGGCTTGTTCCGGGGTGCGAGGAAAGCCGTCCAGTAGGAATCCGTTCCTGGTGTCGGCTTGGTTGAGCCGGTCCGCGAGCATGCCCTGGGTGATGGCGTCTGGCACCAGCTCGCCGGCCTCGAGGGCTGCCTTGGCCTGCTTGCCCAGGTGGGTGCCCGCGCTGATGTTGGCGCGGAACAGGTCTCCGGTCGAGATGTGAGGTATGCCCCAATGGGGGGCGAGCAGCGCCGCCTGCGTTCCTTTGCCGGCCCCTTGCGGGCCGAAGATCACAAGCCTCATCGTGAGGTGGTCCTTCCCTTGTTCGATGCCATCAGATAGCCGTTGGGCTCGGCGTGGTGTGTCGCGCGAGCGCCAACCAGGTGTCGACGACGGTGTCGGGGTTGAGCGACATGGTGTCGATCTTCTGGTCCAGGAGCCAGGTGGCGAGGTCGGGGTGGTCGCTGGGGCCTTGGCCGCAGATACCGACATATTTGCCGCGGGCTTTGCACGCGGCGATGGCGGCGGCGAGCATGAATTTGACGGCGGGGTCACGTTCGTCGAATCCCGCGGAGACCAGGGCGGAGTCGCGGTCCAGACCCAGGGTGAGTTGGGTCATGTCGTTGGAGCCGATGGAGAATCCGTCGAAGTGGTCCAGGAATTGGTCGGCGATGACGGCGTTGGACGGTAGCTCGCACATCATGATGACCTGCAGGTCGTTCTCGCCGCGGCGCAGTCCGTGCCGGCTGAGCAGTTCGATGACGCCGGCCGCTTCGGTGACGGTGCGGACGAACGGGATCATGATTTTGACGTTGGTCAGCCCCACCGTGTCCCGGACGTACAGCAGGGCTTCGCATTCCATGGCGAAGCAGTCGGCGAAGTCCGGTGAGAGGTAACGGGAGGCGCCGCGGTAGCCGATCATCGGGTTCTCTTCATGCGGTTCGTACAGTTCCCCGCCGAGCAGGTTCGCGTATTCGTTGGACTTGAAGTCGGACATGCGGACGATGACGGGGTGCGGCGCGAAGGCGGCGGCGATGGTCGCGACGCCCTCGGCGACCCGTTGGACGAAAAATTCGCGGGGATTGGGGTAGGCGGCGATCAGGTCGGTGATCTGGCCGCGCAGCGGTTCGTCGAGGATGTCGAAGTCCAGCAGCGCTTTCGGGTGGATGCCGATCTGCCGGTTGATGATGAATTCGAGCCGGGCGAGGCCGACACCTGAGTTGGGAAGTTGGGCGAAGGCGAAGGCCTGTTCGGGGGTGCCGACGTTCATCATGATCTTCACCGGTATGTCGGGCATCGCGTCCAGGGTGGTCTCCTCGACGCGGAACGGCAGTACGCCGGTGTAGACGTATCCGGTGTCGCCTTCGGCGCAGGAGACGGTGACAGGTTGGCCGTCATTGAGTTCGCGGCTGGCGGTGCCCGTACCGACGACGGCGGGGATGCCCAGTTCGCGGGCGATGATCGCGGCGTGGCAGGTCCGTCCGCCGCGGTTGGTGACGATCGCCGACGCCCGTTTCATGATCGGTTCCCAGTCGGGGTCGGTCATGTCGGCGACCAGGACGTCGCCTGCGGTGAAGGTGTGCATCTGGTCGATTGAGTCCAAGATGCGGACGTGGCCGGCCCCGATCTTCTGGCCGATGGCGCGGCCCTCAACCAGGATGGGTGAGTGTTCGTCGAGGCGGTAGCGGCGTGTGGCGCCGATCGCCTGCCGGGACTGCACCGTTTCGGGTCTGGCCTGCAGGATGTAAAGGCGCCCATCGCTGCCGTCCTTGCCCCACTCGATGTCCATCGGCCGCCCGTAGTGTTTTTCGATGGTGACGGCCTGTCGGGCCAGTTCGGTGACCTCGGCGTCGGTTAGGGACAACCGGCGTCGGTCGCCGGCGGGAACGTCGACGAACTCGGTGGTTCGGCCCACCGCCCGGTCGTTCGTGTAGACCATTTTCAGGGCTTTGCTGCCGACCGAGCGTTTCAAGATCCCGGGCCGCGCGGCGGCAAGGGCCGGTTTGTAGACGTAGAACTCGTCGGGATTGACGGCGCCCTGCACGACGCCCTCTCCCAGGCCGTAGGCGGAGGTGATGAACACGGCATCGGTGAATCCGGATTCGGTGTCCATGGTGAACATGACCCCCGCGGCGCCGATGTCAGACCGGACCATACGTTGCACCCCCGCCGAGAGCGCGACGGCGTCGTGGTCGAACTGGTGGTGCACCCGGTAGGCGATGGCCCGGTCGTTGTACAGCGAAGCGAACACCTCCTTCACCGCCCGCAGCACCTGATCGATGCCGCGTACGTTCAGGAACGTCTCCTGCTGCCCGGCAAACGAAGCCTCGGGCAGGTCTTCGGCGGTGGCGCTGGACCGGACGGCGAACGACGTCTCCGCATCGCCGTCGGCCAATCGCTCGTAGGCGACCCGGATGTCGGCCTCCAGATCGTCGGGCAGAGGCTGATCGATCAGCCAGCTGCGTAGCCGTTCCCCGACGGCTGCTAGCCGCTGCACGTCATCGGTGTCCAGGCCAGCCAACTCGGCAGTGATCTTCTCCGCGAGGCCGGTGGTGCCGACGAACCGGCGATAGGCGTCCGCAGTAGTGGCAAATCCATCCGGTACCGCCACGCCGGCCGCAGACAAATTACCGACCATCTCACCGAGGGACGAGTTCTTCCCGCCCACCTGCTCGAGATCGGCCAACCCGATCTCGGCGAACCACTTCACGTTCACAACGGTCGGATGCTGGGTCACGGTGTTGTCCTCACATGCTGCGATGGGTGGGAGGAGAGCTTCTGCAAGATGACCGTGGACATCTCTTCTACCGACTTGGCGGACGAGTTGATCACGGGAATGCGGTGTGCCGCGAACAACGCCTCGGCTCGGCGGAGCTCGTAGGTGCACTGTTCCAAGGACGCGTAGTTCGAGTGCGGCCGACGTTCCTGCCGGACCTGACTGAGCCGCGCCGGCGTACTGACCATCCCGAAACAACGGTCCCGCAACTCCCGCACCGGCCGGGGCAGCTCGTTACTGGCGAGGTCTTCATCCACCAGGGGATAGTTGGCCACGAACACCCCGTGCTGCAAGGCCAAATACATGGTGGTCGGTGTCTTCCCACACCGCGATGGAGCGAGCAGGATGACGTCGGCCTTCGCCAACGCACGTAAGCTCTGTCCGTCGTCATGCTCGATCGCATACTCCACCGCCTGCATCCGGGCGTTGTACCGCTCGATGTCGCCGACACCGTGCAACCGGGCCGGCACCCGCATGCCAGTCGTCCCTAGAATGCTCTCCACCCGCGCCATGTGCATGTCGAAGAAGTCGATGATCGGACACTGAGATTTGCGCAGCTCCAACCGAATCTCATTCACCGCCGCCGTGGTGAACGCCAACGGCGTCACCGGACCGTCCATCGCGGCATCCAGGACAGCAACGACCTCACGCGCCTCCGACACTGAGGAGATGAACGGAAACAATTTTCGCTCGAACAGCAGATGCGGAAACTGGATCAACAGCGCGTTACCCATCGTCTCCGCGCTGATCCCGGTGCTGTCGGACAGGAAAAATACAGGGACCACCGGCTGCGGCGACTCCTGAGGAGGCATCACCGGTGACATCCTTCCGTCCTAAGTGTGCCGAAAACCCAGATCTGTGACCTGACCGCGCAGGCCGTCGCTGTACCTTGATCCGACCCGCAGCCGACACCTGGACGGACGCGGCTCCGGAAAGCTGTTGCGAAAGGATGGACGCGATCTTGAAAGACCATACGTCGGCTCCGCAGAACGCCCCAACTATCGCTACGTCATTCCAACGCAAGCTGGCTTGAGACAACTGGATAAGCCGGGGAGTAAGCGCAGTGCCATAATGTTACTCGACTGTTGCGCCGCCGAATTTACTTTCTTTGTAGCGTCGCCACTTTATCGAAAAAGTTAACCGGGCCGGCGTAGCGGCGATCCGATGTACGGGACCACCGGTGCGACGGTGTCGGATGCGAGGTCTCCGGATCAGCGCGGGGTCAACGGACCATTGGAAACACATACCCCCGCCTAACCGACCTGGAGCACACCACCGACCATCTTCAAATCGTGCCGAAAGACCTGCCAGCACCCTGGCCGAGGCGCCGGCGGCATACTCTCACTGGCCGCCACCAAATCGGCTCTGTGGACGCTGGCCCGGCGGCACCAACGGGTCCGACTTACCCTTTGCACAGCGTCGCGCTGGTGGTGGCCTGCATCGAGTCCAGGGCTTGCACCGTCATGTTGGACAGCGCCCTGCTCCAGCGTTCCACCTGCCGCACCTCCGCCGGTCGCAGACTTCGACGCGGCGGGATGTCCTGTTGGGCCATCGGCATCATCACCCCTAATCCTACGTTTCAAACTAATTAACATCGGTTAATCATCTTCTGAGGTCCGATGCTGGTTGGTGCCGGTTCACAACCGTCTCACGACACCACCCCACCATCGCGGTGTTGCCCTGTCAGCATCAAGTTGTCCCCAGTGTCTGTTCGTCGACGATCACTTCGAAGCGGAGCCAGCTGTGCCAGACCTGAGGAGGATCATCGCCGTTGCCCGCGCTGATCAGGTGCTGGTCGGCGTGTGGCCCGACCGCGGCCACCCACATGGTGTGCTGGTCGAACTCGATGGGCGCCGATGGGTGCTCTACAACAACCCGCAGGTGCAAACGGATTGGATTGCGGCGCTCGCTGGGCCCGGCGGCGAACCGGTCGCCGGGAGCGAGCTAGCGCTTCCCTGCATGCCGGGTGAAGAAGATGTGCCGTTCACATGGTGGGGCCGGTTCCGCGACGCCTCACACCCGCTGCCGGAACTTTCCCATCCGTGCGGGCCGCAGCCGAAGTTGTCTATCCGCCCAAGCTGTCGACTGCCGCTCTGGCGACAACCATCACTTTCTGATGGTCGCCAACGGGTTTACCTCGCCGTGCGCTACCTGCACGACCCCTACCCGCGGGAGAGCTGGCCGCGGGTAGCGGGCCGCCGACGTCACGGCTGAGCACCCCGCTGAGCGACGGGATGAATTTGGTTGTCACCGAATACGTTGCTGCAGGATCCACGAGGACGGTGTCCTGATGCTCAGTGAATTGACCAGGCCGCCACCTTTCTGCAGGCCCCTGCGAAGCGCCTGCCGGCACACTCGACCCCGCAGCATCCATCCCGTCCGACTTACCCCCGTCGACCGTCCCCGTCAGAGAATCGATTTCCAGGAGAGATCATGAACCACACACCGATCAGCGCCAAGTGTCCACGCCGTCACCGACAAAGCATCCGCGCCGTTGGACTGGCGACTGTTCACGCCGCTCTAGTCACAGCCAGCACCCTGACGCGGTGCTGTCGGTCGCGACCTCGGCGACCTCGACCGGCTGGAGCACGGTGAAGCCGGCACGAGTCAATCGGTAGCCCATCTGTGAATGTCATCCGCGGGCGAATCGGCCCTGTGAGTGCCACGACTTCAATACCAGGGCGACGTCGTCCCGCTGCTCGTCGTTCACCGCCCGGTCCAGTGCGTCGGACAGGCTGTCGCGTAGTTGCACGGGACGCTGCCGCGCGTTCGACTCGATGGCTGCCTCCACCATCGCCAGGCTCATCACGTTGTCGGCTACCTCCCCCATCGGCACGACTCCGGTCCGCAGTGCTGCCACAAATTCCCGGAGCGACCCGGCGATGCCGTCGCCGAGCGGTCCCCCACCACTGTCAGCGGGCGGGTCGGCGGTCGCACCGCCGGTGCGTTCGACCTGCGGTGCGTCGTCACCGCTCCACCGAGCAGAACCGAACTCGCCGCTGGCGCGCCACGACCCGTTCCAGGACGTCTCCAGGCCGGGGCTGCACCAGCTGCCGGTGAATACGTAGCGGGCGCCGTCGGCCATCTCGAAGATCGCGGTGCAACCGGCGTCCCCGGCGTACCAGCTCCACGCCGGGTTGAACTCCTGGCAGTACACCGATACCGGGTCCTGTCCGAGCAGGAAACGAGCCGAATCCAACTGGTGTATGGCCATGTCGAGCAGCAGCGGATGCGCCATCTCGTCCCGGAACCCACCGAAATGCGGCGCCTTGAAGAACTCCGTGGTCATCACCCCAACCCGGCCCAGACCCGCCAACTGCTGCCGGAAGGAAAAAAGCTGCTTGTTGTAGCGACGGGACTGGCTGACCATGAAAAGCTCCCCGGTCACCTGCGCAGCCGCCGCCAGCGACAGCCCCTGCGCCACCGACGCCGCCACCGGCTTCTCCCCGAGTACCGGCAGCCCGGCGAACAACGCGGCCGTGGTGACCGGGTGGTGCGCCGCCGGCACCGTCACATCGATCACCGCCTCGGCGCCAGTGCGGGCGGCCACCTCGACGGCATCGGCACCGATGGCCACGTCCAGCACACCGAAGCGCCCGGCCACCGCCTCGGCGGCTGCCGTGTCGAGGTCGACAAGCCCGACCAGGGTCACCGCATCGCACTCCGAGATCGCTTGCAGCCACGCCTGTCCCATGCCGCCGACGCCAACCAAAATCACCCGCAGCGGGGACCCGTCGTCGGGAATGGTCCGGAAGGTCATGTGTGGTGTCCTGTTCGGCTCGTCGATTCGAAAGGGTCGGGAAGCACGGTCAGCTGACGTCCGCCTCGATCGCGCCGCGATAGTGCTGACCGTTGTAGAAGTCCTCGATGTCATACCGCAGCAGTGTGGGATCGCTGCGTTCGGGCCGTACCGTCCGGGCCCAGCTCACCGCGTTCGCGATCACTCGCCGGACATCGCGGTGGTAGTACACCGGGAAGTCCTGGTCGCCGGGGCTGAAGTAGAAGATCTTCCCGAACCCGCGGCGGAAGGTGCAGCCGCTGCGGAACACCTCCCCACCGGTGAAGCCACTGATGAACACCAGCTCGTCCGGTACCGGGATGTCGAAGAACTCGCCGTACATCTCCTGCTGCTCAATGATGATCGGGTTCGGCACACCCTGGGCGATGGGGTGCGTCGGGTCGACGGTCCACACCAGTTCCCGATCCTGCTCGCTGCGCCAGCGCAACGTGCAGGAGGTGCCCATCAACTTGCCGAAAATCTTCGACCAGTGCCCCGAATGCAGTACTATCAGGCCCATTCCGGCCAGTACGTGCCGGTGCACCCGGGCGACCACCTCGTCGTCGACCTCGCCATGGGCGGCATGGCCCCACCAGGTCAACACGTCGGTGTCGGCGAGCACTTCCTCGGTCAACCCGTGCTCGGGATCGTCGAACACTGCGGTGCGCACCCTCGCGGCGTCGCCTAGGGTCTCCCTGATGCCGTCGGCGATGGCGCCGTGCATCCCCTCCGGATAGCGTTCCGCGACGTGGGCTTCGACCTGCTCGTGGCGATTCTCGCCCCATACCAACACTTTCAACTGCGCTGAAGCGCCGGACTGTGACATTGATGCTCTCCTTATTTGACGGCTCCGCCGGTCGCTCCGGCGGCGATGAACTTCTGGGCCAGCACCAGCAGCAGCAGCGCTGGCAGTGACGCCAGCACCGCCGTCGCCATCACCGCGCTCCAGTCCTGCACGTGCGACCCGATGTACTGGAAGATGCCGAGCGTCACGGGCTGCACGTTGTCGCCGGTGGTCAGCGTCAGCGCGAACAGGAAATCGCTCCAGGTGAACAAGAAAGTGAACAGGGCGCCGGTGATCAGGGCGTTACGGCTGACCGGGATCACCACGAACCAAAAAGCCCGGAAGTGCCCGGCTCCGTCTACCCGGGCGGCCTCGATGATCGGCTTGGGGATGGTCGTCATGTAGGCCCGCATGATGAGGATCGCGAACGGGATGCCGGCACTGGAGTCGGCGAGGATCAAACCGCCGTAGCTGTTCAGGATACCCAGGTCGTTGTAGGCGCTGTACAGCGCGTTTGCCACCACGATGCCGGGAATCATCTGGCTGATGAGAATCCCGAACAGCACGACGTTCGTCCCTCGAATGTTGAACTGGGCAAGGGCGTATGCCGCGGGCGTGGCGATGATGAGGGAAAGGATGACGCTGCCGATGGCGATGATCAGGCTGGTCAGCAGGTGTGCGCCCTGCTCGCTGATCGCGGTGCGGTAGCCGGTGAGGTCGGGGTGTAGCGGGAACCATCCGGAGTCCAGCGCCTGGCCGCCGGGTTGCAGTGAGGCATTGACCATCCAGTACACCGGGAACAGCATGATGGCCAGGAAAACGATGCCCAGGATGGTGTTGATCCAGGATCTTCGTCCTACGGTTGACCGCTGGCGCGGTGCGGCGAGGGGCGGCGCGATGGTGGCTGTCATGGTTGTCTTACTCGTCGACAGCGCGTCGGGTGGCGCGCAGGTAGAAGATGGCGAAAACCAGCGAGATGACGATCAGGATGTTGCCCAACGCGGCGCCCTGGCCGAATTCGAACTGTCCGAACGACAACAGGTACGACTGGGTCGCGATGGTCTGGGTCGCATTTGCCGGGCCGCCGTTGGTCAATCCGAGAATGATGTCCAGCACCTTGATGGTGTAGACCACACCCAACACCAGTACGACGCTGACCACCGGTCGCAGCAGCGGCCAGGTGATGTTGCGGAACGCCTTCCATCCGGTGGCTCCGTCGAGCGCGCCCGCCTCGTACAGGTCCTCCGGGATGTCCTGCAAACCGCCGTAGAGGATCGTCACGTTGAACGGAATGCCGATCCATATGTTGACGCCGATGACCGCGAGCAGGGCCACCGAGGTGCTGGTCAGCCACGGCACGTTCGTGGAGATCAGCCCGAAGCTTCGCAGGAATTGGTTGAGGGCGCCGCTGTCGGTATCCAGGATCCATTTCCAGATGGCGCTGGACACGATCAGCGGCAGCAGCCAGGGCAGCAGCAGCAGCGAGCGCAGCACGCCGGACAACCGGAACTTGTTGCGGAAGAACACCGCCAGCGCCAGCCCGAGGACGAATTGACCGATAATCGACCCGACGGTGAACAGCGCCGTATTGACTAGTGCCTTGGGGAAGGTGGGCATGCCCACCACCGCCGAGTAGTTGCGGACCCCAACCCAGGGCGCCTCGCCGGTGAAGAACGTGCTCGACGTGTAGTCCTGGAAGCTCATGGTGACGTTCTTGACGACCGGATAGCCGAAGAACAGCAGCATGTAGACGCCGGCCGGCAGCAGGAACAACCACTGGAACAGGCGCTCCTTGCCGTGGCGCGTCCTGCGCGGACGGCCGGTGACCGCCGGTTCGGTACGCTCCGGCCCGGTCCAGGGCGCGGCCGGCAGGTTCAACTCGGGGGTGGTGGACATCTGCGTCAGCCCAGCGTGGAGGACGCCGACTTCAGCGCATCACTGGGCGACGTGCCGGTCAGTGCGGCCTGCACCGCGGTATAAATCGCCGTTGCAGTCTTCGGCCATGCGTCGCCCCGCTGGGCGGTGCGGGCCCGCGCCGTCGCCACCGTCTTGGTGAAGGCGGCCATCGTCGGCGCCTTCTTGACGAAAGCCGCCGCCAGTGTGGTGTTCGACGGAACGGTGCCGCGGGCCAGACCCATCGAGATCTGGTTGGCGTCACTGTTGAGGCAGGCGACGATCTTCGCGCCGTTCTTCTCGTTCTCGGCGTTGCCGGTGTTCGGGACCGTCCACACCTCGCCGCCCAGCGGCGCCTGCGCCACCTGACCGGCCTTGTTCACCGGGATCGGCACCACGCCGTAGTTCAAACCCTTGACCGCATCCAGGGTCGGGAACTGCCACGGCCCGTTGATCATCATGGCGGCCTTACCCACTGCGAACTGGTTCTCGGCGTCGGCCTGCGTCCAGTTCAGCGCACCCTTGGACAACGATCCGTCCTTCATCAGATCGACCCAGAACTGCAGCGCCTCGGCGACCTGTGGGGTGTTGATGTTCGTCTCGGACCCGCCGTTGGACCACATGAACGGTAGAAAGGTCCAGCTGCCCTCGTAGGTGGCGTTCGCGTCCAGCGCCAAGCCGTACTGGCTGCCACTGGTGAGCTTCTTGGCGTCGGCGCTAAGCTCCGCCCACGTCGTCGGCGGCGTGATGCCCGCCTTGGTGAGCACATCCTTGTTGTAGAACAGCGCGATCGAATTAACTGTCGGCGCCAGCCCGTAAATCTTGCCCTTATAGGTGCCGGCCTGCAAGATGCCGGGCGCGTACCCCTGCGTGGTGATGTTGTAATCCGATAGCGGTGTCAGCGCACCAGATTTGGCGATCTGCTGCAGATCCGGGTTGTCCAACATCAGCACATCCGGCAGCGTCTTCGACGAGCTCTGCTGCAGCACCTTCTGGATCAAGCCGGCGCCCGGGACGACGTCGCGGACCACCTTCAGGTTGGTGGCCTTGGCGCACGCCTGCAACGTGGCGCCGATGACCTTGTTGTCGTTGCCTTCGTTGTAGTAGTCGAGCACATGCACCGTCGCCTGCGCCGCGCTCGCGCCACCACTGCCGGCCGCGCTGCTTGGTGCCGCCGTGCTCTTGCTGCCACATGCGCTCAGCAGCAGCGGCACGGTGACCAGTAGCGCTGCGCCCAGGGCGGGAACCCGGTGGCGTCCTATTTGTACTGTCCTCATTGACATCGATCCTTTTCTCGGAAGGGGTGCGTGACGATCACGACACCCGCGTGCCACACATCGAAGATATCGATGCGCATCGATTCTGGTCCTGGGTGTTGCCGGTCGAAGGGAAATTGCCGGATGTAAAGGTTCGGTCGTTCAGCAGTGGACAGAGCGGGGCGCCCGGCCGGACGGCGGCGCGTTCATGCTTGCCCGCCGCACCACGTGCACGGGAACCAAATCAATCTGACCGCTTCGGGCGCCGTCGGTTTGGAGCATGTGAAACAACACCTGCATCGCTCGCCGCGACACCTCTGCGGCCTGCTGCTGCACGGTAGTCATCGGGATGCGCTGTCGCTCGGCCAACGCGTCCGGGCACAGACCAATGACCGCCATATCAGTGCCGGGTGTCAACCCGTGCTCCAACAGTACGGCGGTCACCGGGTCGGGGGCGTCAGAATGTTGCAGAATCAGGCCGGTCACCGGTGGCTCAAGGTCCAGCACCTGCTCGATCACCCTTGATGCGTCGGCATGGTTGGGTTCCATGTTGAGCTTGCTCACCTGGACCGCCAGCTCCGCGGCGGCGGTATCCACACCCCGCCGGAAGCGGACGGAAAAGTTGGCACGGCCCTTCGTACTGACCGGATCGATTGCCAGCAAGGCAATATGGGTGTGACCGAGCGCTACCATCTCCTGCACACAGGTGGCGCCCGCCGCCTCGAAATCGAAGTCGACGCACGGCAGGGCGGCGGGCCCGTCCGGTACGCCGATCAGTACCACCGGCACACCAAGTTCCTCGGCAACGGGGATCCGGTCGTCCTGTGAGGCGACCTCCATCAAGATCAACGCGTCGCACAGCGAGCGCCCGACGAGGCGACGCAGCCCGGCTGGTCCCTCGTCCGCGGTCACCAAAAGAATGTCGTAATTCTCGGCCCGTGCCTGCGAGGCGATCTCGGCAAGGAACTCAGACATCACCGTCATGTCGAGGTTCGGCCGGAACGGCACCACCAAACCGATGATATTTGTCCGATTGCCGGCCAACGCCTGGGCACCGGAATTAGGGTGGAAACCCAATTCCTTGATGACCCGCTCGACCCGCTCCCGGGTGGCCGCAGAAATAGAGCGCTTCCCGCTCATCACGTACGACACGGTGCTCTGGGAAACGCCGGCGGCGCGCGCTACATCCTCGCTCGTCGGGATAGCGGCCACCTCCTCGTGTCCGTCGAACCTCGATGTCTGCATCAATCGATGCGCTTCGACAGGATCGAGTATCGAGCGCGGGAAAGATCAAGTCAATCTACCCAGGTCACAAACAGGTCACGATCTGCGGTCGAGGTCACACGTCGACGAGCAGGGTGAGGCGTGGTGGGGTGAAGACGGCGCCACGCGGAGTGCACCGTAGAAAACGGGTGCACCGATACCGGTGTGTCCGCAGCAGGGAGGCGGCGGCGAGGTGTCGGTCGCAGCCCTGAGCAACCGGCGTTTTCGACCCGGCCGTCGGCGAACGGCACGATCAGCTTCGGCGCCTGCAGCAGTACGTAGGTAGTGCGGTGACGCGGTGCTCGTCACGCCGTAAAGCCTTCGACCTGAAAGTGCCTGCAGAAGCGACTCGGTGCGGCGGTCCTCAGACCACGCGGTCACCCGACAACTCGGCGCTCAAGCGGGGATCGCCAAAGCATCCACATCGAGCATCAACACCACCTCGTATACCTCCGGCCGCGCTGAACTGGGGGCGTTGCCGGACGTCGGGTTGCTAAAAAGATGGGGGCCTCCGGCGGTGCCTGCAGCTCGGTGCGTTTCCCGGCGGCGGTAGGCGTTACATTGGCGGGAATGACCCCATCCGACCGCGGTGCTGGCTCCGCTGAGGCCGACAACGGCGGCGACGTGTACCTCACCGACGCCGGTATCGACTATCTGGAGTGGATGCTCGACACCTTGGATATCGCGCCGGACAGATGGATCGACCGGCCGGTCCTGAGCGGCAGGCACATCCGGCAGCACCCGGACGGCTCGGGCAGCGCGGACCTCCGGCTGCAGCTGACCGGGCCGCCAGAGGTCATCGAAGTGCTGCAACACCAGTTCGCTGTCGGCCACATCGACCACATCGACCTGGACGAACCAACAGACCCAAGTTGAGACTTGCTCGGTCTGTATCTGCAGATGACGGCCGGAAGATGGGGTTCATTGAGGGCGCCGGTGCGGCCGGCCGGGCAGGCCCTGTCGGTGGCCGACAACCACCAGCGACACCTGGGTTGAATACCAGCCGTTGGTGCCGTCGGCGCGGACGGGGTGTGAATTGCCAAATTATCTGGCGGCTTATCGCTACGCTAAATGGCGCGATTCGCGACGTTCGACGACCCTGAGGCGCGTCCACGGACTCGTCTGTGCACGTCAGGCGGCTCCCAGTCGCATGGCTGCTGCACGGCGACGCGACAAATAATGTGGCAAAAGTACGACAAACAATTTGGCTACCGACACCGGGAATCGGTCGCCGAAGGGTAGCGATCCCGGCGTTGGGCTCCAGCGATCTTCCACCCACGGCGCCGATATCCATCAGTGCGTCCTGCGTCAGGTCACCGAGGTGGGCGTTGACCGGTTGCCCATCGGCGTCGAGGGTGAACCCATCCCCGCGGCGCAGCATCCCGAAGTAGTTGTCGAAGGTGTGGTTCTTGTTCATCAAGACGACGATGTGCTCGATCAGCGGGAACAGATTTGTGCCGGCCGGCTGCTGCGGGGACGGCAACCGTCGATCCACCGCTAGGTCGCGCACCTTTACAGCCTCCTACCCTCGGGCGGACAGCCCGAGGGTAGGAACGAGTGCGTCGACGGGCGGGTCGAGGCTCGCGTCGATCCTCAACCGGCCAATCAGCTCATCGACCGGGGCGAGCCCCGCCATCCCGGTCAGCGTCCAGTCCGGGGCACCGACCCTGATACGACGCGCACCACGCTTGGCCGAACGCTCACGACGCCGTAGTTTCTTCACCGAGCAGGTGCCCTTCCGGTGGGTCAGGATCAGGTCTTCGCAATCCCAATTCTGCGTATCTGAGCGGGCATCTGCTCGTTCAACACACCCACGGCCCCCGCGCTACTGGCGGATCTCGGTCTGATGAGGAGGCGGCCCTTCCGTGCTGATCGACGGAGCGTTCAATTTCCGTGACGCCGGCGGAGCTCGAACCACGAGCGGCCGTCCCGTCGCTACGGGGTGGCTCTAC
>JAABUJ010002168.1_pt1 | contig 25232 bp, 20 predicted proteins | sample 5559131 | NCBI WGS metagenome assembly JAABUJ01 (sample SAMN10711875, study PRJNA513366) | rock metagenome | isolation source: Antarctica rocks | place: Antarctica: Victoria Land, Mt New Zealand nord | collected 2016-01-07
AATAATTTCAATACACATATCAGTTAGAAAAGAAATATAAATGTTGAAATTTATATTCTTAATGATGCTGATGAAGATGAGATGTTCAGAGTTGAATAATCATGTAAAGAAAGATAAGCTGAGCTTTTAAATTTGTTTTATTTACTCAGTGAATTTCTCAATAACACTACAGCAACAACATAGCTTCAGTAACACTACATTGATAATTTTAGATTAAAATAATACATTTTACATCAAAATAAAACACTTACATCAATTAAAAGTCTTCATCTCAGACATTACATTTATAGAGTCATCAGCAACATCAGATATATCTAGTTCTTTATCTTTAATGCATCATTCTAACAGTCTAATTAAAACAGAAGCATCTTCATTATATTTTTATAATAAATCTTATTTTTATGAAATCACAATCATCATTAAATCATTTATTAAGTCAAGATTATCTATCTTATTTCTAATGAATGATTCTAACAGTTCTAGATAATATAGTCAGAACAAAGTGAACCTTAAAGATAATAAAGTTAAGCAGAGCAGCAAATTACAATAAAGTGAGAAATACAGTTAAAGAAGAAAACTGAGTAGCTGTAAAGTTAAAGAAGAGAACAACAGCTAAGATTACATTATAATTATTAAAGAAGCAGAGATTTAAGACTAACAATATATATATACTCTGTCTATTTTTTAACAGTACTTTTTAACATATCTATAGTGATTGTGCTCAGAGAGATCAGACATTATTAAAAGAATGTAAAGCTTCTAATTCTTAAACTATCATTTCAGTGACTGATTAAAGAGATTGTACAGAATATTTTGTTTAAATCTTATCTTTATAAATTAAATATATTTATTCACTGACAAAGCTCTGCTATTCAGGCTGTACAAGAGACTATGAAGACATTCTTAATAGAATATCTTGAGAATAATACTTTACATATTGATGTTGAGATTAACTACTAATAAATATTTAGACATTAACTTGTGTGCAATTTACACAAAATGTATAACTATTTAAATAAAGAACATAAAGTTGATCTGTTACTTCTATTATAAATTGATGTTGTTTAAGTTCTTCTCAGATCTTTAAAGATAGTATTACAGTTGTAGTCTGTAAACTACAATGTATATAGCTTAACTCATTATGATAGAATTATACTTGTTCTTAACTCATTACAAATATACATTAAAAATATAACTGTAACATGATTATGATGTTGTCTAAATTTATACAGTAAACTTATGCTACATATTAACTCAATAGAGCATAGAATTAAGATCAGTGTAATTTATTATGATTAACTCTATCTGCATATAGATATCTGTGCAGATTGTAGATAGAGTTGATCTATATATGAACTTAACTTAATCTGACTCAGATTCTAGTGCAGATTTAGATTGAGTGCACTTTTTTTTAACTTAACTTAACTTTACACTCAGTCTAATCAGTAATATTAAGTCTGTCAACATAAATGCTTATCTTCTGTTACAGCTACAGCTGAACAAACAGACTAAATAGATAACAAAATTAATGAATAAAGATTTAATTTATGAGTTCATAAGTTCATGAAGCTTTCTGATTCTGTTTATTAAAAAGAAGAAGAGTACATAATGAATGTGCATTGATTACAGAGTGTTAAATAACATTATTGTTAAGAATGAATATTTACTTTCTTGAATTCAGAAATGTCTAGATTAGATTGACAAAGTCTGATATTTAATCAAGCTTAATCTCATTTTGAGCTATTATTAAGTTTGTATAATTAAAAACAATACAAAAAAGACTGTCTTCAACACTTATTATAATAAATATAAGTTCATGACTATGTTCTTTAGACTATGCAATGCCTCAATGACATTTTAGTTGATGATGAACTCTATATTATAAAATTTACTTGATAAATTCTGTTTAATATATCTCAACAACATACTAATCTTTTTTAACTCAATTTTAAATCATTAGAAACACTTACAGACTGTTCTCAGTATCTTAAAGAAACATAAGCTATATGTTAAGTTTAGTAAGTGCATTATTGAGATGAAAATTCTTAAGTTTTATAAATATATTATGAAACAAGATACACTACAATCAGTCTCTATTAAGATATCAGTCATTAAGAATTGATCTGTCTTAAAGACAGCACATTACATACAGCAGTTTCTTAAACTGACTTTGTATTATCAACAGTTTGTACAAGAATTTGTATGAATTGCAGCATCATTATTGAATTTGCTTAAGAAGAACAACATTGAGTTGTATATTAAGAAAAATTAACTCATTGTCTGAAACACATTATGTGACAGTGTCTTTCAACAACTTAAGAATGCACTTACATCTAAATTAATACTTATTTAAGTAATTGTACACAAATCATTTACTATTAAAATAAACACTTCTAAATAGGCAATTGACTGTGCTTTGATGCAGAATAAAACAGATAAGAAACATTATTCAGTTATTTATAATGATCAGAAGTTACAAGATGCAGAGCTCAATTATTCTGTTTATAAAAAGAAGTTATTGATCATTAAGCATGCACTTTGAACTTAACAGTACTATATTGAAAATGATTATACTACAATTATCATTATGAATTATGAAGATCTACAATATTTAAAGAATACATCACACTCATTTAAACAATTAGCTCAATGAATTAATAAATTTCAGCAATATAATCTTGACATTTAATATTGATCTGAAGCTCAGACTATTATATTAAATTTAATTAATTATTAACTTAATTTTATAAAGAAAAACTCAGCAAATAAAGCATTCTTAGATGTTCTGTAAAGATTAAATGATGTGAAATGAAAGAAAGCAATGATACTGTATTTAAAAGATGATATAGAATCTGAAAAGTCACTGCTTTGCAAGCATATATGTAAAAATAATGTGACAAATCAATTTTGACTGTGTTACAATTCAAAATTGAATGACTCATATTTAATTTAAAAGTAAAATAACAATAAAGTGTCATTTCTACAGTTTCAGTACTGTGCAGACTTTTTAAAACATATATACATTAAATATGAGCATCTAAAAGTGTCAAGACTGCTAAAAGTCATTTGACTTTGAGCTTAATGACATGAACTATTGCAAAATATTAAATTATTTATAAAGCATTATCTTAACTGTCAAGTTGCTCAATGACTCTGAAAACATCAAGAGATCAAAGAATATTCATATTTGACTTGTAAGAATCTACTATTGTTTAAAAGATAAGAAATTAATATAATAAACATATTATCTTAAATGTCTTAAGAAAACTGCTGAATTATAACAGCAATTAATTATGTTACAGACTGATCTGTAACTAAAACTGTTCTGAATGCAATGAAAGCAATAGTTGCAGACTTTCTATATGACAAAATCTTTATAAATTATGATTCATCAAGAGAATTACTATTTAATAATAATACAAACTTTCTCAGTCATGTCATGATCTACTATTTGAAAAAGCTCAAGACTCAGCATAAAACAATGACTCTTTATCATTTCTGCACAAATAAAAAGATAGAAAATCTAAATAAAATGTTGAGCTTTATGCTTACAAAATATCTTATGAGTAAATTAACTCAATTATAAGACAAATACTTATCATAAACACTTTTTGTGATCTAAATTTGAGCTTATAGTACAACTAAACAGAGCTCATTCTATTTACTGTAATGTAATCATCACTCAGTTGAGCCAGCCACTTAGTTAAGTCATCTCATTAGTTATAAATATTCTCATCAACATTGTTATTCACCTTGTCATCATCACACATTCATAATGATCTCAGATGAATCAATTAAGTCAATTTCTGATATTTTCATGCAATATAGTCTTGTCTTAGCTGATTTAAACAATGATTCATCAGTTTTTCTTTACAAGATTGCTTAAATCTATAATTTATCTTGATTTACTCTACAAGCTCATTAAAAAGAAAGATAATCAGTAAAGATCTTTTAGACAGATCAATAATGACTGTCAGTGCATAAGAAGAATGTTTTAATTTGATGAATTGATACTATGACAGCTTGAGAATGATCTTCATGAATTGAACAGCTAAAATTTATAATAAAGCATCTAATAATGATCAAAGACAATCTGAATTCTCTAGAACAACATTGATATAAGAATTTTCTGTGTCAACATTCAGACTTCAAGACACAGTATAGCTGCAATCTTAATTAGAATTGAAAGAATGTCAAGAATCTTAAAATCATTTAAAAATGATTTGATTTATACAACTTTACACAAATTCAGCATGGTATTTTGAAGTCAGACATATATAACATGAATGAAAAGAAATTTGCAATGAGCATTGCAGACAGCTTTAAAGTTCTAGTACAATACACAGAAACATAAGCTTTCAGTGTTCAGACTGATAATTAGAACTGAGTGTTTCTCATTGAGTATATATCATTTAATAACATCATTCTTTCATTCTACTTCATTTTTAAAAGCAAGCTGATACAGCAAACATAACTAAACTCTGTTAAGAATGATTAGGCTGTTCTACAAGTCAGTGATAATGATTAAATTATTAATGTGATAAAGCTTCAATGACTTAAGATCTTCAATCTATACACTAAAATTCAGACTCAAGACATTCATTGACTATTAATACTGAATGATTATAAAAGTTATGTCTTCACTAACTTTATTCAGTACTGCTGTAATTACAGCATTATGACTTTGTGTCTTTCTCTGCATTTAACTCATTTACTGCAGTCATTGAATGTTAAAGTCTTTGAGTCATTGAGCAAGATCTATAAGAAGTGTATTTATACTTACTTACATTATAAAATCATTAATGTCAACAAGCTAAACTTTCTACACTATTATCAGAAGACTAAATTGACAGTAATTACAACTTAAAACATTCTGAATGCATAATGAAATGTAGATCTTATTCTGTTCAATTCTTCTGTTGTTATTTTGAAATTATCTTGATCAAAAATCTTACTTTATGTCTTCTTTACAAATTTCAATGAAGTTCAAGTCAACATTGCTGTCACATCTAATACAGCAACTCAAATCAATCAGTTTGTGAATGAGATCATAGTAAATATGACATCATTATTGTATATATATATCTTAAATCTAAAAGACACAGCTCTGACAGCTATGATGAATAGAACAGTTTTATAGCAAATTAATTAAAAACTGCTTAACAAGCAGAAGCAATAGCAGAAGAAGCAGTCATAAAAGAATGTTGAAAATGTCTGAGTTCTTACTGTTAATAAGAATAGAGCTATGATGCAGAAGACAGAGAAGAAGACAAAGAAATTGACTGATAAAATAGCTAAATATTATGCATTAAGAGACAAAATTGAATTTGTGAAGCTGATCTGAAAGAAAATGCTCATGAATAATTCAGTTTTCATGTAGTTAGTCTAGAAAGATGATAATCTCAATAATTCAAGATGTTTCAACAAGAATTAATTAAGTGACAGTGAGGTGACTTGACTGAGTGGCTGGCTTGACTGAGTAGCAATTACATTATAAAATAAATTTATAACTATTAGATGACTCAAACAATCTCTAATTGCTGAAAGAAACTGACTTTGAAGATCAGTTAAAATGAGTTGAGCAGATATAGATGATTTGAATAACTGTTAATGAAATTCTTTTATGAAAGACTATTGAATTGAAAATGATTCATAATGAAACAGTGTGATTAAGCATTATAAAGAAAGAAGACTGAGTGTTTATACAAAATGAAGAGTCTTAAAAGTTTAAAGCTAAATGATTTAAGTCTTATAAGATATTGAAAACTCATTCATTAGAAACTTATGCATTAGAAATGTTTATAGAGTGTGTTTTATGAAATTTAATTTATAATAATTAATTTGTAAAAGCACATATCTTTAATGTCAATGAATTTTGAACTAATTCAGAGCTGCAAAGCAGTCTGAAATGAGCTAAACTATCTGTGTAGTGATTAAGTTTTAAAGTTAATGAGATTCTTAAATAGAAAGAGTCATCATTATCTTTTTATAAAGAACTCTTGATTATATCTTGAGCTGAATGAGATCACAGACAAAAAGAAAAACTATATAAGCTTTTAGTAAAAAAGAGAGAAGATCTTTTTTAGAAGATAATTTATAAGACATAAAAATGTTATGAATAAATAAATTTATCTGTATCTTCATTACAGAATATTTCAAAAGCACACTGAAGCATTGCTTCTTCTGAACTGATCTTGACTGAAGTGAGTGATATAATAAATGCATTACAGAAGACTATTAAAAGTTAAAGAAATGCTGATGACTTAGTTTTAACATTTATAACAGAAGAGAGATATAACTGAGAGAAAGTGAAAGTCTTAATATTACATAGTATTAAGAAAAAACTGAATGATTAAAAATGACTCAGTAAAGACTTGCAATAATGACATGATGAGTTGAAGTTAAAGTGAATAAGTAATAAAGCTGAAAAGAAAGATTAAAAAGTCTTAACTTCAGTAAGAATTGACAGTGATTTGATGATAATTCATAAAAGAAATATAGATTTATATAATTTATATAAAAGACTCAAGAAAAAGATCTTTATAGACTAGAAGATGATAGTATCAGAAGCAAAGCAATTTCATTAATTATTTATTTATTAAAAAAAAAAAAAAAGAAAGTCATAAACTGAGTATAAACTGTATTTAAAGCAAAACTACTGTTCACTGCAATGACATAACAGTGAGTAAAAACACAACTGATGCAGACAGAATAGTGATGCAAGCAGAACAATAAATACATTAATGTTAAGTTTTTCAGCTTAACAACAAAGAATCTTAACAGTCTTCTTTAACTTATCTACAGCACTCAAAACATTCTTTATTGATGAGTAATTGTAGTTAATAAAGAGTGTAATGTTGCTGATGATGATGATAAAGACAGCAGACAGAGCAACAACATAATGACAATAAAAAGTTATTAAATTGATAGATAAAAAGAATTTAAATTCTATATAATTTAAAACAATAAGCAGTCATCATACTAATATAGATTCATATTTATAAAAGCTGCACTAAATACTCTATGCATCTCAATGACAGTTTGTACACAAACTGTAAAGAAAACAATAATTATTAAATTTAATCTGAATGTACATTGTAAATGATCTGTCTTTATGTACACAGTTGTTGTAAACAGTCAGCTTACATTTTTTATAAATGTAAATGACAGCAGCTTTACAATATGTTTAATGAGTGCAAAAACAATTTAAATTCATATTAATGTATAAAATTAATTGTTAAATTATTAACAACATCTTAAGCTCAATTTTAAGTTAACTCTTCAATAATAAATTAATCAAAACATTAAGTAATGAGAAGTTGAGCTGATCAATAATTGATTTATTAAAGAGAAAAGAGAAAGTAATATTAAAAGTAGAATGCTTAATTGATTTTATGTATTATTAATCTTTAAATTAAAATTAAGATAACAACATACTAAGAGAAAAGTTTTATAAGCTTTTTTTAAAATAAGAATGATCAGTAATCTTGTAAATACAATTAAAAGCAGACTTCTTTTAATTTAAGTTGTTGTTATCTGTATTTAATGATGAAGTGACAGCAACATAATGTGAAACATAGATCTTAAAAGATGATTTATGAAACATTAATAATACATTATAAATATATTATGAAAGTTTACATGATGATAAAGCAAATAAAAAATTAATAAGTTGATGAAGTAATGATTAAGAGTTGAAGTGTGATTGAAAATTAAAGAAAAAAGAAGAGAATTTTTTTTGAAGAATTATAATTAATGATATAGATAGATGATGTAAACAGTGAATAATTTATTTTACAGTTATAATAACAATAATCTGCACTTTTAGTTACTTTTAGACAGCAATAGTGATGTAAAGTGAGATAACATAATGTGAATGTGAACTGCAGACAGAAATTTTACAGAATGTTAAGCAAATCTCTGTACTCACATCAGTGAACTGTTGTGACTGTGCAGTAAAGAAGAATGTGATATCATTGCTTATTCATCTCTTATTAAGCATCTCTATTTATGTCTTAGTCATCATTTCCTATATATACTCTACATAGCATAAATGAATAGGGACAACTTTCTATGGACTGATTCACACTAATACACCCGTCTGTCCACGTGAACTTCGGGTAGCCCCGTAGACCAGAAGCGCATGTGTATTTCTTGAAGCCCAACAACCATCGATGGAAGTATAGGAAGTATATGCCGCGCTTCCTGATACCCAAACGATCAGGAGTGCATCGTGTTGCATGTAAGTATTCAAGACCAGCTTATGAAGTACCCTCCCACTTGCATCCTGACAGGCCATAACAGGCTTCGCGCTGTACCGCGCCCTCCTCTTACAATGCGCAAGCATTCCGCTCCCTGATGAGCAACGCACAGTCCTCTGGCGTCTCATCAGAAGCAACTTCCAGAAGCACAAAAACGTTCAGAGTTTGCGTCTGGTAACAGTGGCTCTCAAAGCCGGCTATGAGGTGTGTTGATTTTATACCAAGGAATTGAAAAGCGCAAGCTAAGCATTCAATCGTCAGGCGCTGGATATGCTCGACGCCGCCATCAATGGAGACGAGGCAAGCACGCCGTACATTTCAAAGCTTATCGCAGAGGCCACCACAGCGGAAACCCGCAAAAGGTCACCTGGGTCGAGACAGACTGGTTCCGTGGTGAAGGTGATGAAGGAGGGGCAACAGGGGCCTTTGCAGAAGCCGCAGCCATTCAGACGTCCCGCGCCATATCCAGGCGCCCCGCGCGTACTTGACACACGCCCGTGTCTGCTACTCCCAGGGCCGCGCCATATACCTAAACTAGTTTCCGCCACTGGCATTCCCTTCCTTCGCTTTAAGAAACCGCAATCCCCGTTCCTTGGTCGTGTGATCAGGGACAAACTTCGTCAACGCGCCAACTACTTCAATCAGCTCCGTGCAATGAATGGGCAGCATGAGATGGCGGTATTGGAGGATCTTTGGGATAAGGTGCTGTATCAGACGCATGGACTTCCGGCTGGTCCAGCGGCCGGTGAGATGACCTGGGGACGGGGAATAGATTATTCGCTCAAGGATATCTCGAAAAAGCTGAGGATTCAGGAGAAAAAGAACATCGACACGGCGCGGAAGATGCAGACCATCGTGGATGGCGAGAAGGAACTGGTTCGCAAGGAAAGAAAACAGAGGAGACTTGATGTTATAAGCAGAGGACGTGGGAGTACCATCTTTGTGGAAGAAAGGGATTCTTAGTTGCAGCATAAAAACAGATCGAGACTATTGAACGTTGCTCTTCGTTGAGCATCCGGAGAGTAATACAACCACCAAAGCAATGCGTCTGCGGCCATCTTGGTCACTACCACCCGATATACTACAGTATGTGGGCGAACATATCTAACACCTGTGCAAGTGAGGATCTTTATGTAGCTACCGGAGCATTAGTGGGTCCGGCCGCAAGATTTTGAATCAAAGGAAAGACACAACCTCCACCATCCTAGCTATTGTCGAAAATTTGTCCTCTGAGCACTCGGTGCTGAGAGCTGTCATTTCACACTCCCCTGAATTTGCCTCATTGATGGTAGCGAAAAATTCGCCGTAGGGCCACCAGTCGCGCCGGAAACGATGACCTCCTCACAGAGCAGCCACATCACCGATAGATCCTGAAGAACTTCCACGGTACGCCATCCACTCCTTGGCGCACGCTGTCAGCCATTCCACCGCAGGCAACTATATCAACCGGGCAGTTGTGTTGCATATCTGCGATGGCTTTAAAACTACCTACAGCCCTCAGCTTAACCCAGTAGCCGACTCAACATGCTCTACGATATCCTTGCTGATAGAAATTTGACAGTCACAGCCAGATCATTCTGCTCTCAGACAATTGCAACCATTTCAAAATTATGAGACTTTCGTATCGTCAACCTTCAACCTCTCCAGCTCAACACCAAGAGCATCTTCACTCTCATCATCCTCCTCCACCCTGCCCACAAGGCCCTTCTCCCACAGCTCCCGCCCACTCATCTTGCTCTCCTCCTTAGCACCTCTCTTCTTCCTATCCTCCAACTCCTTCTCCTCCCTGGCCCTCTGCTCCTCCTGTTCCATCTCCCCCCTAAACCTCTCGCGCCACGCCAGAAAACTCTCCCTCGTGACCGCGGTGCCATGAAACTTCCTGTTCTCCTCTTCCTCCGCGCGCGCGGCCTCGACTTCTTTGAGCGCTTGCACCGCCTGCTGCCGTTCGGAAATGAGGAGCTCGGCGGAATCTTTGACGGTGCTGACAAGCGTGAAGACCATGGCCATGCCCAGGTTCTCTTCGATCACGGGCTGTAAGGCTTCGAGCAGCCGGGACTTGTCCTCCTGGATGTCGAGGTGGGGGTATCTGGGCGCGTTTGGAGGATTGGAGAGGTCGAGTAGTGGTGGCTTGTCGGGATAGGCGTCGGGATAGGTCACTTGTAGGACTAGGGTTGCTGAGGGCTGGATTAGCAACAGGAGATTGTGTATAAGATTGTGGGTGTATAGCAGCTGGTGAGGACTGTCACCCTCTGCATCGGGATGCGTAGGCACATACGTGGTTCAGCGTCTTCTTCTCCATGCTGGGTGACATCCAGAACCAAGGAGATCCTATATGCTGTATCTGAAACATCTACGACAGGAAACCCCAGGTCAGCAAAGGAGCATACGGACCGGCTTAGTTCTTAGGACAGGTAACAACTTACCTGTAATTTCTTCGGGGAAAATCGATTCGAGGACCTCCCGTTCTTCTCGTTGTTCCTCGAGGCCCATAACTCCATGCTCTATGCGTACATCAGACGGGCATTTTTCCAGCCCTGCTGCGGCTCTCCCAGTGGTCACGATAACTTTGAGGGCTATTGGCCTCTTTGGGTTTAGCGGCTGCGTTATCGATAAGGAACGCGAATTCTAGCGACACAACATCCATCATAATCGATTTTCTAGGCCCTCACTCTCGATCTTGGCGCTGGCCCCGGTAAAGCACAAACAGCCTGGAGGGCTCCACTATCTCGTATAATCACAAGCCCACAATTCTTCAAACACAATGGCCAAAACAAAACCCTCTAAGAGATCCTTAAAGCGCACCAAGTCCGTCCTAAACGGCACCACCGTCCCTCGCTCCAACACCGGCTCCAAGAAGCCCTCAGAGAGTCCCGCGACACTACTCGCCAAAGCAACGGCGCTTCTCCACACCTCCGAACCCGACGGAGCACTTTCTCTCGCGCAGCGCGCGCTAGCGCTCCTCCAGTCCTCTTCAACCTCCGAGCAAGATACATTGCCGGCCTTGAACCTCATCGCGGAGATCCACGTCGAACTCGGCGACGTGGGTACTGCGCGAGAATATTTCCTCCGAGCAGTGCACCTCGATCCCGAGGGCGAAGTTCCCGAAGCAGCGGGGGGCGGCGCGGAGAAATTCCTCTGGCTCGCGCAATTGTGCGAGGATGGGGGGGCGGAGAGCGTGGGGTGGTTCACGAGGGGCGCTGCGGTGCTCAGGAGGGAAATTGCAGGGCTGGAGGCAGACGGGGCGGGGCCAGACTTGCAGTTGACGGCGCAGGAGAAGAGGCGGAAGTTGGCGAATGCGCTATGCGGGACGGTGGAGGTCTACATGACGGATCTGTCGTACGTGGAAGAACGTGCGCGCCCACTTTTAAAGACTCAATAGTTGCTGACGATGTTGGCAGGTGGGAAGAGGACGCAGAAGCAAGATGTGAGAACCTGGTAACGGAAGCTCTGCTCGTTGCGCCCAACACACCGGAACCCTTCCAGACGCTCGCGTCAGTGCGGATCTCGCAGGTCAGACTACAAGAGGCGAAGGCAGCTCTTTCGAGAAGTATGGAGCTATGGAGAGACTTGCCACCCGAGGATCCTGGCGTACCGGACTTTCCTACCAGGATCAGCCTGTCGAGATTGTTGATGGAAGCGGAGATGGAGGAAGAAGCGTTAGAGGTGCTCGAGCGGCTGGTGGGGGAAGACGATAGTAGTGTAGAGGCTTGGTATCTGGGTGGGTGGTGTCTCTTCCTGATGAGTGAGACGCGGAACGGAGAGGGTCTAGATGAGGCGCGGACGGTAGGGGACGAGGACGAAGATCGAGGGGCGTTGAGATCCTCAAGTCGGGAATGGTTGCAACACAGTCTAAAGCTCTATAAGGTGTTAGATTACGAAGACGATAGGCTCCGGGATCATGCGCTCGAGCTTGTCAGTGGGCTTGACGCAGAGCTTGGTCAAGTGGCAGAGGAGGAAGCTGGAGAGGGCTCTGGAGAAGAGGACTGGGAAGATGAGGTGGAGGATGGAGATGTGGACGAAGAAATGAACGACATATGAGGTCGTCAATAATTTGATACCCGAGGCTTTCTCAATCCATAGCCAAGCACTATCATTCTAAAAGCTGCTTCTGCTGCTCTCGTTTGCTGAGCTTGCTATAGGTTGAGTCTCCTTGGCCTGTATGCGTAGTTGCTTAATCCCCACGATATCCCTGCCTCAGGAAACCTGTCATCATGATCCAAATCACTCTCTTTGCATCAGAGACCCCATAGCCGTGCATAGGGCCGAACCCTTGAATTGACTGAGTAAGCCCGTTAGTCTAGCGCTAATAATATCTCAAGGCTTGCACTCCTTCGCGGTGATGTGGTTTACGTATGCGTATACTCCCGAATAATCTCCGTTTCATCCGTCAATGGTTTGTTATTGGGACCTTGTTCAACCACAGACAGCTCCTTATCAAGAATCACATTCAGCTGGTGCTTAATGTTCGGAAGTGCTCCAATAAGTCAATTTACTCCGTACTAACAACAAAGACCGCAACCCCACCCTATCAGAGTAACAAAAGCGAGCACTCTCCCTCAAGTCCCCAATTTCACCAGTACACACAGTCAGCTACTCCTTACTTCGGGCCACACGGGAAATAGCATTTGATATACTGCGTGTCATGAAGACCATTGACTTCTCCAACAAGACAGTAACTCCCATCCGGCTTAAACGATTTGCTCGAACCTTTGGTATCACTTAACCAGGCAAAGTCATTCCAGAAATCATAATGCTCGAAGTCGTGACCACCATACGCGAAATCGACCCTGCTGCCCAGGGGGCCGGCCCTATAGATGTTGAGATCCCGCGGGAGGCCACGGACGGTCAAGGCATCCTTAGTGGATCCGAGGCCGGCGGTCGCGCGGCCTTTCTGTTCGCCCTTTTCGTTGTAGACTTCGGCGGAGAGCGACTCGTCGCCTTGGCGGTTCACAATGACCGAGCATTGATAGATCTCTGCATCGTTCCTCGTGGCGGTGTACATGTTGTCGTGGTCAACGTCGAGTGGGAATTGCATGGCGTTCCTCAGTTTCGTCATATGGAACTCGTATGGATCCTGGGCGCAGTTCTGCGGCTTCAGACAGTATCCAAGGTTCCTGAGTTTGATTAGCTTTGTCATCTCTGATGCTGATGGCAGCGGGGTCAGGAACCCCTACGTATGGTCTGCACCGTCGGTGTCAAATTCGACCGTCCAGTAGTCGTTATTTCGAATTTTCCCAGTGCACGTCCTTCCGGGTTGGTTGCCCTTACCCTGAAGGAAGTTTTGTAATTTGATGCCGCCACCTGCGCGAGGTTAGTGTCAAAGTGTATTCAGGGTATTGGAGGAGGGAGATCTAAATAGTTGTTTTACTCACTGCTGTTTTCACCTCGAGGGATGCATCGAAGACTATTCCTTATTGTTCCCTCTTTGAAAGGCGTTTGTTTGATAGTCGCCATAGGCCACTCATCGCATGGATCTTCTGATCTCCTGGGTCGTTGTTGAAAGGATCGTGGAATCGCTGGCTGAAGGGCATTTGGTTACAGATGCTCTTGCCGCCAGCCTTACAGCCAGACTGCTTCCGATTCTCGTCGTTGGAGTTTGAGCTGTCAAAAACCATCTTCCTGGTGCTTGCGTCCACACAGTTGATGTGGAAGCATGCATTGTTGCAAGCCCCCTCTGCGTCTTTGCACTTGAAGATGAACTTCCCACAATCACGTCCGGATAGACGCACAAAATTTCGAGCGTGAGTAGGTATAAGAGTGCGAGCGGCGACGGATGATGGCACCGCAACTTCGTTTGGGCTCGATGTTGCTGACCTAGCCTCACCGGTATAGAGGTGAAGAAATACGGCGATAAAAGCCGCCGTAAGCTTCATTGTTGAGATTCAACGGACTGAGAAGCTAGGAGATGATCAGGGTTGGCAATGATTTCAGCTGCATCAACGAGCCAACTTTGGAGACTGATGTGACGACTGATTGCAGTACGCATACGAGCAAGTGTAAGCATCAACGCTTTATATACACCTCACTGGACATGATTTGAAAGCAACGCCCATCGCTGTGCCATGTTGGACCCTCCAGCTGAGCCATCCAACGGGCACATGCTCTCCCAAGATGTCCAACGCCGGGAAGACAGCAGTCACATGCCGTAAGGAGGAAGCGAAGTCCAAAAGGATTCAACTGACTCATAGGAAGGACAGGGGAGTAGTTGGTAGTATTTGGGATCTTTTCGCTGTCTGAAACAGAAGACAGCGCCTTCCTCCCACAGCGATCAAACACAGCAGATGAGGCACAGATTGCGGCAAAGCTGAGAATCGGAGTCAAGACTAGAAGAGAACGTTGCTCAGCCCTTGGGGTCCTAAAACCAGGGTACCAGAAAGGGTAGCAATTGTGTCCAAGTCCTAGACATGATCAGAACGAAGAGAACTGCGAGTAAAAAGCATAATAGAAGTGCTGGGTGATATCTTCCGTGAGATTGCTATGGAACGCACAATTTGCAGCCAACAACGAAGGCATTTACTCTTCACTCTTTTATACCCAACATGAGGGGTTTGAATAGAGCGGTTTCAGGAAAGCTTCCATTTTGCCCCTCCAGCGTTGAGCGTAATATACGTAAGTACTCAACCTACCCCGACTCTCTTCGCCGGTGTATCCCGTTGTGATCCTTTAGAGACACTAAGAGAGCTGAGGCGTAGAGAAGACTGAAATCACAAGTAACATGTGATTGTTGGAAATTCAAGACCGTATCATAATTCATTGGTGAAACCTGGGAGGTGAATGCAACGATGATGATTATCACTGGTAGGCGAAATGGAACTGATTTGCCTGACAAGCAGCCTAGACTAACTTGCTTTGAAAAAGATTGATCAGTTATGACACGTCTTCGCATACAACAAAAGCAGTGGCGCTCTTGTGCCGATGTTGGACTGTGCTCTGTGAGGGAACTCGTGCTTCCCGTTCCGAACTGTTCAAGAGCGGGTGAAAGGAACCCTTCACAGCCTGCCACCTTTTTACTGGAGGATATCTTTACCGTATTGCTCCATCATCTCTAGGGCCTCCAAGTTCTCTTCCCACGTCCCAGACTCCATACTAGCCAGATAAAGCGAAGAATGCTTCGCAGAAACTCTCATACACTCTACCTGGTCGCCCTTGCCCTCCGTATCTCCGATTCTACACATAACGACTGAGCCATCCTTCTCAGTTCGATCGTCAAGGACTGCAAAAAAATGACGTTCAAGATCAACGGTTTCCGGCGCCTTCTTCAGAAATGTGGCGACATCCTCAACGCTCTTACCAACGAACGGCGAGGTGAAGGATTCATCGATCGGGGCTTTGGTACCCTCAGCACCATGATCGGGGTTCCTCAGCGGAGCATCGTCGTAATTCTTCGTAGCTAACCAGAAATCCCAATTATCCACTGTGCTGCCATCATGTGCTTCTTGTAGCTTGAGATTTATGGTCTATAGGTCAATCAACTTAAGACATTCATCCAGGACATGCAGTCCGTACCTTGACAGGTAAATTCGCCAGGCAGAAGAGCGCGAAAGGAGGGCAGACAAACATCCCCATGCTGCTGTCCTCGGTGGATTGGATTGATACTCTTTCCAGTCACACAAATAGCTTCGGGTTCCTGCTCGGGCGCTTAGGTGCTTGAGTTGGTGTTTCGTCGATAGCAATGAAAGAAAAGAACAAGAAAAGAAGACAACAACACTAGGAAGTGGCGTAGATCCCCGGTCTGTGTATGTTAGTGCTGCTGACACTGCCCCATACCGTGCCGCGTTCTCGCAGGACTGTCATGACATCGTGGTGACTACGCCCTTACTGGGGGTCATGTTCTATCGAGCCAACAGACCCAACCCAACAACTTCCACTGAGTGTGGTTATGTCCCCGCACTGATGGCTGCAGCCAATTATTTCCTTTTGATTATTGAGTTTAACATGTGTCAGTCACATGACTTAGCCTAGATGTGACTTGTCCGAGATATAACTACTGTCAGGTATACCGTACCTACTTTGCCGCCCAACTTTACATACGTTTGGAGCTTGGGAAGACCGGACTGATATTGTTACCACGGTACACGCTTGATCGACCGGGACAGGGCTGATCGAATCTAACATGTACCTCTGTGACTCACTACCTCAGCATTGATAGCTGGAAGGCATACGGAGAGTTGTCGGTGGGGCAGGATGAAACGACGATTATTTGCCCTACGTAGCGCTTCCAACGCCTTGCTTCAATTCATCCGGAGCCCAACAACTCCGGTACCGAAAACATGGCAACTGCATCGTGTCCAAGCCATGTGCCGCTCTCCGCCTCGACCAAGGCACTATCACGTATATTCGCCAGGTGCCAGCTGGCTGGACAACCTCTAAACATAGCCCACGGGATATTTGCCGAAGCCGCAGGTGGGAGGCGGAGAATTGAAAGATGCTCCCATCTCGGGACGGACCAAGCACAGACGGCACGCTTAGCGGAGCTGTTCCCACAACATGGGAAGGAGGCTTAAGAGACTGACGACGCCGGGAAAGAGTCACACGCCTCGTTGTCAAATGGGACATTCACAGCCAGGCCGTGGAACATCATCACCCTTGAGAGCAGCAACGCAACAACAGCCAGCCTCACAGCACCACCGTCCCTACGCAACCGCCAGCGTCTACCGCCGAAACCACATCAGGGATCATCACGACCGAGCAGCCATGCGCTCTCCAGCCTTCGCCCACACCGCCTCTACCCAACCCCCTCCGTCCCAACAATCCCCTCCACAACCGCCGACCAACCCGTCAACACCGCCCAAACGCTTCGCACTCAATGAAAGCAATCACTCACGCCAAGACCCATCCGACGGTTCCCAAGCTGGGCGAACCCTCAGCTGCGGCAAGCTCGGCGAAACCGGCGACGTCTCCATCGGCGGATGCAGCGCGCTGCGCCTGTCATCTGCCGGTGCACGGGTTATATAGCACGCTGCCGGCGAGCTTGGCGGAGACGAACCGGTCTCCTCTCAATCGGGTTCCCAAGCTCCCCCTACCGGACGGTCGTCTTGTTCGTATTCTGCCTGCATCAGGGAGTGGATGCACTGGCGTGGCGACGAGTGCGCGCCTGAAGCCTCGGCCTCAAACTACAGAAGGCGGGAGCCCACCGCTGTGTAAGGTCCTTCGGTTCGATCCTGATGCTGAGTGATTATATCAGGCCTTCAGGTTTTTACGAGTAGGCACAGACATATGAACCGAGGTACGGATGCTTGACGTTGTTGACTACGAAGTGAGTCCCGCGACGTGATTCGTTGCAAAAAGCCTCCCTGATGAGGTAAGTCGATGCCATTCGTCTCTGAAACGCTTCACCTGTTTGTCTCGTTGGTTATATATTGGGCGCTCTTCGGAACAAGTGCGTAGAGGCGTCTATGGAATAGATAGCTGCTCTACGGATGTTTCTTCAACACGGGCTACAGGAATTGTATGATATGTCGAGTACACTACCTGCACGGAATATCAATTTGAAATAGCTAGATGGAATTCGGCCAAGAGCTAATGCAATTGAGAGCATATATAAATCTATCGATTCCTATTATCAATGCCGAACGCTAGATTGTTCTGCAGGAGTTACAGATTGAAGCTCGAGAGTGAACGACATTATACTTATCACTAGTGATGCCAACTATATTAGTAGGTCTTCAGAAGATGTTGGCGTTAGCAATATTCACTTAAGCCCATCCTCGAGCTGGAATCATCAGCCTATAGCACCATACATGGGCGAATTCTGACTCCTATAACGACCGGCCATTCCCCAGGCATGGTCAATCCGTCAACGTTGGCAATGGCGCCGACGTCATTACTGTTTGAACCAGCGCGAGCGTGAGGGCTGCTGCGTGTGGAATTGTATATATCCCTGGGGTCGTCTTTAAACTGTATTGGTGAGCAACGATCAGGTTGTCGATTGACGTATAGCCAGATTGGTACATAGACGACTATCGCGTCTCCAGAGCGTAAGGCGAAACCGTGTCATGGTATGGTTAATCATAGTCTCCAGTATAAAATCCTTGGTTTTAGTCTGTTGCAGTAATCTTACCTTTGTCCCGATGTGCACCCTACGGTGTTATAAAGACGGGACGAGCGTGATGTTATTTCGACTCGGGCGCCGCCGAGGATACCTATGTAGTCGTGGTATATGTTTGATTGACAAAAAAGCGAGAAAAGAGTATTAGAATGATAGAAGTCTGGCAGTTGAAACCAAAAAGGATTCTCTGTCCAAGGAGGTCTCCTAAAGTGACGACGATGGTGATATATCTTGAACTCGCATATTCAAAGCACATTCAGTACAGGACGGTTCCTTCTCGTAGACACAAGCACGATCAATACATAGGGTAAAGTTCAAATATGTTGCAACGTCAAACGCTGTGCCCAGCTCTGTTTCATGGCACTCTTCTTGATAACTCTCCCCTGCGGCACCAGGCTCCGGAAGTCCTCCCAGGTGGGATAATGGCTTCCGGCAGTGGCATCCGGGGCCAAAGCTCTGACTCTAGGTCCTGAGCAGGAGCCCAGGGTAGGTGTCCAGTACTTCATTTCCTGGCATAACAACAAGACAAAAGCTCCTGGGTATGCAAGACGAAACAGCCATGACGGATGTCATGACGCGCGGACTGTGAACGCGACTTTCTTCTGGTATGTCACCTGCTGTCATAAGTGCTGTTGTACCGGCCCAGGTTGCCTTTCAGCCTGGTCCATGCTGGGTATCCTCGTTAGCAAGTTGCCCGGCTTTGAGCCGGCGGATGTTCATGGCTATGGTGCGAAGAACGGCCATATCTGCGGTAATCTGCTCAAAGCTGAGCGAGTCATCAGGATCCTGTAGGCAGTCCATGCGCAGTCGTAATCGAGCTTGATGCTCTCTCCATTCCGTTTCCATATTGTGCAACTGCCTGTCTTGTGTCGCGGACGACGTTGGCAGACGTCTCATGTCCGACCGCGACCTTGCCATGGCCGCGGCCTTGCGTTTCCTCGGTGGTTGCGTGTCGGATGCTGCTGACGTCTTCCGCTTCCGGAAGGCCTGGCCACTGGTACTTTGGTATTGGGAGCTAGACGATGAGAGTGCTGGAGAAGCACTGCCGTTAGAAGACGGGGGGCCGGTGTAGTCATGGACTCGACGCATGTGGTCATATAGGTTCCAACGGCGAGGGAATCCATTCCCCGGTATTGAGCGCTCGCAATCCTCGTACGTGCAAAGATGTGGCTTGGCACCATGGCCATGCATCCCGTGAGCTTCCCGCTCATGGCGCAAAAGACAGGCTGTGGAGGAAAACCGGGTATCTCCACATGCCGATATCTTACAACGATATGGCTTCAGGTGTGAATCCACATTTTTACTTGCTGAGGTTAGAGAAGACTCCGCGATATTGAGACCATTAGACTTACTCATAGTTGCATTTAAGCTTTGTTGGTTTATGCGCACAATTCGCCTGACCTTGGAATGGGCAATGGTAAAGACCATCGTCGCGCGGTACTGCATGATATAGCTCATGCTCTCGAGCGGGCGCGACATCGGGTTCACCACTAGAACGGCGTCGCAAAGCGTCGCCAACAGGTGGGATGATGCACAACTCCTCAAACTGTTGTGTCGGCGCAAGCGGCCCCGATGAAGGAAGAGCTGGCCTCTGCAATGACGCCGACGGCCGGATGGTCCTGCAGAAGCCTTCAGTCACTGTGCCACTGTCGGATGGGCTCACTGCGGTCGCAACCGACCTTGACAGAAATTCTGGGTCATGGGAGTGATCCGGCGAAGCCGTGGAAAGCAGAGATTCGCCAATGGTGAAGCGCAGGCTGGTTCCGGATACCTCGTCCGGGAATATGTTAGTTTCCGGGCACATTTCGTCCCCCTGAGTATTGGACGAGATGGGGGAACCAGAAGGTGGCGCCAGAAAACTTGCAGGTGAGTAAGATGAGGGCATGGAAGGGTCAGCTGTGACCGAGGAAAGTGGTGACATTGTCAGGGCGTGCATAAGGGGTACGTTGCTGGCACTGTTCACAGGATCCATTTGGGCCACTGGACCATATGGCCAGTTTCCAAGGTAGTCGTATGTGACACCCTGGTGATTACTGAGGCTGTATAGAATATCCGCGGGGTTAGTGGAAACACCATCGACGACTGCTGACTGGGTCTGCCCGTCGTCCGCAGGCCATAGGCCTTGCGCTAGCTCGTCAAATCCTGATCCGGAGGTCCCATGGAAGACATAAGGAGTTGCGATTTCAGGCCCAGTAAGTCCGGAAGCGGAAGAGTAAAGACCAGCACCGGCGAAACTGGTGCTGTAATCCACGGATTGGTAGGCTCCATTTGAGGCAGGTAATGAAACATGAGAGGTATCGAACTGAGAAACAGAGAAAGCGCCTGGAACGGGCTCGCCTACGCGAAGCATAGCTTGGTCGTTAGTCAAGTCCACACTGGTAATGGTGTTCCTGGCGGACCTCTGCTTGGCCACAGCAAGAAGGCCCGGTTCATTATGAGCCGCCCATTGCTGGACACGGCCGGAAGTGTAGTAGGCAGTGCCATCCATCCCACTAGGTGGGATACATTGCTCCCGCATTGACAAAGCATCAACGGAGACATTGTGCGCTGCTCCGGCTGGACAGCCTTGATATTCTGGAAGATGCTCCACTGCTGGGCGACGTCGACTTGAAATCCTTGCTTCTTTAGCAGACGTCCTGAACGGATTATTGGTACTCCTAGGGTCCATCGTGACGGTAGATCCAATGGCAGTGGCAGACCCAGATTCTAAATCGAGACTGCTGAAAACACAGATGTTAGTGTCCAAAAGATCATAACATGCTCAGCAAAGACAAGCGATTTTAAAACAGAGCATGACACAGAAAAGTCCTGGCAACGTCGGAACGAGGGTAAGCCTGCAAGATCTCAGTGTCAGCAAAGAACGGTCAGCGGCGACAATGTGACTGAACAGACCATGTATGATCCGCTCGGGAGTATATCCCAGAGATCCAGTCCGGAGCGTGATCGGTGATCAGCATGAGGCGCTACACCTGAAACCGGCCAGATGGTACATCCTGCAATTGGCCTCCCGCCAGTACCAGATAGTCCAGTAGCTGGTCCATCAAGTATCTAGGAATCCGTTACAATCAAGGAAATGAGTCTCCATCCTAGGTCTCAACGGTCCATGCGAGCGGTGTCCAAGACCAAGAACAAGCTTCTGAGCATCGAGAAATTGTAACAGTTAGTCCCAATCATTGTAGTATCGTCGAATGCTCGACAGGGCTGCTGGTGAGCATTGAATGTATACGTACTCTGCCACCGATAACGCTCGACAACAGTCATCGAAGGACAACGGGATGTGCTCGGTTGGTATACCATCGGAACGACCCAAGGACCTGAGAAACATCCAGGAGTTCCAGTCGCGATGATTGCGGGAGACGCTAAAAGCAAATTTAAACAGCAACAGCGCATGTCCCTTGATGTTGACTATGCAGATAGCAATCCATGGAACCGAAGCGTTGCCCATTACTCGGCAAAGGAGGTCAATGCAAGATCCTGCGCATGGAGTTGTATTGCTTCAGTCGTCCTCCCCGGCTGGGGTTACATGTCATTGATGGCATTCCCACTTCCGGACGGAAGGCAAGCCTATCTGAAGCAATCCAGGCGACATAGGACGGTCGAGGTCGAAGTCGTGAATCGTTTCAAACATCTGATCTCCATAAGACGGTTGGCCCAAACAATACATGGTTCTGAACGAACCGAGTACCAGACTTCCAGGTAAGAATTAAGGCGGCCATTTCGAGTAGCACATCCTATGATAGAGGTGAACTGCAACGTTGTGCGGACTGCGTTCCTTTAGACTCCTGTCTAGGCCAGACAAAGCATGCAGGGCCGAGGTTGGCTGGAAACACCCTAAAAGAGCAAACGATCAATACAATCACAAACCATTATGACCGACCTCGCGATTTCGCGAAGACGGGTCTGTCGGCTGAATGACCACGGTGTGTTGCAGCTATATCCGCCGACTGGCATTAGAGCTGGTATTCACCTGACCTGGGCCATGGTTCGGTCGCTCATCCTCGGGTAGAAACAGAGAAGCAAACAACGTAGATCCCGGGCAGGGCAGGATGGCGCCAGGCTCCTCAAGTCCATGACGGAGTCTCTAGGTATATGTCCGGATTCCAGAAGGTGGCCACCGGAGAAGGAGAAAAGAAAAGGTACATGACGTTCGCGTACACAAATGGCTCTGATCCTGAAAAGAAAGCACGCAAGCTGGAAGTAAAGGGTAATACCTCATTTTAGGGGATCCTCAAGGCTGTAACTGTAACGCACGCTCAACCAAGCCGAGATGTCTGCGGATTGCAAAACTTGGCGATAAGATGATTCCTTTCTTCCTGGAGAGTATTGACGGGGTTGTGGTTGTATAGAGCAAGGCTGCAAAAAGCAAATGCCGGAACAACGATTGTAGTGGTGATGGACGAAGGTGCAAAGGTGCAAGAGCAAGAGCAAACCTGCGGTTATGAGGAGGTATAAGAGCACAGATGATATGAGAGGAGACGAGGCATTGAGCGAAGGGATATATTTCAGCAGCATGTGTAGCAAGGTGTTTGGATGCCTCGCTCGAGAAGCGGGGGATCATGCGCCTTAAGACCTCCAAGTCACAAGCGGAGCTCCCAGTCAAGTTGCCGGGGGGTAAAGTGGAAGTGGAATGGCTCGCAGCTACTGTACCAGCGGATAGAAACAAAAACAGGCAACGGGAGTCGACGTCGATGACTGCCATGGTCTCGAGTGAGCATGGGGCGTGAGTGTTGCGCATGATCTGACTGGGAGGGCGTCGTTTGAGGGGAGTCTTCATTCGACTGTGGTTTTCGCTGGGTGCTGCGCTGTCCCAAGGTTTGATGCAAGTCCTGCAAGTGCTGCATCTGGTCACATCTGACTAAAGCCCAAAGAGGGAGTTGATTGACGTGTCCTGCGAGGCGGAGCCTGGCGTCGCACTATCGAAGCCGGAAAGCCAATATTAATGTGTGTTCGAGAACATAAAATGGTCCAAAGATAGTCCAGATTTGAGATACCCAGTCAGAGGATCGGGAACGAGCGAAAGCAAGACCACCTCATCCTCGTCCCTCCTCCATCCTTGAGCGTCGTACTTATTGTACTTCGCACTGTAAGAAGTACTAACAATAAACCAAAGCAAAACACAAGTTACTTGATTTGGCCCAGATGTGGGGGTGATACAGTTTGAGTCTCGCAGGCTTGCTACAAAGTATGAAGGACGGAGGCTAAGTTAGATATTTGCTGGGTATGGTTATGGTTCGATTGGTCTTGAGAGGCACGACCCGCTCCGCTCAGCGGCACGCTCCGTTGGAGGCAACCCACGGCTCAGGTATCCCACGCCTACCTTTTAGTTAAGGATAACGTAACGATTGTTCTTTGCCTAATCGCATTGGTTGGCTGATATCCTGTTATCTACCTACAGTAGAACGTTACAAGGTAGTTACTGTGAATGGTTCCATAATTAGTTGCAGGACTCTACAGTAGTACAGCACCGACCATACATGACCTGTGTCCCGTACGGACCTTGGTACTGGTGTCCGGGTACGGGTGCTGGTGCGGGTCCGACGTTTGACTTCGGATGGCTTCGAACCGTCAAAGGTGCAGTCAGTGGTATTATTACTGTCGCCCGTGGGATGGGTAACTTTGGATGAATTGAATTACGGAATTACGGAATCACGGTTTCTGAAGAGTTGCGTGGGAGAATAGAAATTTGTATATGAGTTATGTAGTAGCCGCAGGAGCGTGCCTATGCCTGCTTGTCGATAGTAAAGCAGACAAGCGCAGAAGACACGATCAGCATGCAGTGTGCTGTGCTTGCTTTGCTTTGCTTTCAACGGATCTAAGGGATCCAAGCATGAAGGTCATGCGGCCAGCAACACCGCCTATCGTTGGTGATGTGCGACTGCAGAAAAGAATGCGCGATAAGACTACTGCATAAGTAAAGCCCAGAATGGAGTGTCGGATACCTCTAACTGCACGTCAAATATGGATCGGTACGAAGTCGTTCGACAGGAGTCCCCGCAGGTAGAGTCCAGTAGACGTACTGTATAAGATCTCACGTAATTTTCGCGGGCACTTGGATCCACCGACTTCCAGTTTGGTACTGAGTTCTGGTGTTTACGTACTCGCTGGTGTCAAGATCTTGAAAGTGATGGTCAGCACAGCCATAACAAAAGTCCAAAACGTTCAACACAAAAATATGGTAGTGCGAGGCATCAGATAGGAGCGAAAGACGATGGAGATGTTTCTCGTTCATTGGCCCGAAGACCATCAGTTGAACTATGCTTTTTTCTTCTTGGATCATCATAGAAGCCATTATAAATCAGGGTGTCAAAGCGAGCGGAAACAGAAATAATAGACTCACCCAAATTGTCTAGTTATATCGTAGAGGAGCATGCCGTAAGTAGCAAAACGACCTCGGTCTATGAGTGTCATGAAAGGCTAGAGCTTCTAATACTGATGTTGATGGAGGCGAGATGAGAGGAACTGGACCTGATCATCTTCAGGATGGTTCTGTAGATCATTTTCCTTTGGCCTAGGTGTTCGCCGTCCTGACGATCTCCAAGTTGACAAATCAGGAGAACTCCGACGGCTTCGAGATGATCGGCAGTTGATCAGCGGAATGACCACAGTGGCTTTGCTAAGTTCAGGAACACTCCCTCTCCGGAAGAATAAGTTATTCACGAGCAAAGATGAGTAAGTTATAAGTTAACGTTAAGTTAAAGATTTGTCGTCTGAATTTCCAAGAGCGGTATGTCCTTGCTCTCGTCCAGGCCAATCAGCTTAGGAGATGGACAGTAAGTAGTATCAATGAGATATTATTAGGGTAAAAGACTTCGCTGGTCCATGCGACTGCATAAAAGACTCGGATGGTAGTCGGCCCGTAAAAAAGACTCGGATAGACTCAACGCCGAGTGCTAACCCGAATAGTCTTCGTGTCTTAGAACGCG